>Ga0105048_10000371_pt1 | contig 67338 bp, 61 predicted proteins | sample MAT05_FD_78382 | JGI IMG/M metagenome (GOLD analysis project Ga0105048, IMG submission 78382) | Freshwater microbial communities from Lake Fryxell liftoff mats and glacier meltwater in Antarctica - MAT-05 | ecosystem: Environmental > Aquatic > Freshwater > Ice > Liftoff microbial mat | place... | reverse complement strand
CACTACCGCTTCGTGTTCGCGAACGACGCCGGCCATTGCGATGGAAAGATCTACGATCTCACGCTGGCCGACACGCTCGTTTGGACGTGGCGCGGTTGGCCCGTGAAGTAGCCCCACGCAAAACGGGAGGCCTCCGCGTCACTGGAGCGGCGCAAGTGATCGATAGCCCGCGCGCTGTGGAGTGAGCACGGCCTCAACGCACGCGACATGCGGCGTGGCCCAGCACGCGAGCGCCCTCTTTCATCGAGGTGGGCGTGGGCTCCCAGCCCCCGGCGAGACGGGCATCCAATAGGTCGTCCTTCGTCGGACGTCGGCTCCAGACGGCGACCGCCGTCAAACCGCCGAGTCAGGTAGTATCGAACACTGCATAGCAATCACCCGCGGATACTTCGACCACGACATCGTGGGTGTACTCGTCCTGAATCACCACCTCCACGATTGGCTTGAGCGGGGCACAGCCGAGGCCCCAGCGAACCACGTCCTCGAGGGTGCGCATGGCGCCGAACGTCTGGCCGAGCTCGCGCGCGGCTTCGGCGTCGAGGCCGGTAGCGCGCGTGGCGTCCATCACGAGGTCGGGTGAACCCATGCGAGGAGAATAGCTGATGGCGCCGAGTCTGCGCGCTTCAGCGGTGGCTGGGTCGATCCCAGACCTCAGCAAGCGCCGGGTTTCTGGACACCCCCCTGCTCAAACCAAAACGCCCGCGTTGAAACGCGGCCAATAATCCGGCGGTCGCCAGCAGATATTTACCGCCAGGAGCTCATCCGGCCGAGCGGGCGCTCGTTGGCTCGAGATATTCATTTGCTTGCGATGTGGCAAACGCCTCGGGCGGCGCTGCGACCTCGCTCGTGCCCGCGCTGCGCTGGCAAAAGATTCCAATCAGTGCGTCAGGGGCAGTTGATGAATGTCGTCTCGAAGGAGCCGAAGACAGCCATGTTGTCGTCGATCAGCTCGACCAAGTAGGGCGTGTCGGCTTCGGGTTGCCAGCCGTTGGTCTCGAACGAACTGAAATCGCCATAGTGATGTTGTCGCGTCATCGGCTTCAGCTCACCGGTCGCGATGACCGACACGCGAGCGTCGAGCGGCGGCGTAGACGCGGTGCCGGCCTCGACGAACCACCAGTTGAGCGGGACCTTCGACATCACCTGCAGGCCCGGGCCAGGGTGGGCGACGTACGCAGGGTCGGTCGCCAATGCGGGATACGCGCCGCCGTAGTGCATATCGCTCGAGCCGCCATTGGCGCCGAACCACACCCCGGCGCGGCCGACCGCTAGCACGTTGCGGTGGTGAATGAAGTTCTGCCCGGTCTCGAGGGCGTAGCCGTCGACCTGACCAATTAGACCGTAGCCGCCAGCGATCAGCGACGAGCCGCAAGCCGACGCGCCTTCCGGCGTGTAACACATCACGTCCGGGCCCGGGTCGTGGCCGAAGTAGTAGTTCAGCATCAGCGCGCATTGCTGCTCGGCGCTGGCGACCGTGGTGTCGACCTGCACGGGGCCGACGCCTATCATCCAGCGGTAGAAATTGAGGTAGCGCAGCGCTGCCACCTGCGCGTCGAACGGCACGGTACCGGGGTCGCAACCGCCTGCGCCGGGGTTCCACTGCGTGGCCGGCATTTGTGTGGCCGATGCCAAACGCCCGCAGACCTCCTCTTTGGTGCGCGTCATCGGGTCCGAGATGGGCTCGACGACGCAGCTCGTGCCGTCGAAGGTCCAGCCAGGTGCGCACAAACACGCGAGGCTGTCGTCGCACAAGCTCGCGCCGGTGCACGTCGGGCTGCACGGCTTGCCTGTATTGCCGCCACCCGAGCCACCGCCGCCGCTCGGATTCTGCGAGCTCGACGAGCCACCTTCGTTGCTCGCTCCCTGAGCGGCATTCCCGCCAAGGGCACCACCGCCGCCGCCAGAGGGGCGACCGTCGAGCGCGTCGTCACCGCATGCGGTGAGCGACCCGAAAGTCACCATCGTCGTGAACAAGAGCGCGCCTCGCATCGTGGCTCGACGATAGGCCGCTCTGCGAGCACGCAAAAGAACGCTGTCCAGTCCTGGACGAAGTCGGGTTCAGGCGCTCCGGTCCCACCGCTGGGCGCCGGAGCGATCCAGGAAGCTCGATCTTCTGGAGCACCCGAGGTCGAGTATGCTCGGGTGCTTGGTAGCCGTATACTTCCCGGGGCTCCGTCCACTGCGTGGGCTTGCCATCGGTTCACTCATCGCGAGCGCGGCCTGCTCCGCGCCAACGCCGGCCGATCATCAACTCGGCGCGGCGATGAGCGCCTCGAAAGGGACCGCTACGTCGTCGGCACCGTCACCCGACGTCGAGCCCGGCTACGACGTCCACGAATGGGGGCTCGTGCGCGCCGACCAAGGAGACAAGGTCCGCATCGGGGCGGTCGCGCCGCCCATTCCACCGGAGGTCCTCATCATGAGCAAGCCGGTCCTCTACTTCCACGCGGATGCGCCATTGACGCTAGAGCGCGTCTCGATCGTCGCGCCGGGCGGCAGTGTCGTCGAGACGTGGCCCCTTGCGGACCAGGGACCCGACGAGCACTCAATGGGTTGGTCCAACGTGTCAATCGACCCCAAATCGGCTTGCCCTTCGTCCCCGTTGCCGCGCAAAGGTGATCTGCCCTGCTCGAAGCTCCGCGCGGGCGACGAATGCGAGAGCCTCGGCCTTGCGACGGTCCGAACCGTCGACTCCTCGTGCGTCCGCGTAGGCGGCAAGACGGAGACCTTTCTCTTCTATCGGGTCGACACGTCCTCTCTCACGCCGCCGCTCCGCTTCGCTAGCCAAAAAGGCGGCGGCGTGCTCGTCACCAACGATGGTAACGAGCCTGTTCCCGGCTTGCTCTTTCGCATCGAGACGGTCGAGACCGAGACGCGCACGCTGACGGTCCGACCACCGCCGCCGCACGGCGCCCTCCTCGTCGGCCGCGACTTCTCCGCCGCGAAAGTCGACCCTTCGGCGGAAGCCAACGACCTTCCGCCCGGCGCGCCGCGCCCGCGTATCGTGACGGGGCCTGCGCGGGCCGACATCCGGTCGACGATGCGCGGAATCGGGTTGGCGGACACCGAGATCGATTCCTTCATGAAGGCGTGGGACGAAACGCTCTTCGGGAGCCCGACCAAAGGCGGGTTCCGACCCGTCAAGGCGGGCACGACCTTTCTCTATTTCTTGCCCGAGCCGACGCTCGAGCGAGCCGCGAAGGTCACGTTCGAGCCGCCGCCGCGATCGTTTCGCCGTGCATTCGCCGTTTGGACGCACCTCTCGCCGAGCGGCGAGGCGCGCTAGGAGTGTGCCCGCTCCGGACTGAACGCTTCAGGGGCAGGCGTCTGCCTTCAACCGTTGGGCGATGCGTTCTTCGAGCGCGATTGCTTCGATTCCGAGGGCTGCAGCGGCTGCAAGTAGCAAGGCGTGCTCGCGGGGTTCGACTTCGCCGTCGCTGACAGCGGCCTCGACCAGGAGCGCCAAGACGCGACTCTGTGCGTCCGGGTCGAGCGCGCGCAGCGCGTCCGTGGCGCTGCCGAGGTCGCGCAAGCTCTCCGGGGGCGACCCCGCAGGAAGCCGCAGGCGCGCAAGCGCGCGACGCATGAACTCGCGCTCCTCGGGCTTGATGACTCCGTCGGCCCGCACGACCGCGACGAGCAGTTGGTAGATCTTGGTGCGCTGGTCGAGGTTCAGGCGGCCATGATAGCAGGGGGTGCGATCGACGCGCACTCCGCGATCGCATGCCAGGCTGTGCCAATTGCCCGACGTGGAGGCCAATGGGTCCCTGCGAATTCGCGAGCGAATCCGTTGGCCGTGACGAGCAGCGCCGTGACTGATCTCAGCGGCGTCCTCGCGAGCCTCGCAGCGGGCTTGGTCGTGGCCCGACGCCGGCGTCGCGCTCAATAGCCGCCCTGGTTGAGCGGCAGCGGGCAAGCGTCGTTGCCGGACGCGGTTCGGCGAACTAGCTCGCCGCCGGAAGCTCGGCCTTCAGCAAGGTGGCGACCTCGACGACGAAGCGGTGGACGGACGCTTCAGCCACACGGTGCATCACCAACGCATCGAGCACCTTTCCAAGCGCGCCGAGAGGCGGCTCGTAGCTACCGCGGAGATCGAGCTGCGTTTCATCCTTGGAGAGCCGGTAAACCGATAGGTCTGCCTTCATCGCCGGAAAGAGCGACCCTCGTTGGGTGGCATGCCATGCGAGCTGAAACACGATTACCGGGCCCAGAGATGGGTCAGCGTGCTCTTTGATGCTGGAGACTTCGATTCGAACCTCTTTGCCGACCTCGAGCCCAGCGATGTCGACGTGTAGAGTTGCCACCAGTGACTCCGCGCGCCCGGCTGCCCCGCTCGTTGCCCGGCGAAAAATGTCGTTCGGATTCTGACGCAGTAGATCGCGGACCTCCGTGAAAGGCCGGTTCACGTAGTCGAAGCAACGCAGCTCTCTGGTGGCGTTCATCCGTGCTGTTACGCAACAACAGTGCCCACGCTTTTGCGGGCTTGTCGCAAGCGAGTTGCGTGGCGCGCGCAAAACCTGCACGCAAGCGATAAGCCTGCGGCCGGGGTGTGGACGTCACGTGGGTAGGGAGATTCGTCCGATACCTGCGTACTTGGCCCCCGGAGGTCCGACACGATGTTCTACTTCAGCGATCTACACGTCCAGCTCATTGCCCGCGGTATTCTGAACCCAGGCGAGCAGCTACTGAGCCAGACCAGTACGTTTTACATGCCGTGGTGGGCCTTGGGCTTCATCAACCGCCGCAACCTCGTGCTCGCAACCGATCAGCGTTTGGTTGTGATCGAGCATCGCTTCGGGCTCTTCCCGGTCGGGTACCGCGTCCACGTCGTGCACTCGATCCCCTGGGGCTCCGTGCAAGAGGCAAAGCTCAAGGGCATCTTCTTCACCAAGAAGCTGCTCGTGAACGCCCAAGGCGACAACGGCCCGGTCTCGTTCAAGCACGTCATCCCCAACACGCTGTTCGGGTTGCTAGCGCCGATGAAGAACAACCTGCAAGGCGCCCGCACGATCGACGCGCACTTCAAGAACGGCCCGGCGGCTGCACAACTCGCCCCCGCCGGATACGCGCAGCCCGCGCTGCCCGCGTTCAACGCCCCCGGCTACGCCTCGGTGCCTCCGCCGCCGCAGGTGGGTGGCTATGGCGCGGTGCCCATCTCGTACCAAAACCCGAACGCGCCACACCAATAGGCCGCGCGAAACGTTCTCCAATCGCAGCGAGCAAAGTGCCGCAATCGTGGGCGCCGCCGTCTGAGCGGGGCGCTACTGCGCCGATTTTGCGCGCGTGTGCCAGTTTTGCGCCGCGGAGCGTGACAACCTGGCGTGCGGGCACAGTTCTTCGCTGGCGTGATAAATGCGGACGAAGACCGGATGATCCCCGGCCACGAGATCGCAGCGGAGGCCAAGCGGCGCATCCTCGTGCGCGTGCGCGCTGCGGCAGCGGCGGGCACCCCGCTGACGCAGACGCTGGGCGGCACCGTCTACCACGAACGTCAGCGCCTCTCTCGCGGGGCAGCGCACGGCGAGCGGGCACGCGAGGACCGAGCGTTCGTCGACCACCTCCACCGCGCGCTCGCGCAACAGAGCGAGCCGGTGGATCAGCTGCTCACCAAGGTGGTGGAGCGATACGCCGACGAGATCGAAGGCCGGTTCTCCCACAGCGTGTACCGTTTTTCGACCACCATATTGCCCTTCGGCGTTACGGCTCTGCTGAACGGCACCACGCCTGCCATGGCCCTGCCCCGCCTGCCAGAGCTGACTGAGCTCAGCGACAGGCTAGTTCTGTCGGGCGCAATCGAGCGACTCAGCAAACTCTCCACGCTCGGAACGGTCGTACTGGCGCCGACCCATGTGTCGAACCTCGACTCGCTGTTGCTCGGGTATGCGATTCACAAGCTCGGCTTGCCACCGTTCATCTATGGCGCCGGCCTGAACCTGTTCGAGAGTCGCGTGCTCGGTTTCTTCATGCGTCACCTCGGCGCCTATTCGGTCGACCGCGGCAAGAGCGACCCGCTCTACAAGGCGACGCTGAAAGAGTACGCCACCATCGCGCTCGAACGCGGGCAGCACGGCCTCTTCTTTCCAGGAGGAGCCCGAAGTCGCTCCTTCGCGCTCGAGCGCCGCCTCAAGCGGGGCCTGCTCGGGACCACGCTGACCGCGTTTCGCAATCGGTTGATCACGCAGCCCGACGCGCCCGGGGTCTTCATCTTCCCAGTGACGCTCTCGTACCCATTGGTGCTCGAGGGGCACAGCCTGATCGAAGAATTCCTCGGGCGGGCAGGCCGTGAACGCTACCTGCAGCCAGCGCACGACGAACCTGATCGTGTCGGCCGCTGGGTCGGGTTTCTGCGCCACCTGTTGGCGCTCGATCTCGACGTACACATGCGTATCGGTGCTCCACTCGATCCGTTCGGCTGCGACGTGAATGCCGACGGCCACTCACTCGACCCGCGCGGCCGCGTCATCAACGCCGCCGGCTACTTGCGCAGCGGAGGCGAGATCGTCGCCGAAACGGCGCGCGACCACGCGTACACCGAGCTGCTCGAACAGGCCCTCGTGCGCGCCTACCAACGCGACAACGTGGTGCTGGGCACCTGGCTGGTCGCCTACGTTGCCATCGAAATCCTTCGCCGCAAGCTCGCGACAGACGACGTCTTCAACCTGTTGCGACAGCTACCCCCTGGCACGACGATCGCACGTGGTGAGGTTGTGAGCGGCTTGAAAGAAGCCCACCAGCAGGTGACCACACTGGCTGCCAGCGGAGGGCTGGCTCTCAGCGAGGCACTCACCGCCGACCCGAATGCCCTGCTCGAGCGGGCACTCCGCTCGTTCTCCAGCTACCACGACGTGCCAGTAATCACCGCGAGAGGCGCAGAGCTCGTGGTGGGTGACCCGCGACTTCTCTACTTCTACCGCAATCGCTTGGACGGCTACGGCTTGATGGGTGCCCCCTCCCTGCTGCCCCTGGAGGCACATGAGCTGCGTTGAGCCCGTTGCCGTCATCGGAGCGGGAAACTGGGGCTCCACCCTCGCCCACTTGATCGGTGAGAACGGCTTTCCCGTTCGGCTGTGGTCGCGCGACGAAGCGCAGGTGCGCGAGATCGAGAGCACCCGTCAAAATCCACGCGCGATGCTCGGGCTCACCTTGTCGGAGCGCGTCCACGCCGATGCCGATATGGCGCGCGCGGTGAGCGGAGCCAGCGTGGTCATCTTGGTCGTTCCGGCTCAAGCCATGCGCGAGGTGACTTGTCAGCTCGGGGACGCACTGAGCACAGAACAGATTGTCGTCCACGCCAGCAAAGGCCTCGAGCTGCGTAGCAACAAGCGCATGTCGCAAATCATCGCAGAAGAGACCTGCGCGAAACGCATCGGCGTCATCGCCGGGCCCAATATCGCCGCTGAGATCGGCGCTGGCTCACCCGCGGGCACAGTGGTCGCCTCGCGCTTCCCGGAGGTCGTTCACCGCACCAAACGACTGTTGGCATCGAACCGCTTCATGGTCTTCGCAGGGTCCGACGTGATCGGCGTCGAGCTATGCGGAGCCCTAAAGAACGTCGTGGCCATCGCTGCTGGCATGGCCACTGCCATGAATGTCGGCGAGAACGCCTTCGCCTTGCTCGTTACCCGCGGCCTCGCCGAGATCACCGCGATTGCTGCTTCCTTCGGCGCCACGCCGGGCACCCTCGCCGGGCTCGCCGGCGTCGGCGACCTGATGGTCACATGTCGCAGCAAGCACTCACGCAATCACCGGGTCGGCGAGGCGCTCGCACGGGGCGACTCACTGGAGGAAGCCGTGCGTGCCATCGGAATGGTCGCGGAGGGTGTGACCACCGCTATCGCCGCGCGTGAGCTCGCCGAGCAACGACAGATTCGAACGCCACTGCTCGAGCAGGTTCACCGGGTGCTCTATGGCGGCTTGTCACCGAGCGCGGCGCTCGAGGAGCTCTTGCGCATGCCGACGGGTCGCGATGTCGCGTGGTCGTGACCAGCGCCGAGGCGCAAACATTTCGTCGTCACGCATATCCTGCGCCCAACCGCGAGCCATCGCCTGGCGCCCGCCGCGCTTGGCCTGGCACGACGGCTGCTTATGCGTCGAAGGAGGCCAGATAATGAAGCCAACCACCGACGGGGCCGGCACCGAGACGCACGGGCTGAAGGTCGAAGCCATCATGACGGCGCGTGTGGCTGTCGTCAGCGAGTCGGATACGCTGGCTTTCGCCGCTCAGATCCTGCTCTGGCGACGCATCCGCCATCTCCCCGTCGTGAATGCCAATGGCAATCTGGTCGGTATCCTGAGCGACCGGGATCTCTTGAGGCTCGTCGTCGAGGGGCCTGCGGGCTCGGTGCCGGTTCGGGAGGTGATGCAGACGGCCGTCGAGAGTGTTTCGCCGGGAACGACGATCTCGGAAGCAAGCGCGATCTTGGTACGCAAATGTATCGATGCCCTTCCCGTCGTCGAAAAGGGCAAGCTGGTGGGTATCGTGTCGACTTCGGACATTCTCGCTGAGAGAGCCAAGCGCACCGACCGCAAGGGCTTCTCGGCAGCTGACATCATGCGCAGGGAGCTCTTCGTCTCGCACCCCGACGACTCCGTGGCGAGCGCGGTCGAAAAGCTCGTGCGCTGGAACATACGGCACCTGCCGGTTGTCGACGCCGATTACCGGGTGATCGGCGTGTTGAGCGACCGTGACGTTCGCTCCGCCGCGGGCGATCCACGCGAGGCAATGACACGCAGCCACCGCGATGGCTTTCTCAGTGACGTCCGTGTCGACAGCCTCATGCAGCGCAAGCCCATCACGATCCCCACCACAATGGGCCTGTTCGAAATTGGCGATCTTCTGCTGCGCGAACGCATCGGAGCGGTGCCAGTCGTTCACGACGACGACAAATTGGTGGGTATCGTTTCGTACGTGGACGTGTTGGCGCATCTGATCGGCAACCGAAGCTAGAGACGCTCGCGAGCACACGCACACCAATCGTTCGGAGCGAGGCGTCGTCTTCGGAATGCCGCATGAGGCTGCCGGAAGCGGCGGCTGCCATTCCGATGACTCAAGCCTGCTGTGCGGGGTCCCACCCGGTGACGAGACCCTCTTCGAGCGCATCGAGTCGCGATATGGTTTCGCTATCGAGCACGAAGTCGAACAGCGCGCCGTTCTCGGCGATGCGCTGCTCGTGCGTGGACTTGGGCAGCACGACCACGCCCTTCTGTATGCCCCAGCGAAGGAGCACTTGCGCGACCGTCCGCCCGACACCGTTCGCCACCTCCACCAGCACGGGGTGCTTGAGGCGTTGGCCGTGCGTGAGCGGGCTATACGCCTCGACGACGATCTCGCGCGCGTGGCAGAGCGCGACGGTTGGGCGACGTTGGAGGAACGGCGTCAGCTCGATCTGATTGACTGCCGGCGGCACCTCGCAATGGGCCAACAGCTCTTCCAAATGAGGCACCAGGTAGTTGCTGACGCCAATCGCACGGGCGCGCTTTTCGTTGTGGATACGCTCGAGCGCGCGCCACGAATCGAGTCGCTTACCCGCAACGGGCCAATGAATGAGATAGAGATCGACGTACTCCAAGTCGAGCCGTTTCAAGCTCTCGTCGAAGGCCGAGAGCGCCTCGTCAAAGCCTTGATCGGCATTCCAGAGCTTGGTGGTGACGAACACCTCCGCGCGCGACACACCGCTGGTACGCAGCCCGTCGCCGACCTCCGCCTCGTTTCCGTAGATGCGCGCGGTGTCGACGTGGCGATAGCCGAGCCGGAGCGCGCTGGACACCGCGTCCCGGGTCGTCTCGCCGCGAGGCGATTGCCACACGCCGAGGCCGACCTGGGGAATGCGGGCGCCGGTCGGGAGGGGAAGCGAAGCCGTGGTGATGTTCTCGGTGGGCATGCCCGTCCTTTCAAATCAGTGCGCACAGTAACACCGAGGTCATTCGCGAAGGGCAGCGCCGGCACGCTGGGACGCCGTCGTTCTCCGGCGCGCTGCCGCTCTGGTCTTTGTCGACTCGTCGCAGGCTTCGTTGATGCAGACATAGTCGCTGGGTCCGCCAGAACCGTCGTTGTCGTCGCCGTCCACAGTCACGCAGGCCGCGCTGGTGGAGAGAACGGTGGAGAGCGTCAGAAGCGCGCCAGCCAAGCCGGAGTCTGCATCCGCGCACCGCGCATCGTGCACGTGGGCCCGGGCGCCGTTGTGCTGGCGCGCTACCGCGGCGAGCCGGTGCTGGTGCGCCAAGGCGACGTGATGGGCGCGACATTCCACCCCGAGCTCACCGAAGATCGGCGTGTCCATGCGCTGGCGTTCGAGCCGCCGCGGGCGACTGCGGGCGTCCAACACCACCTCGAGCCAATTCGATAGACTGCCTACTTGGCCTCAAGCCTGCCTTCTCTAGCGATGATGCTCGCTGTATGTGTCGGCTGCGGTGGTCGCGCGCCGCGTCCGCTGACTGCCACGAGCACAGACGACGCTGCGGTCGTCGAGCGACAGAGTTACGCGCGAACGATCGAGATACCCGTAGTGTGCGACCAGGAGCTCGAGCTCGAGCGGCTGGTTTGCGCCGTCGAGCACGAAGTGGAAAGGCCCGAGCTGGGACCAGCGCAGCGCAACTGCGCCGAGCGACATGTGCGACCCATCCGCGGACACCTGCCCAACAGGTCCAGCTCTGGGACCGAACCCAACGCGCCATCTCGAGCAGCCCCGCGGCGATGGCCTTTCTCGACCCAGACAGAAGGAGAGCGAGCAACGCGCGGAGATCAAGTCTCATATCTTGCTTTCAGCAGCCGCCGCGACCATTTTCATGTATCGCGCTGAGCGTCCCGGATGAACGAGCACATCTCGCTCTCTGACTGCAGCGTCTATTGGGAATGTCCCGATCGGTTCGTGCTCGTCGAGCGGCCTTCATCAGCTGTGCCGAAGATCGCCGACGCCATCACGATGTCGGTCCGTCCGCTCAGTCTGTCAGCGGGCCTCTGCAGTCAGGTCGTCCTCCGCATGCGTGAGGCCGGCGTGCGGGAGCTCTCCCGGCAAGAATATCTCGCGGAGCTAAAGCTTCCGACGGGCGGTCGGCGAGGCCCCCAGCACGTGACCTCGTCGGAGCCGAGCCTCGCCGAACACGTTCGTCAGGCCGACGGCCGCTTTCAGCTCGTCGTTGGCGGCCAGCTCTTGGCGCTGCACCAAAGCTTCGAGCAAATTCTGGTGGTCGCTGGTCTCGGCGCCGGGCTGAAGCGCCTGGCCCCAGATGACCTCTCGCTCTTCGAGGCGGTGATGTTCGACCCCAAAAGCGGGACCGAGTACAAAGGCCATCGAGAGATTCGCCTGGTCCACGAGATCACGCCCGACTCGCTGCGAGCGAAGCGATACCCGTCGGCGCGCGCTTGGCACTTCGACAGGCGAGAGCTGTTCGTCGCCGCCGACGTCCGAGACGCGCTGATCGAGCAAGACTTCCCCGGGCTCTCGTTCGCTCCGGGCTTCTCGCAGTTCGCGGGCCTCGGCTAGCGCTTTTCGAAAGAAGCGGGCCGCAAATGGCTCGAGCGGCAGCCGAAGCCGATGCATCCGCGCATCGTGGCCGAAGATGCAGAACTCGCTGGCTACCGTCTCCCGGCGGGCAGCGAGCTCTTATTGAGCATCTTCCACATGCACCACGACCCGGCCGTGTTTTCGGATCCGGATTGCTTTCGGCCGCGGCGTTGGGAAGCGATCAAGCCCAGCGTCTACGAATACAACCCTTCAGCGCCGGGCCTCGTATGTGCATCGGCGCATCGTTCGCGACGATGGAGATCGAGATCGTTCTCGCGACGATCCTGCAGCGATTTCGCTTCGAGCTTCCGGAACACGCGGAGTCGACCCGCGCGTGGCCATCGCGATGGCGCCGACCGGCGGTCTGCCGATGCACGTTCGCAGGCGCCAGCGACAAGATCGCGAACCCAGCCGCTGTGCTGGGCAAAATTCGCGACTTCGTTCGCTTGCCGAGCTGAGCCTAATGACTGCGCAGGCGCGCGAGCGTGCTGCCGATCGCTTTTTGCAGCTTGCTTGCCGCGCCGTCGACTGCCTGATCCAGTGTCTTCGCATGATGTGACACCGCGGTGGGCTGGTGACCGTTGATGCGCGCCTCGATCATGCAACGTTTGTCGGTCTGACCATTCTTGTGGCTATTTTCGTCACTGAGGTGAACCTCGACTCGCGTGATCTGCTCTCCAAAGCGGCTGAGCGCCTCTTCGACGACTGTTTCGACGCGTGCAGCCAGCTGCTCGCGGGCATGAATGTGGTTGTCGGCGTTGACCTGGATTTGCATGCGTACGGAGAGAGCAGTGTTCGTGCCGCGCGGTCGTGCAGCCGCTAATCAGCGCTCGGCGCCCGGCATACAATTGGCGGGTGGAACGAAGACGGCGGGGCCAACGTCCCCGATCTTGGGGCCTGGGCCGGCGTCGTAGCTGCCTGGCGCAGGGCGATGGTCGGGCAGCGCCGCTTTCGCCTCCGGGCACGGCGTCGATTCAGTGGCGCGTCCGTCACCACGTCCACCTCCGGGAGCGTTGGGCCCCGCGGCAGGCATGGGCGACACACATGCCCCGAACGTGGCAATCAGCGACGGCAACAGAGTCAATCTCCGCATCAACATGTTGATGTTCAGCACAGCAAGCGCCGAGCCATGACCCGTGCGACCCCTTGCAATGCTGGACCGAGCCGCCAACCGAAGTTTCAGGTAGACGGCGCGGTGGTCCAACGCCAGACGGCTTCTTCGGTGTCGTCGGGCTTGGTGTTGAAGCAGATTTTGCCCTGGGAGTCGTCATCGCTCGACCGCGCCAACGGTTACCAACCCACCCGCCATATTCTCCGCTTCGGTGGCGACCCAGGTCGAGCTGCGCACCGTGGCTGCGACACGAAGCTCGTCGATGCTGTGCCGCTGGACGATTACACGCTCGCCAGCCGGCTCTCCTACTTCTTGTGGAGCAGCATGCCCAACGATCAGCTGTTCGAGGCAGCTGCTTCCGGCTCGCTCGGAAGCGACCAAGGTTTGCGCCAAGAGGTAAAGCGCATGCTCGCCGACCCGAAGTCGATCGCGCTCCGCAAGGGCTTCGCGTCACAATGGTTGAGCACCCGCGCCCTCGGCACGGCAGCCCCCGACCCGAACGTGTTCCCCTACTTCGATGAACCGCTGCGCGCGGCGATGATCGAGGAGGCGGAGCTCTTCTTCGACGACTTCTTGCACAATGGCGACCGAGAGATCGCCGCAGATCTCGCGGCCGAAGACCAGAGCTTCGATGTTCTGATCGAGCTCATCGCCCTGTCACCAGCGTTCCGAATGAAAGGGGCCGAGTAGCCATGGCCTTCTCACGCCGACGATTCCGCGGGGGTGCAGGCGCGCTGATCGCGCTGCCGGCGCTCGAGCTCTTGCGCGCACCGAAGGTCCATTCCGCGCCGGCGGGAGCCAGCAAACGCCTGCTGGTCTACTTCGTGCCCAATGGTCGCAACCCAGGCACGTGGATTCCGCCGGAGAGTGGCGAAGCTTTCTCGTTCCCAGAAGCGCTCGCACCATTCCAAGACTTGAAGTCGGATCTGATTCCCCTCGCAGGCCTCTATCACACGTCGGCAAAGCAATCGACCGGCACAGGCGACCATGCGCTCGGCACCGGCTCGATCCTCAACTGTATGCCGTACCCGGATGGTGGCATTCACGGTGACATCTCGATGGACCAGGCGCTGGTCAAGGCAATCAAGCCGACGACTCGCTTCCCGTCGCTACAATGGGGCGCCGGCGAGCCGATGGCGTGCGACTTCGGCGCGTCTTGCATTCTGACGCAAGCCATCTCGTGGCGCGGCTCCGCCGACAAACAGAAGCTCGAAGAATACTTCACTTCCGTGCGCGAGCTGGAGAAACGCATCACGCAGCCGCTCGACCCTGGCTGCGAGCCCGGCCAAAGCCCTGTCGACGGCCGAGACTACGAGCCCCGCGTGCACGCCTTCAACGACCTCATCGTGCTCGCATTCCAATGCGATCAAACGCGCGTAATCAGCTTCATGATCGAGAACGGCCTGAGCGGCAGGTCGCATCCCTTCATCGGCTCGACGGGCTGTCACCACGCGCTCACGCACGGCGCCGGCCCGGGCGATCTCGCACAGCTGATCGCGCTCGAAAAATGGCAATCCGAAATGGCGGCCGATGTGGCGAAGAAGCTCAAGGCCACGCTCGACGTCGACGGGGTGCCACTACTCGACAACACCGCCATGCTCGTCCTGCCGGACACGGGCGCAGGCGCCATCCATGATCACGAGAACCTGGCGCCCCTCCTGATCGGCAGCTGCGGCGGCGCGTTGCACACGAACCAAGCGCTCAAGTATGCTACCGCTCCGCTCGGGAACATGTACGTGTCACTCTTGCAAGCGTTCGGGGTCGAGACGTCGGAATTCGGAGTCGACGGCACGGCACCCCTACCCGGCTTGCTTGCCTAGTCCTAGTAGAGGTCGCCGTTGGGGTTTTGGCAGGAATTGAAGCAAGCCTTTGGTGAAGGCTACGACAAGGAGCGCGTCGGTGCGCCCATCGAGCTCCACCTGGACGCAATGATGCTTGCTGCGCGCGCCGACCGTGACGTCACGGACCACGAGCTGCAGCGCATCACGGCACTGCTCCGGCGCCATTTGCACGTGTTCTCGGTCGAGCCCGAAGAGAGCGTGACTCGAAGCCTGCGCGCGTCGGCGCATCGACTCGACGAGCTGGGAGACGAACAGGCTCAGTTCGAGCACACGGTGACAGCGCTCGCGAAAGCCGGCGAAGTTGCTTGCGACGAGGCGTACGCGCTGGCATACGCCGTGTTGCTCTCGGATGACGGCCTCAATCAGGCCGAACGCGCGTTTGCGAAGCGAATGCAGCTCGCGCTGAAAGTCTCGGAAGGCACAGCCCGCAAGGTCGAGCGCGAGCTGGAAGCAGCCATGCGGCCTTCTACGTGAAGCTCGCAGCACGCCTGCCGATTGCGAGCCTTGTACTGGCCGCCTCCGCCTGTGCGCAAAGAACCGCGGAGCCGCCCGGCGGCCATCGAGCGACCGAGTCGGCTCGTCACGCTGCGGTAGAGGTACAGCTCGCCAGCTCCGCGATTCCGCCGGCTGGGTCCGCGAGCTCGGCGCTCGCGACCGGCCCGCTCTGCCCGGCGATTTCAGCCTCGGAGACGGACAAAGCGCTCAATGCGCTCACGAACACGCGCGCCAAGCTCTCCCAGGACGACCTCAGCCAGGTCAATGAGCCGGCCTGGCTGCCGCGTGCACCTGTCGGCTTTTGTGCCGACACCGAGAGCGGCGCCTGGCTGGTCTCGTTCAAGGCTGCCACGTACGAGAACGGCGATCTCACGCTGCGCCTCGCCCTCGAGCATGTCGACCGAGCCGGTAGGCGCGCCTCGATCGTGCCGACCTCGCATCACGATGACGACCCCAATCCCAAAGCGTTCAACATGTACGCAAGCTCTCTGAGCAGCATGGTCGTCGCGCCCAGTCTCGTCACGATGCATGGGCAAGAGGTCGTCTTCTGGTCGATCAGCGGACACTGGCACGAAGATGCGAGCTTTTCACGCGGACGTCTGTTCGCTTTGAATGGCGGACGCATCACCCCGTACGAGCCGGCCAAAGACCTGCTCGTCGAGGAGCTGATCGACTTCGACGGTGACAATCATCTCGATGTTGTCACCTTCGGCCCGTACGACGTGGGGGCCGAGTCCTGCGCGTCTGGCTTCGGCTACCGCATTTCGGGGCCCCAGCTGCTCGCGCATCAGCTGGCGGACGGCACCTTCTCCATGACCGACACAGCCGCCCAGGCGTTCGCGAAGAAGTCCTGTCCCAAGCCACCGTCCAAGCTGCTCGTCATGGAAAATGGCTATCCTGACATGTCGGTCGCCTCTAGAAACGTGGCCTGTTCGGCCCTGTGGGGCGCTACGAAAGAGGCAGTGGGTCGCAAGGTGCGCGCCGAGTGCGCGGCGCTACCTCCCACGCCATCGGATTGCAGCCAGGCGTGTGATTTGCAGACGCTGCTGAAGGCTGCCCAGACAGTGCCGCCACTCACGATAGGCAAGGTCAGGTAGTCACGGCCACGGATCGGTTCAGGAAAAGTTCGCGAAATCTTCACTCGCTGAAGGCCGTAGAGCGACTACCAGCTGGATGGGGTTTCTTTGATGCCCTAGGGGTTGCTAGCCTGCGCGCGTGGACCGAGGCCCCGCAATCTTCTGGACGCTGATCGCCGTGCTGCTCGGGGCGTCGGTATATCTAGGCGTCGGCGCGGAGCGACTGCGCACCGAGCTGCAGCAAGCCAAGGGCGCGGTCTCGACGGGTGACGTCGTGACGCTGGGCTCGGTGATCGATGGCGACACCTTGCAAATGCATACCGAGCGCGGCGAGGCCGTCACGATTCGTGTCGTCGGCGTGAAGGCGTTCGACGCGGGTGCCAAGGACGACACGGGTGCTTTCGGCCAGCGCGCGATGGACGAGCTTCAGCGCTTGCTCGAAGGCAAGCGCGTCCGCGTCGAGGTAAACGACCCGCCGCGTGACAGCCACGGTCGCACCCTCGCGACGTTGTACCTCGACGACGAAGACGTCGGCCTCTCGCTGGTGCGTAGTGGCACGTCGCTCGTCTACACCTCGCACCCTTTTCCAGCGATGCCGCAGTACTTGCAGGAGCAGGGTGTGGCGCGCGGTGAGCGGCGCGGACTGTGGGCGAATCGCGAAGCAACTGCGCGCGCCGATGGGCTGGCCCGTCAATGGGGCCGACCCAAATGATGCAGCTCTTGCTTCGGCTGCTCTCGCGACGGGTCGTGCGAAACCCGCCTGCGCCTCTTCGTGTCGCGGTCCTTCTCTTGTCGGTATTGGCCTACGGCACGACCGGTTTTCTTTACTTCGAGCTGCCTGGAAAGCCAGAGCTCAGCTGGGCCGACGGACTGTGGTGGTCGCTCGTGACGATGACGACCATCGGGTACGGTGACCTCTTTCCGACCACACCCGGTGGGCGGTTTCTCGTCGCGGTACCCATCATGGCCTTCGGAATCGGCCTGCTTGGCTACATCCTCAGCCTCGCGGCAACCACCCTGGTCGAGTCGAGGAATCGGGAGACGCGTGGAATGAAAGACTACAAGCGCAAAGACCACCTCGTGATTCTGAGCTTTCCCGGCCTAGACAAGGTCGTACGTATCGTCGACGAGCTACGCGCCGACTCGCAGATTGGGGAAGACGGAGAGATCATCCTGGTCGACGACGAGCTGACCGAGCTCCCGCCCGAGCTCGCCTCTCGGAAAGTCCACTTCGTACGAGGCAACCCGGCTCGCGATGAAACGCTCCGCCGAGCCAGCATCGACAGTGCGAAGCGGGCGATCATCTTGGCCAAGCCCGGTGATCCTCGATCCGATGACCACGTCTTGGCGATCACCTTGGCGATCGAGGCGCGCCAGCAGAACGTGCGCACCGTCGTCGAGTGCCTCGATGCGGGCACCGAGGAGCTTCTGCGCAAAGCGGGCTGCGACTCGATCGTGTGCACATCTCGGTTCGAGGCACATTTCATTTCCAGCGAGGTCGCCAACCCCGGCGTTCAAGACGTCGTCGAAGAGCTCTTGAGCCACCTGACTGGTCAACAGCTCTACTTCTCCAAGATCGGTGCCGCCTCCGGCAAGAGCTTCGGGTCAGTCAGCAAGGCATGCCGCGGCGCAAAGCACATCGCCATTGGCATCCGGCGCGCAGGAAAGACCTCGCTCAACCTCGCGCTCGACTTTGCGCTTCAAGAAGGAGACGAAGTGGTGACCATCGGCGAGAAGCGGCTCGATCCATCTCAGCTGAGCAAGCTCGCGTAGCCTCAGCAACCGTTCACCACCCGCGCGAAACCCTCGAGCAAAGCGCGCAGGCCAACCTCGAACAGCTCATCGAAATCCAGCGCGAAGCCGTCCGACAGCTCCATCAGGACAGCCGCGAACGCCGGGTAGCGCCCCGACGCCGCCAGCGCGCTGAAGGCGCCCATCTGGCTCGCCGCAAGACCCAGTCGGCGTGAACCAGGGCGTTGTCGAACAAGGCACGCGCAGCGTCTGATGGGGATCGCCGGACAGGATCGATTCGCCCTCAGTGACCCGAAAACGTGTAGCCAGGACCATCGCTGCAGCTGAAGAGAGCGCGCCCGCCGCAGCTCTTGCATTGCGCGGTCCCGGTCATGCCGCTTTCGCCCCCGTGCGTCCCGACTGGGTGCTGAAACGCTTGCACGATGAACCATTTTTCGTCGGGAAACGTCGCATTGCCCGTGCCGCTCGCATAGCTCGTCGCGCAGCTCTGACAGGTGCCTGCATTTCCGGTCAGGGCGGCTCGTGGCAAGACGTCGACGATGATGGCGGGGTTCGATGCAACGTATGCCAGCGTGCACGAGCTGGCGTTGACGTAGCGCGTTTCCTCTTCTTCGTGGACGCCGTAGCCCTCGTGAATGTGGCCGAAGACATGCAGCTGGGGCCGCACGCGGTGAACTGCGGCGCGGAGATCTGCACAGCCAGCGCGTGAGCCGTCGAACACGAGGTCGAGCACGCCCGCGGGTGGGCCATGCGTGATGAGCACATCAGTGCCCTCCGGAATGAGGGCCCACTTCTCGCGGAGCGCTTCACCTCGCTTCAGGTTGAATGCCCAATCGAGGAACCACGGTTGCCACGGCGACCCCCAGAAGCGCGTGCCATCGATGGTGACGCCACCATCGAATAGGTAATGGCAGCCTTCAAACAGCAGCGCGCCCAGCGCCGGATCGAGCTCGAGACAACGATCGTGGTTACCCGCAATCACGATCTTGTGGCGATGCGGCAGCGCTCGAATGAAGGCGGCAGCGTCTCGCACTTGAGCGCGCGTCCCGCTACCGGAGAAGTCACCGGCATGAATGAGCACGTCGCCGCTGGGCACGACCAGGTCGGCGTGTCGGCGGTGCGTGTCGCTGATCAGAACGAGCCGCATGAAGAGCTGTCAGGCATCCGATAGCCAGGTCAACGCGGCACCATATCACTGTAAGAGCTGACAGGCGGGCGCGGTGACGAGCAGACTGGGCGACGTCGACGGCCACGGTTCTGTCTCGATTTTCGAGCGCTTCGTCGCCGCCCTCGAGCAGAGCAGCATTCGGCCCATCGTCGATCGTGTGTTTGCCTTCGACGACGCGCGCGCCACCTACAAGCACCTCGTCAGCGGGCAGCACCTCGGCAAAGTCGTCGTTCGCGTCGATGGAGGGTCATGAGCGTCCGCGTTTTTGTGTGCGCTGACGCCGGTGTCGTTGATCCTCGCCAGAGTGCTATGCTCCACGCGTGTCCACTCGGCCAGCCGACACTAGCAAAGCTGCCTGGGCCATCATGGAAGAGGGCATCCGGAACATGACCCCGGAGCAGCGCGTAGCCCGTGTGGCCGCGCTCACGGTGCTCGCCCACTCTTTCGCCTTGGCGCAGATTCGCAACGAGCACCCGCACGAGAACGAGCGACGGCACCGTCTGCGCCTCGCGGCTCGGCATCGGTCAGCTGGCACGTTGTCGAAGACTCAGCGTGTTGCCGGGGCGCCGCCGCTGCCGGTGATCACGCCCGAAGACATCGTGCTACAAAAACTGCGATGTTACGAAATGGGCGGCGAAATCTCCGATCGGCAATGGCGCGACCTGGTGTCGGTGCTTCGCCAGAAGCGAGGAAAGATCGACGTGGTCTACTTGCGTGGCGTCGCTGAAGGACGAATGGTCGAGCTTTTGGAGCGCGCGCTGCTTGTCGCTGCCGCCCCCTGAAAAGACGCTCCGGCGGCGGTCAAAACGACGCACGCGACCTCCCGTTGCAGCCTAGCGTTTCCGACCCACGGCTCCCGCTGCCACGGCTCCGGACCGCGCCATGATGCCGCTTGCGCTGGAGGGGTGAGGGTCGACCGCGCGCATCGACACCGAGCCGGCGCGAACACGCATGTGATAGACGCGGAGCGCACGCATTGCGTCGACGTGCGCGGCGTTGATCTCGACCACACGTTGCAAGTCTTTGATGGCGGTTCGATGGTTTCCGAGGCGCGAGTGAAGCAGCGAGCGGTAGTAGAGCGCGTCTTGACTGAGTACGTCGATGCCCACGGCGCGGTCGAGCTCCGCGATGCTTGCGAGCGTCGCCTGAACGCCGTCATTGCCCGGTCGCAATGCGTCGATCCACGCGACCAGCGCCAGCGCGGACGCGTTTTCAGGCTCGGTCTCCAGCGCGAAGCCTGCGAGGCGCGCCGCGCGACCCAGATCGTTCCGGCGAATACACACGCGAGCGCCATCCAGCTCGGTCTTCGCGCAGCTTGCGGCCAAGTCTTCCGCCGGATCGTAGGCGCCGCTCAGCTTGCGTAGATACGCCGCACGCGAGCTCGGGTCGGCGAGCACCTTATGCGCCGCGGCCAGCGCGAGATACACACGGCCGGCGTCATGTCGTGTGTCGTCATCGAGCTCAGTCGACAGCTGCGACGGATCCCAGGTGCGCGCCAGCGCAGCGAACGCGACGTCGATCTGCTCACGCGTCGCGTTGCGAGCTATCGCGAGGCGCTGAAAGTAGTCTTCGCTCGCGATCGCGATCGCGCGCTCCCCGATCATCGCGCGCTTCGCAGTCACGGGTGCGTAGCTCGTCTGGCTGCCGCGGAAGACAGGTCGCGTCCCGGACGTCGCGCCAACCTGACGATGCGCGATCGTCGCGGGAGCAGCCTCGGCTCGCTGCAACTGTTTGGTAATGGCGAGGCAGAACAGCATCAGTGCGACCGTTCGCCCGGGCACGACGCCAAGCGCACACAGATCGCTGACGGTCATCGGCTTGATCGACAAACACTCGACCAGCGTGTGTTCGTCCGGCTGGAAGGCGAAGCGATCCGCTGTGGTGCGGTTCGTGATGCGCATGGGTGCGTCGCCGAGGCGCTCAATCAGCGCACTGACGTCGTGCATGTTGGGAAAGTCGCGAACTCCGCGCCAGATGCCCGGCAGCGGATCAACCAGTACGGGATCGCTGCCGCCGTAGCCGGGCAATAGATCGACGTCGCTTCTGAAGATGAAGCTGGCCGTGGGTGCGAAAGTGAAGAGGTGAGTCAGCTTGCGCAGCGCTTGCTCGCGCAGCGCGTTGCCGAGCTGCTCGCGTGTGAGTGAACGGCGCGCTAGCAAGATCTGCCCATGCGGGGCCTTTACTTTCGCGAGCTGCATCAGCGAAGCGTCGAGCTCCGTCGCATCGATGTAGCCGAGCTCATAGGCGACCGTGCCGAGATAGCAGACCGCCGGAGTCGTGCGGATCTTGAGCAGCTTGCCGCGGTGAAACACGAGCGTGCCGCTCTCGGGCGCGGCGGGAATCGACAGCTCCAGCGTTCCAACTGCCTGTTGTTCCAGAAGCCGTGCGAGCAAGGACGCGAGCGGAGCGTCTGCCAGCCGGCCGCTCGTTGGGCGTTCCGGAGCCATGCACAACTATCGACACAATCGAGTGAACGTCGAATGGTTCACCCCTACAAAGCGAACCGAATCGCAGGATCGTGAAAAGATTCGCCGAGAGCGTCTCGATTGAGAACAACGTCGCCCATGAGCCGACATGAGCGCATGCGACGCACACGTCGCAGAGGCATTGCACGACCAGTAGCGATAGGCTTTGTCGTGGAGGTTCTCATGCGCTCGTTGGTTTGCTTCGCAGTCGCATCGACGATGAGTGTGCTCGCGGCTTGTGGCGACAGTGATGATGGCGGCTATTACGGCTCGGGGGGTGACGGGCAAGGTGGCGGCACGAGCGGCGATGGCGGCAGCGTCGAGGTGCCCAATCCACTGACGAACCCCGAAGATGGGCCACCCGCAGGCAACCCCGACGGCAACTGCGAAGTGCCCTCCGAAGGCGGGCTCGCCGACGTCTCCAGCCCGACCACTGTCGTCGGCAGCGGCACGCCGGAGAGCTGCACGGCGGATGCGTTCATCAGCGCTGTAGCGGGCGGGGGCGTGATCACGTTCGACTGCGGGCCGGAGCCGGTCACGATCACGCTCGACCGCACCGCCAAGATCTTCAACGACACTGGCCCCGAGATCGTGATCGACGGCGGTGGCCTGGTGACGCTGAGCGGCGCTGGCAATCACCGCATTCTCTACATGAACACCTGCGACGAAGCACAGGTTTGGACGACCGCAGAATGCGACAACCAAGACCACCCACGACTCACGGTGCAGAACCTCACCTTCATCGACGCGAGCTCGAAGAACGAGACGGAGCTCGATGGCGGCGGTGCAATTTGGGTGCGGGGTGGGCGTTTCAAGATCCTGAACTCCCGCTTCTTCAACAACGCATGCGCCGACAGCGGCCCCGACGTCGGCGGCGCCGGCATTCGCGTCTTCAGCCAGTACAACGCAGAGCCCGTGTACGTGGTAAACACGACCTTCGGCGGCGAAGACGGCTTCGGCAACACCTGTTCGAACGGCGGTGGTGTCAGCAGCATCGGCGTTTCATGGAACATCATCAACAGCCTGTTCTCGTACAACCACGCGATCGGCAACGGCGGCAACCCCGCAGAGGGAGGCACGCCAGGCGGCGGCAGCGGCGGCGCCATCTACAACGACGGCAACACCATGACGCTGTCACTCTGCGGCACGCGCATCGAGTACAACGACGTGGTTCAGCACGGCAGCGCGATCTTCTTCGTGACCAACGATCATTCGGGCGACATTCGCATCGAGACGAGCAACATCACGAACAACATCGGCGGCTCGTGGTACCCGACCTACCCGCAGATCTCGAATCATGACGACACCCCCATCGAGGTGATCGACTCGGTCATCGAGTAGCGTTCATCTGCTCCGCAAGGAGCTCCGGCGATCGAATCGATCATCGTCAAGGGGTGCGCAGCACTTTGCGAGGCGCATTGCGAGTGAGGAATGTTGACCCAGATAGCTGCTGCGACGGCTGGCACTTTGCCCTGGCATGGCTATTGATTGCGTCTACAGCGGGCCCCGAGCTGGCCCCAGGAGACGGCGACCATGGCCTCACGTGAGCAGTTCATCTCAGCGTCGGACGAATTTGCGCGCCTCGACGACGAGCCGCGCCAGAGCCGCGTGGTTTCACGCCCGCCGCCTGCTCCCGTCGATGAGAAAGCGGCGGTTCGGCAAGCCCTTACCGATCTGCAGGCGGCGCAGACCCGCGTCCAGCGCGACGCAGAACGAGCTCAAGCCGAGACGCGCGCGCAGCTCATTGCAGACTTCCTACCCGTGCTCGACAATCTCGACCGCACCCTTTTGGCAGCCGCTGGCGAGCCTGATCAAGGCTTGGTGGCAGGCGTGCGGATGGTTCGCGATCAATTCGAGCAGGTCCTCTTGCGACAGGGCATCGAGCGCATCGAAGCGATCGGTCGGCCGTTCGACCCTCGCGAGCACGAAGCAATCGCGATGGAGGACGTCGAGCCCGCGCGCAGGGGCCGGGTCGCTTCGCAGGTGGCTGCGGGGTACCGCTTTGCCGGCAAGGTATTGCGCCCAGCCAAGGTCGTCGTCGGCCGCGCCGTACCTGTTCGCTCGTTCAACGACTGGCCGCACGACTGATATCGAGTGCACCGGGCTACGCGAGGCGATCGCGTGCCAGACCCGCCACACCAGCGAGCGCAGCTGGGGGAATTTCATGACCACCGCCGTGCTCGATGAAGCGCACGCTCGCCCCACTCTCGTTCAGCAGGTCACGTAGCGCCTCACCACTGCCGAACGGTAGAATCGGGTCGCGCCTGCCGTGGCTCACGACGGCATGAATGTTTGGGCCGCTTGCCTTCCCGGCGGGCCGCCAGCGGTCTTCACAGAGTAGCGCTCCAGACAGCGCGATCAGTCCCGCGAAAGGCCGGTCGGCTGCGTGCAGCACGATCTCGGTGGCGAGCATTGCGCCCTGCGAGAAGCCGCCGAGCAGCGTTCGTGTGCGAACGACGCGGTGATCGGCTTCGAGCTCCGCGAGCACGCCCTCCAGCCGAGCCCGCGCTTCTGCCATGCCGGCTGGCGTCTCCTGAGCGAGCAAGCGGGGCTCACCGCGGGCTTGCATCATCATCAGCCGTTCCATGTCGATCGGCCACCACGCGCGCCCACTTTGACCACCACCAAAATCGATCTCGAGCGGGGCTTCGGGAAAGAACCAACGTGTTGAGCGGTCGACCTCGATCACCCGATGGAGCGCCACGAGATCGTCACCGGTCGCACCGAACCCATGGCAGAGCACGATGGCAGGGCCGTCGCCGCCAGCCTTTCGGTCGTCGCCGCCGCCCGCCCAGACCGTCAGGCCGCCCAGTCGCCGTTGTTCCATGCCGAGCATTTTAGCGGGAACTTCCGACGAACCGAGAGGTCTCGTTGCAACATGTCACTTGCGTCCCTCCTCTCGGTCGTCGCGCTCGCTGCTGGCTTCGCCGGCGCTAAAGCCCCTGGCATCGAACAAAACCGCGTCGAAGAGGTGGTCGCTGATCGCCACGTAGCACTCGCCCTTTGCTACGAAGACGGCCGCGATCGAAACCCCAAGCTGGAGGGCACCGTCGCCGTCGTGATGGACGTCGAAGAGAGCGGTCGCGTCGTCGAAGCCAAGAGCGGTCGCGGGACCAGCATCGGAGACAAGCTGGTGGTCTCGTGCGTTCTCGACGTGATGAAGACGCTCGATTTCGGCAAACAAGAGAAGCCGCAGACCGTCCGCTACACGGCTCGTTTCTTCGAGCAGCCGGCTGAAAAAGACGCACCGAAGAAGGACGAGTAACGCTACCTCGCCGGACCTTTGGCGGCCTCGGCGAACGATCTCCAAGCTGTCTCGTCGGCTCCGACTGCCGCTCTCGTGCCGTCCCGCACGATGGGAGTCCGCAACAGCGACGGATCCTCCAAAAACAGCGCAAGCAGCCGCTCGTCATTCGGCGCGCTGTGCTGCAGACCACGCTCTTTTACTCGCGCACTGCCAACATCGTAGAGCTTCTGGATGCCCCCGACAGCGCGCGCGACACTGCCTAGCTCGCCCTTCGAGAGACCCTTCTCGCGGACATCTACGAGCTGCACTTTGATGCGTCGGTCGGCGAAGAACCGCTCCGCGGCTCGCGTCGTTTTGCATTTCGGCGTGCCGAAAATTTGAATCACTGAAGGCTGGGCCTCAGTCCGCAAGCTCGACCAAGCCGTCAAGCAACGCCCTGGCGACCATAATCGCGAGCTTGTCCGGGGCTTGCTCGGAAGCATACTGGGCCACGAACGCCTGGATACCGGCTCGCACGCTTTCGCTCTCGTGAATACAACCCGTGAGCTGCATGAGCTCGGGCGTGAGCGGAATGGGTTCGCTCATGGCGCTCGGGGGCATCACCGCCCACAGCCTGGACGCGACTCCTGCACCCGGACCGGTTTGCTCTTCGCGAAGGGTGACTCCTTCGACCATGCGGAGCTTGGCGTTCAAAGTCGACTCCATCGACGCAGAGACCTCGCGTGCTGCCAGCAGCTTGTCGATGCGCTTGGCATTGGGTGGCGCCTGGCTGAAAGGGGCGCACGAGAAGACCGCGCTGCGAGGCTTTCGATCGTCGACGCGACGGAGAATCGACAGTGTCGGCACCATGATCTCGAAGCCCATACGCGACAGGTGCTCCCGTCGATCGTGGGTCTCGGCCTCGAACGCTGCACCGAGATCCGGGTGGAGCGCGGCCGCGTATTCGACCGCATGAGCGTCGCCCGAGCCGGCGGGAAGCTGGAACACGAGCAGATCGACCGGAGCGCCGGCCAACGTCTGTTTCACCCGCTCGGCCGGAGCCGTCTCTTTGGGACCGTGTCCCCACTCGATGAACACGACGCCGCGACCGCCCGGCACCAGATGATCAGGCAGCGTGGAAAGACACGCCAACGGCAACGCGTCGCCGCGCTCGCCCCCAGCCATGAACTCGCCCGACTTGCCGCCTTTGGACTGGGGCACGAAGGGTGGTTGGGAGACGACGAGGTCGAAGCGCTCTTTGGCGACGGGCTCGAACAGGCTGCCTTCTCGAAAGTCGATGTTCTGTACAGCGTTGAAGCGAGCGTTGAAGCCTGCGAGCGCGAGCGCCCGACGATTGATATCGGTCGCGACGACGACCCTGGAGCGCTTGGCTAGCACCAGCGCAATAGCGCCTGCCCCGCAGCCCAGATCGAGAGCTCGCCCGATGAGCTGCCGCGGAAACGCCGCGATGCTCAACGCGATGGTGGTGGGCGCCAAGCCCATCACAGCCTGCCCGCCCAGCGACAGATCATCACTGACGAGGTAGAAATCGTCGACGACGGTTACGCAGAACGGCGAGACGAAGCCGCGCTGGGTTTCTCGCACGAAGCCAGACTCGCGCACGAGCCCCGCTAGATCGCCGAATGCAGCCGTCAGCTCGGCGTCGTCAATCGGGTCGCCAAACATCAACGCACGCGCCGCGGGGCCCATTGGGTCCTTTACTTTGCGGGCGTGATAATGAAGCACGGGCCTGCGTAGCAGCGGATGAACCGACGACGCAGCGAGGACGATCGGCTCGAGCCGGGCGGGGCTGAGACCGATCTTTGCGAGGTGCTCGCGGAGGCGGGCGAGAGCCAGCGCATCGATCGCCTCGAGCGAGCTCAGCGGCGGCAGCGAACCGTCCGAAGGAGTCATCTCGCGAGGTTACGCGAGCGACTCCTTCCGACGCCAACAAGATCACTTCTGGGGGATGGCGAGGCCCTTCTGCACGGCCGGACGCGCGAGCAGCCGAGCCACCCAGGCGCGCGCGCGGGCGAAACGGTTCTCCAGCGAGGGGTCGGCCTTGCTGAAATATTCGAGGCCTCCCTTCGTCCACGAGAAACAAGCAATGTCGGCGATCGAGTAGTCACCTGCCAAATACTCGCGCCCCTCGAGCGCATCGTCGAGCACTTGCAAGAGGCGTAAAGACTCGTCTCTATAACGATCGATGGCGTAGGGAATCTTCTGCTCGGCGCGATTGAAGTGCCCCCATTGCCCGATCATCGGGCCGAGACCGCCGACCTGCCAGAACGTCCAACCGAGGACCTCTGCCCGCGCGGCGGGCTCGGTCGGCAAAAGCTTGCCCGTCTTCTCGGCGAGGTACACGAGGATGGCGCCCGACTCGAACACGCGAATCGACTTGTCTCCCTCTTTGTCGACGATGGCTGGGATTCTACCATTCGGGTTGATTGCCAAATACGCTGACGTCTTCTGCGCACCATTACCGATATCAATCGGGTGAACCTCGTACGCGAGGCCCAGCTCTTCGAGCATGATGTTGGCCTTGTGCCCGTTGGGCGTACCCCAAGTGTAAAGCTCGATCATGACTTCACCTATTGAGCGATCGTCTTGAGATCGATCATCTCTTCGACGCTGGGCACGACGATGACTTCGGAGCGGCGGTTCTTTTGCCGGCCGTCTTCGCTGCCGTTGTCAGCGACCGGGTCAGTGTCACCGAAGCCTGCCGCGCTCCATTTTGGGGCGGGCATGCCGGTCGATTTGTCGTTGATCAAGAACAACAGCACCTCACGCGAACGCATCAAGCTGAGGCCCCAGTTGTCGCGATACTGACCCCCGTAGGGCTTGCTGTCGGTGTGCCCCGCAACCTGGTACTGACGACCGAACAGCGACGGGTCGGCTTTGATGACGGTGGCCACCTTGGTGAGGATGTCTTGGCCGCCCTTTCGGAGCGTCTCTTTGCCGGAATCGAACAGCACGTCGCCCGGCAGCGAGATCACCATGCGGTTGTTGCGGATGTTCACGGCGAGGCCCAGCTTGGTCAGGGCGTCGAGCTTCTTCTTCAACGTCTCGAAGCGCGCCTTGATCGCCTCGAGCTGCCTCGCCTTCGCTTGGTACTCGACGAGCGCCTTTTTCTGTTGCTCGACGGTGAGCGTCATCTGATCGAGCTGAGAGCCGGACGCATCGAGGCTCGACTTCAGCTTCGTGATATCGACACCAGCGTTCTGAAGCTGCTGTGTGAGGTCGTTGACCTTGGTGCGCTCCACATCGAGGTCGGCTTGCAGCTTCTTTTGTGCAGCCTGACTCGAGCTCTCCAGGGCGTTGTACTTCCCGAGCTGGGCCTTCCACTCGTCTTCCGAATAGCCACAGCCGCCCGCGAACGCTGCCAGGCCAATCACCGCGAACCATCCACGCAGTTTCATCCGGGGTCCCTTTGCTCTCTGATTTGTCGAAGTAGCGCGCGCAGCCTAGCCGAAGCGCGGGCGCAAGGGTCACGTTGGTCACCTCGACGCCAGCTCTCTAGTGTCCCTTTTCGACACGCTCGCTGACGCAGCAGCCCGCACGGCAGCGAGGTGCCTCGATACCGAACTGCGGGTCGCAGTCGTAGTTGCCAACTGGGCCGGCGTACCCGCGACAATCGATCGGCGCGGCGTACGAAGCCCGGTGCGCACGGTTCACCCCGGCACAGGTCAACTGGCTACAGTCGAGCTTCACGACGATGCAATCCGTGTCGGCGCTACAACTGCGCTCCGCGCCAGCGACCAGGCGGCTAAACGATTCGGCAGCCCCCATCGATTCACACGTGCCTGTGCGCGAGACCGACGCCGCCGACGCACTGGGCGCAATCGAGGGATTGGTCGCGGAAGGCACGGCAGCCGAAGCGGAAGCCGCTGCGCTGGACACGGGCTTGGGGCCGTATACGCCGATGAGATACTCACCTCGACCAACGAAGCTCGCCAACACGCGGTAGGGGCCTGCCTGCTTCGTACAGAAGCGGACGATCGGACGCGGGGAGACAGTCTCGGTGCGAGCGACCCAAGAGCCGGAAGGTGCAGTGATCTTGAGCGAGATCGAGCTCAGCGAGCCATCACCCATCCCGGCGATTGCGTAACACGTGGCGGGCTCGAGCATCACCAAGAAGCCCTCTTCCAGCTCACCGCGCACAGCGCGACCCACGCGCTTGGCAATGCGTTCACCGCCGCCAGCGATGGCAACGCGACCGATATCGTCGAGCGGGACTTCGAAGGGGCTCGGGGGTTTCGCAGAGCCGCACGCCATTGTCCCGACGACCAGTATCCCGACGACCCGTATCGCGACGACCCGTATCGCGACGACCCGTATCGCGACGACCCGTAGCGCGACGACCCGTATCGCTGGGATCACTGCCGCAATGGCTGCGTGGCGCATGCCGAGGTCAGGAGCGGGGCACGCCGAGAATCACAGCTCGCCGCCGCCAGCCCCGCCGGTGCCAGCGATGCCGTAAAGCGGCGCCGCACCTCCACCCTGACCACCAGCACCGGTGTCACCGCCCTGACCACCAGCGCCGCCACCGCCGGCAGTGGGCGAGCCGCCAACGTTGCCCGCTCCTTCACCGCCAGCGCCTCCCACCTCACCACCACCCACCGGAGGCGAGCCAGCGACGCCATACACCGGCGCGCTTTCGGAACAACCCAAGCCGGCGCTGAGGCCCAGCAACACGGCAGCGGCCGTGAGCGGCAGTGACCGACCGCTCGAGCTTTGCAGCGTCGCGTGGCAATGCGGGCATTTGGATTCGGACGACTTCGCGGGACACGCGCAATGGGGACAGCTGATGAAGGAAGCCATGTGCGAAGCTTCGCTCGTGAGAGCGCAGGGGTCAACCCGTAGCGCTCACTCTTCCACGTCGACCATGGTGTCGATGATGCCCCAGCGTCGGGGCTGCCTGGGTGGATCAAGGTGTGCCGCATCGATGCGAAACAGCGCCCATTGTCCCGGCGCTGTCGCATCGTCGCCATCTTCGAAGCGCAGCGGAATTTCGTGATCGGTGCTCTTGAGGGAAAAGCTTGCCCCCTTCTCGAAGCAGACGCTCACGTCTTTGAACACGCCATGAGAGACCGAGGGCTTCACGATCGCACGCAGCCGGAGCTCGGGCGACGGGCCTGTCGGCAGCGCGATCGGTTCGCGCAGCGCTCGCTCATCGGCGACGTACAGCACGATGTTGCCGCTGGAACCGACGGACTCGATGGTCAATCTGACGACGTCGAAGGTAACCGACCCGTCCACGAACGACAGGCGAAGCCCCGCGCCATCATCGCCCGGCACGGCCGGTGGGCCGACCTTCACTCGAGTGGCCGCTTCATCGAATGGAAGCTGCGATTGTGGGCAGGTATGGTGCCCGAGATAGGGGTCCGGGTCGGCGGGCGCCGATGCCGGTGCGTCAAGGCCTGATCGCACGCGAAGCGGCGTCGAGCAGCCCAATGCCCACACGCACGCGAGGGCCAGCACGGGGAGCGCGCTCATCCGCCCCCCGAAAACCGGATCAGCCAGTCGACGTCGCTCGGGAGCAGTTGCGTCTCCATCACGACCCTTCGACCATTGGAGTTAAATACCGGTGGTTCGATCACCTGCAGATCGAACAAACCGATATCGACAGTCAGCAGCCGGCGCGCTTCGGCGGTGAGCGTGCTCGCATCGGCCGACGCACGCGCAGACGAAGCGCTCATCGCTTCGAAGCGAACGGTGGCTCCGCCCCCGCGCACGATCTCGATCTCTGCCTGCGCGAGCAGCAGTGTTGCCGGCCACGAAGGAGGAGAGCCGAGCGTTGCGTATGGCTCGAACGCGAAGAACCGCGCCGCCTCTTTGGCCTGCGGCTGCGGCAAGGACTCCGTTTCGGCGAGCACCCAGAGCTTCGACGCGATCCGAGGAGGGCCCGAGACCAACCGGTGCGGCCCTACCAAAGCCACGAATACTTCCGGACCATTCTGGAGACCGAAGGTGGCGCTAGTGGCGCTGCCACCGAGCGCACGAAAGCCGGCGCGAACGCGCTCGTCGCTAGCGTTCAACTCGATCACGTTGACCGTGTTGAGGTCACTGGCTTGAAACGACGTCACGAACGCGCGCTCGACATCGGCGAGTGGGTCGAGGCCGAGCGCCTTCACGATGTCGCCCCAACGACCGAGCGCGCCGATCGCGCCCCCCGCGGGGTGGAAGCGAAACCGCCCGACGTGAAACAACACGCCGACGCGGCCGTCGATCAGATCGCGTGCGAGCTCAGTCGAGGCGAGCTTCGGCTCGATGGCCGGCGGAGCAGGAGGCGGCTCGGCACGTGACGCAGGCGACGCGCACCCGAGGAGCACACACGTGAGTAACCGAACACCGAGCCGACCCGCTTGCTGCATGGGCGCGACCTTCCTGCCTCTTTGATCTGACACATACCGAGGCCTTGGGTCGCAGATATTCACATCGCGATTTGCAGACTCACTCCTCGCACATTGGAGTCGGCCGGCCGGCTCGGGCTCAGTCGACCCAGAAGACGCCCTCGGGTCGATCGAAGCGCTCGCGATTGGGCAAGGCGCGCCGAAATTCGCGAAGAATCACGGTCTGGTGATCCGGGTGGCGAATTTCGCCCCGCACGAAAACGTCAGGCAACCCGCGCTCCCACGAGCGCAAGACAATCTCGTCGGCCACATGCGGGCGGCCAGCCCGCGGAATGTGAGCGGCTTGAGCGATACCGCTCTGGCGAACCACCCCACCACGCGCGGCCAACGCCTCGACCAACGCGCGTTCCGCAGTCGAAAGGGGAACGAAGAACCACTCCCCCTGGCGGACGATCGCTTCCCCTCGCAGCTTGAGCGAGCTGGGGACGCCGGGGTTGCGCAACGCCTCGCGGGCCCCATGAGTCGACGATGCACCCTCTGGTAGCTCCGCGATGAACAGGTGCTGTTCATCCATTCCGCACAGGAAGTGACGCTTACGACCCGTCGTGAATTGCTCGACCACGCGCGCGGTCGCCGTCTCGCGCAGGACGCGCGTGGCAGGTGCCAGCGGCACGTTCTTGCGCACGCTCACCTCGAAGCGACGACGCGGCTCATCGATGAACAGCACCAGCTGCCGGCGAGGCGCGTCGGCGCCCAGCACCTCGATGCGGTTCTCGGCTGCCCCCGGATACAGCCGAAAGCGCTGCGCCGACTTGTTGCGGGTCGCGATATCGATCTGCACGATGTCGTCGGTGCCGCGGATGGCTCGGCCAGCGAGCGGCGTGGCGAGTAGCTCGAGATCGAGCCTCGCCTTCGAGAATTTACGGGGCAAACCAAGGAAGCTGTCCATAGCGGACAGCAGCGACGCAGCCAGCGAAGCAAGGCTGACCGCGACGTTTGCAGATGCGCAAGCGGCGGCCAGTCAGGGGATGACGAGCACGACCGCGTGCACGTCCATGCGGAGCTTCTTACCCGCGACGTCGAACTCGAACGTCGTGCCGTTGCGGTCCGTGACCTTGGCCAGAACGGGCGCGTCAATGCGGCTGCCCAGAACGAGCAACACTTCACCGCCGTTTTGGCGTGCGATTTCCAGCAAACCTTCATTGGTTTCGATCATGTTGGCTGGCGCGAGGGTCCACCAACTCCAGCCCGCACGCAACCAGTGCGGCCCTCAGCCGGGCAAGCGGCTCAAACTGTCGCTGATCGCCCGTTGGTGGGCGGCGCTGTGGAAGGCCGCGGCGATCACGTGGCTGGTCGTCAGCCAGCGCAGCTCCGCACCCTGCCAATGGCGGTGCAGCGCGTCGACCTCGGCAGCCGGAATGAACCCGTCGCCGCGAAGCCCTATCAAGATCGCGGCCTTCGCGAGCTCTGGGGCAGGAAAACGACTGATGCGGACCGGCTTCAGGCAGTCCTCGAAATAGCGGCGCGCGCGCGACTCCGAGCCGAGCTCGGCGCTGAGCCGAGCCCAGTGGATGCGTCGGCTGAGTGCCGCGTTGGTGAAAATCGGGGCGGCAGCGTCGCCTGCGCCGCGCGGGCAGGCGGCGACGGCAAAGGGCGTGAGAGCCGCGGCGAAGCTCGCCATCAACCCGCCTTGGCTGAAGCCCGTGAGGCACACGCGGTCGTAACCCGCGTCTCGCGCCCATCGCGCGATCGCGCGCGCCTCTTGGACGGTGGCGACGTTCATCGCAAACTGATCGCGCACGGTGCGGAGCAGCGACACCCGCTGGCCTCTCGGTCTGCGCACGCCGTAAAAAGCATTCTCCAGCGAGAGCGTCGCGAAGCCACGAGCCAAGAGCGGGTTCGAGAAGCGTCGCCGCAACCAGAAGCCCTCTTCTCCTGTAGCTGCCAAGAGCACCACCAACGTGCTCGTCGGCTTGGCAGGTGAGCGCAGCTCGACCAACGCCAGCTTGCTTTCGGCGGGCAACAGGTCCGCGCTGGGCGACCGGAAGCGACCGAGAGCCGTGCGAATGCCCGCAGCGTCAGAAGCGCCGGCCTCGAGATCGATCGAAATCGACACGTCTTCCGTTGCGATCGATCTGTCGTCGATGAGTCGGACGAGCCTCTCGAGCTCGGCTCTGTCGCCGAAACCGTCTTCATAGAGGCGCATTCCCGGGGCGGCCGAGACGAGCGCTAGATCAGCGAGCCGTAGCAGGGATGAAAACATCGATGGTTAGGCACTCGGCGCACTCGGGCGCTATTACGTTAGGCTAGAGAGGTGTCGCATGGCGAGACCGAGTTCGAGGCGCTCGTCGGCGATCGTTATCGCCTGACAGAGATGCTCGGCCAAGGCGGCATGGGCGCTGTTTATCGCGCCACCGATGTTTCAACCGGTCGCGAGGTCGCGCTCAAACGGCTGCTCGAGGGTCGCAAGGCCGAGAAGCGCGCACAGCTCAGGTTCGAACGCGAGTTCCATACGCTCGCCAGCCTTCGCCACCCACGCATCGTCGAAGCCTACGACTACGGACGAGATCGCAGCGGCGCCTTCTACACGATGGAGCTTCTGCTGGGCGACGACTTGCGGCAGATGAGCCCGCTCGGGCCAGCCGAGGCGTGTCGCGTTCTCCGCGACGTAGCGTCGGCGCTGGCCTTCTTGCATGCCCGCGGCCTCATTCACCGCGACCTCAAGCCGCGCAATGTTCGCGCGACCGCCTCGGGCGTGGTCAAGTTGATCGACTTCGGCGTGCTCACGGCGGTGGGTGCCACGACGGAGCTCGCGGGCACGCCGAACTACACGGCACCCGAATCGGTCTACGGCCAGCCACTCGACGGGCGCACCGATCTGTATGCGCTTGGCGCGGTCGGTTACGTGCTGCTGACGACGCGTTCACCCTACGCCGCGACCGGCTTCTCGTCGCTTCCCGAGGTCTGGCGTGAACCGCTGCCGCCTCCGTCTACCTTCGCGAGCGACATCAGCCCGGCGCTCGATGATCTGATCTTGCAGCTGCTCAGCTTGAACCCGCTCGGTCGGCCGCCGAGCGCTGCAGTAGTGGTAGATCTGCTCACCGCCATTGGCGGTCTAGAACGCGAGCCCTCGATCGAGCTCGGTCGCGGCTATTTGGCCAGCGCCGCAATGGTGGGTCGCCGACGCGAGATGGTACAGCTCCGCGCGGGGATCGAGCACGCCACGCACGGCGGCAACGCCGTCGCCACCATCGAAGCCGAGAGCGGCACCGGCAAGAGTCGCGTGCTCCGCGAGCTTGCGCTCGAAGCAAAGCTCGCCGGGGCCGTGGTCGCCGTTGCCGGCGCGGAGCGCACTTCGGGCGTGCCGTACGGCGTGGTCGGCGATCTGTTGGGTGAGCTCTGCAATGCACATCCCAATCTGCTTCGCGCCGCCCCGCCCGCGACGGTCGGCACTCTGGCGCGCGTCTTTCAAGCATTGCGCGAACGTCTCGGCGGGCCCGAGCCGATCGTTCAAGCAGCCGACCCCGGCGAAGAACGGATGCGCGTCCAAAGCGCGATTGGGTCATGGCTGCGAACCATCGCCACCACACAAATGTTGGTGTTGCTGGTCGACGATGTGCAGCACGCGGACGAAGCCTCGATGGCCGTGCTTGCTGCGCTCGCGCGCGACGAATCTGCGCGCGGCATCTACATCGTGGTGGCGCGGCGTTTGGGTGAACCGGTCCGCGCAGAGCAGGCAGTGTCGCTGCTCCGCCAAGTCGCTCAGCCGCTCAGCTTGCGCGGCCTCGTCGAAAACGAAGTCCTCGACTTGGTGCGCTCCTATTTCGGCGACGCCGAACACTGCACGCGGCTGGCCGCTTTCATGCACCGCGTGTCCGAAGGCAGCCCGCTGCTCTGCAGTGAGCTCGCTCGGCATTTGGTCGAGACCAACATCGTTCGTTACGAGGACGGGGAATGGCTCTTGCCGGCCGAATTTTCAGAAAAACATGTTCCGCTGGGGCTTGGAGCGGCAATCCAGCGGCGGCTCGATCACTTGGGCCCGACGGTGCGGCAGGTGGGCGAGGTATTGGCGGTTCACGGCGGCCACATCGCGCTCGACACTGCCGTCGCGCTCGTCAGCAAAGAGCCAGTCGCGGTCTTCGCTGCCTTGGACGAGCTGGTGCGCCATGGCGTGTTGCTCGAAGCCAACGGCATGTTTCGTTTTCGACACGACCAATTGCGGGAAGGTCTTCTGCGCAGGATCGGGACGCAGCGAATGCCGCTGCTTCATCGCCGCGTCGGCGACCGCATCCTCGCCGAAGGTGCAGACGAGGCGCGCGAAGCGGAGGTAGGCTGGCACCTGGTGGCCGGCGGCGATCGTCCGCGCGGCGGCGAAATGCTGCAGCGCGCGGGCACGCGCCTGTTCGATACCCAGGCGCTGTCCGACTGTCTGGCACCGCTCGAGGCCGCCCTCGAAGTGTTGGTCGAAACAGGCGCGCCTCGCCATCGCCAGATGCCGGTGCTGTTCATGTTGCTCGCCGCGGGCTGGGTGGCGAATCGCAAGATCGGCGCCAAGTACGCGATGACTGCGGTGGTCATGTATCGCGACGCGGCGGGCATTGGGCTCGCCGACAAGCTCGGACGCCACTTGGGCCGTCATGTCGGGTTGCTGCTGGCGCTGGTGTTGGCCTGCCTCCGCTGGATCGTGACCGGCTTTCGCGGTCTGTCGCCAATCAAAGCGCTGATCTCATTTCCTGTCGCGCTCGGTTATGCCTGCGCGCTCGCGTACGCCGCCAACCGCCGGAGCGATGTGCTCGAGCTGGTCAGGTTGGTCGAGCCACTCGACGCGTTTCACTCCCGTTTGCCGTTCGCCGCTTACCTAGGAATGCATGCATTTCCTGCCATTATGGACGGGAGGCTGGGTGAAGCCGAGTCGTTCATCGAACGCGCGTTGGCGCTGCTCGAGCAGGACAAGCTCACGCCCGCCACCGAAGCGGAGCGACACTTCATCGAGGTGGGGCTGCGAGGCTTGCTGGTCATCTCTTACGTGAACCAATTCGACCCGCGGCTCGACGAGCAGCTTCAGCGCATCGAGGCGCTCGAGTTTCGCTACTACCACCTGGTGGCGCAGACCGCGCGCATCGTGCGCCACCGCTACCGCGGAGAAGAGGACAAAGCGCGAGAGATCGAGCGAGCCACGGAGGCCTCCAGCTTGCAGCTCGGTTCCTGGTCGACGGAGCTGCAGCGCCTCTTGTTCGCCCACCCCGCGTACGCGCTGACCCATGATCTCTCCGGCTTGAAGCGCTGCGCAGACGAGCTCACCGCATACATCGATGAAGGCTTTCGGTTCGAGGCTCGCGCCGCGTTGACGGCCGCCGAACGATTACGCGAACGTCGCCAATACGACCAAGCACGAGCGCTGATCGCTGGCGTCGCGGGCTCGATCAAGCCGCACGACTTTCTGATGCGGCAGTGGCTCGGCAGCACCGTGGCAGCTACCGAGCTGGAAGCGGGCGCCCCCGAGGTTGCGCTGAAGCGTGCCGAAGAGGTCATTGCGCTCGGGAAGAGCGAGGCGCACGGCATCTTTTTGACGCGCCTCCGATGTGAACGAATCGCAGGTGTCGCGCTGGTCGAGCTTGGTCGTGCCGAGGACGGCAAACGCAGGCTGCTCGCTGCGCTCGAGCTCGCCGAGCTGCGTGAGTGCAACGCGCTCGCCGGCCATCTGCACGAGAGCCTCGCTCGGGTCGCCCACGCTGCCGGCGATCGACTCAGCTACGAGGTTCACACCGCGCGCGCCGGGACTTGGCTGTTGGCGACCAACAATCCCTATTTGGTGGCAGTCCACGAGCGCCTCGTGCGTCTCGGTCGCGATGACGCCGGCGAGCCCGCCGCCGAGGCTGCCTCCGGCAGCACCACCGGCGACGACGACACCGTCGAGATGCCGAAGGGCGTTCGTCGAGGGCAGGACAGCGACTCCGCGACGCAACGCGATGGGAAGTGAGCCCTCCGTGGCCGTTGCCAATGGCTCGCATTCTCCCTAGACATCGCGGATGACAGCGACTCGCAAAGACAAGCGGGCGTCCGTTTACGACGCTCCGGGCGACCTCCTGCGCAGCGACCTCCCGGAGGGCCGCGTGCCCGAGTCTCTGGAGCCGCCTCGCCCACCCGGCTACGCGTTGCTGCGCGTCGTTCGTTGGGTGTTGCGGGTGGTGGCCGTGATCTACCTGCTTGCTGGCCTCGCGCAGGCGGCAGTGTTTGTTGACATATTCGCCGCTTCAGCCCCCGACGGGCGAACGGACGAGCGAGAGATGACGTACCCGGATTCTTCGCGAACGCCCGAGGCGCATCACTGGATCACCCTCTCGAAGGTTCGGGTCGGCATCGGGCTCGCGCAGACATTGGTCATCGCTACGATACTGCTCGCGCTCGCAGAGGCCATTCAGCTCGGCCTCGACATCAGGGCTGGGCAGCAGCGACAACCCGCGCTGTAGCTGCCGGGAGGCGGATCCAGCCCGGTCACGCTTGATATTGTTTGATTTTCATCATTTTTTCAGATTATGAAAATGATTTTCATTCATATCATTTGCCTCCGGGCCCTTATGGTGGCTTCACCCAGCCACGAAACGGTTCCTCGTCAGCTCCTGAGTCGGGGCCGGGTATTTTCGACGACTGCATCGTGCGAGAGCGCTCAGCCAAGCCCGGCGCGACTCTCGGCCTAAGGGTCCGCCTAGATGTGCTCGGCCGAAGTCCCGATCCCCGTTCGCCCGTCATGCGCGAAGTGGCCGGCCCGTGTAGGTCCAGCGAAACGGTTTGCCGAGGACGTTGTTGAAGTAGTCGATAAAGGTGAGCGCTCGCGAGGTGAGGTCGTCGATGGAGGTGAAGCTCGACCGCTTGAGGAACCGTCGGGCAAAGATGGAGAACCAGATCTCGACCTGGTTGAGCCACGAGCAGTGACGTGGTGTGTAGACGAAGCGGATCCGTGAGTTCGGTCTTCCAGAAACAGCCGACGGGTTTTCTTCGACTTGAGAATCCCCTCTTTGCCTTTGACGCCGAGGGCATCCTGAATTCCGCAATGGCGCGCGACCATTTCGACGAGCTTGGCCGAACGGTGCGTGTCGAGCTGGTCCGTCACGAAGACCCAGCCCGCCGCGGGATCGGTGTCGATGGTTCTGTCGATGTGCGCAACGAAGTCGACCTCGGTCCGAGTGGGTCCAATCGAAGCACCTTGCATCTGGCAGCCAGTCCCGCATGTCGGGCGGCAGTAGCAGCCGCTGATCGATCTCGTACGGGCTGAGATCGCCAGCGGCTCCGACGCGGGTCGAGGAAGATTTGGGGCAATTTCGATTGGTGCTAACCTTCGCCAGCGATGATCGCCGCGCTGCAGCCGCCCGACCTTTCCGGCCTCGCCTCGCTCGGCGCGACGGTGGCGTCGGTGTCGGCGCTCGCGCTCGTCCTTTCGACGGCAGGGCCGAAGCTGCGCAACTTCCGCGAGATCCAACGGCTGTGGACGGCAACCGGTAACGCGGCCAAGGACGGGAAGCGCCAGGCCACGGCAGTGCAGGAGTCGCTCGATCGCATCAGGACAAGCGAAACCCTGAAATCGCTAAAAGTGAACACGGCTGTGCATGAGCTCCGTGTTCTTCGAGGTCAATTCAAGGGCTTCATGGACGACCTCGACGGTTGCCTGAAAAGCATGGAGACCGTGCGACAACGTCTCTCCGCGCTGAAGAAGCACGCCGGTGTGATCCGACTTGCAGTCGCCGACTTCGACACACAGATGCGCGAATTCGAGACGACCATCGCCGCAGCAATGCCGGAGTTTGTGGCGGTCTCTGAGCAGCTCCACAGTGGCGTCTTCCTCGATCAGCTCGATGACGTCATCCGTCACGCGATCGATGCGGCTACCGAGCACGCCGTGCAGCGGTCAAAGGAGATCGCGCTCGCGAAGACGAAGCCACCATCGGTCGACGAAGTGCTGGGCTCCCTCGATACCATTGGGGCTTACGCCCATGCCCGCGGCATCAAACTGGCCGGCGGATGAACGAGCCGCTCGTTGTCGTGGACACATCGATCCACGTCGCGTCTGAGGCGTTCTCGAAGAAAGGCTCGCCTTCGCGGGAGGTGATCGCACGGGGGGCGGGCAACCACTTCAAATTCGCGGTGAGTGAGCTGCTGCTGAGGGAGATCGCAGAGCAGCTGGTGGGCAACGGGGTCGACCCCGAGTTCGTCGCCGAGTACCTCGCCAACCTCCGTGTGATCGCATCCCACTTCGACGATCGCGAGGATGAATGCGTGGTGTGCGCCGACCCTGACGACGTCTTCGTGATGGTGCTCGCGCGGACCGCTGAAGCCTGGTGCATCGTCTCGTACGACCACGCGCTCGTCGATGAGAACGCGACGCCCCCGGGCTGGAGCATCGGAGCCTTCCTCGGGCGCTTGCGCGAACGACGCGGCGAGCCGCCGAGGACCCCCTTTCCCATCTAGGGAACCCCAATGGTTTCGAGCTTCGCTACGTGGCGAAGCCAACTCACAGCCGATGGCGTGCGCGATCTCGCGCGGTCCGAGCCCGACCAAGGCGATGGTCCGTCATCGGCGCTTGGCGATGGCTCAACCTCGCATGTTCGCTAGGGGTTCGGCCTGCGTACGCACTTTTGGCCGTGAGCGCCGACACTGGGCTGGTCCGCAACGCCCAGTTCCGTTGGCTCCCTTCGGAGCCAGGACTTCTTCGCCGATCGCCTCCGGTTCTTGCCGCCGGGGCAAGAACCTCAACCGAGCCGGAGCGCGCCGACGGGACGAGGTACCTCCTAGCCGGGTCTAGTCGGGCTCGTGAGCCGAACCCCCAAGACCACCCGCGGCCGGCCGCTGCCCCTGGCGATGGCGCGGGCACTCCGTCGCCTTTGCGACCTCGACGGCGTGGCAGAGATCGTGAGCCTCACTGGCATCAGCCCTGAAACCCTGCACGCGGCGATGGCAGAGCGGCCGCTTGCCGCGAAAGCCGACGAACGCGCCACCGCCTATGTGGCGCTGCGCCTGCGGCAACTGGGCGAGGTGCCCGATGGAGCCGGCGACAACGTGGTCGAGGTCGCGGCCATCGCGTGGGCTGAGGCGCAGGAGCTCGAGCTCGCGCGATGAAGCCGACTCCCCGCGCGGCCGCGGTGTCCCCCCCGAAGCGGACGGTCGAGCAGATCGCCGCCGCTCTCCGCGCGACCGGTGGCGTCGTGGCCCACACGGCCAAAAAGCTGAAGCTCGACGTCCGAACGCTGAATCGTCATGTCGCCCGCCATCCCGAGCTGCACGAGCTCCTGGACCAACTGCGCGAGGACATGCTCGACCAGGCGCAGTCGCGGATCGCCGCAATCATCCGCAAGCCGAGCCACCCCGATCACGCGAAGGTGGCGATGTTCATTCTGCGCACGCTCGGCCGGAAGCGCGGCTTCGTTGAGCGCCACGAGCTCGTCGGTCCGAAGGAAGGCGACACCACTGCGGGTCCGGTGAAGGTCCAGTTCTACCTGCCGGAGCAGGAGAAGGACGACGGATGACGCGCGTCGACAGAGCTGCGCCGCGGTGCACAGCAAGCTGTTGGGACGGGAGAGCGCGCCATCTCACGCTCCCCCGGTCGGCCGTTGACGTCGACGCCTTGCGAGCGCGGCTTCCGCAGCCTCGATCCAGCTGTCGTTCAGCGCGTAGTTGATTAGCGCCTCGACGCCGTCCGCCTCGATGCCGTCACCCAATGCCTGCTCGATCTCGATGAAGGCTTCGACGAACAGCTCCATCGAGAGACCGTCCGCGAGATGGTGGCGGTAGACGCGCGCGAGTATCGCGCTCACCAGCACGGCGTTGTAGGGGCGCGGTCGCCTCGGTGTCCGCGGCATCAGGCTTCAGTGTAGCGACGGGTCGAGCGGCAACCAGTCCCGTGGGATCAAGTGGGCTCACGCGTACGCCGGCCGGAGGCCGGGTGTACGCCGCCCTGTTAAGTATTCTTTCGAGCAGATCATCGAGGCACAGCTGCCCAGGTGGAGCGCCATGCAACGGGACCTTGGTGCCGGGCTGGTCCGCGCATCTGGGCTCGCCAGTGTCGCGTGAAGCTACCCGCGCTCGTCGGGGCATGGTGATCTTGCCCAATGGGAGACACCGACTTCGCGCGTCAGCAAGCCGAGCTCCTGGCCCGTCTGGAACCGCTCCTCGCGGTGATGGTCGAGCTGGGCAAGACCGAACAGGCCAGCGTCGCGCTCCGAGGTCTCTTGCACGGCATGATGGAGGCGCGCGGCAACGCCACGCAACTCTTCGAAGGGGCACGATTGGCCGAGTCGCTCCTGCGAGCCATCTCGCTGGAGGAAGCAGGCAAGGGCGTCGAGCTTCGTCGCCAGCTTCGACGGATGGGCGGGGAGCTTTCGGCTCATTACATCCCGGAGGCCGCAACGTGGACGGAGCTCTCGTCGCTCATCCAGGCCGACTGGGTTGCCAGCAAGGGCGACGCTCTGCTCGCGTATCGTGGAACGAGGCTGATCCGCATCGCGCTGATAGCGGGTCGAGCCTTGGGTACCTGGGAAGCCGCTGGCGTCACCACCGCGATCGAAGCCAACGACGTGGCCAGCAGGCGCCACGCGGCCATGGCCAAGATGCTCGAGTCAGTGAAGGACCCAGAAGGCGCTGCTGCCGCAGCGTTGCGGTCCTCGGCTACGACGCGAAGACGGCAGATCTGCGCATTCGCGGAGGGGCGAGCTCGCGCGCATCGAGAGCGGAAGCGGTTCCCGATCGTCGGCCTCAGCGTAAGGAGTCGCATGCCACACAAGCCACAAAACAGCGATCTGCCGCTCCCTATTCAGGACGAGATCGTAACGACACCGGTGCAAACCTCTCGACGCGAGCACATGCTGAACCGGGCGAGCAATGTAACAAAGAGCGCATCACGAACCCGTCCGCTCGACGCACCAGAGCGTAGCGCCGCTCGACAATACGTGAACGAGCTCGGCGAGGAGTCGGCGGCAGTCGAACTGGGGTGTCTCGACTCGCGCTCGTCCGAGCCCTTGCTGGCCTCCCTGTCCGCTACACCGTGGCGACCACTCTGCGGGTCAACATGCAGAGGCTGAAGGCGGGCTGACAGGTTTGAGCGACAACGAAGAACGCGCGGCCTTCGGCCGACGCGAGGGGACAGGTGCGTGCATGAGCCCAGAGCAACGGCCTGGGTAGAGGGCGGAGACGCCCCGATGGCCGTGGCGTACATGGTCGGCCACAAGCGGATCGAAACCACCGCCGGGTGCCTGCGGCTGAGGAAGACCGCCGCCGATCAGGCCGTGGCGCGCCGAGATTAGTGGGGCAGATTCTGGGACGGCCGACGGTGGAAACGAAAACGGCGGCTCCGAAGAGCCGCCGAATCATGAGGTGTATCAGTTACTTGTGCGAAGGACGAGACTTGAACTCGTACGGTTTTACCCGCTAGCACCTCAAGCTAGTGCGTCTGCCAATTCCGCCACCTTCGCTCGCGAGGGCCGGCAACTTACCAAGGCGGGCTTCGTAGTCAAGGATGAAGAGCGTGATCTCACGGTAGCGAAGCCGAGCTAGCTGCGGAGGGCACAGCGAGAAGCGGCGAAGGACCGTATGCTTTCCGGAGCGACGAGATGCGACCAAGCACCCTGACTTGCAGCGCGATCTTGATCAGCGTGGTCGCTGCGTGCGCGAGTGACCGACCGACCAAGAGCGACGCGAGTGGCAGCTCCGCCCCATCGACGGAACCGAGCACAGACACCTCGGCGTCGTCGAATCGGCAAGCGATCGCGCCGCGACCACGCCGTTTCCGTGACGATGCGCTGGCAGGTCCCGCCTACGTCGCGACCCACAGCCAAGTGCTGATGATCGACACGGACGGAACGACTGACGTCGTCTTCGAGTACCCGGGGATCGCCGATCTCGAGGCAGAACCGACCGGCGACGTACTCGTTCGTTCGAGCGGCGGGCTCACTCGCATCTCGGGTCGCAGCGTGAAAAATGTCACGACCTCGGTGCCCGGCGCAGCGACCTCCTTCGCGGCAGCGGCGGACGACGACGTGTGGGCAATCGAGCCGAACGCGGCGCACCACTTCGACGGAACCAGCTGGGTCGCGACGCCGGTAGCGACCACGAGCCTCAGGCCGCTGCGAGAGGTCGCGATCGACAAGCGCGGCGTCGCGTGGCTCGCAGCGGGCGAAGATGGGCTCTTCGAGTGGGACGGCCGGCGCTGGAAGAAAAGCGCTGGCGTCGCCGGCAACGTGATGCAGGTCGCGTCCGCACACGAGGGTGTCTTCGTCTTGCGCAAAGAAGGCTTCGCGCAACTGGCTAGCGAAGACATCAAGGCTGTCTTTTCGCCCCTTGGCGCCGAGATCAGTGGCGGCGAGATCACGCTGGGCGGCGCGTGGATATTGGTGTCGAGCCCCACGAGTGGCCCGAGGATGCTGATCGCAGGCAAAGACGGAGAGAAGAGTTGGGAGGACAACGTCACCCGCCTCGGCGAAGGCTCGGTCTGGTTTACGGCCGACGCAGCCGGTCGCGCCTGGGGAGCCGGCAAGCGGGCTGTCACGATTGCGACCAAAGATGCGGCCAACGTCGTGATCCCGTTGAGCTCCGCCGTCGACGGCGAGCTGTTCGCAGTCGAGGTGGTTGGCAAGGGCCCAGAAAAGCTACCGAGCGAGATTGGCCTGAGTGTGTCGATGCCGTTGCCGGAGTCGAGCGCACCGCCGAGCTCCGCGAGCGCGCAGGGCAACGTCACGATCAACGCGCCCTCCGGCTTCGCGGATGGCGCCGTCTCCAACGCGAGCTCCGTGATCGCCGGCATGGCCGCTGGGTTTCGGCGTTGCTACAACCGCGCTCTACAAGAGAATCCGAACGTGAAGGGCTCGCTGCGAGTCACCGCAAAGATCGGACAGAACGGCGAAGTGCTCTCGGCGAAGGCCTCGGGGGGTACGGGTCTTTCTCAAACGATGACCTCCTGCATCACCGCACGTGTGTCGTCGGCCACGTTCGCGAAGCCCACCGCTGGCACCGCCACGATCGAAATTCCGCTGACCTTCAACCAGGCTGCGCCCTGAGCACTACGTGGTGTACTCGGCGTTGACCTCGACATACCGGTAGCCGAGATCACTCGTGATCACGCGAGCGCTTGCGTCGCCGCCGCTCAAATCGATCTCGAGCGAGACGTCGTCGGTCGCCATCGCCTGCGAGACCGCCACTCGGTCGAAGGCAGTCGGCTCTCCTCGTTCGAACACCGTGACGTTCTGCAGGCGGCAGCTGAGTCGCGAAAAGTCGGCCGGGAGCTCGCTGTTGCCCGCTGCGCTGACGAAGCGACCCCAATTGGGGTCATTCCCGTAGAGAGCCGTGCGAACGAGCGCGCTGCGCGCGATACGTCGTGCGATGTCCTTCGCGAGTGCCTCAGTGGGAGCGTGATGCACGTCGATGGTGGTCACTTTGGTCGCGCCTTCGCCGTCGCGCGCGATCAACCACGCGAGCCGATGACTGACCCGCTCGAACGCCGCCGACCAGGCCGCGAACGGGGCCGGGGCCGTGGCGGCGCGCGCCCCGGTCGAAAAGAGCAGCAGCGTGTCGTTGGTGCTGGTGTGTGAATCGACATGCACGGCGTTGAAGGTACGCGCGGCGATCGTGACGGCTGCCTTACCGAGCTCTGCAGGAGAGATGCGTAGATCAGTGCCGACCATCGCGATCATCGTCGCCATGTTCGGCTCGATCATGCCGGCCCCTTTCGCGACGCCAGCGACATTGAAGGATTGCCCCTCCGACACGGAGACCTCGCCTGCCTCTTTGGGAAACGCATCGGTGGTCTGAATCGCATCAAGGAAGCGACGCGCCGCCGCTGGCTCCGACGTGAGCGCACCGAACGCTTGCTCGATGCCTTGCGTGACCTTCTCGAGCGGAAGCGGAACGCCGATGACCCCCGTTGACGCCACCAGGACGAGCTCCGGCGCACAGCCGATCAAGCGGGCGACCGTCTCCGCCATCGAACGCGCGTCGCGTTCGCCGCGCTCGCCCGTGCAAGCGTTGGCGTTGCCCGAGTTGATCACGATCGCGCGTGTGAGACCGCTGGTCTTCTGGAGATGCGCGCGGCACAGCTTCACGGGCGCCGCGGCAAAGGCGTTTTGCGTGAACACGCCCGCGCAGGCGAGCTCGTTGTCGGCGACCAGCAGCGCGACATCGGGACGACCGCTCGCTTTGATACCGGCAGCCACGCCGGCGAGGCGAACGCCACCGAGATCTGCCAGCGTGACGGGGGCCAGAGCCGGGACGAACGCAGCAGGCTGCCTCTTCTCCATGGCTCCGCGGATGGAACCGCCGGGCGAGCGCGTCAAGCAGAGTAAGCTAAACCGCCGATGAGCGCGCGACGCGACGCCTTGCTGTTCCTGTTGCTTGCGCTGGTTCCAGCGCTAGCGACGGGCGTGCTGGGCGTGCGCGCGCTGCGGAACGAGGAAGCAGCGCTCGGTCGAGAAGCCGCGCTCGAAGCACAAGCCGAAGCCGATCTGCTGGCGGACAAAGCGCGACGGGCGATCGCCACCGGCGAGGCGACGCTCTCGGCGCTGGAGACGAACGCAGCGATCACCGACGAGAGCGAGCAGCTGGCGCTCGCCGAGCAGATTCGGAGCGTGGCGCCGGGCCTCGCCGAGCCGGTGGTCCTGGGGCTGGACGCGCGGGTGCTGGTGCCGAGAGAAGATCGCGCGGGGAAAGACGACCGAGTCGACGCTGGCTGTCGCGAGGCAGTCAGCAGGCTCACCGGCCCGAGCCGCGCGGAAGCCGCCTCGAAGATCGTTGCCAACTGTGAGGGTGTTCGCGATCCGCAGGGTCGCTGGGTGTGGCCCGTGCTCGCCTTGCCGCTCGCCGCGCAGAACGGAGACATCCCGGCCAGACTGGTGTCGTGGGTCGACAGTCACAAAGACCGCATGCGCCAGGAAGAACGCAACCTTCTCGCGGAAGACACGAAGAGCGCGGTCGGTCTCACGCAGGACCAGCGGTCTCGCATCTCGGCTGCGCTGGGCGGCTCACGCACGCTGGCTGCAGCAAGCGACGCGGCGGTCATCCGCGCCCTGCGCAGTGAGGCGACATTGCGCGCGACGCGCGTTGCGACCGATCAGCCTGGCACAGCTGCGCGGCTCGACGCGAGCGGCGTCGTCGGCGCGGTTGTCGCCCTGCGCGCAGGTGGGTTCGGCGGCTGGGTGGTGACGCAGGAGACGTTGACCCAATCGCTCGGCGGCGCTGCGCCGTGGTTACGACCATCGCCGGGCTTCACGATGAGCGTGATCGCGGAGATGCCTCCTCGCAACGAGCGCGTCCCGGAGGGTGTCGCTTTCATCACCGACGGCCTCGGGTTGCGTGTGCGCTTCGAGAACCCGGCACACCTGCGCGAGCGCACCACGCGCAGCGAACGCCTGCTCGGCGGCCTCATCGCTGGTGGTGTGCTGCTCGTGCTATTTCTCTCGTTCATTTTGTATCGACGGATGCGAGAGACACGCAAGACGAGCGAGCTTCGCACGAGCTTCGTGGCTGGGGTCTCGCATGAGCTGCGCACGCCCCTCGCTTCGGTGCGCATGCTCTCCGAGCTGTTGTCGGAAGGGCGCGTGGAGGAAGACGAGCGTACCGAAGTGGCAGAGGCCCTCGCTCGCGAGGCCAAGCGGATGGGCGAAACTGTCGATCGCTTCATGGCCTACGCAAAGAGCGAGCGGGGCAAGCTGCTCGCCGAGAAAGAACCAGCCGACCTGGCGGAGGTGCTCGAAGGTCGCGTGAAGGCGTTTCGAGAGCGGCACCCGGAAGCAAAGGTCGAGCTCGATGCGGAGCCGACACAGGTCGGCATCGACAGGCCGCAGATCGAGATCGTGATCGACAATTTGCTCGAGAACGCGCTGAAGTATGCCCCGGAGGGCCAGCCGTACATCGTGCATGTGGCCCGGCGCGATGGTCTGGTCACCTTCTCGGTCGGTGATCGCGGCCCCGGGGTACCTCGCCAAATCGGACCTAAAATATTCGAAGCCTTCCAGCGGGGCGACGAACGGTTGTCCAAAGCGACGAGTGGCACGGGGTTGGGTCTTTTTCTGGTTCGAGCCATCGCCCGAGCCCATGGCGGTGACGTCGCGCTCGACCGCGACGCGCGCGGCGGCGCACTGTTTTGCGTCAGCTTGCCGCGATCGACAGACAGCACCGCCAAACAGGTAAGATAGCCTGCGATGAGCCAGCTCGAGCGACCGTCGAGACAAGAGGCAGTGCTGGTGGTCGAAGACGACCCTACGCTGCGGTTGGGTCTGACCAAGACGCTGCGCTCTGCCGGTTTTCGAGTGGAGACGGCGAAGACCGGTAGCGAAGGCGCCGAGCGAGCGAAGAACGAAACGTTCGATCTGGTGCTGCTCGATGTCATGATGCCCGGCAAGAACGGCTACGAAGTGTGCGAAGAGCTGCGCGAGCACGACGCCGATTTGCCGATCATCATGCTGACCGCCAAAGGCGAAGAAGAAGACAAAGTGCGCGGTCTGCGCGTGGGTGCCGACGACTACGTCACCAAACCGTTCGGCGTGAGCGAGCTGCTAGCGCGTGTCGACGCAGCGCTGCGCCGCAGACGAAAGCGCGAAGTCGCAACGACGGTGGTGGAGGTCGGCACGTCGAAGGTCGACTTCGAATCGTTCCGCGCCGAGAAAGATGGCGAGAGCGTCGAGATGACCGCGCTCGAAATGAAGCTCTTGCGCTTCTTTCTCGACAACGAAGGCCGCATGCTGACGCGCCAACGCATCCTGGATGCCGTGTGGGGAACCGACTATTTCGGGACGGATCGCACGGTCGACAATTTCGTGAATCGTTTGCGCGCAAAATTCGAGAACGACCCGAAAGCGCCGACGATTTTCATGACTGTGCGAGGCGGCGGCTATCGATTTTCCAGGCGCGGTTGAGGCCCCGAGGGCGACAATCGACGCCAGTGACACAGCGGTGACATTGCAAAGACAGTGCTGAGAAAGCCGACGCTTAGAGTGTTTCTTGTCGGAGCAGGAAGCTCTGGGAGGAGACGGACATGAACAAGCTCGGTAGCAAGGTCGTTTTCGGGTTCGCGGTAGGCTCACTGTTGGCGGCCGGTTGCTCGAGCGGCGGGGCCGGACGTGAGTCGGACGAGGTCCCGGGTCCGGCGGGCGCGGGTGACCCACACGTTGCCGCCGTCGACGCGCCCGAGGTGGTCGCCAGCGAAGGCTCGCGGGTTCGCATCGAGAAGGCCCTTCGTGATCTCGATCGCGGCGGCGACGCGCGAGCCGCCAAAGCCAACCTGGAGGCGCTGATGGCGGAGCCTGGGCTCTCCGCCAGCGACAAGGACGACGCCATGCTCGCGCTGTCGAGAGCGTTCGAAGCGCTCGGCGACGAAGACGCCGCCATCGAAGCAGTCGAGGCCGTGCTGCAGCGAGGCGGTGACTCGGATCGCGGGCCCACGCGAGATGCCGCCGAGAAGCGGCTTCGCTTCCTGCTCACAGGCGTCGAGAAAGACAGCGGCGTCAGTCTGCCGCCGACAGAGAACCCCGCACCCATCGCGAGCGCGCTCGCCGATCTGTTCCCCGCCGACGAGAACGGCTCCGTGCTGGTCGATATCTACGCTTTCGGTCGCGGCCGCGGTGGCAACCACGGCGTGTTCGAAGTGGCAGAAGCCAAGCGTCAGAAGATGGAGATGGATCTGGGCGGAAAGGTCAGCGTGGCTCAGTCGATCAGCAGCACCGACAGCTGGATCGGCCTCCCCAGCGCGCTGCGCGAGCGACCCTCCGACATGCCGCAGGCCGACCGCTCGATGCTCGTCTTCTACTACGATCTCGGCGAGCTCCGTGTCCCCTCGCGCTACGACGACTACCTGCCGATGCCGAGCGACGAAATCGCCGAGGTGCTGGAGCGCGGCGAAGGCCTGGTGATGGCGAAGAAGCGAGCGGGCGGAAAGCCGACCATCGTGATCGCAGCGCCGCGTCGCGCGCAGCTCGAGCTCGTCGAAGAAGCCTTCTCCAAGATGATGGAGGTGCCGTTCGAGGCGGTGATCATTCCGCTCGAGCGCAAGCTGCGCCCCTCGGAAATTCAAACTACCGTTCGCTCGGCTCGCAAAGAGATGCGCGGCTGCTACGAAACTGCCCTGAAGACCGACAAGACCCTGGCCGGCACCATGAAGCTCGAGTTCGTGATCGAAGCGGATGGCTCGCTCAGCAAGAACGGCATCGGCTCCGACTCGACAATCAAGGATCAAAAGCTCGGGAAGTGTCTCTCCGACATGCTGGCAGGCGTGTCGTTCCCAGCATTCGGCGGCGAGAAGGTAACCGTCACTTATCCGCTCGTGTTTTCGCCCTGACCACACGCACGACTTCGATCACTTCTTCCGTATCGAACGGTTTACGAATCCACGTCACCCCGAGTCGATCGACTGTCGCTCCAGGGTCCATCGCCCCGGAGATGAGCACGAGATCGAGGTCGGGGTGAGCGGCTTTCAGTCGCGTAAGGGCCTCGCCTAGACCCGCGCCGTAGGGCGACGCATCGAGCAACGCGACGTCGAACGAGCCTCGGGCGAGCGCTTCTTCCAACTGGTCGTGGCGCGCAAAGGTGGAGACAGTGGCGCCGCGCGCCGAGAGCACCATGTCGAGCAACTCGACGATGCTCAGATCGTCGTCTACCACGGCGACATTCAAGCCAGTGAGGGACGAGACTCTGACCGTATGGGGGCCTTGTCGTGAGGCAACAGGCGCGGTGGGCCAAGCCAGCTCGAAAGCAGCGCCCTTTTCTGGCTCGAACGGCAGCAAGGCCAGGCGCCCGCCCTCTTCGGAAGCGATTTGGAGTGAATGCGCGAGACCAATGCCCGCGCCGCCCGAGCGGCCGCTGAGACCGCGCGCGAACACCCGCGAGCGCTCGGTCATCGGGATGCCAGGTCCGCCGTCGGTTACCAGGAAGCAAGCCGTGCCAGGCTCGGAGCCGACCGAAACGTGGATGTGCACGCTGCCCGAGGTGGGCGTTACCTCGAGGCCGTTCAGCACGAGGTTCGTGAGGATTTGCAAGAGCCGCTCTCCCGCTTCGACGAAGAGCTTGCGCGCCGCTGCGTCGATGGCGCTGCCTATCGAGATGCGCTTCTTGGCGGCCTCGGGCGAAAGCCCGAGCACACACTCCTCGACAATCGCGGCCAGGGGCTCGACCGCAGCGCGGGCAGGGTCGGCACCCACCGCACAACGCGCGATGCGGCGAGCGCGGCGAGCGCGGCCGAGCGCAACTTCAAGCGGCTGCTCGAGCTCCGTTCCCGCGGCCAAGCCGCGTGCTTGCTCGAGCCAACCCAAAATAACCGTCAAGCCGTTGGAGACCTCGTGCAGCGCGGCCCCGAGATCGGGCTCGGAGTCGGCTTCGCTCTCGCTCACCGCGTCGGGATCACCGCTCGCGGACATGAGGGGACGGGCGCCAGACACTGAGCTTCACAGTACCAGAAAACCCCAGCTCGAGGATGGCCTAGCCGGCTTTCGCCACGATCGCGTGGGCGAAACGCAGAAGCGCGGGAGGATGGCGGTCAAGCATCAAATACGGCTCGGTCAGCTCGAGCTCCATCAGGCGCGGTGAGCCATTCGCGCCGCGCACGAGGTCGACGCGCGCATACAGCAAGCGCTGGAATCGAGCCAGGATCCGCAGTACCAGCGCCATCTCGTCGGCTTCGATCGGCAGCGCAGCCGAAACCTCGAGCGGACCGGACGCGAAGCGTGGCGACTTACGCGTGGCGAACATTGGCTCGCCATCGATTACCACCACCGCGCGCTCGCCGCTGTCATCGACATGGGTTTGATACGGCTGCACCATCATCGGGCGCGAACCCAGGTGCGCTGCCAGAAACGCCGCGGCCTTCTCAGCCGACTCCGGTTGACCCAAGTCGAAGCGCTCGGTCGAGAAAGAGCCGGCCGAGATTCGTGGCTTGATCACGATGTCAGCCCAGCCCTCCGCAGAGACCGAGGAGAGAGCGTCCTCCACGAGAGACCCTTGCTCGAGCCAGGCGGTCGGAACCACCGGGATGGCACTCTCCGAGAGGGCCGCCAAGTAGATCTTGTCGGTGTTCTCGCGGATGACAGCGGCTGCGTTGTGCAGCCTCGTGATGCCGGCGACGCGCTCGGCCCATGCGACGAAATCATCGCGTCTCGTCACGTAGTTCCAGGTCGAGCGAATCACTACGACATCTGCCCACGACCAATCCACCGATTCGTCGTCCCAGGCGAGCACGCGCACGTCGGCGCCAAGGGAGCGGATGGCAGACACGAGCGCGAGCTCATCAGGATCGGGCAGTGGCAATACAGAGGCCGAAGCGAGCGCGATCTTGGGCATCGCACCGGAGGCTATCTCACTCTGCGGACTCGGCAGGCTGGCTGTCGACGATGGTGATGCCGGGGGGAAGCGGCAGCATGTACGCGCCATTGGCGTCAGTGATGGCTGCGCCAATCTGAATCAGCGGGCCATCGCCGGTCTCGCTGGCCCCAACCACCCAGGCCCGAACTTGAGCGTAGGGAAGAGCCATGCCCACGTCGCTCACGTGACCTTGCAGCATGACGGGGTAGCGGACCTGCATCTCGCCCACATCGAGCAGCGGCTTCAGCTTGGCGGCGTCGACCTTGAAGCTCGGCAATACCGACCAGGGGTAACCCGTCTCCGCAGCCATTTGCACCGCGAGATCGATCTCGCCCGGGTCGACCGCGAGTCCGAAACTGCCGTCGGCGTTGCTCAGGGCCGCGAACTGACGCTTAAAGGGCTCCGGGTCGACCAGGGCCCGCGTGAAGTAGCTGTTTGCAACGGACTGCGACGGAACGACCGTAATTGGAGCGGAGATGAGGGCAGCCCCCGTTGGGTCGGTCACGACGCCATTCAAGACGGGCTGGACAACCAGCTCGAACGTCTTTCCGAAGGGCTCGAGCTCCGCGGTGATCTCCCATTCGCCGAAGTAGGTCGCATCGCCAAGAACATCTGGAACGATCGTGACGGAGTAGGTCCCGGGCACCAGCTCCACCGTGACCGTCCCGGTCTCGTCAGCGCTCGTCTGGATGAGATAGTTCGCATTTTGGTTGGTGCTACCAGTGAGCGCCAAGCTTTGAATACTGATGCTCGCAGACGGAACGAAGGCGCCGGTGCTGTCGACCACGCGTGCCGTGAACGGCGTCGGCAGGGGCTCACTCACCAGATCACCCAGATCGAGCTCGACCACGTGGTCGGAGTTCAGGTCGAGTGCATCGAGCGCCCAATGGACGCTGAGGTTGCCCTCCGCGTTTCTCAGGCGCAAAATTGCGTCTGTCGTATCGTGATAGAAAAAATTTTTGATTTCTAGCGGGGGCTCCCCTGGCTCGGTAAGCAAGAACTGGTTGCTGATCACGTACCCATAGGTCGGGTCGAGCACCTCGAGCACCCAACCGTCGAGGCCCCCCGCGAGCCCGGGAACGATGATCGAGCCGGAGAGCTCGACAACCTCCGACATCTCGTCGGGCGCATAGTCGTGTGGCACGCCGTCGGCGACAACGAGCCCCGTGACCAGCTCTGGAGGCGGCAGCTCGGCAGCGCACCTCTCGAGCAGCGGTCGCGGCTGCAGGTAGAGATCGTAAGTGCCAGGCGGCACGCTCAGCGAGAACGCCGCGGTCTCGTCGGCGCTCTTGACGGTGCTGGGCAGCTTGAAGCGGGAGGCGAACGGACTGAACTCGACTCTGCGAATCAGGGTCACGTCGACAGGCAAGGTGCCATCTTTGGTCGCGCAATCCGCCGATAGGCCTGGCGCGGAGAGCTTGCCGGTGACTGGGACCGGAGCCGGCAGCACCAGATCGAGATTTTGCAGCAGGCCGTTCTCCGACGCGGCAACGACATTCACCGCATCGAAGAACACGAAGGACGCATCGCTACCCGTGGGTCGAACTTCCAGAATGACGGAGCCGAGGTCGGCCGCGGTCGCGACGCAGCGCGTTTCACCGTCTTGCGTCGCCACACACGCACCCTCGGAGCCGCAGTCGGCAGCGGCTGCGCAGGTGTTGGCGCTGGGCTCCTGAATCTCGTCGGAGGGCAGCCCGCAACCAGCCAGCGTGAGGCAGATGGTCAGAACAGCGGACGGAGAGAACGGGGGCGGCTTCATTGCGAGCCTCCCGCTGGCGGGCAAAACCGCACGATGTCGGGGCAAGTGGCCGGGTTGAAGGGGAGGCAGTCTTTGTCGTCCGCCAGACAGACGTGAACGAACCAGGTCTGCACATCGTAGTCGCCGTCTTCGATCGGACAGCCAATAGCGTCGAAGTCGTGTGCGACCATCAACGAAAAACGATGGCAGCCCTCAGTGAGTGGGAACTGCCCAGTGTAGGTGATCGACACGAGACGTGGCTCCTCGTCGTTCCAAGAGCCAGCAGCCAGGTCGGCACCACGGATCTCGTCCGGATACATCTGCCCCTCGGCGCGCGTTCCGAAGTCGAGATACAGGCTCGAGGCCACGGGGGACTCGGCGTCCTCGGATTGAATGCGCGCCGAGAAGATCTTCTCCACTGGCTCATTGAGGAAGATCTGCTGCACTTCGCCCAGATTGGGCGTCGCGGAGTCGGGCAAGAAGAACGGCGCCGTTCCAGGAGGAGGCTCGAAGTGAGGGTCGCTGGTGATCAAACAGGAAGCTGCGCTCATAGTTGCGATGGCTCCGAAGAGCTGGAAGCCGCGAGCCATCGGGGACGCATGTAGCGAGGAGCGTGCCACCCGCTTGGCGACGGTCGCGAGGCAGGACGCATCGATTTGCCGCCGGTCAAGCCCTGACACGGCTGTCACGATCCGTTGGAAGCTTGGAGGGCACCGCGGCATAAGAGTTCCTCAGCTTACCGCAGGCCGCCGTTTCTGCATCATCCGCGACGCACTGAGCCAGGGGCCGGCAGCTGCCAACGCGCCTCTGCGTACTCGAGCCTCGTCGCCAGGCGGACCAGGTCGGCGGCGCCTTCGCTATCGCGACAGGCGTCTTCGAGAGCACCATCGCCACGCCCGTCCAGGCTCGGGGTGCCCTCGTCTTCGGCGAGGATTTTCAGGGCCAAGGCGAGATCGCCAGACGCGAAGAGGCCCGCTCGGCGCATGGCGCGACGGGCAGATTGGCGGGCTCGCTCCGGCTCGAGTGGCTCACCCTCGCAAATCTCGCGCAACCTGCGCTCGCTACGAGGGTTCACCCTCTGCCAGAGCTCGGCCGCGATGCGCGCGACGTCGGCCTTGAACGCGTCGGTCGACGATGTGGGCGCGTCGTCTGCGCGTGGGCGGACGGGCCCGAAGGCGGCGTCCAACGCCTCGAACAGGCGCTTCAAGATGGGCTCGGGCAGATTTGCAGCCAGCACCAGATCCGGAGAGGCGGCGGCATGCGCCGCGGCGAGATGATAGACGAGCTCCGGCGTTTTTGCGCCGATCTCTCCCGTCGCCAAGATGGCTGGCTGGACGAGCAGCGCCACGCCGAGCTCGAGCGGCGCGTCAGTCTTCGTGTGAAAAAGCGGACGGGGTGACGCGAGGTGGGCAGCCATCTCCGAGTAGGCCTCGCCGAGCACGCTCGCGCCGGTCAGCGCTACGCGATCACCCCCACTGAGCCCGTAGCTGGCGAGCTCTTTCCGGAACATCCCGGCTTCCCACACGATGGCGAGCACCTCGCTCTCGCGTGAGCCGACGTCCCGAAACAGCAGCGCCGACAGCAAATCAGGCTCGCGTGGCTGCGCATAGAGCGGCGGCGGCGACGGTGCCTCGCCGAGCTCGATGGCTCGAACATGCTCGAGCGCGCGTGCGTACACCTCGTCGCGCTCGTCGACTGCCGCCCGATGCAGCAGGTCGAGGAGACGTCGGTCGCCCGGCTGAAGGGCTGCTTGATGTCGGCGCACGATGAGCACGTCTTGCGCTCGAGTCGACGCCGCCGCACCGTAGCTCTCGACCAGCGCGTCGCCGGCATCCAGGTAGCCGTCGCAGAGCTCGGCGAACAACCGTTCTTCGCGGTCATCTGCGAAGAGCGGACGCCCTGCAGGGGCGAGCGCGCCGACCGGCGGCACGCGCATGCGCGCAACGGCCTCGACCGGTGCTGACGGCTGCTCGGGCGGCAGCGAAGGCGGCCCTGCAGGTGCGGGCAGCGTCTGGGCGGCGAGGATGTCTGCACGATCCGGAGAGGAAGCCGTGAGCGGCGCCACCTCTTGGTCCGCTTCAGGAACGAGGGCCAACGGCTCGGATGGCAGGACCTCGTCTTCCGGGGGGTTCAACGCAGGGCGAGCGGCCGAGTCGGGCCGATTGCTGGTGGTCGCGCTCGGAAACGGCGGCGGCTCAGCGGTGCTGTCTGCGGCGAGCTCGGGCGCCGGGATCGTCTCGGCCTTGCTGATCCCCTTCGACTCGATGAGCTCGATGAGCTCGCTACGAATCTTGTCGGCGAGCGGTCGGTCGCGGCGCGCCAGCGCCAGCGCCTCCTCGTACAGCGCCATCGCGATCTCGAAGTCGTCGTCCGCGGTGATGCGGGCGAGCTGCTGCAGGTAGCGCGCCTTGGTGATGCCCCCGGTCTCCATCACCAGCTGCTCGAGCACGGGCCGCGCGACCTTGGGATCACGATCGAAGGCGAGCAGCTCGCGCCGTCGCTTGGCGATCTGCGGGCGCGTCTCTGGAGAACGTTCGGCGATCTCGATGAAGCCGTGGGCAGCCTCGAGCATGCCGGCATGTATCGCTGAATCGGCAGCGCCGAGCGCAACACGAGCCCGGTTGCGTAGACCGCGCAAGTCACCGTCCATCGCGATCTCGAACAAGGGCACAGCTGCCTCGAACGAGCGGCCGCGCGATAGCCGCTCTGCCATGCCGAGCGCGATCAGCGGGAGCGGCCCGACCTCGGCGTGGCGATGAGAGAGCTCGCGCAGACCCGCGCCACCGCCCTGTATGACGTCCAGCGCCTCGGCGAGCAAGAAGGTGTGTAGCTCGATATGCTCCGTGAGCAGGTGCGGCAGCACCGAATTCAGCGTGTCGACCACCGCCTGCGCGTCGCGCGGCGTGCCCATGCCTCGTGAGCGGTACTCGAGCCGCGCACACTCGAGGGTTGCGTCGGGCAGCTCGGGGGCCAAGCGAGCCGCGCGGCGGGCACGAATGAGCGCGCCTTGTTCATCGCCTGCGGCGGAGGCGGCGCGACATGCCTCGACGAGCAGCTCGGCAGCCTCGATGTCGGGGAGAGAGCTGTTGGCCAACACCTGATCGATGGTGAGCACCAGGGAGAACATGTCTCCCTTCTTGCGCATCAGCTCGAGGCGGAAGCGGTGAACCTCCTGGTCGACCTGGGCTTCGGGGATGGAGTCGGCGACGCGCAGCGCAGCGTCGACATCGGACGCTGCCAGGTGCGCGCGCGCCGCCAAGAGCGCAAAGCGCGCGCTGTCGGGCGGCTCCACTTCGGGCAGCTCGGACAGGCGTTCGTAGAGCGGCGCCGCGGTTTGGTGCTCGCCGCGTTTCGCCAACATGTCGGCGAGGAACGAGAGCGCGCTGCGATCATCGGGGCTCTCTGCGAGCACCTCTTCGAGCTCTTTTTGAGCGTCGGCAGGGCGTTGCAGGCGCTGCTCGAGCACGGCCGCACGCCGCAGCTTGAGGACCCGAACCTGCTCCGTCCACGACGAGGCGACGATCCGCTCGAGCAGCATCTCGCTCACGGCCTCGTGATCGCCACGCTCGCGTGCTTCGGCCTCGCGCACCTCGAAGTCGTCGGGCGGCGCCGGCGCGCCTAGGTCCCCAGTTTCGTCGAACAGGGCGTCGAAGCCGTCGCGAACCGCTGCCATCTGGGAGCTCGAGCTCGAGCTCGAGCGGCGCGGAGCCGGAACGCTGCGCGGCGGCGGTGCTTCGCTCGCGAGCAGGTCGGTCAATGGCATTTCGGTCGTGACGTCAGCGGCGGCTTGCGGAGCGACCTCGGGCTCAGGCTCGGCGATCTCTTGCGGAGCAGGCAGCGGCGGCGGCGCCGAGTCGAGCATCGACGGGTCTGCGAACGGATCGTCGTGGATCGAATGTCTTTCGCTGGCGAACTCCTGCCCGTCGCGAAGTTCAGCCTCCTCGAGCAGCGCGGCGCTCGATCTCGAGTCACTCAGCTCGTCGGCAACTGCGCTTGCGAAGCGCAACAACGGCGGCCCCACGAGGGCGTGTTTGTCTGCCATGCGCTCGAGCACGAGCGCGACCAACTGCGAGGCGCTCTCGATGAACACCGCGAACGAAGCCGCCCCGTCTCGAATGCGGTCGAACACTTCCAGCTCGCCGTCGATCTCGATCGCCTTCTTCAGCGCACGGAAGGCCTCGTCCTCCAAGCCGACAGCAGCGAGCACGCGCGCCAGCTGCGCAGAGGTGCGGGCTCCGTCAGGGCCCTCCGACTTTTTGAGCAGCGCGTCGGTCGCCGAGGTGAGCCGCGGCAGCGCGTCGTCCGGCAAGCCGCCGTCGGCGGCCAATTTCTCCACCGTCTCGCGCAGCGTGACCACGAAAGGGACCTCCGGGATGACCGCCAGCGCGAGCATCACCACATCGAAGCGGCGGAGTAGACCTGCGCGATCCGTGCCGCTGAGCTCGACAGCACGCTTGTACCAACCGGATTTTTCGTCGCCCTTCGCCTTGTCTGCGACGCGTTGAAACAACGAAACGGCGTCGGCCGAGCCTGCCTGACTGTCGACCAAGCGCGTGAGCAACAGCCAGGAGGTGCCTTCGGTCGGCACCGCTTCGAAGGCTGCCAGCGCGTGCTTGAGGGCGAGCTCTCTCGAGCCGAGCCGCTCGAGCTGGCGTGCCGCGCGGTAGTGCGCCGCGCGTCTGCCGAACATGCCCATCGCCGCGCGGGCGAGCGCGTCGTAGATGTGATCGATGGCTGCCTCGCCGCCCTCCACATGAGGAGCCTGCGACTCGGCCATGGCAATCGCTTCTGCATTGGAAGGCTCGATCGCGAGCGCAGCCAGCGCCGCATCGAGCGCCCAATTGGCGAGCCCATGCTCGGCAGCCAGGCGCGCCGCCGCGAGCGCGAGCTGCACACGTTTCTCGGGCGGGGCATCGTCGATCAAACCGAGCCGTTCGACCATCGCTGAAACCGCGCGCAGAGGACCCGCGAGCTCCGAGAGGTCCTGCGCGTAGAGCTCGAACGTCCCCATGCCCGTGCATTCGGCGGCAGAGAACAGCGCCTGTTCGCTGCCGCGTGGGTCCTTCGCTAGATCCCACCGGGTGGAGCCGAGCGCACGCCATGCGGCTTCGACCCGCGTCGCGTCGACGCGGGGAAATGCCGCGCGCAGCCCAGTGTCCGCCAGGATTGCGGAGAACAACTTCGCCTTCAGCTCGAACGTCGCGACGACACCATCGGACCCCAAGCCGGTGGGGCCCGACTCTTTCTCCAAATCGATGAGCGCTTCGTAGATGCTCGCCTCATCGACGCCAGCCTGCTGCGCGCGCAAGAGCTCGCGCGCGGCGCTGTCGAAGTCGCCCACCGACATGCGCCGTTGAGCGAGCTCGATGAGCACCTCGCGTGGCGCCTCCGGGTCCGACGCGATGGTTCGTTCGAGCAGCGCGATCGCCAAGCCAGCGTCTTCGTGCTCGTCGGCGAGGGCGCCCAGCCGCTCACGCATTTCGCTCGCGCCGGGGCCGAAAACATCCAGCGCGCGACGCGCAACTTGTCCGCCCAGCGCTCGGTCGAGCCCGAACAAGAGGACCAACGCATCCAGAAATAGCGAGAGCCGACTCTCCGGCGGGTCAGGCTGTGCCAACACCCAATTGAGCGCCTCCGCGATGCGTACGGGATCAGTACCAAGCTGGCAGCGGCGCAAGAACTCGGCAATCGCGCGGCGATCACCGGGTGCTAGTCCGAGCCAACGTTGAGTCCACGCAAACGCGAGGTCATGCTCGCCGATCGATTCCAAGCTGCGCGCCAGCGCGTCACACAGCCATGCGCGCGGCACGACGACGCCCAGCGCACGTTCGATCGCCACTGCCGCGTCACGCCCGCCAGTCACGGCTGCTACGCGCGCCAGTGCAGACGCCGCTCGTGTACACGATGGGTCGAGGTCGAGGGCGCGCTCCGAAATCTTGCGCGCGTCTGCGAGCGCCCCCGCGCGACGATACGCGTCCCCGCTGGCAGCGCAGAGCACCGCAGCAATCTTCGGCTCGAACCCGATCGAAAGCGCCGCGAGCGCGCGCGCCTCGTTGCGCACGGAGCTCCCAGCGAGCGCGAGGTCGAGCACCAGACTCACGCCGTACGCGTCCGGCTCTTCAGCGTCGAGCAGCGGCGCGAGCTCGTCCATCGCTTTGCGACCGCTGCCGTCGGCTTCGACCAAGCTAGCCAAATCCGCGCGGATGCGGGTCTGCTCGCGCCGCGATAGGCGCGCACCGGCCCGTGTCCGTAGGACGCTTTCGTAGAGCACCGAACGCGTCTCGTCGTCTGGCGCGCGACCGTAGAAGAAGCGCAGCGACCGTGCGGCGGCGACGTCTGCCGGCTCGGCTTTCACGAACACCGCCAGCGCGCCGATCGCGCTCTCCTCGAAAGGTGGGCTCTTGCCGTAGAGACGTACGAGCTTTCGCTTTGCCTCGATGCGAACGTCCCTCGACGCGCTGTCGTCACCCGTGTTGCCGTCAGCAAGCACCTCCGCGCGCGCGATCTCCGAAGCGCGTTCAGCCAGGCCAGTCTCGATGCGCGAGCGCGCGTTCTCGACGGCTTCTCCGCGCGCCGGGTCGAGCGTTCGCGCGCGCAAGAGTGCCCACTCGCTCAACGCAGGATCCGACGTGTGCGTGTCGGCGATCTCGGCGAGCTCGAGCGCGAGCGCGGCAGCGCTGGCAGGCGCGCGCTCGTGACCAACGACGCGCACTAGCGCCTCGACGAGCGGCTCGTAGTCGCCCGTATGACCAGCCATGCCGCGGAGCGCGTCGGTCGCCGAGCGACGTTCTGGATCTGCCGACGCCGCTTCGATGAACGCGAGCATGGCGCGATCGTCGCTTCCCAAAGTCCCGGAGTAGAAGCGCGCGAGGGCTTCGAAGTCGTCCGCGCGCGGCGAGCCGGTGCGGCTCCGTGCGCGACGCTCCATGCGAGCAGCGTAGAGCTCCGAAAGCCCCGTGCGCGCGAGCACCTCGTCGATGCGCCCGTCGTAGTCGGCGCGCTGGAAACCGCCGGCTTCCCCCAAATCGAGCACGGCGCCGAGCGCGCGTTCGAGATCGTTTGCTTCCAGCGCTGAAGCTGCTCGTTCTCCGTGCACTGCGATGGCGCGATCTTTCTGGTTGTCGTGCTCGAGCGCGGTAGCGGCATCGCGCAAGATCTCGTCGGCTGCCTTCTTGCGCCCTTGTGCTTCTATCGCTTTCACTACGCCGTTGACCGCTTGCGGCTCGGTGGGACAAAGCTCGAATGCGCGGAACAAGTCTTCAAGCGCCGCTTCGCTCTGACCGAGGGCCTCCCGCCTGCGGGCAGCTTCCACGAAGGCGAGCGCGCCTTGCCGCCGCGGCATCACTTCTTCGGCCCAGGCGGAGAGTGTGCCCACGAGCTCTTCCGGGATGGCGTCGGTCGGGTCGAGCTCGGACGCCTCGGCGAACAGCAAGGCAGCAGCGTCAGCGCGGTTTGCGCGAGCCAGCAGCACACCCGTTCGAATCAGCGTGCGGCCTCGCGATCGCTCGGTGGAGCGCACTGAGCCGCGCAGCTCGAGTGCCGCGCTGCCTGGATCACCGAGGCCCGCGAGCCAACCTGCGAGCTCTGCCCGAAGGCCTGCGTCGTCGGTAATCGAGAGCGCTCGCTGGGCGAGCGCGACCGCTGCATCCAGGTCGGTGCCCCGCTGCGCGTACAAGCGCGCCAGCGATGCGCTCGCTTCTCGCTCGCGTTCGCGGTCATTCGCGGCGCTGGCGTCCTCGAGAACAGCGCGAAAATGTGCGATCTCCGCCGTCTTGCCCTCGTAGCGCGGCAGGTCGCTCCCCCGTGACGTGCGCGGAGCCGAGAGCACCGCTTCACTTCGCGGGACATCGCTGTTCTCGGTCTTTTCCATCGAAACCGCTGCCGCGGGCAGCCTACCACCCGCCGGGGCCGCAACACCCAAATCCGGCGAAACAGCACTTCGCTAAGTGGATGGTTGGCCGGCTTCACGTAGGCCGAGTAAAGGCTGCACATCTTGAAGAACCGGGTCTGGCTCGTGTTCGCGCTGACCAGCTGCAGCTCGGAACCAAACGGTTCGCTGGCTTCTGGCTCTGCGAGCACAGCCGCAGAAAGCTCGGCCACGCCACTCGAGCGCACCTCTGCTTCCGCGGCCACGTCGGCCACCCAGCCTGAAACCTTGCTCGAGCCCGAGAGCCTGCCGGAGATGGCCGACGTAGCAAAAACGATCGCCGATCAACGCGCAGCAATACTCCGACGCATGAAAGCGCTGGGCGTCGCCGACGAGAAACAAGCAGCGGCCATCGACGTCGTTTTCTCCAAGTCCGACAAGCTCGGTCAAGGCACGCCCGAGTCGACCAGCCACCCGCTCACACGTGAGCAGTGCTTCGAACGGCGCAAGGCCGCTGGAGTGCGCGACGAGAAGAAGAATATTTGCAAAGCGCCGTTGATGGTGCCGCTCTATCGCCCGGGCCAGGAGACCGAAGACAAAGCCACGACCTGCATCGATCGCTACGAATTTCCCGGTCTGCCTTGCGAATACCCGGTCACCTGGGTGACCACCGCCGAGGCGCAAGAGATCTGCCGGGCGCTCGGGAAGCGAGTCTGCGACGCCCATGAATGGGAAGGCGCGTGCGCCGGCGAGCTGTTGCCTCCGGAGGAGGAATACGCATTCGGCCGGCCACGCGAGACGATGCGCGGCATGCACAACATCCGCCGAAAGATCGTGTGGGCCTACGGCGACAAGCGCAAACACGCCAACTGCGGAACCGACAGCACCAAGTCACCCGACTGCAACTCGAGCGGCTGGAAGAAGTGCGGGTCGAACACGTATCCAGCGGGCTCGTTCCCCAGCTGCCGAAGCCCACTCGGCGTGTACGATTTGCACGGCAACGCGGCCGAGCACATGTGGTTACCGATGCGCGCCGACCAGCTCGGCAAACGAGGCGGCTTCGGCATCCCGGAGATGAAAGGGAGCTGGTTCATCTTCGCCAAATACGAGGCGCACATCGACGACTGCCGCTGGCGCGCACCTGATTGGCACGAAGAGGAAGGAAACAACCACTCGAACTACCACCTCGGGTTTCGCTGCTGCAAAGACCTGTGAGCGTTCTTTTCAGCGCGCGATGAGCACGAACGGCAGCGCGGTGATCATCGTCTCACCCTCGGACATCGGGCGAGCGCTGGCCCACCAAACGCGCGCCTCTTCTGGTAGCGCTTCGGCGAGCTTGGTGAAGGGGTCGACGGCTGCCTGGGCACGCTGCGCCGCCCGCGCCGCCGCGTCTCGATCGCCGGTCAACATTTCCATCAGGCCGCCAGGCTGACCGCGCACTCGCGCCTTGCCGTCGGCCGGCAAGCCAGCCTTTTCTTTGGCGTAACGAACGGCGTCATCGAGCCCGCCGATCTCGTCGACCAGCTTGCGATCTTTGGCGGTGATGCCGCCGGAGATGCGGCCCTCGGCAGCGCGTTGTACCGTCTCGATATCCAGTCCGCGACCCTCGACGATGCGCGCCACGAAGGTATCGTAGATGGCGGTCATGCCGGCGAGCACTTTGGCGCGCGTCGCGTCGTCCCAGCTGTCGAACGGGGACATATACGAAGCGCGCTTCGCGCGGATCGGGTCTTTGGCAGCCGGCAAGGTCACTGTGTGAATGCCGACCTTCGCGAGCGGATCATGCAGCGCGAACTTGCCAGCGACGACGCCGATGGAACCGACGATGCTCGTGGACTCGGCGAAGATGCGATCACCGGCGCACGCGAGGTAGTAGCCGCCGCTCGCTGCCATGCCCCCGACCGAGACGATCAGCGGCTTCTTTTTCCGTAGCTTCATCAGCTTGTGCCAGAGCAAATCGGAGGCGAGCGCCGAGCCGCCAGGGGAGTCGATGCGCAGCACCACCGCCTTGACGTCGTCGTCGTCGGTGAGCTGCGTGATCGTCTTGCCGAGCCCAGACTCGGTGATGCCATCGTCGCCGCCGAAGAGACCACCGCCGCCGCCCATGGTGATGGCGCCGCTGGCACGCACGATCGCGACGTGCTCCACACCTTCGCTGGCGCCCCCGGAGATCGAGCGCAGCAGCCCGGAGACGCCGCCGCCTTCGTCTTGCGGGCTGCCGCCGAAAACCACCTCGGTCCGCTTGACGCCAGCTGCTTCTTTGGCTTTGTCGCGCGCCTCGTCGACATACCCAACCGCGTCGATGAGCCCGATCTCCTTGGCTGCGTTCGCGGTGTATGGCCCATCTTCCAACGCCGGCTCCAGCGGCTTGCCGCGACCCTCGACGATGCCTGCGACCCACGCAGTGCGCAGATCGCGCAGCGTCTCCTCCAGCGACTCGCGCGCCTCGGGGCTGGGCTCGTTGCGCGTGTAGGGCTCTTTTGCGCCCTTGTATTTGCCGACTTGCAAGAAGTCGACGCCGACGCCGAGCTTCTCGAGCACCTCTTTGCCGAACATCAGCGAAAAGGCGATCCCCACCGAGTCGACGCCGCCAGCGGGGCTTATCCAGATCTCGCTGCAAGCCAACGACGCCAACAGCAGCGTGGAGTTGTCCAGGCCGTCGGCGTGGCAAGTGATGGGGATGTTGCGGTCGCGTACGGCCTTCAGCAGGCGCCCAATCTCGCTCGCATTTCCGAAGCCGACATGGGCCGAACCGAACCGGATGAACAGACCTTTGGTCTCCGGGTCGAGGCCAACGATTGTCTCGACCAAGTCGGAGTGCCCCGTGCCGGGGATCGGGCCGAACAAGGTCGAGGCGCCCCTCTCCGCGACACCCTTCGACAGATTGAGCTCGACCAAGGCCGGGCCGGTGAGGCTCTCGCCATTCTTGTCGGCGCCGAAAAACTTGCGACCGTCACAAGCGGGTAATGACAGCGCAAACGCGAAGGCCAAACAAAGCACGACGAGCTGTTTCATTTTCGATGCGCTCAATTGCCGCCCTCCCATGGGGGGACGTCCGGTTCTTGTGTGGCGGTAGCCGTCGCAGTCGGCGTGGTTGCAGTCGGGACCGGATCACCGCCCGACGACGTGGAGTCTGGCACCGAGCCGCCGATGCGTGAGCGCGCGCGTTCGGCGATCACGCCGGCGGCGCCCAGATCGAGCGCCTTGCGATAGAGCAGGCGCGCGGCGCCTTGATCACCCGCGTCCCATTTCAGATCGGCGAGCGCAACGACAGCACCGACGTTGCCGGGGTTCTTGGCGACGATGCGCTCGTAGATCCCAATCGCCCGCTTGGCTTGGCCGCGCTGTCGTGCGACACCGGCGAGGCCGGTGAGGCCCTCCACGCCATTCGGGTCTTCTGCCACGGCCTTCTCGAACATCTTCTCGGCCACATCCAGGTTGCCGCGCGCGAGCGCCTCTTGCGCCGCTTTGAGGGTGCCTGTGGCGACTGCATCCGCAGAGCCGGAGCCTGCGGGCTTGGCTGACGCCGACAGCGACGGGAGATCTTCGATGTTGGCGAGATTCTCGCCCCCTTCGGAGCGCTCGACGAAACGTGTCAGCGCTACCTCGAGCGGATGCGAGCGGGGCAGCTTGCTGAGCTTTGCCAGCTCTGCGCGCGAGCGCTTGGCGTCGCCCGACCGAGCCAGCGCGTAGACGAGCAGCGCCCGAGCGCGGCCCAGGTTGCCCTCTTGGTCGGCGGCTTTGGACAGCCTGTCGATCACATTGCGCCACTCCGGGTTCTTCTCGGCCAGATCGAGCGCGCCGAGCGAGACGAGCGTGTCCGGTTGCGCCTCCGTGCCGCTGAAACGATCGACCAGCTTGCGAGCGCCTGAAACGTCACCCTGCAGCCGCTTCGCATCGCACAGAATTCGCGCAACCTCCGGATCGCCGGTCGCGAGCTCGGACGCCGCAGTCGCGGCTTTCTGAGCCTGTTCGGCGGCCTCCGTGTAACGCCGCCGAATGGCCTCGCGACCCGCGTCGTCGGCCGGCGCGATGAGCAGCTCGAGCCAACTGACCTCTGCCCGCACGACTGCGAGACGCGCGAGCGCTTTCGCGATACGCGGATCTTTTTCTGCGAGGGCGCTTGCCTTCACGAACTGCTCGCGCGCGTTGTCGAGATCGCCGTCTTTGAAGCTTTGCTCGCCGGCTTCGAGAAGCCCCTCTACGCGGGCATCGGCGCTCGAGCTGGTCGCGACTTGCTTCGGCAAGTAGCGCTGTACCAACAGGATGCCCACGAAGATCATGGCGCCGCAAATCAACACACCGACGATCAAACGCACCGAACCAGCAGACGAGCGGCGCGACCCGATGGCGCTGGAGCGCCGCTCGGAAGGCACGACGTCACCGGTGTCCTCGTTGGAGAACGAGTAGCGTGCTTCGCCTGGCGTCGGCGTCACCCGAGGCCGGTTGCGAGCGGGCTTCGCAATCGGATCTTCCATCTCGGCGCGGGCGGCAACGCGCGGCGCCTCTGACGCCGGCGCGGTTGGCTTCGTCGGATCCGGCGCCGGCGGCAAAACGTTGCCGCGATGCGCGTCGTCACCCGACGACGGTGGCGAAGTGACTGGCAGCGGCTGTGGCGGCGCAACGAGCGGGACAGGTGTTGCCGCAGGCGCCGTGTCGGCGAGTACAGGCGGAGCCGCAGCGGCGGCGCGGGGTCGCTTGCGCGTGGTGGTCGGCTCGGACTCCGGTGCGCTGCCAGCCGATTGCGGCGCGGCGCGCGACCCCGGCGATGCGGCTTCAGCGCTCAGCGGAGTGCCGAAGTTGGTGGTCCGCTTCAGCGACTCGGGGTCGTCGTCTTTGATGCGCGAGATGTTCGCGGCTGGCGAGAGCGGCGGCGCGACGCCCGCAATGGTGCTCGGCCCAGCATCCGAGGGGAAACGGTCGCGCTCGTACAGCGTTGGCGGGTCGACAGAAGTCGGCGCCGGCTCGATGCCGAGCCCAACGAGCTCTTTCGTGTAGCTGCGGTTGTGGGTGACCTCTTCTTGCTCGAACGGGTTCGTCTCCAGCGGTGGACGCGCAACGACCGTGACCGCCAGCTCTTCCCGATCCGGGGTCGCACGCTCGGGAGTCGGAGGCGGCACCCGAACCGAGACAGGGGACCTGTCGTCGCGGGTGGGCAGGGGGATCGCAATCGAATGCTCCGACGCGCGCGACGAGGTGCCGACAGGCCCGATGCCGGAGGGCGTGACGTAACGCTGCCGCGTGCTGCTCTCGATCTGGCCGAGGCCTTGGTTCGTCGAGGCAAGCAGCGAAGGAGTCGGCGTAAAAAACGGCTCGAGCTCGGCAATCGATGCCAGGCGGCGGGGTCGCCCCGCGCCTCTCGAAAGCACGTCGTCGCGCCCTACACGCCCGTTTCCGATGGCCGCTTTCAGATCGCGGAGCGCTCGGAATTCGAGCGCGCTGCCGTCGATAGTCCGGACGATCCATACCTCGGGAGCGCCGGCCGCGTCTTTACGCCGCACCTTGAAGCGGTGCCCACATTGGGTGCAGCGCACACTGGTGCCCGTTTCGGACACGAGCGCGTCGTCGAACTCGTATTCCGTTGCGCAGCGTTCGCAGGTGACGTCCATGTGGGGTGGGGGGGCCGAGCAATCCCTTGCTGGCAAGAGGGCTGTGGGCGAGCGCAACGGTAGCACCGCCCCGTCCCGCCGAGGCACTCGGTCGCGTCCCACGTCACAGGAGGCGTGAACCAGACTTCACGAAGACCCCCTGGCAGCTGAAGAAACCAGGGCTTCAAAGGGGCACGAGGCTTGCTACCCTGGCCCAAGCACCATGGCTCGCTTTGCACCCTTCAAAACCTCCGCGCTGTTTGGCACTTTGGCTCTCGGGTTCGCAGGGCTCGCCCTCGCCGGTTGCCCGCTTTGGTCGGACAACGACGACGACGGCTGCTTCGGCGACTGTTGTTACGGGGCGTGCAACAACCCCGATTTTTGCAATGATCAGGGAGATTGCCCCGCTAACGAGGTGTGCGGCAACGACAACGAATGTCACGTCGGCTCCTGCCAGAGCTGGGGCTGCCCGGGTAGCGAGGTCTGCCTGACGGACATCGACGGCAACTCCAGCTGCGTCGGCGAGAACACTGGCGGCGGGGGCGTCGGCGGCAACGGTGTCGGCGGCAGCGGCCCCAGCTCGGTGTTCTGTGGCAACCCCGACGACTGCAGCCTCGCCGAACATTGCGGGCCGGACGGGACCTGCCAGCCGGGCGACTGCGCTGCCGAAGGCTGCATCTTCGGCTTCATTTGCGACACCACGCAGCTGACCCCCACTTGCGTACCGGAGAACCCGGCCGCCTGTGGCGCCGACTTCGACTGCGTCGACGACGGCCTCGGCTACGCGTGTGTCAGCGGCGTCTGTACCGCGCCTGCCGACCAGTGTTTCGAT
>Ga0105048_10000370_pt1 | contig 67367 bp, 54 predicted proteins | sample MAT05_FD_78382 | JGI IMG/M metagenome (GOLD analysis project Ga0105048, IMG submission 78382) | Freshwater microbial communities from Lake Fryxell liftoff mats and glacier meltwater in Antarctica - MAT-05 | ecosystem: Environmental > Aquatic > Freshwater > Ice > Liftoff microbial mat | place... | reverse complement strand
TGTGTGTGTGTGTGTGTGTGTTGGAACGGGGTCGGCTTTTGCCGGCCTCGTTCCTTTTTCTTCGTCGGGTGTCACTGCCGGGCGTTTGCAGGCAGTTTGTAGCGGAGTAGTGGTTGAGTGTTTCCCTCGCCGGTGACGTAGAGCGAGCGGCTTTCTCGCGAAAAACAAAGTGCCTCGGCCTGCGGCAGACCGTGGGGCGCGAGAATGACTGGGGCGCGGCTGAAGGTGTCGCGCCACGGTTCGCCCGGGCGGTGCGGATAGAGCAGCACGTCGCCATAGGTGAGCACAGCGGCGGCATGGCCGTCGGGTGCGATGTCTATGGCGGTGGGCTGGGCGCGGTAGCGTTGGGTGGCGGAGGGGAACAGTTTTTGCCACGAGGTGGGTTGCGGTACCCCCGCGGTGAGGGTTGCGATAGGTTCGGCGGCGGGAGTTTTGCCATCAAGAGCCGGGCGCAATGGCAGCGAATAGAGCACGGGTGGATGCGTGCGTTTGCTTAGCAGAAAAATCGTTTCACTGCGTGGATCGACGGTCACGGATTCGCAGTCGTGCGGACCTTCTGGATACACGACGGGGATGCGCCAGGCCACAGTGGCGGTCACTTCTCGCTCGGGTGAAAGCGTGCTGGGGTCTGGTTCGGCAATCACGTAGAGCGTGCAATTTTTTCGGACGCCGCCATTGTCGCCGGTGTCGGCGATGAGCAGCCAAGTCTTGCCGTCGAGCTCAAAGGAGGCGAGGTCCTCCCAGTCGTTGTTTTTGATGCCGTCCATGCGAACGCTTCCGCGCGGCTTTCCGTCGGTGCCAATTGCATAGAGTACGGGTTGCCCGCCGCTGTCGTTGTGCGTCCAAAGCAGGTCGAAGGCGCGGTGCGCGGCCGCCAGCCCGCTGGTTTCGATGGCACGGCGGTCGGCGATCAGTCCTGTCTGCTCGGCGGAGGAAAGCGGTTTTTCGCCGCAGGCCGAGAGCAGTAAAGTGGCAGCAGCTAAAACCAATTTTAAGGAGGAAAGTGGCGAGAGGCTACGGATGTGGGTCGAAATCTTTGTCATGGGAAAGCCGATACGCGACTGCTCGGTGGTGGTCGTGTCAGCGGTGGCAGGGCGGAGGGCAAGGGCCGAGATTGCGACCCGGCGGCGGCGACACAAGTCGCGAGGCGGTCTTCATTTCGTCAATGGGCGCGTCAAGTCGTCGGGCGCCGTGAAAAGGTCGTGAAGCCCTGCGACTTGATGCTTGGTTGGGGGGGGCGGTGGGGTAAAGAACGGGTAAATACATGTGTGTTCATAGCAATGACATCGCGAAAACAAGATGAGTTGGTACGGTGCAGCTAATAAAATAGTGGGGCTTCAAAAATGAATTTGGTGAAGAAAATTCTGATTGTTCACGGCGACGCTAAATTGAAGCGCCGACTCGTGCTGCTTTTGGCGGACGCCGGATATGATTTGCGGTCGTTCACAAAGGGCGATCCGGCGTTGGAGACGGCGCGTGTGGAGTGGTTCGACCTCGCTTTGGTCGACGCGCATCTGACGGGGCAGGCCAGCTTTGATTTTGTCGAGGCGTTGAAAAAAGTGCAGCCCACCGTGCCGGTGGTGATGCTGGTGCCGCAGTTGGACCTGCCGCTTATCGTGAAGGGCATCCGGCTGGGATTGAGCGACGTGCTGCCCACGGCGAACGATCTGCGTCCGCTGATGCGGCGCGTCAATAATCTCCTGAGGACGAACCAGCAGGCAGCAGTAGAAGGCGGTAATCTCACCCCCGCCGAGATGGCTGAAGCCGAGGCTGTGCTGCAGGTGCTGGGCAATTCCGACATGGGGCAGAGTGGTGATCCCTTTAATATCCCCGATATCCGCCAGGAGTTGCTCAAAGGTGAAAAGGTGCGGGCGCAGCTGGAGTCGAAGCTGGAGCGCCTCGTGCATGAAAAGGCGGCCATCGAGGCGGAGATGAAGACGATGCTCGCGCAGGATGCTGACGCGGCGAAGTTGCAGACCGAGTTTAAGGAACTGCGTACGCAGCGCGAGATGGCGGCCGCTGCTCAAGCGGTGATCGATCAGAACGCCCGCGCGTTGATTGAAGCTCGTTCGGAACTGGCGCGGGAACGTACTTCGGTTGAGGCGGAGCGCAAGCGTTTGGCTGAGACGACGGCGAAGAGTTCGGTTGACGACAAGAGCGTCGAAGAATTGGCCAAAGAAAAAGCCGAGTTGGAGGTGCAACGTGGCAAATTGCGCTCCGAGGAAACTCATTTGCGCGAAGTTGCCTCGCATCAGCAGCACGAGTCCACGCAGATCGCGCAAGAGCGACGTCGCTGGCACGAGGATCTCGATTTGCTGCGTGAACAGGAGACTAATCTCCGCGAATATGAGGCGCGTCTGCGCCAACTGCAGGCGCAGCTTGAGGCCGACCGTGTGCTTTGGTTTAGTTCGCGTCCTGTCTCGCGTTCGCCGTTTCAGGATGACGCGGCCGTTAAAGCCGCATGGGAAAAATTACAGCGCGCCACCGATCTTCTCGAGGCTGAGCGCGCGGTGTTTCGCGACGAGCGCATGGCGATGCGCGAACTTGAGGGTGAAATCAAACGCCGCGAAGCGAAGATCGAAGAAGTCGAAGGTCGGTTGACCGAGCAGGAGAAGCGCCTGCGCAGCCTGCCGCCCGCGGTGCCGACGGCTGCACCGTTTACTTCTCAGCCGCCTAGAGTTCCTGTGGGCGTGGTGCTAGCTAAGCCGCTCAAGATGCTTTCGCGCGCGCCGTTCGATATGGCGAAGTCGTTGCTCGGTCGCAAAGACAACCATTGATCGAATCTCCGCTGAGTTGGCGGTGGTTGTTTCAACTTGCTCCGTGTGTGCTCGTCTGATCGTTTTCGCCCGTCATGAATCTCCACGCCAAACGTCCGGTTACGTCTTCCGCTGCCCAATCGGTGCGTGCGTACGCAGGGTGGCATGGAACGGCTCGGCGATGGTGACGCGTCTTTTGAACGCGTCCGGTGTGAACGCAAAATAAGTTAACACCTCTGCCGAGCCCGACTCCAACCCGAGTCGGGCTTTTTGTTTCCGCCTGCCTGACCGAACCAAGCCCTGTTTCTAATTTTTTCTTTGTCTTGATATGAATTTCGCTCCTTCACTCGAACTCCCGTCGGTCGCGTTTTTTGGCCGCACGATGGCCGAGTACGCTCAGTTTTTTGCTCTCGATCCCAATGCCCTGCGCGGGTTGTCCGTGCTCGACGTCGCCGCCGGGCCTTCGTCGTTTACCGCCGAGGCCTGTCGCCGCGGCGCGGATGCGGTGGCGGTCGATCCGCTTTATGGTTGCACGTTACAGACGCTGGAGGCGCATGTGCAGATCGACTACCGGCGGATGCTGGCGCAGGTGCGGGCCAAACCTGAACTGCTGCGGTTTCGTTCTTTCGGCTCGATTGACGAAGCCGAGGTGAGTCGACGCTCGGCGGCGACCCGTTTTCTTACGGATTACGAGCAGCACTTCGCGCACAACCGCTATGTCGGCGCGGCGTTGCCGCAGTTGCCGTTTCTGGATGGTGCCTTTGCTCTCGTGCTCTGCGCGCACCTGCTCTTTGTCTATGAGAAACGGTTCGACTATGCATTTCATCTCGCGGCTTGCCGTGAACTGATGCGCGTGAGTCGTTCGGAGGCGCGCATCCATCCGGTCGTTGGCCTCGGTGGCAAACCGTATGTTGAACTGGACCGGCTGTGCGATGCTCTCGCAGCGGAGGGCGTGACGAGTGCCGTCGTGCCGGTGGACTACGAGTTTTTTATGGGTAGCGACTCGATGCTGGTACTCCGCTGCCCCTAGCTCTGCACCGTGGCGATCTTGGCGGTAGCAATCGGTTTGTAACGTATTACGTTACAAACTAGATTGTGGCTTTGAGGTGGAAAACAGGGCGTGAGTGCCTTCGTTTGTAACTTAATACGTTACAAATGGCCTGGGAGGGCCGGGGCGTGCAGCAGCTATCTTTGGCGAGTTGAGCGTCACTGGGGCGGTGAATGTCACTGCGGTGGGGAGTGTCACTGCCCGGCGGGGATTGGCGGCCGCGAGGGGCGTGGCGGGGTGGGCGGGGCGTGGGATTGCACGCACCGCCGTGGGCGGGCTTAGGCTTTTTCCATCGCTTCTAGCTTCGAGACGGCATTTTCCCACTCGGCTGTGGCGGTGGCGATTTGATCGACGATAGTGCTGAGCTCGCGGTTGAGCTGTTGGGCCTTGCCGGGCGTGGAATAAGTTTCCGGCGCTTCGAGATCCGCGGTGAGCCCGGCTTGTTTGGTTTCGAGCTGAGCCACAGTTTTTTCGAGCAGGCCGACCTGTTCGCGGAATTTTCGGATATCGCTGGTGGATGGTTTGCGGACGGCGGATGCTGATTTGGAATTCGAGAGTTGAGATTTGAGATTTGCAGACGATGTCTGTACGGGTCTCGCGTCGGTGAAACCGGCGGTGAGCGCGGCGCGGGCGTCGCCGGCTTTTGATTTTTCCAGGTAGTAATCGTAGTTGCCGGAGTAGGGCGTGAGGCGGCCGGAATGGACGTGGAGCACGGTCTCGGCGAGGGCTCGGATGAAGTGCACGTCATGGCTGATGAAGATGAGCGTGCCTTCGTAGTTTTTAAGCGCGCCAACGAGGGAGTCGATCGACTGGATGTCGAGGTGGGTCGTCGGCTCGTCCATGAGGAGGAGATTCGGCGGCTTCACGAGGATGCGGGCGAGGGCGAGTCGGGATTTTTCGCCACCCGAGAGCACGCTGACGGGTTTGTGCACGTCGTCTTTGCGGAAAAGGAAGGCCCCGAGGATGGCGCGGGCCTGTTGCTCACTGAGCTGATTCTCATTCGTGCGCAGCGACATGACGTTTTCGAAAACGGTCGCTTTGGCGTCGAGGTTATCGAGGCGATTTTGCGCGAAGTAGCCGGGGACGACGTTGCTGCCGAGCTCACTCACGCCACCGTTGATGGGGATGACGTTGGCGAGGATTTTGAGCAGCGTGGATTTGCCGGCGCCGTTGGGGCCGACGAGGACGATGCGCTGGCCGCGTTCGGCGGTGAAGTTGAGATCTCGATACACGACGTGGTCGCCGTAGGCTTGTTGGACGTGTTCGAGTTCGATGACCTTGAGGCCGGAGCGCGGGGGCTGCGGGAACTTGAAGTTCATTTTCCGCAGCTCTTCGGTGGGCTCGTCGACGGCGACCTCTTTCAGTCGTTCGATTTGTTTTTCCTTGGATTTGGCGCGGGAGGCCATGGAGGCTTTGGCGCCGAAGCGATCAACGAAAACTTGAAGGTGGGCGATTTCGCGCTGTTGGTTTTTGTAGGCGGCGGCTTGTTGGGACTTTCGGGCTTCTTTTTCGACGAGGAAGTTATCGTAGTTGCCGTGGTAGTAATGGAGTGTGCTGGAGCGCAGCTCGAGCATGCCGGTGCAGAGGGCGTTGAGGAAGGCGCGATCGTGGGAGATGACGACGAGGCCGCCGGGGTAGCGCGTGAGGTACTCTTGAAACCAGAGGAGGGCTTCGAGATCGAGATGGTTGGTCGGTTCGTCGAGGAGGAGGAGGGCTGGTTCGGCAACGAGGAGGCGGGCGAGGTGGGCGCGCATGACCCAGCCGCCGGAAAAGGTTTTGGCGAGCTTGAGCGCGTCGCCTTCCTTAAAGCCGAGGCCGGCGAGGATTTTTTTGGCGCGGGGCTCGAGCGTGTAGTCGATGTCGTAGTCGTCTTCGTCGGGTTCGAGTTTTTTGCCGCTGGTGGCGATGTGGAGAATCGTCTCGTCGCCGGCGGGGGCGCTTTCCTGCGGCAGGAAGCCGAAGTCGGCGCCGCGTTCCCATTCAATGGTGCCGGTGTCGGGTTTTTCTTCCCCTAAAATTAGGTTGAAGAGTGTGGATTTGCCCGCGCCGTTGGGGCCGATGAGCCCGAGGCGGTCGGTGCGCGCAATGAAGAGTGAGACGTCGTGAAAAAGTTCACGGGTACCATAGGACTTGGAGACGTCGGCGATCGTAAGCATATAAACGGTCCAGCTAAGCGGATCAGGTGGGGGCGGGTCAACCCGTCGTTTTAGGTGGAATTTGACGGTGAACGAACGCAGGGAGCGGCGTTTTGCGAGTGGCGGTGCGTTTTTACTCGGCCGTTTTGCGCCGGTGGCGATCCGTGCATAGCGTTGCGCGGTATGCCCAATCGTCTCGTGCATGAGAAATCTCCTTACCTGCTGCAACACGCCAATAATCCCGTGGACTGGCTTCCTTGGGGCGAGGCGGCGTTCGCGAAAGCGCGGGCGGAGGAGAAGCCCGTTTTCCTCTCGATCGGCTACTCGGCGTGTCATTGGTGTCACGTGATGGCGCACGAGTCGTTTGAAAACGAAGAGCTGGCGGCGCTGCTCAATCGGCATTTTGTTCCAATCAAAGTGGATCGGGAGGAGCGGCCAGACGTCGACCGGGTTTATATGACTTACGTGCAGGCGGTCACGGGGCAGGGCGGCTGGCCGCTCAGCGCGTGGCTGACGCCGGAACTGAAGCCGATCTTCGGCGGGACGTATTTTCCGCCGGAGGATCGTCAGGGACGACCTGGCTTTGGCACGGTGCTGCGGGCGCTGGCACACGCTTGGAAAAACGACCGGGCGCGGCTCGTGGCTGAGGGGGATCGGGTGATCACTGCTTTGCAGGCGCACTTTGGCGACCGCGCGGGCGGTGGCGAGGGGGTGACGGCGGAGACGCTGAAGGTTCGCGCTACCGAGGCTTGGGCGAAGGCATGGCAATATTTCCACGAAAATTTCGACGCGCGCGACGGCGGTTTTGGCGGTGCGCCAAAGTTCCCCCGCGCCTCCAATCTGGATTTGCTGTTTCGTTTTGCGGCAAAACCTGGAGCGGATTCCGGGGTTGCGCGGGAAGCATTGGCGATGGCGGAGGGTACGCTGCAAAAGATGGCGCAAGGCGGCATTCGCGATCACGTGGGCGGCGGCTTTCATCGCTACTCGGTCGATGAGGAATGGTTCGTTCCTCACTTTGAGAAAATGCTCTATGATCAGGTGCAGATCGTGGTGAATTATCTGGAGGCTTTTCAGGCGACGGGGCGCGAGGTCTACGCCTGGGTGGCGCGTGACACGTTGGATTATGTGCTACGTGATTTGGCGGGTCCGGATGGCGGGTTTTATTCGGCAGAGGATGCGGACAGCCTGCTCAGTCACGGTGGCGCGGAGCATGCCGAGGGTGCCTTTTATTTGTGGTCGAAGTCGGCGCTCGACGCTGTGCTGGGGCCGGATGCGGCACTGGTGGCCGCGCATTTCGATGTGCGGGCGGAAGGCAACATCGGGCCGGAGCGCGATCCCCATGGCGAGTTTACCGGTAAGAATTTGTTATGGCAGCGCCAGCCGCTGGCCGTGACGGCGCGGGCGTGTGGGCTGACCGAGGAAGAGGCGAACACGCGGATCGTCGCGGCGCTGAAAAAGCTGCGCGGGATTCGTGCGCAACGTCCGCGTCCCCTGCTCGACGACAAGATCATCACTGCGTGGAACGGTCTGGCGGTTTCCGCTTTTGCGAAGGCGGCGCAGGTGTTGCGGGAGCCGATTTATGCGGCGGCCGCAGTGCGCGCGGCGGAGTTTATCGAGCGGGAATTGTACGAGGCGGGGCGTGGCGTGTTATTTCGCTGTTACCGAGCGGGCCGGGGGACGAATGAAGGGTTTGCCGAGGATTATGCGTTTCTGATCCAAGGGCTGATCGATTTGTATGAGACGGTGTTTGATTTGCGGTGGTTGCGCTGGGCATTGCGTCTGCAGGAGACGATGGACGCGCTTTTTTGGGACGACGCGCAGGGCGGGTATTTCAATTCTGCGGCGGGCGATGCGAGCATCGTGTTGCGTCTCAAAGAAGATCACGATGGCGCGGAGCCTGCGCCCAGTTCGGTTGCCGCGGTGAACTTGGTTCGGCTGGCGCTGGTGTCGGGTGATGTGGCGAATTTTTATGAACGCGCGCGGAGGACCGTCCTTGCTTTTTTGGTGCAGTGGCATGGTGCGCCGGGGGCGCTGCCGCAGATGTTGTGTGCGTTGGAGTGGCTGGTGATGGCGCCGGGGCAGTTGGTGCTGGTGGGCGATCCGAAGGCGGAGGCTTTTCGCCGCTTGGCGGCGGTGGCACACGAGCGCACGGGGGCGCGGCGAAGTGTTTATGCGCTAGAGGGGGCGGAGGGCCGGGCGTGGTTGGCCGAGCGTGCGCCGTGGCTGGCGGCGATGGTGGAGATCGGTGGCGGTGCCACGGCATATCTCTGCGAGCACTCGCTGTGTCGGCCGCCCGTGACGGACGCGGCGGCGTTGCGCGCGCTCTTGCGGTGAGGTGCAGGAGGCGGCGCCGGAACCGGCGCGGCTATTGCTGACTAAAACGACTCAGGGTTCTCCCGCAATTTGGAGCACATGCTCACGTTCCTTTCGAGGAGAGGAAACCACGTCGCGGATGTTTTCTAGAATAGAAATAATCTCGGGTCGGCCAGAGGCAAAGAGCAGGGCGCGGATTTGGTCGATGGAGAGGTGTTCGGTGATGACGGTTTCGGCCAGCATTTGGGCGGCTTCCTGCTCGGTAGCGCGATAGCGATCGATTTTCTGCCGCGCTTCGGAGGTGCTTTGCTCTGAAGTGAGGTTGACGCCGCTGATGTACTCCAGCCAGAGCAAGGCGATGCCCTTAAGCTCGGGCGAATCCTTGTCATGCCCCATGACAGCCATCAGATCGGCGATGGTCTTGAATTTTACGGGCCGACCGCTTTCGACATTGATGACGGTGTTGCGGTGGCAGTCGGCCATTTTGGCGAGACTATCATGAGTCAGGCCCTTCGTTTCCCTAAGGGTGCGGAAGAGGTGCGTGTAGTGCATAATTGTCTAATGTGTTGGTGCAGGGGTGGGGGTGGTTAGGGAAAACACTAGGTCGTGAAACAAGGTGATCGTGTTTTATTGGTCGACATGGGCACCTGGCTGCGCCGGATGGCTACGTAGAGCGTTGGCCGAGGCAGTGCGGGAAATTACCCTAGGGTTTTCCCGTCGTCAACGAGTTATTACCCTTCTGTAACAGAATTTGTTTACAATATGTTTTTGGGTGCGCCAATAAAGAGGTGCTAAATGGTTGTATGAAAACAGGAATGGCGATTGGTTCAGTGGCGGTGACGGACTATAGCGGTGGCTGCGCATATTTTGCGCCGCGGCCGGGCTTGCGCTGGTTTCAGTGTCATTCATAACTTGTCGCGATGATCCAGTGTTGTCCGGTTTGCGAAAATATGAGGGGTGCTTTTCGGCATGTGCGGTTGGCTATGCGGTTTACGCAGACTGGCCGGCCAGGGAGGCTGTGTGTCTGATTCTGTGCCCATTCGGATTTTGCTGGTGGGTGGAAATGCATCGGACGACCGGCTTTTGCGTAGGCTTCTGATTGAGGCGCGGCGGCCGGAGTGGGCTTTTTCGTGGATGCGCTCGGTCGATACGGCGATGGAGCGGCTGAGCCAGGAAGGGGCTGAGGTGGTTTTATTTGAACAGCGCGCGGGCTGGTCGAGTGCCTTTGATGTGGTTCGGCAATCGCATGCGGGCGGGCGTCGGACCGCGTTTGTCGTGTTGACGGCGAAGGACGACCGGGAGGAGCATGAGGCGGCGTTACGGGCTGGGGCCATGGACACGCTGCCTAGGAGTGCGCTCACGGCTACTTTGTTTGACCGGGTGATTTGCGGGGTGCTCGAGCGACAGCGGGCTCAGGAGGTCGTGCGCGAGAGTGAGGAGCGTTTTCGCGCGATGGCGAATGCGGCGCCTGTTTTTTTGTATGTTAAGACGACCGATGGGCGCGGCGTGTTTTTCAACCAAGGTTGGTTGGATTTTCGCGGGCGTGGTCACGCGCAGGAATGTGGCGATGGCTGGCAGGAAGGGCTTCACCCCGAGGATGGTGCGAGGGTGCTGGCGCTGATGACTAACGCGCTGCATCAGCGCATGCCTTTTCGGGTGGAGTATCGCCTGCGCCGTCACGACGGCGAATATTGTTGGGTGCTCGATATCGGCCAGCCGCGTTTTCATTCTGGTGGCGTATTTGCTGGTTATGCAGGGGTGTTGGTGGAGTTGTCCGGTCGTGTCGGCGGCGATCAGGCCGGGGGGCAGGCGGGTGACGAGGCGGATGTTTCCCGGTTGAAGGCGCAATTTCTGGCCAATATGGCGCAGGGTATTCGCATGCCGATGAATGGTATCATTGGCATGACCGGGCTTTTGCTCGACACGCATCTGACGCATGAGCAGCGCGAATTGGCTGAGGCGGTGCAAAAAAGCTCGGATGATTTGCAGGGGATTATTAACGATATACTCGGTATCTCTAAAATTGAGGCGAGGGGGCTTCAGATCGAGGCCGTGGAGTTTGAGTTGCGTAGTTTGGTGGAGGATACGGTGGCTTCACTGGGCGAGCGCACGCAGGACAAAGGTTTGGAGCTGATTTGCGAGATACCCTTTGATTTGCCGGTGTTTTTGCGCGGTGATCCCAAGCGCTTACGCCAAGTGCTTACCAATCTCACTGACAACGCGATCAAGTTCACCGATCAGGGCGAAGTGCTGGTGAGTGTGAGCCGGGTGGAGGAGACGGAGTCGGCGATTGTCATCCGCATTGCGGTGCAGGACACCGGCATCGGCATCACTGCGGAAGCCAAGAAACTGATTTTTCAATCGTTCCAGATGAGCCGAGGCGCGGCGCGGCACAAATTGGACGGGGCCGGGCTCGGGCTGCCTATTTCGCGTCAACTGGTGGAGTTGATGGGCGGCCGTCTCGGCTTGGAGAGCACGCCGGGCCGCGGCTCTACTTTCTGGTTTGAACTGCCGCTTCCGAAACTACGCGATTCCTCCTATGCGCTAGTTCAGGCGCCCAAGCTCCCTCACAATGCCTTCGTGCTGGTGGTGAACGCCAATGCGACCAGTCGGCGGGTGTTGCTCAAGCAGTTGACTGCGGTCGGCGTGACGGCCGAAGCTGCGGAGGGCGCGGTCGAGGCTTTGGCGTTTATGCGTTCGCGGGTGAAGACGGGCGGGCGGGCTTTTGATGTGGTGATCGTCGACCGGGCGTTGCCTGACACCGGCTGCCGTCAACTGGCGAGGGAGATCCGGGTGGATTCGTCGTTGTGTTTCACTGCTTTGGTGATGGTCACCACGGCCAGTCATTTGCTGGAGCTGCAGGGATTCAAGCAGAGCGGTTTCGACGCGTTTCTTTTCAAACCCATCCGCCAGCGTCAGCTCGGCCAGTGTCTAGGGCGGCTGTTGGCGCGCGCCTCTGTCGACCGTGCGGCCGACCGGCTGACGGAGCGGGTGCATGGTCCGGAGCAGCCCGTGCGGCGGCGCGGTGGTTTGAGGGTGCTCGTGGTGGAGGATAATTTTGTGATCCAGAAAGTCGCTCAGCGCCACATCGACAAGCTCGGTCATCAGGCCGAGGTAGCGGAGAACGGAGCGCGGGCTCTCGATATGCTGGCGTTGCAACGTTACGACGTGGTGTTCATGGATTGCCAGATGCCGGTTTTGGATGGTTATGAAGCTACGCGGCGAATCCGCGCCGGTCAGGTGCCGAACCTCGATCCAGGTATGCCGGTGATCGCGCTTACGGCTTTTGCGACCGAGACGGATCGCCAGCGGTGTTTTGCTGCTGGCATGGACGATGTCGTGGCGAAGCCGATTCGCCTGGAGGATATTCAGTCAGCGCTGGATCGCCGGGTGGCAAAAAACGGAATTCGGCACGGATTTGCATTGGATGCCGCCGCTGCTGCGCCTGCGGTGGTGCTCGACCGCACCCGGCTGGATCACCTCTACGGGTTGCACAAGGGCGACGATGAATTTATTCGCAGCCTGATCGGTTTGTTTCTCGCCGAGACGCCGCAACGTCTGGAGGAATTGCGGTCGGCTCGGTCGCGCAGTGATTTGCAGGCCGTGATAAAGAGCATTCACACCGTGCAAGGTGCGGCGGCTAATCTGGGCGCGAGTGCGCTTGAACAACGTTGCGAACGGATTGAAGCCATGGCGTTGGCGGGAAGGCTTGCAGAATTGGACCTGCTGATATCTGGTTTGGATGGAGAACTTGTCCGGCTTGCAGATGCGCTCGATCACCAGAAACACAGGATCACCCTTGAAAATACTCATCGTTGAAGACGATATCGTCGCCCGCAAGATTCTCTCGCAGGCCCTGCACCGGTTGGGCTACGAAACCGCCGAGGCGACCGACGGCGAAGAGGCTCTTCGTGTGATTGAGCATGAGCCGGTGCGCGTGATCGTGAGCGACTGGCTGATGCCGGAGATCGATGGGCTGGAGCTGTGCCGCCGCATCCGCTCGCGCGTGAATGCTGAATATACCTATTTTATTTTGCTCACGAGTCGCACGGCCGATCTGGCTAACCAACGCGAGGCGATCGAGGCGGGCGTGGACGACTTTTTGACCAAGCCGCTCGATTTGCAGGAGCTTTGGATGCGCCTACGAGTTTCCGAGCGTATCCTGAAATTCACCACACAGGTCCGCCAGTTGGAGGCCTTTCTTCCAATCTGCTCCTACTGCAAAAAGGTGCGCGACGATCATAACTACTGGCAGCAGATCGAGGCTTACATCAATGAGCGCACCGGTAGCGAATTCAGCCATTCGATCTGCCCTGATTGTTATACCCGTGTGATCGTGCCTGAACTGGAAAAACTGCGCGCCAATCCGCCTAAGCCCCGGGTCGAGCGTTCCAGTTGATTGAGCCGCAGGCGACCGCCGAGACCATGGATACCACGCAACAAATCGACCGCTTAGAGGAACGCCTTGCCTGGCTCGAACGCCATGTGACTGAGCAGGACAAGGCGATGCTTGAAATGGCCGACGACCTCACGCGGCTGCGCCGCGAGCTGCTCGCATTACGCGAGCGCACCTCGCAAAGCGGCGACGCCGGAGAAGCCGGTTTTCCCGTGGACGAACGCCCGCCGCATTATTGAAAGCAGGCGGGCGCGATTGTATTATGGGCGGGTGACGTTGATCGTGACGGTCGGTGATAGGCACCAAGCGTTGGCGGAGTCGATGGCGGTCGTGCGCACGACATAGGTGCCTGGCGTGGTTAGAATCAAGTGGCCTGTTTTCTCGGAGCGAAAGCCGTTGCCGCCGAGCATGCCTGCCCACGGTTCGCCGGTGAGCCAGCCTTCCCAGCTCCATGCGCCAGCGGGGTTTTGAATCTCCAGCCAGTGTTCGCTCATGTCACCGTTGGCGTCGGTGGCGATACCCACGATGCTCACCTCTTGGCCGCTTGCGATCGTCGTGGCATTGTGGGAACCATTAACCAGAGCCTGCAAGCGCGGTCGCTCGGGAGCGATTACCGCTGCGGGCTTTACGTGTACGATCACGGTGCGCGAAATGGACCAACTGCCATTCGGATCGTCGGCGGTCGAGCGGATCGCGTAATCGCCAAGTTCGGTGAAGGTGAAGCTGCCCGTTTTTTCCGAGCGGCTTCGTGTGCCGACTAGGGCGCCGGCCCAGGGTTCCCCTGTGAGCCAGCCTTCCCAGCTCCACGCGCCCAAGGAGTTGCGGATTTCGAGCCAATGTTCGAGCATGTCGGCATTTGCATCGGTGGCGACACCGGTGATCGCTAGGGTGGTGCCCGCATTGATTTCCATTTCATCGCTTCCGTTGCCCACGCTGAGGGATACTTGGGGGAGGGAAGGAGTTGTCTGCACGGGAGTGTCCTGCCTGGAGAAGGAAATGTTCCATGATGAAAGGCCGCTGACGAAGAGCCGCGCCACACCGCTGGCAAGATGGTCGGTTTCTCCTGGTTCGTTTCCGATCACTTGAGGGTACCAGCTACCTGAGAAATTGTTTGGAAACGCGAGCGGCTGCGGTGCGCCCCACAGCGTAGGATCGTCGAGTGACGCGCCGATCATGAACCAATTGGCTTGTCCTCCATCGAAGGAGAATCCGCCGGTGTTCGAGCGGTTGAGGAGAATCACGTAGCGTTGCAGCTGTGTGTTCCAGTGGATCGAAGGACCCCACCAATAATCGAATGGAGCCCGCAGTCCATGAGCGTCGCCGAGGTTGGCCAACAAAGGTGTGGCCTGTCCGCCAAGCCCCGGTTCCGACCAGAGGCCTGCGTGCCATTTCTGAAATTTGCCTTGGGGCGCAGCACGCTCTGACCATGCCATGCGGGCTACGCCGACGCCTTGATTCCCGGCATTGGCCCCATATTGGGAGAAAAAGAGGTAGAGGTAGGTTCCGGTTTGATCGAGAATGGCCGAGCAGTCGCCATTGCCTCCCATAAAGCCATAGCCGAGCATGGAGGCGGGCTGATCGCTGCCAGTCGGGGTGTCGATCACGATGCCGAGGTCCTGCCAGGTGGTTCCTTTGTCGCGAGACACCTGCATGCCGATGCGCGGATGGATTTTGTTGACGGCGGTAATAACGAATTCCGCATGATAAAATGCCCACAGCACACCCTGAGCATCGGCGATGACGGACTCGAACCACGGGCCGAAGGCATTATTTTGGAGCAACTGCGCACGGTCCGGCGTGACGTACAAATTGTTTGTCAGGCGATCGAGCGTCGGGCCTGTGCGGTAGGCATAGACGCCTCCGGGCGAGCCGTTCTGCGGGTAGGTGCTGCTGTAGACGCGCAGCTGCCCATCGACCCAGACAGCGGGTGAGTTGCAATCGCCGCCGATATTCATGACGTTTGTGGCTGTGCTGATATCAGCGCGGTAAATTTCAGTCGCGGACGCTTTGGCGGTAGGAGGCAGGGCGTGAAACGCAGTGAGGAGAAGGAGCGCGAAAAGGGAGGGAGCCTTCTTTGCCTGCCGCGCCAAACATTCTCCCGAGGACAGGCCAAGGGAATAGGGGTTCATCCTTATATCATCGGCAGCCAGACGCCGTCTTTTCGGTGAAATCGGCTGCTTGCCCTAATCTATGCGTTATGCTTATAGGGCGCGGAGCTCAGTCCGCCGATTGGCCGGGAGACGGTGCGCGAGGAAGTGGTCTTGGACAGGCCGCGCAGCCTGTTACCCTTAGCCAAACGACGCGGTGACCTCGTGCTGGTGGCCTGGCTGCAAGGCCAAGGTGCCGAGCGCGGTGCATTCGTACTCGTCGTTTTTGTAGAGCTTGAGCGACAGCGGAGTGGTGGCTTCGCCGGATTCCCAGCACCATTTGCCGATGGAGACAAAGTGGAGCGGCACGCCGCGGTCCCAGCTGAGGCCGGGGCCTTCGCCGCGCACATAGACTTTATTGCCGATACCGATGTAGGCGGTGACGAGGAGGCGGGTGAGTCCGTCAGCAGAAAGGGCCGGGGTGTCGTCGTCGGGAGGTATTTGGGGAAATTTGTCGCCGGGTAGTTCGAGTCCGAGGGAGGGCTCGTTGTCGTCGAAGTCGGCTTTTCGCGGCGCGCGTTTGCGGGCAGTTTTTTCTTCGACGGCTACGCTGGTTTGGGCGGGCGCGGTCGTAGGGGAGGTAGCGACTGGTTCTGCTTCCTGGGGCGCGGGCGGTTTTTTATCGAAGGATTCTTGTGCCGCGGTCGGGGCGGGGGAGGGCTGGCCGACGGTGGGCGGTATTGTCGGCGGTGTGAGGATTGCGAGCAGTGTTGTTTTTGCGGGTGCCGCGTCCTCCGTCTTAGTGTTTACGAGCGGTTCGGTTTCGGCGGCGGCATTGCGGCCTAAACTCGCGAGAGCGGTGGCGATACTTTCCTTGATTGCGTTGGCTGCGGCGGTCTGTGCTTCGGCGAGGGATTTTTCGGCGGCGGCGCTGGCGGTTTCGATCGTCTTGGCTGTCGCGTCCGCGGATTGTTCGGCGGCGGTAGAAAAACGGGCGAGAGAGGCGTTGAGATCGGCGAGCTGTTTGCGGCTGGAGGACTCGATGGCGGCAAGTTCGGCGATGATTTTACGCACGCCGGCCAAGGCGGTTTCAAGTCGTTCGGTTTCGCTGGTGCGCAGGGTGTTGATTTCCTGGGCGAGCGATTCGTTTTCGGTGACAACGACTTCGTTGAGCTGCGTTTTGAAGTCGTTGATTTTTTCCTGCATTTTGTGCGGGAGCAGATCGACGGTTTTTAGGGCGCGTGTGGTGGTTTCGGCGATGGCGTGGAGGCTAGCGACGGCGATGCTGATTTGTTCGGCCGAGGTGGCGGTGGTTTGTGCAAGGGCGGAAATCTCACGCTGGCGGTCCGTGAGTTCGAGTTCCTGACGGCGCGTGTGATTGAGGAGAAATGGGATGACGGCGAGGGTGGCACCGAGGGCGACACAACTCGTGATGGCGAGGAGCGGCAGGCCGGTGAGCGGTGCGTGGGATTGATAACTGATCAGGCTGGCGGTGGCGAGCAGGACGGCGTCGCCGATGAGGAATGGCCAGGGTGTGAGGGGCGGCACCTCTTCAGGGAGTTGCATGGGCGTTGGCTACGATGGCATTTTCTGCGCGCGCGAGGAGATTTTCTCAAGGCGAAAGAGGGCCTGTGCTAGAATCTTCGCCAGGCTAGCGCGGCGAGCGAGAGCAGCATGCCGATGCGCAGCGCGCCTTCAAAGGTGAGGACGACGAGCACCCATTTCAGGCCGCAACTTCGCCGAAGGAGAAAGCCGATTCCGGTGATCACCATCATGGCGGCGATCTGCGCGCGTCCGCTCGGTTGGAAAAGCATGGCGGCGAGCCAGAGCCAAAAGAGAAAAAGCCCCGCGCTCCAGGCGAAAGCCAGTATTTCACGGGGCCCGTGCTCGCGTGGATCGCTGCCGGCCTCGATCTGTTTTACACCGAGGAAACGCTCGGCCACGATCAGTTGGGCGATTTCAAAGAGAAACCAGACTGGGGTGAGAAACACGAGGGGCGACATGCGCGAGGGCCATCAGTTTGCTGCGTGCGAGACGTGTTGCGATGCAGAAACAAAAAAGCCGCCCGACTTGCCGGTGTAAAACCGGTCAGGCCGAGCGGCGAGAGAAAGGGAGATCAGCGTTTCAGCGAGAGCGAGCGGCGCCGCCAGAAGGCGAGAGCACCGAGCGTGAGCATGCCGAAGAGGCCGTAGGTCGCGGGTTCCGGTACGGCAACGGGGTTGGCGGCGGCTTGCGCGGAAATGCCTCCATTGCTGCCTTCGTTGGTGAAAAATTGCACACCGACGCTGTAGGTAAGGATCGTGTTGGCTGAATCGCCCACGTTTTCTTGGATGTTGGCTACCCAAGTTTCCGCATCTAAGGTTTCATGATTCCAGCTGACCGAGCCATTGGCGGGGGCATTTACAAGGGAGTCAAACAACAGAAACACGTTAGGCCCACCATTGGTCCAGAGGTCGAAATTGAGGGCTGAGCCAGCGGACAACTTAATATCAGCCCAGCTGCCCGAGGGCAGGTCGGTCGCAAGGGGGGCGAGCGTGAAGCTGCTGGCGGCGAGTGCGTTTCTGGAGTAGGCATAACCAAAGCCTCCATCCCAATTACTCTCAGCGTCCCAGAATATCACGCGCACGGTTCCGCCTTTTTGATTGAGCAGCGACAGATTCGAGGCGATCTGGAGTGGGTCAGCCGCCTGAGGCTGGTTTGAGGGCGTCCACGATCCTCCGTTATAAATCATAATGCCGTCAGACACCGACGAAGGTGGCAGCGGCGGAAATTGTGCGATGGCGGTGGATGCCATGCACGTCAGAAGAGATGTTATAGCGACAACGTTTTTCATATTGAGAGCTCTCGGGGTTTGAAAGATTTTGTAGGCTGTCGCTGGAATCAGGAATGTAACATATTATGTTCCATTTGAATGTCAGGCTTTGGCCTATTTCTATTGTAGTGGAAAGCCTTATAGTTAAGGAGAGGAAATCTATCAGGGCGTGCGATGCACGATTTTCTGACCGCTGTCGCGGGCAAAAACGAGAGTTTGCTTAAGTGCTCCGTCATGCAGCTCGACCGTGTTAATCTGATCGGAGAAGCGTTCGATAAGCACGGTGTTGGCGAGGCTTGCGCCCTCGATGCCCTTGGGGAGCGAGGCTTCAAAAAACAAAAACAGATGGGCGTCGGTCACGTCGATTCCGGCCCAGTCGAGGCGGATGGAGTCGCCGGCCGCAGTTTTGATGAGAAGTTTTTCGCGAATGTAATCGAGGGCGAGCGGGGCGAGTGAGCCTGGATCGGCGGCGGAGATTTTGTGGTTTGCCCGTTCCGAGAGCGCGGCTTCGAAATCGCTGGTTTGCACGCGCACGGTCAGCAATAGTCGGCCTTGAGCGCGGTCGTAGCGTGCTTCCGTCTGACTGAAGTGGAGCCCGGCGGCGGCAGAGCAATTTAGCGCGTTCAGCCCGATAAAACTAAGTAGGCTGCAGGCGATGAGGCTGCGGCGAAAAAAGCGGGAGAGGGAGATTTGCATGCAAGGTTTGATAGAAAACTGAAACGATGGGCGCGGCGATGTTCCCTCATTCTGTACCAAGCGCAATCATCGTCACCAGCGAGCAGGCGTAAGCGAACGATGGCCGTAAAAGATTTTATGCAACGCGGAGGCGTTATTGGCGTCAAAATGTTGCGCCGCTACTCTCGACAAGAGCCGTGTCGTCGGAATAATCCCTTTTTTCATCATGCGCTACAAATCCCCAGTTGCTCCCGTACGTCGTGAGGCGTCCTCCGCTGTGCGGGCGTTTACGATCTTCGAAATCCTCATTGTCATCGCGATCATCGGCATGCTGGTCGGCTTGGCGGTGGGCAATCTCGACAAGCTGTTTGGCGATGCAAAATTTCAGATCGCCGAGCTTTTTGTGAAGAGCAGCATCAAGGTGCCGCTGCAACAGTACAGCATGCACATGGGCGATTATCCTTCGACCGCCGAGGGCTTGCAGGTGCTGATTACCCCGCCCGGTGGCAAGGCTGATCGCTGGCGCGGACCGTATCTCTCGGAGAACAAACTGCCGCTCGATCCGTGGAAGCGTCCTTATCAATATCGTTATCCGGGTACGCACAATAAAAACGGCTACGACGTGTATTCGCTCGGGCCGGACGAGGTCGAAAACGAAAACGACATCGGCAACTGGTAATGTGCCAGCTGATACGCGCAGTTTTGCCAATCGGATGACGGGTGCGCCGCTGCGGTGCCGCCGCGGTTTCACCATACTCGAAATCCTGATGGTGATCGCGCTCGTCGCGATGCTGACTGGTGTGCTCGTGACCGGCGCGATCCAATTCACTCGCAACCAAGCGATCACGCCGGAGGATGTTTTTTGGAAGGCGGTCGCGGAGACGCGCCGCATGGCGCTGCTCTCCGGGCGCGACGTAAAGTTCAGCTACGCGGGCAAAGACCTCAGCAAGGAACGCGCGTTGGTGGCGCGTGCTGCGGATGGCACCGAGCAGCGTTTTCCCTTTGGGCAGGCCGGTGAACTCAACGTCGATTTTCTCTCCACGCAAAAAAGCACCAGCTCGATTCTTCTCGGCGGCCAGTTGGTCGAGACGCAGACGATTCCGAGCGTGACGTTTTTTGGCGACGGCACCTGTTCGCCGTTTCGCCTACAAATCCGTACTGGTGGCGAACCGCGTACAATCACCATTGATCCGTGGACCTGCGCGCAGGTCCTCCCGGCGGACCATCCACAGTCATGACTCTCCGCCGCGGCTTCACCGTTTTAGAAGTGTTGATCGCTTTGGCGATATTCGCCGGTGCGGCAATGATGCTCGGCGCCACTTATCTGAACGTGCTCAACGGCTACGCGCAAATCGATACGCAGGGCGACTACCAAAACGACTTGAAGTTCGCCCGCGCCATGTTGCTCGTGGAGTCGGATCGGGATGCGGTGGAGAAGGGCGGCGACTTCGAATCCTCCAATGGCCGTCGCGTGAACTGGAAGGCCACGGTCGAACCAACGGATATCGCTGATTTGTTCACGGTGAATTTTGAGTGTCAGATTGAGGCGACCGACCCCAAGAAAACAGTGCAGCTCAAGGATTCTTTTCGTCTGCTGCGTCCGACTTGGTCAAAGCCGGATGAGCGCGACAAGCTCCGGGCCGCCGTACGCAGCCGCATCCAGCAACTCCAAAACGATCAGGCAAACCAGGCGAAAAAGTCATGAAGCGCGCTGGCTTTACCATGTTTGAAGTGTTGATCGCCGTTTTCCTGGTGGGGATGATTTTGGTCGCGCTCAATACTTTCATTTTTTCGATGGGTGAGCTCTGGGGGCGCGGTTCTGATGTGCGGCTCTTCGACCAGCATGTGCGCAACGTCACCCACTTTCTGCAGGCGGAGCTTGAACGCGCTGCGTTGCCGCCCGCCGGGCAGGGCGGCCAGAGCGCGATTGCCCCTCAGGAGGTCAAGCCGCAGGGCGGCGCGACTGAGACGCTGCTGACCTTTGAGCTGCCGCAGGGCAGCCGTCTGATCAGCTGGCCGGGGCATGCGCTGCCCGACGTGGTCTGTTCGCTCGCCGTGCGGCCGCGCGAAGGGTTGTTCTTGCTCTGGCATTCGCGGCTGGAAAAAAACTTTGCTGATGATTCGCCGCGTGAAACGGCGATCACGCCGTTGGTGCTGGCGCTCAGTTACGATTATTATGACACGGATTTCAAACGCTGGAGCACAGAGGACACGTTGCGTAAGGACGTGGCGGGTAAGACGCTCGCACCGCAACGGCTGCGGTTGAAATTTGGTTACGACAAACTCACACGCGAAACGCTGATCACGCTGCCGGCTGCGGGCGAGGGGTTGCCGCAATTCTGAACATGAGCCGCCGCGTTTTCACTTTTCCCGCCCGCCTCGCCGGACCCGAAGCCGCCCGTCCGCGGAGCCGTGGTTCGGTGATTCTCGTCGTGCTGATCACGATCGTTTTTGCGACGGTGGCGCTGTTCGCCTTCATCGAGCGGGCGAGCAACGACCTGCTCGTGGAGAAGCGCAGCGCCGACGCCTCTCGCCTGCGGCTGGAAGCGTATTCGGCGCTCGAGACGACGATCGCAGTACTAGAGGAATTTCATCTGGCCAATGGTTCGTTGCGTAGCCCGGCCGAAGGTTGGGGCGATCCGCTGGCCTTCGCTGGTTACACGCCGGAGGAAGGCCGCAAGGTGGAAATCACCTTCGTCGACGAGAGCGGCAAGTTTTCCCTGCCGAACGTCACGCAGGCGACGCTGGTGAATTTGTTCAATGCCTGGGAGATTCCGAAATCCGAGAGCGAGACGCTGGCTGATGCGATTTTGGGCTGGATGAAAAAAGACTACGTCGCCGTCACCGCCGGCGCCCCCGACGCCTCGGAATACGCGCGCGAGGAGATTCCCTACGATGCGCCTGGCCGGCCGCTGCGCTCGTTTGACGAACTGGCGACGATCGCCGTAGCGCGCGATGTTTTCTACGGCGAAGACGGGCAGCCAAATGAGCTTTGGCGCCGTTTCGTGAATGCCTTTTCCCTCTACAGTTACACGACGCCGAGCGTCAATGGCGCGTCTGCCGAGACGCTGGCCGGTCTTGGGGTTTCGGATGCGGTGCAGCAAAGGCAGCTCAACGAGTTTCTGGGCGGCAGCGGTGCGCACGCGCGGCAGGGGCCGGGCTTCTTCAAGTCTCCGGCCGACGTCTCGGCGATGTTTGGTGCGCAGTCGCCGGCGGCACAGCTTGTCACGCAGATCAGCGCGTTGCGGATCATCGTCACGGTGCGCGAGGCTCGTGCCTCCTTCCGGCTCAACGCTTTGATCGCTCCGCCTGGCGGCGCCAAGATCCCCGTGGCATCGCCGAATCAGGCTGATCCCACCAAGAAACCCGCCGATCCCGAGGATCCAAATAAATCCGCAGCCAATTCGGGGCCTGAAAAAAGCGCAAAAAAGCTGAATTATCCCTTTACGGTCTTGGAATTCCGCGAAAACGATGAGATGCCTTCCTCCACAACGTCTGACCGCCCCTGAGCATGCGCCTCAAATTGCCTGAAAGCCTCCGTTTATCTGTGCCAGCCCGCAAGGTCGTGCTGCTAGCGGATTCCCATTTTTTCTGCCGGACCGTGCCGGTGCAGGCTACTGCGACGCCGCCGGAAGTCGCGGCGCAAGTGGATCTGGCACTGGAGGGGTTGTCGCCGTTTCCGCTCGCGCAGCTCTACCACGGACATTTTTGGCGGCCTGGCACTAAGAACGCTTTTGTGTTCGCAGCCTACCGGAAACGTTTCCCGGCCGAGCAGGTGGAGAGTTGGGAAGACGCCGAGGCCGTGTTGCCCGCGTTTGCGAGTTTGTTGAACATGAAGGTGGAGGAGTCGACCACGCTGCTGCTCTGGTCGGATAAGAGCCTCACGGCAGTGAACTGGGAGGCGGCCAACGACGCGCCTGTTTCCGTGGTTGTGCGTGAGTTTCCGCCAGAGCCGGCCGTGTTCGACCGCGCGACGGTGCGCAATCTCGTGCTGCACGAATCCGGGGCTACGATTAACGCCCTCGAATCGAGCAAGGCGCCTGTGCTCAACACCACGCAGACAGGTGACGACTTTATTTTTCAATCTGAGCAGGCGGCTTCCACTTTCACCCGCGAACAACTCGATATGCTCGATGTGCGCGACAAAGAGGAGCTCGCCTCTCGACGCCGTGCGCGTTTCCGCGATCTCATTCTTTGGCGCGTGTTGCTGGGGTGTGTGGCGGCACTGCTGCTGTCGCTGTCGCTCGAGGCGGTGCTTGTGACCGGCCGCCTTTGGCAGAAAGCACGCATGACGGTCGTCGACCGACAGGAGCCCGGCGTGAACAAGATCCGACTCGCGAAAAACTTGGCCATGCAGATCGATGAGCTGGCGACGAACCGGATGCGGCCGTTTGAGATGATTTCGATGGTCAGCGAAAAGATGCCCTCCTCGGTGGTGTTTGTGCGCACCACGGTGACCAGTCTCCATACGATGGAAATCGAGGCGCAGGCTGGCGTCTCCAGCGATGTCGACGCCTTTCGCTCCGCACTTATGGCCATGCCGGGCTGCGAAAAAGTCGAAACCAACCGCCAGCGACTGGTGAACGGCCTGAGCACGTTTCAACTGGTCGTCACGTTTCGCCCCAACGCCTTTATAACCGCCCCGCAGTCATGAAAGCCTTGAATGCCGTTTATTTGAGCCGGGTGAAAAAGAAACTGAACCAGGTGCTGGCAGCAGGCAAACGCTCTGCGCTGCTCGCCTCTGGCAAACGCACCGTGTTGGCCTTGCGCCTCCAGTTTCATCCGGCCTTGCTGAAGGCCTTTTTCCTGAGCCGGGTGCTTCGCGAAAAGATACTCTTGCTCGGCCTGGTTCTGATCGTGTCGGGCACTTGGTTCACGAGTGTCGTCCGGCGTACGGGACGTTTTGGCCGGGAATTCGGGGTGACCTCGGACTTGCTCACGAGTCAGCGCGGCTGGCTCGGGCAGCGCGCGGCGGTTGAAGCCGAGGCGAAGGCGGCGGTCGAGCATCTCGATCCGTCTAAGACTTTTGACGGCGTGCGGTTGCAGGCGGAGATCGACGCGCTCCTGCGCCGGACGGGTGTCACCAACTACTCCGCCGACAGCGTGCAGACGGAGCGCACAAGCCAGTTTTCGAAGCACACGATGCAGTTGCAGATCCGCAACGCGGATTACGGGATTCTGGTGAAATTCTATTTAGAGCTTTCCAAGCAGGCGCCGTACATCGGCATTCAGCAATTCGCGCTCTCAGCCAACAATGGCAAACACAGTGCCGCGCTGAAGGTGTTCTCGGTCGAGACGCCGAAGTGAGCCCGGCTGTTGGCGGTTAATGCGGGTCCGGGCGCGGAAGAGGAAACCGCGGATGGACGCGGGATAAACGCTGATCATGCCGTTGAGGCTCGCAGAAAAGCCTGTCGCCAGTTTTGTAGGCCGCCCGCTCGCGGGCGCGCGGCGGGCGAAGCGCGAGCAAGCTCGCTGCCTACGGTAAAACATCAAGAGCCCGGCGCTTTTTACATCAAAACCAAGCCGTCGTGATTCTTGCAGAAGAGAACGAGGGTAACGAAGACATGACTCTGAAACCCAGAATCGCTTCGTTCTCTTCGTTACCTTCTGTGAAAAATGCAGAAGCTCAGGGGATTTGGGGTAAAAATTTATCAGCAAAAAACGGCTGCGGTATTCCTTGGAATTTTCTAGCCGTCCTCGGTGTGCCGCGGCTCGGCGTGGACGCCTTGGCGCCTACCGTCAGGCTATTGCCTTGCGCTGGTTAGACGGGCGTCAGCGCAGCTTGATCGAGGAGCTCAGGGTGAAGACGGCGCTCAGCACGGAGAAGGCGATGAAGCCGACGAATAAAAACACGCAGAGCAGCACGCCGCTCGCGAGCACTTTGGTGAAAGCGCTGAGTTGCTCGGAAATGAGCTTGCGCTGGGCGTTGGACACCTTGCGCAGGCAGGGCACGATGTTGCCAGTGTTTTCGCCGATGGCGAGTTGGTCGAGCACGAGCGGTGGCAGACAGCCGGTGCGCTGAAGCGCGCGGGAGAGCGCTTCGCCTTCGAGCACGCGGGCGGTGGCTTCCTTGAAAGCGGCGCGATGTAGGGTGTTGGTGATTTGCCGCTCGGTCATGCGCAGCGCTTCGGAGGCGTTGATGCCGTTTTCGAGGAGGACGCAGAGCGTCTGGCTGAAGGCGAGCACGGTCTGACTGACGAGAAATGGACCGATGAGCGGTAGCTTGAGCATCCAGGCATCGGTGCTCGCACGGCCTTTCTTGCTCTGGCGCCACCGCCAAAAGGTGATCGCTCCGAAGACCGCCGCGCCGATTACAATCAGGCCGTAGTGAAGGGCGAAATTGGAGAGGCTAACGAGGATCTGCGTCGAGAGAGGGAGTCGGCCGCCGAGTGATTGCAGCAGCGTTTCCAGGCGCGGCATCAGAAACAGGAGGATGAAAATGATCACCACGCCGGCCACCGTGAGCACGAAGGCCGGGTAGGCGAGGGCGGTCAGGAGCTGGCGCTGCAATTCCTTTTGTTCGGTGAAGTGCGTGATCAGGCGGCTCAACACGTCGTTGATGTTGCCCGTGGCCTCGCCGGCCTGGATGAGGTTAATGCTCGATGGATCGAAGACGGTGGGGAAGGCCGTCATCGCCTGCGAGAGCGAGGCGCCTTCGCCGAGGCGGTCCCAGAGTCCGGCGCAGAGGGTGCGCAGCATGGGTTCTTGCAAGCGGAGCGAGAGCAGGCGCACGGATTCGCCGGCGGACATGCCGCTGGTCGTCAGGTCGTGCAGGGCTTGGAAAAACGAGAGGCGTTCGCGGTGCGAGAGGCGAGAGGCGAGATCTTTGCGGCGGGCCTTGCGTTCGGCTTGGGTGGCACGGGCGGTGCCGCTGGTGGCATTCTTTGAGTTGCTGGTGGCGAGTGCTTCGTCAATCTGCACGGGTTGCAGTCCCCGGGCGGTGAGCATGCGCAGGGCATCCTTGCGGTTCAGTGCCTCCAACGAGGCATGCACAGATTGTCCGGAGCGATTGTGGGCGGTGTAGGTGAAACGCGGCATGGGCCTTCTCGGGTCTCGCTCACTTCTCCGCCACGGTGATCACGCGGAGGACTTCGTCGAGGGTGGTGTGGCCTGCTTTAATTTTTTCCCAGCCGGACTGGCCGAGGGTGCGCATACCGTGTTTGCGGGCGTTTTCATCAAGGCTGCGTGTGCTTTCGCGCTTCAGCACGAGTTCGTGCATCTCGTCGTTGAGGCGGAAAATTTCAAAGAGGCCGATGCGGCCGCGGTACCCGGTGCCTCGGCAGCGGTCGCAGCCGACGGGGGAGGCGAGGGAGTCGATGTGCTCGGCCTCGGCCGCGTCGCAGCCAAGGATGGAGAGGCTTTCGCGGAGTTTAACTTTATTTACTGGTTCAGCGCGTGCGCATTCGGGGCAGAGGCGGCGGACAAGGCGCTGGGCGATGACGAGCTCGATCGCAGAGGCCACGAGGAAGGGTTCGATGCCCATGTCGACGAGGCGGGTGATGGCACCGGGTGCGTCGTTGGTGTGCAGCGTGGAGAAAACCAAGTGACCGGTGAGCGAGGCGCGGATGGCGATCTCGGCGGTGTCTTTGTCGCGGATTTCGCCGACCATGATGACGTCGGGATCTTGGCGAAGAACGTGGCGGAGCGCGTCGGCGAAGGTGAGTCCGATCTCGGGGCGGACCTGCATCTGGTTGACGCCGGGGACTTCGTACTCGATCGGGTCTTCGATCGTGATGATGCGCAGATCGGTGGCGTTGATCTTGCGCAGAAAGGCGTTGAGCGTGGTCGATTTGCCGGAGCCGGTGGGGCCGGTGACGAGGATGATGCCGTGCGGGTAATCGAGGACTTGGGTGATCTGGGCCTGTTCGTCGGCGCTCATGCCGAGTCGGTCCATCGAATAGGCTTCTTTCTTCTTATTGAGTAGGCGCAGGGAAACGCTCTCGGCGTAGATGGTGGGGATGGTGGAGACGCGGATGTCGAGCGCGGCGCCGTCGGCTTTGAAATTGATGCGTCCGTCCTGCGGGAGGCGTTTCTCGGAGATGTTGAGTTTCGCCATGATTTTCACGCGCGAGATGATCGCGTCTTGAAAACGCAGGAGATTCTCAGGCACGGGCACGGCGACGAGCAGGCCGTCGACGCGGTAGCGGATGCGTAGCTGGCCTTCCTGGGGTTCGAAATGGATGTCGGTCGCCTCGTCGGCGACGGCTTGGGAAATGACTTCAGTAACGAAGCGCACGACGGCGGCTTCCTCGTCGACCTCGGCTTCGATTTGCTGGACGGTTTCGGGAGCGACGTAGCCGTCGTCAGAGCCTTCAAGGCTACCGGAGCCGACGCCGAAATGCTGGAGGATGAGCTGATGGATTTTTTCCGGGACGCCGAGGTGCCAGACGAGCGGGCGCGCGGTGAAGGTGCGCACCCAGTCGATGATGGTGTCATCGGCGGGCCAAGCGGTGGCGAGGTGGAGCGGGGTGGAGGGCAGAACGGGTGGTTCCTCGGCACCGGCAGGCAGGGGGACGTCATTGCGCTTGATCGGTACGATTTGGTAATCGTGCACGAGTCGGGCGGGAAAAAGGCTGAGCGCGGATTTATCGGCCTCGAGGTTGGCGGCAATACCGAGTTCGGCGGTGTTGGAGAGTTCGAGCAGGGCCTCGGGCTCGGTGTAGCTGAGGAAGGGCGCGAGCGTTTTCAGGCGCTGGCTGCGCGGGGCTTCGAGCACGATTTGGCGCTGTTCGGCGGTGAGGCGTTCGCCCAGCAGGGAGGGCAGCGTGGTGTCGGAGGAAAGGGCGGGCATCGCGATGGGTCGATGGGCGGAAGAAGACAGGGCGGTCCGGGCGGCGGTGCGCTCAGGGAATATCGATGTGCTTTTTGTGGAAGGGCGTCTTTGGCGGCACGTAGCTGGGGTCGAGTTTCTGGCGGATCTCGCCGCTGTCAGGCATGGCATCGATTTGCTTCATGGCTTGTGTGTTGTCGGCTGCGGTATTGGTCAGAACGGTCGGGCGAATAAAGACGACGAGTTCCGTGCGCTCATGAGAACGGCTCCGTGAACCAAGGAGATCTCCGATGAAGGGTATAGGGCCGAGGCGCGATGTACTGTGTGTTTTATTGGTCTTCTGCATGCCAGCCAGCACGATGATTTCACCAGATTTTACCGTTATAAACGAGTTTGTTTCGCGCTTGCCGATGATGTATTGTTTATTGCCGTCAATGAAGACTTCTCCGCCTACATCGCTGATGCTTTGTTTGATGTCGAGCTGTACGGAGCCGTCGTTACCAATGAGGGGTTTGACGGTCACGGTCGTACCAATTTCTTGCTGAGTGACTGAGGCGCTTCGGCCTGTTGGATCAGCTGCTCCTGTTCCCGCGCTTGTGGTGGAGGTAATGACTGGGCGTGTTTCGCCGAAAAAGAGTTTTGCCTCTTTGTTGTGGGTCGTGGTGATGGAGGGAACCGAGAGGATTGAGCTGTTGCCCTTACGAGGGGTTGATGAAAGATTGATAAGGCCGATAAGCGAGCTATGGCCGGTCGTAGCTGCAAAGCCAGCTTCGGCCGAAACATCTTTGCCTTGAATATTGGAGGCATAGCCAGCTGATTTTACGCCACCTTTTACTGTCATCGCCGCGGCACCGCTTGCACTTAAGACGGTCCCGGTTATGCCAACTAATTTATTTCCCACAACATCAAGGCCTAAGCTGTCGATGCCAGAGCTTGCTGCATCTGTAAGCTTCACCTCGGCGATCACGACCTCGATGCGGACTTGGGCGAGGACGATGTCGACTTTTTCAACGAGGTCTTTGATCAGGCGGAGGTCGTCGATTGTGCCGTTGACGACGACGGCGTTGCTGCGGTCGTCGGGGAGGATGGTGAGCAGGTTGCTGAATTGGGAGGAGCCGAGTTCGCCGACGGCGGCGGAGAGGGTGGGTGGCTGGTTGACGGGGAGAGGGGCGACCTGGCCGGGTAGTACGGAGCCAGAGTTTTGGTTGGCCTTGGTCTGTCCAGAGACGAGCTGGCTTAGAAGGGTGGCGACGTCTTTGGAGGAGGCGTGCTTGAGGTAGATGACCTCGGTGCGGGTGTTGGGGTCGGACTTGACGTCGATCTTGGCGATCAGGTCGTCGAAAAAGGGATGCTGGCGCGGGTCGGAGATGAGGATGACTTGGTTCGTGCGGTCGTCGGCGGAGTAGCTGGTGCCGGTGCCGAGCTGGTTTTGCAGCTGGTCCTGCATCATGGTGCGGAGCTTGTTCACCACGTCGCTGGCCTTGGCGAAGTGGATGTTGTAGAACTTGGCTTCGAGGTTGGAATTGAGCGGCTGATCCAGCGATTGCAGGAGCAGCTCTATGCGCTGGATCGTGGTGATCGAATCGGAGATCAGCGCAGCGTTGTTTTTATCGAAGATGATGGGTTGGCTAGCGTTTTGATTGAGAAAGCTGGAGATCTGCGGGATAAATTCGCCGACGCGCAGGAATTGGAGGTGGAAGAGCTTGGTGACGATCTGGCCGCTGGGCGGTAGATCGAGCGAGGAGCCATTGATGACCTCAGGGCATTCAAGGCGGATGTTTTGGAGAGGGACGACCTTGAGGAATTTGTCGCCCATGCGCACGAGGCCGATCTGGTTGAGGTTGAGCAGGGTCTCGACGGCGCGCATGGCCTCAGATTTCGGCAGCGGGTCTTTGGTCGTCAGCGTGAAGGTCGGCGTGGGCAATGCCTGTGGGCGGAGGATGGTACGACCAGTCCACATTTCCAGCATGGGGAGGATGAGCTCGAGCGGCGCGTCGCGCAGCTGGATAGGAGACACCATTTCCTCGGGAGACGGAAGCGGTGTCTGCTGGGCCGGGGCTGTCGGCTCGGTCGGCGTTTGAGCGACGACGTGGGAAAAGGCACCGGCTGCTGCCGCCAGGAGCCAGACTCGGAAAAGACGCGGGGTCATATTATGGTCGAAAATGGGATGCTTAATGCGAGCTGCTGTCGAGCCAAACAGATGGGAATCCAGGTGGCTTGTAAACGGTGATTTGCATTCGGACTCGTGTTAAGGCGAGATGTTACGTGATTTTGAAACTTGCGGGGGCGTGCGGGGCAGCCAAATCTGCGCGCACGATGCCTAACCGTTTCGGCCAACTCTTTTCAATCACCACCTGGGGCGAAAGCCATGGCGGTGGCGTGGGCGTGGTGGTGGATGGTTGCCCTCCGCGGCTGCCGCTCACGGTCGAGGAAATCCAGGTGGAGCTCGACCGTCGCCGACCCGGCCAGAGCGATATCGTCACGCCGCGTAAGGAGGCCGACAGCGTCGAAATCCTTTCGGGCCTTTTCGAGGGTCGCACCACCGGCACGCCGATCGGCATGCTCGTGCGCAACACCGACCAGCGGCCCGGCGCTTACGACGAGATGCGCGAAAAGTTCCGCCCCTCGCACGCCGATTTTACCTATCAGGCCAAGTTCGGCCACCGCGATCATCAAGGCGGTGGACGTAGTTCCGCCCGCGAGACCATCGGCCGCGTGGCCGCCGGGGCGATTGCGAAAAAGATTCTCGCGCTGGGCGATCCCGCGCAGCCGGTGGAGATCCGGGCGTTTGTTTCCCGGGTGCATGATATCGAGATGCCGGTCTTTGCAGCATTCCCCTCGCTGGCCGAGGTGGAGGCAACGGCCGTGCGCTGTCCCGATGCGGCCACGGCGGCAAAAATGATCGAGCGCATTAAGGCCGTGCGCTCCGATGGCGATTCCGTCGGCGGCGTGATCGAGTGCCGCGTGCGCGGCGTGCCCGCCGGGTTAGGCGAGCCCGTGTTTGACCGGCTCGAAGCCGATTTCGCGAAGGCCATGCTCTCGCTACCCGCGACAAAGGGGTTTGAAATCGGCAGCGGTTTCTCCGGCACGCTCTTGAAGGGCTCTGAGCATAACGACTTGTTCGGTCTTCGCGACGGCCGCGCCCGCCCGCTCACCAACCGCGCGGGCGGCGTGCTTGGCGGCATCAGCACCGGCGAGGAGATCGTGTTTCGCGTGGCCTTCAAGCCCACCGCGACCATTCTCCAGCCGCAAAAAACCGTCGACGTGCAGGGCCGTGAGACCGAACTGATCGGCCGAGGCCGCCATGATCCTTGCGTGCTGCCGCGCGCGGTGCCGATCGTCGAGGCGATGGCCGCGCTCGTGTTGGTTGATCACTGGATGCGTCAGCAGGCGCAGTGTCGCTCGTTTAAGTTTTGAGTGTTGCGCACTTTTTCCGGCACCGCGTTGATTTTGTGTTTAGACTCATTGCCCCTTGGCGTCTTTTCGATTTTAGTTTTCACCTCACATGGCTGACATAGAAAAACCCCTCGTTTACTTGATCCTTGGTTCGGCTGGTTCGGGCCGTCGCGAAGTGCTGGTCGATCTGATCGACGGCGGTTTGGGCGAAGGCGATCAGGCGGTCGTGCTGCTCGCCGACAGCGAGACGCCGGGCGAACACGATGCCAAGCTCGGTGAGGTCAAGCGTTGGACTTGGGCCAATAACGAAATCTCCGCGCCCGACGACGCGCTGGCGGGCGATGTCTCGCATCTCTTTTTTGTCACTGAAGGTCGCAGCAATCCGATCGACCAGATCGAGGCGCTCAAGCCTTGGATCGAGTCGAATGGCGGCGAACTCGCCCGTGTGCTCTGCGTCGTCAACTGTCAACTCGCCGAGCAGCACAAGCAACTCGTCGCCTGGTACGAGGCCTGTATCCATTTCTCCGATATCGTGCTGCTGACCCGGCGCGACGGCGTGGCCAACAAGTGGCTCTCGGATTTCCAAGGCCGTTTTAAGGACAAATTTTTTCCCTGCCTGTTTGAGTTCGTGAAAGGCGGCCGCGTGAAAAACCCTGCGCTCATTCTCGATCCGCTCCCGCGCCGCATGTCACATTATTTCGATGAGGCCGAGTGGCTGGTCGACGGCGCCGACGCCGAAGCCGACGTCGAGATGGGTGAGGGCGACGGAGACGAACCCAGCGAGCTCGCCGATGAAGAAGTTGAAGTCACGCAGGCGGAAGATCCGTACATGCAACGCCTCTCCGGTGGCCGCCGCGTGAAAGAAATTCCCGATATGGCCAAGTTCCTCGCGGACTGAGCCAGACGACGATACGAGAAGCGATGGTGTGTTTGTAACGTATTACGTTACAAACGCAGTACGCGGTCCTTTATCCGCCGGCGCAACGACCGCAGGCCACTTCCGCCGCAATGAGCCAAAGCCGATCCTTTTTATAGAAGGAAAATCAGGTGGACTGGATCACGAGTGTTTCCGCGTCCATCCCGACTCCTGTCGGTGGTTTCGATTGTCATGACGTAAACAAGCTTTGGAGCCCATCTGCGACGACCCGTTTGTAACGTATTACGTTACAAACTTTCTCTCTATCCCCGCTTTCCAGTGTTAATGCGGAATGGAGTTTGTAACGTAATACGTTACAAACCATCAGACACCGGCCAGGGTTTTACGCGGTGGATTTTGCTGCGCGGGGGTTGACCGGATGGGCGGGGGCGATGAACTCAGGGCATGAGTCGAAAGCCTTCGCAGCCCGGCCGGTTGTCCCCGTGGGATTTGCTTCTCGACGGACGTTTCGATTCGAAGCAGCCGGGACGCACGCTCTGGGCCTTGTTTTCTGATCAACGGCGCTCGGTGTTCGCTGCCGTGGCGTTCTACATCGTGAAGCAGACGCCTGCGTCGCTCATGCCGCTCGCCGTCGGTATGATCATCGACGCGCTCACGCCAGTGCGCGAAGGCTCGTTGACGCGCATAGTTTGGATTGCCGGTGCTTACTTGTTGCTTCTCGCGCAAAACCCCGTCGTGCACACGTTCTTCGTGCGCGTGATGAGCCGTTTGTTGCGCCACATGCAGTTCGTCCTGCGCAGCGCGCTCGTCGAACGTCTACAACAACTCGCTATCACCTTTTACGACTCCAAGCAGAGCGCCACGCTGCAAACGAAGATCCTGCGCGACGTCGAGGCGATCGATGGACTCTGCCGCCACCTGTTGCACAACGGCCTCAACGGGCTGCTCGTAATTCTCTACGTCACGGTGATCGCGCTGACAAAACAACCCCTGCTCGCCGCGTATTTTCTCGTGACTGTACCGGTCGGCGTTGCGCTGTTGAAACTCTTCGACCGCCGTTTCAGCCGTCACTATCTGGCGCTGCGCGAGGAGACCGAAGTGATGAACGCCCGCGTGAGCGACATGTTGCAAATGCTGCCGGTGACGCGCGCCCACGGTCTGGAGGATTTCGAGAGCCGCGAAGTCCGAACCACTTTCCATCGTCTGCGTAAGCGCGGTCTTGCTGTTGACACCGTGACGGAGCTCTTTGCCTCGGTCTCGTGGGTCACCTTCAGTCTCTTTCAACTCGCCTGCCTCGTCTTCTCCGCCTGGCTCGTGATTCGCGGACGTATCTCCGTGGGCGACGCCGTGATGTATCACACTTATTTCGGCATGTTGATCGGTTCGGTGCAGCAGGTGCTGAGCGTTTTCCCTGCGCTCGCCCAAGGGGCCGATGCGATCCGCTCGATCGGTGAGGTGCTCGAGGCGCCGCAGATCGAAGTCCACGAGGGCAAAACGCCCGCACCAAATCCGCTGCGTGGCGAGATCGTCTTTGATCACGTTGGTTACTGTTACAGCCACGGCCGCGAAGTCGCGTTGACGGATATTTCTCTCACCATCGCCGCCGGCGAAACGGTCGCGTTTGTCGGCGAATCTGGCGCGGGTAAATCCACGCTCGTCAATCTCGCGATCGGTTTCCGCCAGCCTGCTTCTGGGCGCGTGCTGCTCGACGGTCTGGATTTGCGTGAACTCGATTTACGCACTTATCGCCGCCAAGTCGGTGTCGTGCCGCAGTCGACGATTCTCTTTGCCGGTACGCTGCGCGATAATCTCACCTACGGTCTGGCCGGGTTGCTCGACGCCGAACTGTGGACGATTCTTGAACAAGCCAATCTCGCCGCGTTTGTGCGCGAGCTGCCGCAAGGCCTCGATACTCCGCTCGGCGACGGTGGCGCGCGTCTCTCCGGTGGACAACGTCAACGCCTCGCCATCGCCCGCGCCCTGTTGCGCAACCCACGTGTGATTCTTCTCGATGAGGCCACCTCCGCGCTCGACACCGAGTCGGAGCGGCTTGTGCAGGAAGCGTTGGTTCGGCTCACGGCGCACCGTACGACGCTGATCGTGGCTCACCGCTTCTCGACGATCCGCCATGCGCACCGAATCGTCGTCTTGCACCAAGGCCGCGTCGTCGAAGTCGGCACGCACGACGAGCTCGTTAAGAAGGCCGGATATTTCCAACGACTCGCGGCATTGCAGCAGTGATGCGACTGCTTGAGCGCGCCGAGCTCGCCGAATCAGTAGCGCAGGCATAAAAAAGCAGGACCGCGTGGGTCCTGCTTGAAACTGATAAGGCGGAAGGAAGCGCAGGCGTTGACCTGCGTGCTTACTTCGAAGCGGCGACGGCGTCGGCGAAGGCCTTCGCCTTGGCGGTGATCGCGGCCCAGTTCTTTTCCTTGAAGGACTTGGCGTCGACGAGCGAGCTGCCCGCGGCGGTGGCAAACGCGCCAGCTTTCAAGAATTCGCCGACGTTTTTGTCGTTCACGCCGCCGGTCGGCACGAGCTCGATTTGCGGGAAGGGGGCTTTGATCGATTTGATATAGGCGGGGCCGAAAAATTCGGCGGGGAAAATCTTCACGGCGTCGACACCGGCGTCCCAGGTGTTGATCACTTCAGTCGGAGTGAAGGCGCCGCTCATGATCGGAATCGAGTAGCGGTGGCACATTTCGATGACTTCGGGGCGGAAGGCCGGGGTGACGATGAACTTCGCTCCGGCGAGGATGCCGGCGCGGGCGGTTTCGCCGTCGAGCACGGTGCCGAGGCCGAAGGTGAAGTCGGGCATTTCCGCGGTGGCTTTTTCAAGCATGCGGAGGGCGCCGGGCGTCGTCATCGTGAGTTCGATGCTGGTGAGCCCGCCTGCGGCGAGGGCTTTGGCGCAATCGAGGAGCCCGTCGGGGCTGTCGGCACGGATGAGAGCGATGACCTTTTCGGTCTTAATCTTGGAGAGCACGGCGTCTTTTTTCATGGTAGGGAGAGGGCGAGCTAAGTGGTTTTGGCGTGGTCTGAAAACTTATTTCGCAGGGCGTGAAGTATAAAGTGCGAAGTCGTATTTCCGGTGCCGTGTGGTGTTTTCGCTCGTGGGCTTGACCCGCGCAGAAGCGCGCGGCAAAGGTTGAGTAAATGCCAACTGCAAAAAAGCCGACGAAGAAAGCAGCCAGCGCGCCTGCTGCTCCCTCCCGTATCGTCGACGGAGTTTCGGTGAAGGAACTCTTTAAGATCGGACGTCACATGGGGATGTCGCCGGAGCAATTTGAGCGGTTGAGTGGTGCGTCGGCGAGTAAGCTGCGCCGCGGGCGTGGTGGCGAAGAGCTGGTTTCGCTTGAGAAGTTGGAGGATTTTCGGCGCTGCGAAACGATTTTCAACCGCGCGCTCGCGCTCTGCGGTGGCAACGAGCCGGCGGCGGTCCAGTGGGTGAGTGCCTACGCGCCCGCGCTCAACGGACGCAAGCCGATCGAGGTGGCCGAAACAGTCTCTGGAGCTAAGTCTGTGGAGAAACTGCTCGCTGTGCTCGCTGGCGCAGTCGGCGCGTAAGTTCTGACTGTTGGTTTGCCACTGGGGCGAAAGACGCGCTAGGGGCGTTGAGCGCGTCGCAAAAGACTGTGCCATGGCGGCGGCATCCCACGCCTTTGGCGCGACTGTTGGTTCTGTTTTGGGTGCGATTTCTGGCGCACGTCAGTTGCCCTCCCATTGTGGACCGCTCGTTTGAACGATAGGTTGAACTCCACTATCCCGGGTTATCATCCGATCGCTATTTCAGAATACGCGCGTCGTAGCGTCGGCATCGTGCAACAGCATCACGGCCGCGTTAGAACTGCGTCCCGGTTCTTTATGCGTGATGCGCTCTCGCTCCGCTTTTTTAGCGGTGGCGAGATGTTTTTGTGCGGTATCGTGCGAGTGCTGCGGCGCTCAGGGCGGCGAGGTACCCGATGCCTGTCGCTCCGCCACCACCACCGGAGGACGAGGAGCTGCTCGAACTGCTGGACGTTCCTGAACTGCTTGAACCGCTTGAGCTGCTGGAGGTGGAGCCGGTGACGGTCAGGGTGGCCGGATCACTGGAAACTGAACCCAACGCATTGGCGATCGTTGCGGTGTAGGTGCCGGCGTTGGCGGTTTGCGCGTTGGTGAGCGTGAGGGTGGCTGATTGCGCTCCGCTGACTGTCGCGCCGTTTCTGTACCATTGGTAGGTGGGCGTGGGTTGTCCTGATGCGGTTACGGTGAAGGTTGCGCTGGCACCCGCCGCCACCGTCTGGGTTTGCGGTTGTTTCAGGATGAAGGGTGCGCTGCTGACTACGCGGATGGCGTGGCTGTTTTGGTCGGCGATGTAGATGTAGCCGCTGGCATCCACGGTCAGGCCGGTGGGGTTGTTAAAGCGCGCGTTGCTGCCCGCGCCATCGATCGAGCCGGGGGTGTTGGCAAGGCCAGCGAGTGTCGTCACGAGTCCGGCGGGGGTGATGCGGCGGAAGAGGTGGTTGGCGGTATCGGCGACGTAGAGGTTGCCGTCGGTACCGAGGACGAGGCCGGAGGGGCGGTTGAGGGTGGCGGACGTGCCTACGCCGTCGAGCTTGCCGGAAACGCCGCTCTGGCCTGCGAGCGTGGTGACGGTGCCGTCGGCGGCGATGCGGCGGATGGTGTGATTGCCGGCGTCGGCGACGTAGAGGTTGCCGTTGGCGTCGAGCACGAGGTAGGAGGGAGCGTTAAATCGTGCGGTAGTGGAAGCCCCGTTGGTTGATCCGGATGTGCCGGCCAGACCGGCGTGGGTGGTCACCGCGCCAGTTGGGGTGATCTTGCGGATGGCGTGGTTGGCGGTGTCGGCTATGTAGAGGTTTCCGCTGGCGTCGAGCACGAGGTCGGTAGGTGCGTTGAAGCGGGCGGTGGCGCCAGTGGCGTTGGTTGTGCCTGACGAACCAGCTGTACCGGCAAAGGTGGTGACCTCACCGGTCGATGTGATTTTGCGGAGGGTGTGGTTGCCGGTGTCGGTGACGAAGAGGTTGCCGCTGGAGTCGGCCGCGAGGCCCGTGGGCGCATTGAAGCGGGCATTGAGGCCATTGGCGTCGAGTGAGCCACTGACGCCGGCTTGGCCGGCGAGGGTGGTGACGGCTCCGTTGGTGGCGATTTTGCGGAGGGTGTGGTTGCCGGAGTCGGCGACGAAGAGGTTGCCGGCGGAGTTGGCGTTGACGTCGGTGGGATTAAAGAAGGAGGAGGCGGTTCCGGTGGCGTTGGTTGAGCCGCTGACGCCGAGCTTGCCGGCGAGAGTGGTGATGAGGGTTGGGGCGAAGGTCGCGCTGCCGATGGCGGCGAGGTTGTATTGGCCGATGCTGCCGTAGGCGGTGAAGCCGGTGGGCGTGGCGGCCATCGGGTCTCCGGCACCGGCGGGGGTGAGGCGCATATAGTAGGTGCCGGCGGTGGTGATGGTGAAGGTGAGCGAGGCTTTGGTACTGGTGGGTGGATCGTTAGTGGCGAGCACGGTGCCGGTGCCGTCGAGCAGTTCGAGTTTGAGGTCGGTGTTGCCGCCGTCGGCGGCGGTGGTGGCGCGGTAGCCGGTGGCGGACACGTTGAGCGTGCCCGGACCGAGCGGGAGGGAGTAGACGTCGATATCGGTCGAGCTGTTGAGGAGGCCGGTGGTGGTGAACGGTGCTGCGGTGGCGAGGGTGTCGCCGACGTCGTCGGGCCGGAAGGCGAGTTTGGAGCCGATGATTGCGATGTCGTCCTCGGTGTTGTTGGCGTTGAAGTATTCGCCCTTCGACCACTGGGTGATGTTGCGACCGTAGCCGTTGCCCATGATGGAGCCCCAGGAGGTTTCGCCGGTGCCGTGGCCGGGGTAGTACTCGACGGCAGCCTGACTGTCGCGGGCGAGTGTGCCGTCGTGGGAGAGGCCGACGTTGTGGCCGAGTTCGTGGGAGACCGCTTCAGCGAGATTGCCCGCGGAGGTGCCGGCGCTGATGTTGTTGTAGTAAATGAGTGCGGGCGAAAGGCGGGTTGCGTAGTTTGATTGGCCAAACACGTCCTTAACCGCCACGCCGCCCGCATCGCTGGAGGGCATGTTCACGCTGTTGGCATCAATGTTCTTGGTGATGAGGGCGCGGCCAGTCGTCCGAGTAAAGGTGGCGGGTTCCTCCGTGGTCACGTCGACGTCGAAGGGCGCGTAGTCTTCGGCGACGCGTTCCCAGATTTCGCTGATGCGGGTCTGCTCGATATCGCTAAAGGTGGTGGGGTCGCCATCGGTGTCGTAGGGTTGGGCTTGATACGTGGTGACGGCGGGGCGGGACTTTTCAGGATGCTCGGTATCGGTGATTGCATCGTTCCACGTGGTGCCGGTGATGGCGTGGCCGTTGAAATCGAGATAGAGAATCTTCGTCGCGCCGGGGCGGGAGTGGCGGAGCGGCGGGGTGGCGATGGGCACAGCGGCGGCGGCGATGGTGGGCGCGGCATCGGTGCTGACGGCGTTCTCCGTGGGGGCGTGAGGCGTTTCTTTAGGGGTGGGAAAATCGCAAACGTAGTAGAGTTCGCCGTCGTTGGTGGCGCGCAGGCTGGCATAATCCTCCTTGGGGACTGGACGGCGGAGCAGTTTTTCTAGCGCGTGGCTGCGCGCCGGAGCGTCGATAGCGAGCAGTCCGGAGCGGAGCGGTCCGGCGGGAATTGAGGCGAGGAGGGTGGCGGCTTTTCCTGAAAGACCAGGGTGTACGACGGGTGCGGCTGTCTTGGCGGTTGATTGAGGTTCGTTGTCTGGCGCTTGGGTGTTGCCCGGGGTGGGGGGGGGCACCGCGGTGGCGGGGGCTGGCGCGGAGAGAGCTGTCTCAGCCGAGCGGTGGTAGGTGCGAAAAAAGACACCGGTCACTAAGAGTAGGAGAAAAACGAGAGCTTTGGTTTTCATTTGCGCAGTCTGACTGTGTCCGCAGTCGGAGAAGTTGATTCTTCCTGAGACAGCACAAGGCAGGGAGAGTCCATGGCATAATGATTCTCTCCTTGAGATTTACCCGGCGCTAACGATTCGTCGCCTTCGTGGGGCGGTGTGGCTCCGGATCAGGATACGGCTGGGCGCTGGCCGATGATTTTGGCGGGGATGCCGGCGACGATGGCGTTGGCGGGCACATCTTTGGTCACGACGGCAGCGGCACCGATGACGGCGCGGGCTCCGATGTTGACGCCGGGGAGGACGAGCGCGCGCACGCCGACAAAGGCTTCGGCTCCGATGGTGATCGGCGTGGTCTGCAGGGGCAGGGCGGGCGAGGCAAAATCATGCGTGCCGGTGCACAGGTAGGCTTCCTGCGCGATGGTGGCGCCTTCGCCGATGGAGATTTCGCCGAGCGTGTAGGCATTGGCGCGGTCGCCGAGGCAGGCGCGGTGCGCGAGGCGGAGTTTCCACGGAATCTGAATGCGGGCGCGGGAATGGACAAAGGGCACGCCGGTGATTTTGCCGCCGAAGGCGCGCAGCACGAGTAGGCGCCAGGGATTGAGCGGCTTGGGCGTCCAGCTGCAGAGAAGCAACCACGCGCCGGACCAGAGCATGATGCCGAGGCGTTCACGCAGCGACCAAGGCGACTCGTAGGGGGTGGATTGGTCGTGGGTGTGTTTTTCGGGGGTGCTCATGGGTGGCGGGGGGGGCGTGCGCTTAGGACGAACCAGCTTCCTGAGGTAATGGGGTGGCTTTTTGTCCGCTGAGCTCGGCGAAGTCGGCGAGAAATTCGGTGGCGATTTTGGGCAGGGTGTAGTCGCGCGCGGTCAGCCAGGCGGACTGGCGGAGGCGTTCGGTATAAACAGGGTCGAGCATGAGGGCGGCGAGCGCGCCGGCGAGGGTGTCGACTGGATCGGCGGTGCGGTGGTCGAAGACCTGGCCGTTGACCTCGGTGCGGAGGAAATCGCGGAAGCAGGCGAGGTTTGAGACGAGCGGTGCGCAACCGGCCGCCATCGCTTCGAGCACGGAGAGGCCGAAGGTTTCACCGCGTTCGGCGAGTGACGGGTAGACGAAAATAGAGGCGTTGTTATAGTGTTCGATCAGGCGGTTTTCGTCGAAGACGCGGCCGACAAACTCGATGCTGGTGCCGCAGGGATTGGCGGCGGCGCGTAGTTCGGCTAGGTACGCTTCGCCGCCACCGCCGTAGGCGATTTCCGCGGGGCCGACGATCTGGAGTTTCCATCCAGCGCGGACGCTAGGCGGCAGCTGAGCGAAGGCGCGGACGAGCAGGTGGACGCCTTTTTCCGGATGGACGCGGCCGGTGTAGAGGAGCGTCTTTCCGGCGGGGCGGACTTCGGGGCGCAGGTAGCGTTCGGCGAGCGGGTAGGGGATGACGCGTACGCGTTTGGAGGCGGCGGGATGTTCGGCTAGGATGGCCTGGAGGATCGGCTCGGAGACGGTTTGGAGGATCGCGTTGCGATAGAGCTTCAACTGGCCCTTCGGGTAGCGGGCCACGTGCACGTAGGGGCGGCCGCGCGAACGGCGCATTTCGAGGGCGGGGAGCCAGAAGGTGTTTGTGACGAGGATGTCGGCGGGTGGGAGCTGCGACATGGCGCGCAGCGCGTACCAGAAATCCAGCAGCATGCGGCGCGACGTCGTGGCGGGTGACGGGAAGCCCGAGACGCGGCGGTGGCGGACGCCGTCGATGACCTCTTGGTTCGGCAGATCCTTGAAGGCGCGCGAGACGTGAGTGACTTCATGACCGCGGCGTGCGAATTCCTTGCCTAGACTGAACCAGACTTTTTCAACGGCTCCGCCGAGTAGCGGAGGGACGGGCAAAAATGTGCCTTGGACGATGGTGATACGCACGGTGGGAGGTCAGGGATGAGCGGTGCCGGAGGGAAGTAGCGCGGAGAGTTGCGCGGCGAAGGTCTCGGCGGCGTGGGTGATTTCGAAACGTTTTTTAAAACACTGCGCGGCGGCGTTTGCCATTGAGCGGCGTTCGCTCGGTGGCAGAGCGAGCCAGCGTTGGAGCAGGCGGGTGACGCCGGGGGTGTCGTCCTGTTCGACGAGCGCGGCGCCATCTTCGGCGAGCTCGCGCCAGATGTTGACGCGGTCGGAGATGAGCACGGGTTTGCCGCAGGCGAGCGCCTCGACAACGGCGATGCCAAAGTTTTCCTGATGCGAGGGCAGGATGAACGCTTCGGCCGATTGAAACGCGCCCCACTTCGCCGCGCCGGTGAGCATGCCCGCCCAGTGGACGTAGGGCGCAATGGCTTCGTTGGTGGCGATTTTCTTTAACGCGGTGAGGTAGTTTTCGTCGAGGCACGGCCCGGCAATCACGAGATCAGGGAACTCGCGCAGCTCGGCCTCGTTCGCGCTATGCCGAACCTTCGCATAGGCACGGAGCAGCAGGTCGACACCTTTTTTGGAATGCACTCGGCTGAGAAAAAGCAGGAAGCGGCGGCCGGTCGTGGAGGGACAACGTGTCAGCCAAGCGGGGATAAATTCCGTCCCTCTGTTGTCTGTGGGGACGGAGGCGCCGTAGGTGATGACCTCTTCGCGGCAGCGGTAAAACGGGAAGCCTAGGCGAGCGAGGCGGCGCTCTTCCTCGCAGGTGAAGAGCACGGCGCGGGCGTCGCGCAGGATGCGGCGTTCGATGAGTTGCCAGTAGAGCCATTTCTTGACGTGGCGAAACGGATACGTGGAGCGCAGCGCTGGATCGAGCATGCCGTGAGGAAAAATAAAATAAGGCGGATCGCCCCGCTGGCGGCAGACGGAGTGGACGGTGCGGCCGAGATCTTGCCACAGGCCGTGCACCACGATGGCGTCGTAGCGGACGAGGTTTTTTTCGAGCCAAGGGCGCAGGCGCGGGGAGCGAGCGTAGCGGTTGTTGACGGGGCCGAGGGCATGCACGCGGCCGACCCAGCTTTGCAGAAAGCTGTCGACGGGGTTGTCCATGGTTAGGAATTCCGTCTCATGTCCGAGCAGGGCGAGCTCCGGGGTGACGGCGCGCAGGCCGGTGACGGGGCCACCGGTGGCGGGATCGACCGAGGCGATGACGCGGAGGAGTTTCATGCGGGGTGGGTGGCGGTGCCTCGCAGCGTGTCGTAGAGTTTCAAATACGCTTCGATCATGATTTCGGGTGCCCAGAGCCGGGCACGCGACAAGCCTGCGGTGCGCAGCGTTTCGGGCAAGGCGAGACCGCGCATGATCTCGGCGGCGGCGGCGGCCGGATCGGCGGGATCGAAGTAGTGCGCGGCGTCGCCGCCGACCTCGGTCATGGGCGCGCGGTTGGAGGTGAAGACTGGACAGCCGCAGGCCTGCGCTTCGGCGATGGGCCAGCCGAAGCCTTCTTCCCACGAGGGGAAAATGAGGCCGGTGGCGAGCGAGTAGGCGGCGCGCAGCTCTTCGTTGGTCAATGACAGGCGCAGCAGTGAGGAGCGCAGGCCGAGGGTGTCGATGAGCGCGTTTTGCTCGGCGTCGAAGGCTGGGCCGACGTGGATAAAGGTGTGTGCCGCCGCGAGGCGGTCCTTCAGCTCGGCGAAAATTTTCAGCAGGCCGGTGCGGTTTTTATACCAGTGCGCGCCGCCAATGCTGAAGAGGAAAGGCGTGCGCGCGCCATGTGGCCAGTGGAGGTTCTGGCGGCGCAGCGCCTCGTCGAGGAGCGGGGCGGCGTCGTTGGCCGATAGTGGGTGGTACGGGTAATTGAGTCCGTTTGGGATGACGGCGGCGGCGGCAGCGGGCAGGCCGGTGAGGCGTAGGAGGTCGGCGCGGGTTTTTTCGGATATGCAGGCGGCGCACCGCAGGCCGCGCAGGTGGCGGAGGATCCACTGCTGATATTTCTGGCCGGACCGGGAGAGCGGGTTTTGCGAGAATTCACCGAGGGCCGAGCGCACTTGCAGGAGGTCGTGGCAGGTGACGACGAGCGGGACGTGGCGGAGGTGTTGTGCGTAGACGGCGTTGGAGTGGTCGACGATGTGGTAAACGGTGTCGGAGGCGGTGTGGCGCAGCTGACGCCGGATTTTCGCTGGGAAAACGACGAACTTATCGAGGTAGCCAAGGTATTTCGGGAAGCCGCCGTAGCGGTAGGTGTGCACGAGCCGCGTGAAAAACGGCTCGGGACGCCACGTCTCCACCGAGAGGCCGCGGGTGGCGTAGCCTGAGGCCAACGCCTGCTCGAAACGCAGCATGCTCTCCTGCCGGTCGGGCAGGAAATTGCCGATGAGGATGATTTTCTCGGGAGTGCTCATTGTCCGCGCAGGCGCCGACGCTTCGCTTCGAGTTCGCTGCTGATTGTTTTGGGCGGTTCGGGTGTTTCGTCTTCGTCGGAATCCTCGTCGTCTTCTTCCTCGTCGTCTTCGTTGTCGGAGTCGTCGTCCTCGTCATCTGTGGTGTCGTCGTCGGAGTCGTCGTCGTCCTCCTCCTCCTCGTCTTCATCTTGGTCTTCGTCTTCCTCGTCTTCCTCATCCTTGCGGTTGAGCGAGGCGAGGAGCAGTCCGCCGCCGACGACGGCGAAACCGAGCTGGGTGGGCTGGCCCCATTGGTTCATGAGGATGACCCAGGCGCAGGCGGAGTAAATCAGCATGGGCATCATGTCCTTCTCGTGCCGAAGCGCGCGAAGGGCGGCGACGCCCAGCGAGAGCACTATTCCGATTCGCAAGAGGATAAAGCTGAGGCCTAACAACGGCCCGAGTTCCATGATGACGCGGCCCCATTCGTCTTCGGCGAGCAAGAATCCGGTGCGGCCGGAGAGCATGGAAGCGCCGGCATTGGTGCCCACGCCGATGCCGTAGCCGAAGGTCGGCGTGCGCGCCATGGTGTCGAGCGGTTGGGAAAATGCGCTCGTTACGCGGTTGATCAGGCTACCTACGGCGTTGCCTTCCACTTCGGCAGAGGCGGTGTCCCAGCGGTCCATGAACACGCCTTGGGCTTCCTTGAAGAGCGGTAAAAACGACAGCGCAACCAGCAGCAACAAGCCCATCACGGCAAAACGCAGGAAGGCGAAGTTGAGGACACCGCTTTTTAAAAGCCCGAGCACGTACACGACGAGGACGAAGCCCGTCGCGATCATGGTGCCGCGACTGATTGAAATGGGCAGCGCGATGGCGATGGACAGGCCGGAGGCGATGAGTAACACCAACCGCCAGAAATTCGATTTCCCCGCCGTGAGCGCATGCAAAAAGAACGCCGTGGCCAGCGGGAAGAAAACCATCGGACCGGTGATAAAGGTGAATAGCCCGGGCGGACGGATGTGGCCGGCCGCGCCGTAGATCTGGCCCATGTCATCGTCGCCGATGCCGCGGTTGATCCAGCTTTCGATCGGCGCTTTGAACTGCAGAATCATGAATGCGGTCATCACGACCGACATGAGCAGGAAGAACACACCGACTCGCTCGGCGTCCTTGCGCGTGAAAATCTCCCCCATGACCCAGATGAGCGGCACGTGCAGGTAATTGGTGCGGATGCCGAAGAGGGTGACGTAGAGGTTATTTTGGCCGGCGAGGAACGCCAAGCAGAACGACCCCACAGCCAAAGCCCCCAGTGCGACGATGAATTTATTGTGCGGCACGACGCCTTGCATGATCGCCAGCGCGTAGATGAGCAGCAGCACCGGATCGCGCACGATGAGCAGCGGGGAGGCGAGACTGGGCGCCACCCATTTCCGGAGCGCGCCTTCGAAGATGAGCAGAATGATATAGAGCCAGATGGCCCACTTGGTGAAACGAATCATGGCTTTATAAAGAGAAGTTGGCCGGACGATTCAGGCGCATGCGTTGACACTCCGGCACCACTTACGCTTTGCCCGGGGCGGTTTGGCAAGCCTTGGCCACCGAAGAGGCCAGCTGCCGCTCGTAGTTTTCCCAAGTGAAGGTCGCCGCGCGGGCGGCGGCTTTCTCGCCCATCTCGCGGATGAGCGCCCGGTTGGCTCGCAAAAGATCGAGTTTTTCCGCGAGCGCGTCAGCCGAGCGGATTGGCACAATGAAACCTTCGACGCCGTCGTCGAGCAGATCGGGGCCGGCGGTGTGCGCGGTTGTGATGACGGGCAGGCCCATCGCCATCGCCTCGAGCAGCACGAGGCCGAAGCCTTCAAATAAAGACGGGAAAACAAAAACATCGTGCGCCGCCATCTCGGCTAGCACCTGCGCGTGCGGGCAGGACGGAATCCAGCGCACCTGTTTTAACTCTTGTTCAAGCGCGGGACAGGGCTGCAAGGGCAGCGTGCCGATAACGGTGAGCTCGACCCCGGGGCCGAGCGCGCGGCAGGCGCGGAAAAGATAGGATAGGCCTTTGCGCTGGCCGAGCGAGCCGACGAAGATGGCGCGCAGCGGACCGTCGCCCGCACGCTCCACGCGGGCGGGGCGTCCGCCGACCGGGCGCGGTGGCGCGCCGTAGGGGATGACTTCGACGCTGGCGCGGAAGGCCGGGGCGCTGGCGAGGGTTTTTAAAGTGTAGGAACTGGCGACGTAGACCTTGTCGGCGAGGGCGAGCTCCTCGTCTTTGCGCGCGGTTTTGGCGGGGCTGTCCTCGTTGCCGATGAGCGTCGAGGCCCACTCGGGTTCGCGTTCGGCCTCCTCGACGAGCAGGGCGCGGGCGGCGCGCCAGTAACCGATCGGCAGGTCGTAGAGCGCAGGCAGGCCGCGGCGTTTCGCCTCGCGAAAGGTGTCGGCTGCGCCGTCTTCGTAGGCGTAGACGCCGGTGAAGCGGGTCGCTCCGCGCAGGCGGCGCCGCACGCGGCGGTCGAGCGAGTGGTAGACGGCGTCGACGCTGAGCGCGCCGTTTTCATGCCGGGTGAGGCGGCCTAGCCCGAGGCGTCCGGCGAGCAGGCGACTGTATTCTAGAAACGGGTACGCGTGCAGGTGAGGCTGGAGTTCCTCGGGGAAAGAGCGGCGAGCGAGTTGTTGGCGTAGTCCGGCGGGCAGCACGCGGGCTGCCGGGCTTTCGGGCTGGTGGTTGATGCAGGTCCAGAATTCGCCGAGCAACCCGGCACGGCGCAGCCCGAGGGCGGCGTGCCGGACGTTGGCGTTGCCGGTGGGGTGCGAGAACAGGATCATGCTTTAAGCGGAGGCAGGCTTTGCAGGGCGAGCCGTAGCTTGGCCGGATCGACGTGGACGTCCTGCTTCACCTCGCGCGGCAGTGTGCCTTCGGGCGGGCGCGGGCCCTCGCCGATGATGGCGGTGAACGGCAGGCCGAGCAGCTCGCAGAGCATCCAGTTGTAGCCGACCACCCAGCCAGGGGCAAAAAACTCGATGACGTGGCAGGCTGGGTTGGCGAAGACGAGATTGGCGAAAGCCGAACCATTCGGACCAATAATCACGGCGGTCTCGGAAAAGAGTTTGGCTTGCTCGGCGACCGACAGATGCGATAAGGAGACCTCTTCGAAGCCGTGCTCATTCAGCAGCGGAATAATCTCTAGTTTGTTGATCACGCGGCGGAAGGCGGCGTCGCGGCGGCTCAGGTAAATCCGGCGCGTGGCGGTGGCGGGCGCCGGTTCTTGCGGGAGGTAGAGGCGGCGTGAATACAGGAGGTCATTTAGGCCGACGCGGGTGTTGTCATGGCGCACGGCGGGCACGACGAGCGTCTCGGCTTGCAGGTGTGTCTCGTCCGTTACGCGGATGATTTTGCTTTCGTCGAGGCCGAGTCGGCGGAGTCCTTCGCGCTGGTAGGGCAGGCTGCGGTCCTTGATCAGTACCTGGTCGAAATCGGTTAACTTGTAGCCCGCTCGCTCGACCAGACCAGCGCGCGGCAGTAGATCCAAGGTCCAGTGATGATAGTTGCCAGCGGCCTCGGGTGTGACGAGCGAGAGCGTGCGGCCGGCCAGTTTTTCTGGCTTTGGCAGGTGGGTGCGGACAAAGGCGCTGTGCAGCTTTTCGCCCCAGATGTCCTTGGATAGCTCGGGTACGAGTCGTCCGTCCTCCGTGAAAACCGAACCACCGTAATGCCCCCAGAAACGGCCGCGGTTGAGTTCCGCGACAAAGGTGGCGGGAATAACGCCCTGCTGTTCTTTGCGAAAATACCAATGCGGCGCAGTCTTGCCCGGCTGGTACGGCAGCTTGCGTACAAAGGGGTGCGCGGGGTCGATGATCTGTACTTTGATGCCGGGCTGCGGCGGAGCGAAGACGGAGTAGGTCTCGTTGCGCGGTAGGTTGAGCGCGCGGCGGGTGATGGCCAGTTCCCGCAGGCTGGCGAGGGCGAGCACGCGGTTGCCGCGGAGCTGCTTCTCGGCGATTTTGGCGAGACGGCGGAGGTTCATTATCACGAAGAGGCCGGGCGGTCGGGCGGTGTTTCCAGGTAGTCGAACCATTGCTTGGCGACAACATTGGCAGCGAAATAGCGGTCGTAGACGGCGCGCTGGCGCAGGCGGGAGGTGGCGCCGGTGCGGAGGCGTTGGACAAGCTCGAGCGTGTCGCGCAGGCAGGCGTCGAGGTCGGCGGGGTTTTGCACGAGCACGCAGTTGGCGGCGTCGCGGGCGAGTTCGCGTGTACCGCCGCGGTCGCTGGCGATCCAAGGCAGGCCGGCCGACATGGCCTCGATCAGGCTGAGCGGCATGCCTTCGTTGTGTTGGGAAAAGAGTGCGAGGGCGTCGAGGTCGAGCAGCGTGCGCCCGTAGCCAGCGAGGTCGGGGTAGGAGCCGTGGTAACAGATGTTCGGATACGCGTGAAAATATTCGGCGGTGTAGTCGGGGCCCGCGCCGTAGATCTGCCAGCTGACATCGGCCAGCTCGGGGCGGAGGCTGAGGGCGCAGATCATGTCGAGGCCTTTGGTGCGCACGAGGCGGCCGGCGAAGCCAAATTTTAACGGTTGGCCAGGGCGGTGCGGCTTTTCTGTGACGGTGCCGGGGCCGACGGGGCAGGCGCTGAAGTAGGGCAGGAAACGCGTGCCCTGACGGCCAACGGCGCGCTCGATATTGGCGCGGGTGGCTTCGCTGCACGAGACGAGTTCGGGCACGGTGGCGAGGACCTTGCGAAAGCGCGGGGCCCAGGTGGCCTGTTCACCGGCGTCGGCTGCCGTGTGGTGATGGTGAATGATGCGGCTGTCGTTGCTTGCGGCGTGCCAGACGATGCTAGCGAGGGCGCTTTGGCCGTTGGTGTAGATGATGTCCCAGCGGGTGAGGTGTGCGGCGAGGGTTTCGCGCCAGAGCCACCAGGCTTTATGGAACTGGCTGGCTTCGTCGCGTTGGCGGGGAAGTTCGCGCAGATCGACGCCGGAGGCTTTGATGAGGGTGCGCGTGGCTTCGTTGAGGGAGTTGCTGGTGGTTAGGAGGCGCACGTGGTGGCCTCGTCGTGCGGCTTCTTCGGCCAGTACGCACACGTGGCGTTCCATGCCGCCATATGCGGCCATCTGGGGGACGTAGAAAAGGAGCTTCACAAGGCAGGAGCCGTCGCTGCAGGAGTGGCGGTTGCTCCGAGGCTGGCGAGAAAAGTGGCGGCGATGTCGGGCAGCCGGGGGGCTGGAGCGCGACGGCGGGCGAGCCGCCCGGCCATGAGTTCTGGAGGCATGGAAGAGAGCCTAATCATGAGTGGATCGATCGAAGCTACGGAGATGGGGCGACGGCGCAAGGCCCAGTCGTCGCGCGGCACGACGACGGGCAGGCCGTGGTCGATCATGGCGGCGACGGCTCCGCTTTTGCCGGCGAGCGCCCACGGGTGGGTGGCGATGCCGAAGTCGAGTGTTTGCAACACGTTGGAAACTTCTTCCGGTGTTTTCTCTCCGAGGAGGGTAAACTCGATCTGACCGGCGTGCTTATTTTGCAGTTCGGCAAACATTGCTTCGCCGTACTCGCCGAGTCGCCCCAAACCGAGAATACGGAGTTTTCGCCGGGACACGTGCGCGCCAGCAGCGAGCAGGTCGAAGCAGGTCTTCGGATCAAACTGCGGATGCACGGTGCCGAAGATGGCGCCGGTCCAGGTGAGCGGGTCGGGTGTGGCGGGAGTGGCGGGAGCCACCGGGATGTTGCCGAAGAGCGGCAGAATCTCCGCCTGCAGACCGTCGCGGCTGAGCACGTCCTGGTAGGTGGTATTGGTGGTGTGGATGACTTCGGCGTTGAGGGCGGCGAGGAATTTTTTCAAGGCCCGGCGTTGCAGCACGCCCCAGCCGCGGTTTTTGATCGGTTCGCCGGCCGAGAGACCAATCCAGAGCTCATGCAATAAGACGTGTCTGTGCCGTAACGCGCCGAGTTTGGCCAACGCTCGTGCGTCATCGGGTATCACGCCTTTCGGATGAAAGCCGTAGGGGACGATCTGCCAGCTCACCCAGTCGGGGGCGAAGGCGTCGACCCAAGATTGCACGGCGAGGGTCTTTTCCGTCCAAGTGCCCATGGCAGGCAGGCGCAGGCAGGAAATTTCTTTTTGACGACCAAGTTGGTTTTCCTCGCGGGCGGTGGTGATGAAGGTGTCATGCAGTGCGAGGATGCGGCAGGAGTGTCCGGCTTCGAGGCAGGCTTCGGCGAGCTGGCGGGCGTAATCACCGACGCCATCGCGTCCGGGTTCTAACGCAGTGCAGACAAAAAGTAATTTCATGGGCGCGTGAGAGACACGGGCTGGCTTCGATAGTTCTCAATCATTACGCCCGGCGCTGGAAACGCCCAATAAACGCTGCGGTTTTTAGTGCTAACGACAGGCGTTTCCGCTGGCCCTCTGGAAAAAGAGCAAATGGCTGGCAGGCGTGGTTAAAAAATTCTTTGGTCGCCGTTGATGGCGGGAAACCGCGCAACGCCCGGCCGACGAAGCCGCCCTGCCAAGGTTTGGGTGTGCCGACGGCGTGAGAGAGGTAGTGGCCGCCGACGGCAAAATCCATGGCCTCGGGGCCTGCGGTGTTGAGCGGCGTGTCGGTGAGCATGAGCGCGAGGTTGAGCGCGTCCTGGTCGGTGGAATGAAACACGTCGGTCGCGCGGCCGAATTTGATGTGATGATGCCCGCCGAGGATTTCTCGGATCATGGCCATGCGTTCCCGCCACTCGGCGAGCAACGCGATATGCGCGCGCGGCACGCCGATGAAACCGGAATTATAATAACGCTCCAACGCGCGGCGCGGCACGAGCCCGTGCTCCGCCAGCACTTGTAACCAAGCGATGCGCAAGGGGTGTCGTGCGGGCAGGTTTGGATTGAGGTCCTCGACCAGAGCGACGCCGCCGGTGACCCAGCGCGGGAAAATCTCCCACGGGCATTTCACCACGATATCGGGATCGAGATAAATCGCCGCCTCGGCGTGGGGCGCGAATTCGTTGAGCAACCGCTCCAGCAGCTCGGGCTTGTAGTAGGCAAAGTGGACGGCGGTTTCCAATTGCACGAACGCGATTGAGAAATCCGCCGCGACTGCGAGACGATGGAGGCCGGGTTTTTCCAGCGTCGCCGAGGCTGCCCACGGTGGCAGCGTGCCGCGGTAACCCGCCCAGAGTGTGCCGCGAAAACCGGAGGCGTGCAGGGAATTGGCCAGCGCGCCTGCGCCGAGGTGGTAATCTCCTTCAAAAAGCGTGCAGACAGCGATGTTCATGCGGATTTGCCTTTGAATAGTCCGAGCACCGCGGCGGCGCACCAATAAAATTGTAGATTTGGCGACCACGGTTGGTGGCGGAGCGCGCAGGCGAAATGGCCGCGTGCCCTCCGTGGGTCCGTGCGCAGCACGATGCGGCCCGCCGAGAGCCAGGCGCTGGCGGCGTGTTCGCGTCGTAAGGCGCTCGGCACGGCGGCCCAATCGGCATTGCTTTCGAAAACATGGGCCACGCCCTCGGCCATCGCCGAGGCGTTTTTGGTCATCGCGCCGGCGTGTTGGCGGTAGCGACAGGTCAGGGTAGGCGCGTGGCGGACCTTCGCGTCGTCGCGCACGAGGCGCAGCCAGAACTCGCGGTCCTCGACGTAGCGGCAATGGGGATCAAAGCCGCCGACGCGCTGGCAGACCGCCCGGCGCAACAGCACGGAGGAGGGTTGAATGATGTACTCGCCGGTGAAAAGTGAGCGCGGGAAAGCGGCGGTGGCCGCGGTGGAGGGCGCGCGGGTTTCGAGGTCGCGGCCCGTGTCGCTGTCGAACATGATCACGCCGGAGTGGACGAGATCGGCCCCGGTTTCGCGGGCGCAGGCGAGGGTGTCGGCGAGGTGCGTGGGCGTCCACAGATCATCGGAATCGATGAGCGCGATCCACTCGCCGCGGGCGCGGCCGATGGCGGTGTTGCGTGTGCCGGGCAACCCCTGGTTGGCCTCATGGCGGTGAAACTGGACCGGTTGCGCGACGGTGTGGGCGAAAGCGCGTACGAGATTTTCGGTCTGGTCGTGCGAGCCGTCCTCGATAACGATCAGCTCCCAATCGGTAAAAGTCTGCGCCCGCACGCTGGCGAGGGTTTCGCCGATGAAGGCCTCGGCCTTGTAGGCGGGGATGCAGATGCTGATTAACGGGTCCGGCATGTGGTGATGAAGTAAGGAGATTCACCTGCAAAAAGACGGCGAATCCCGCTTGGCTCCAGACAATTTCACGGGCGGCTCTGCCGCGTTTGCGAAAATACGGTTCCCTTGCAAGGTGTGCGCCTTCGCGCCGTGGTGCTTGGCTCGGATCAAGCGGCCGGTCGTGCGGCGGCGCAGAAAATCAATTTAGAGCATTTTTAATTTCTCAGACACGCTTTAATTCGAGGTTGTCGGCCGACGCACACTGTGGCAATCAAAGGCTTAAGTCTAACGTCGCTACTCTCGCCAAAACCTAGTCATGGATATCTTCGACGCCATTCGCGCCAATCTGCTTTCGCCCGCCGTGTTGTTTTTTGCACTCGGGCTCGTGGCGGCGCTGACCAAGAGCGATTTGAAATTTCCTGAGCCGCTTTATGTCGCGCTCACTATCTATTTGCTCGTGGCCATCGGTTTCAAGGGCGGCGTCGCCCTCTCCGAGGCTGGCTTGGGCAAGGTCTGGTTGCCCACGCTCGCCGCGATGGCGCTCGGCGCGTTGATCCCGTTGTGGACGTATCCGCTTTTGCGTTACGGAGGAAAATTTCCCGGGGTGGACGCGGCCGCCATTGCGGCGCACTACGGCTCGGTCAGTGCGGTGACGTTTATCGCGGCGACCAATTATTTGAAGGCGGTCAATCAGCCCTATGAAAACTACGCCACGGCTTTTCTTGCCGTGATGGAGTCGCCCGCCATCCTCGTCGGCGTGGTGCTGGGCAAGCTCTCCACGCTGCGCAGCGGAGGCGCGTACCTGACATCGCTCAAGTCGGCGGCGCATGAGGCGCTCTTTGGCCGGAGTATTTTTCTGCTCGTTGGCGCGCTCATCGTCGGTGCGCTGTGCGGTCAGCCGGGCATGGAGAAAGTCGGTCCGTTTTTTGTCGGGCCGTTTCAAGGTGTGCTGGCGCTGTTTCTTTTGGAGATGGGCATGGTTGCGGGTCGGCGCTTAGAAGATTTAAAAAAGGTGGGTCCGTTCCTGCTCGGGTTTGGCATCGTCATGCCGTTGCTCCACGGTTGTATTGGCGTGGCGCTGGGTAAATGGGCGGGATTGGAAATGGGCGGTGCGACGCTGTTCGGCGTATTGGCGGCGAGCGCCTCCTATATCGCCGCGCCGGCGGCCATTCGCATGTCGCTGCCGGATGCCAACCCGACGTATTATCTCACCGCGTCGCTGGCCATCACGTTTCCCTTTAATATCGCGCTCGGCATCCCCATCTACTTTGAGGTGGCCCGCAGGCTATATGCTTAAATATGACTACGCACCCCATGAAACTCGTCACGATTGTGTGTGAGGCCTACGCGAAAAACCCGGTCACAAAATTATTGCGCGAGGTCGGCGCGAACGGTTGGACGCTGTTCCCGGTGGAAGGCGACGGTTCACGCGGCAAACGGCCGGCGGATATCCATGACTTCGCCAATATCCAGATCGAGGTCGTGGTGCAACCCGAGGTAGCGCTGGTGTTGCTGGAGCGTCTAGAAAAAGAGTTTTTCTCCCGTTATGCGATGATCGCTTTTGAGTCGGAGGTGAGGGTGCTGCGCCAAGGAAAATTTTAGCTTCGACGCGTCAAGGCGAGAAGGCGCGCAACGCTTCTGGCGGCGGGCTGTTGGCGCTGAGGGCTTCGTGAGCGAGTGCCTGCGTCTTGGCTGTTGGGTGGCATCGCTGTGTTTCCTCTGCATCGGCCGCGTTGGAGTAAACTTGAGAGAAACTCCTCAACTGGCGGGAGCTTACTTGGGAGCAGCGCGCGGCGCGTGCGTTTTCCCGGTTGCGCTCGTGGAAATCCCCTAAACTTCGGCCTGCGGGCGTCGATACAATGGGCGAAGGTTCACGTCAGCGCGCGCTCTTACCGTCTCGGTTTCGCGGGCGGGCAGGATCTCTCAATATGCAAACGAGCCGTCCTCTACCGAATACCTCCGTGTTACCCCGCCGACCCTACACTGACGCTGAAATCATCCGGCGTATCGACGCATGTCCCAAGCTGGCTTCGTTGCAAAGTATTAATCGCGCGCTCGCCGGTCTCGTGAATTCCGAGCAAAGTTACAACTCGCAGATCGCCGAGATCATCCGCCGCGATCCGTCACTGACGGCGCGCCTCTTGCGCATGGTGAACTCCGTTTATTTCGGCCTCACCGCCAAGGTGAACAACATCGAGGAAGCCGTCTTTTATCTCGGCCTGCGCCAGATTCGCGAACTCTCGATGGCCACGCCCGTCATCGAGGAACTCGAGAAAATCAACCGCACGTCGCTTCGCCTGCCGTGGCGGGATCTTTGGAAGCATTCCATTGGTTCGGCGATCATGACCCGCGAGATTCTCGCCACGACCACGCTGCTGATCGACGACGACACTGACTACATCATCGGCCTGCTGCACAACGTCGGTAAGGTCGTGATGGCCTCGGCCTTTCAGGAGGAATTTGCCAAAGTCGTGGAGAGCAATTTCAAAAGCATTTCTGAGGTCTGCGTGCTGGAACGCGAGTTGATCGGCTGGGACCACGCCCGCATCGGTGGCTATTATTTGCAGCGCCACCAGCTTTCTTCCGAGATCACTGACGCTGTCTATTATCATAACGATCCGGAGAATGCTCCTAATCACTCCTTCTACGCCGCCGCCGTGCAGGTGGCTGATCACCTCGTGCGCTACGCGGGCATTCCGGGCGGCTTCGAGAAGGTCGCTCCCATCGCCGACGACGCCTGGCTAGAGTTGCCCGGCTGGAAAATCCTTTACGGCACCGGCGAAAAAGAAACCCGTCTCGCCCGCGCCGCGCTTTCCAACAGCGTGCAACGCCTGCCCACGGTGCTGAGCGGGCTGGTGTAGGCAAAACGTTCTTTCTGTATTTTATATTTCGGTACGCGGGTCGCCGCTCCCGCCGCAAAAAAACACCGCTCATTTCCCGCTTACTTCACATGGCCGGCGCAGTCCAGCTTCCCACGATTTCCGCTTTTGCCACTGCGGCCGCAGAAGAAGCGGTGCTGTTGCTCGACTCGAAGCGCCGCATTAAGGAGCTCACGCCGCGCTCCGCCTCGCTCATCGGTCGCCCGGTTTTGGAGTTGATCGGCTTGCCCTTTGCCAGTCTTGGCTCGCTCGACCTCATGGGACTTTCCGCCCGCGAGCAGCCCATATTTCGCAAATCGCGCCGGCCGCACAGCACCATCGTGACGCTCCGCCTCATCGACTACGCGATGGGCGAACACAACGAGCTGGTCGCGCCGTGGGAAAGCAGCGTCGAACTCGTCCTCGTGCGCAGCCCCGAAGGGCGCATTCTCGCCGTGAACGAAGCCTTTGCCCGCAAGTTCGGCATTCCGCAGCCCGCTTGGGTTGGACGAAATCCTTTTTCGCTCCTGCATCCGGATGATCAAAACGACTGGAAGGCCGCCACGATTCGCCTCACGCGTCCGCCCTATCGCAGCTCGCACGAACACCGCTGGCAGACCGCTCAAGGCTGGCGCTGGCTCTCGTGGGAGGAATCCTCTGTGCGCGACGCCGAGGGGTCCATCATCGCCTACCGCGCCATCGGCCGCGATGTCACAAAGCGCCGTCTCGCCGAGGAACATTATCACAAGCTCGCCAACGCCGTCGACCAGTCGCCTTTCTCCATCGTCGTCACCACGCCCGACGGCCGTGTCCAGTATGTGAACCCGAAGTTCACTCAATCGACTGGTTATACTCTGGAAGAAATCTTTGAAAAGGAAATCCCGGTGCTGCGCGAGGGCCACGCCAACGATGAATCGTTCCGCGAGTTCGAAAAGACCGTCGCCGCCGGCAAAAAGTGGAGCGGTGAGCTCTGCACGCGTTGCAAAGACAACCGCAATCTCTGGGAATTCGTGCAGGTTTCGCCCATCCGAAATCATGCCGATGAAATCACGCACTTGCTGAGCATGCGCGAGGACATCACCGAGCGAAAAAAACTCGAAGACCAGCTGCGTCAGGCGCAGAAAATGGAGAGCCTCGGCACGCTCGCCGGCGGCATCGCCCACGATTTCAATAACGTCCTCGCGATCATCAACGGCTTCACCGAGATCGCACTCAGCCGTGGACCCTCCGACGAGGCGCAGGCCAAGCACCTGCGCGAAATCCACAACGCCGCGCAGCGCGCCATCGGCCTCGTGCGCCAGATTCTCACCTTCAGCCGCAAGACCGAGGCGACCTTCAAATCCGTGCCGCTTAACCAGCACATCAAAGACCTCGGCCGCATGTGCGCGGAGACGTTTCCCCGCACGGTTTCCTTCAAGATCGAGGTCGACGAGACGCTGCCCGCAATCTGGGCCGACCCGAACCAGTTGCAACAGGTCATCATGAATCTGTGCGTCAACGCCCGCGACGCTATGCCCGGCGGTGGGCTCATCGCCCTCTCCACCGCCAGGGTCGAGGGCGCGTCCATCGTCCGGCTCGGGGCCGATCCCGCACGCTCCTATGTCTGTATCAAAGTGTCCGATACCGGCTGTGGCATGCCGCCGCATGTGCGGGCGCGGATTTTCGAACCTTTCTTTACCACCAAGCAAAATTCGGGCGGCACCGGGCTCGGCCTCGCTGTGGTTTACGGCATCATTTTGAATCACCGCGGCATCCTCGACGTCGAGAGCGCCGAGGGGCAGGGCAGCGTCTTCCACGTTTATCTGCCGATTGAAGTGCCGAAGCTTTCCGGGCAAAACGCCGATCTCGCGCCGGTGCCCGCGGGTGAGTTTCCCCATGGCACGGAGACCGTGCTGGTGGTCGAGGATGAAGGCAGCCTGCGCGAGCTGCTGCGGACGATTTTAGAGCCGCGTGGCTTCAAGGTGCTCACGGCCAACGATGGCGCGCGCGCCGTGGATATTCTCCTGAGCGAACCTTCGACGATCCACGTCGTGCTGCTCGATTTGAATCTGCCGCAGCTCAACGGTATTGATGTTTATAAAACGCTTTGTCGCCTGCGTCCCGAGGCCAAGGTGATCATCATTAGCGGTAACATCACGCCGGATACGCGACGCGAGATCAACTCTCACGGCAGCCCAGAATTTTTGCCGAAGCCGTACCAGATCGAAGAACTTGGCCGCCGCCTGCGCACGGTGCTCGCCCCGCCTAAAAGCGAGAGCGCGGCCTGAGCGCGGAGGTTTTAAAAATCGTCAGCGCTCTTTGTGAACGAGCGAGCGGATTTCATAGGGAAAGTTAGCATGCGTAGCGGTGTTTAATAGTTTGTGTTTCATCAGACGCCGGGCCGGAAAATCGCCGAGGTCGTTTCCGTTTCTCCAGTTTTGCGCCGGACGGATGGGGTGAGGCGCAAAGCCACCGCTGCAATTTGGGCAAACGTTGCCCATAACATTCTCCACGCAGGTCGCGCAAAATGTGCATTCGAACGAGCCGATCCGTGCTTCCAGTGAAGCGGGCGGCAGCGCCTTGTTGCAGTGTTCACAGGTCGGATGGAGCGCGAGAGCCTCGATCATATCACACTCATCTTCGGTCAGGTTGTATGTGAGGCAGATCTCTTCTTTTGAGACAGGCATGGATTTTCTGCTGATTGGAGTTCTGCGGAAGGTGGCGTTCGGGATGTGAGCCCGATCGTGGCGGAGTTATGCCAAACCGTGCAAGTAAGCGTCTTTCTGGGCGTCGTGTAATCCCGGGTACGGGGATATAGATTAGGGCTTTATGGTGGTTTGGTGCCTCCTTCGTGGATCACCAGCGGGCTTTAATAATTATCGATACCTGAACACCAGTGAGAAGAAAACGAACAGCCGACCACAAATATTATGGTTTGCCCCGTTTTTTGCCCTAAGCGGCAACCGGCAAAATCTCGCGGAGCGGTTGTTTTCCTGGAGCCGTATGAGGCGGATAAAGTAACCTATTAGGTTACTTTCGATCGGGTGGCACAGCGGACATGAGAGGAGGCACAAAGGCCACGGAGGCGCCGGGGGGGACGGAGTTGCGCGCGGGTGTGGCAGGTTTGATCGTTGTGGCGGGCGGGCCGTGATGAGGTGCCTACTTCTCTCGTATGCCGCGAGCTCGTACGCGCTTTGTTGGGCCCGAGCTCGCATTGCGGCCTCCGCACACTTTCGCCCTTTGGGTGAGAATCCCTGCAATGACCGCTTATCGTCAGAACTTCCTACCAAGCTCTGCGCCTCTGCGCGAGACCATGCCTTTTTCAACCCAAGCTCTCGCAGAGCCGCAGGGCGTTAAAAAGCGTTAAAAGGGGGCAGACTCATTAAGTCCTTTTGATATAAAAACGGTGCAGGGCAGGGGCTGGCTGGCGGACGCGAAGCGGGGAGCAGAGATCAGGTCGTGAGTCGGGCGGGGACGGATTTTCTGGTGGTGTTGTGCCTGTCCCGGCCTCGGTGGCGGAGCAGGCAGAGGAGGCTCAGCAGCGCGCCTGCCGCCAGGGCGGTGGTGGTGGGTTCGGGAACGGCAGCGGCGGGCGAATTTGCGGCCGCAGTTACGGCACCGAAAATCACGCCCGCGCTATAATCAGCTTCGCTATTCGCGACCGTCATGAACGTGAGGTCGCTCTCCTGATCGTAGAACGCAAAAGCCGTGAACCCGCCCCAACTGCCGTTATGCCCGATCATCGTCCGGCCGTTGATTTCACCGCCGTAAAGGCCGAGGCCGTAGCCAGAGACGGGGTCGAAAGCCTGCATCGCGGCCAGGGTCTCCGCTTGCAGGAGCTCGCCATGGAGGAGGCCATCGAGGAAGCGCGCGCCATCGGCCGCGTTGCCTGCCACCGGGCTGTCGGCGAAGATCCCGCCGTAGAGCGCGGAGGGCACGCCGCTGGTCAGGTCGAAGTAGTTCACCGCATCGGCCCCCATCCCCGCCACGCCTTGGGCGAATTCCTCGCGGGGCCGTGGGGTGACGAAGGCGTGGGCCAGGCCCAGCGGTGCGGCGATGGTCTCCTGATAAACCTCAGCGAAGGATTTACCCGAGGCGCGCTCGATCACTTCGCCCAGTAGAATGTAGTTTGTGTTTGAATATTCATACGCGACACCGGGAGCGGTCGTGGGCGAGACGACTTCGGCGATCAGCTCGGCGCGCGTCCAGGGATGATCCATGTCCAGCAACCGATCGACTACACTGGGATTGGCCAGAACCTCGCCGTAGCCGCTGGTGTGGTTGAGCAATTGGCGCACCGTGATGGTGTCGGCACCGGGAATGCCGGCTGGCAGGTAGTGGGCGATCGAGGTATCGAGCCCGATGCGGCCTTGCTCGACGAGATGCAGGGTCATCGTAGCGGTCGCCATCTTACCCACGCTGCCGTAGGCGAAAAGCGTATCCGGGCCGACGGGCGTGGCGGAGCCGGGGGCGATCACGCCGGCTTGGCCGGACCAGAGCACTTCGCCTCGGCGCACGATGGCAGCGGCGGCACCGGAGGCTTCGGTGGTGGCGAGCGCGCCGGAGAGCGCGCGCTGGAGCGCCGCCTCGTTGATTTGGGCCTGGGCGGGCGTGAAGAAACCGGCGATCGAGAAAGCGCCGAGCAGGACGTAATATTTGGTATTCATAGGAGGGAAAATTGAGTGGTGATGATTTTAGTTCGCGGTGGCCGGTAAGACTTGGCGGGTGCGGGCGACGACTTGCTGGATCGCCGTGATCACCGCCTCCGGCTTTTCGTCCTGAATGTAGTGGCTGGAATCGATGAAGCGTTGTTCGATCCACGCGTGGCTTTGGGCCAGTTCCGTCTGGAGCGCGTGGTTGAGTTTCACCAGTTCAGCTCCGTCCATTTTCCGCGCCTTCGTGGCGGTGAGCATGACGGTCGGCACCACGGGCAGGGGACCGGCGGCGTGCCACTGCCGCGCCGTCGCCTCTAGGCCGATCAACTCCGCGCTTAAAGCACCGGTGAAGCCAATCACTTTGATCGCCTGCACGATCCGGTATTTCCCGGGGAATTGCTCCTTCATGCGCGCGGAGTAATCGGGATGCGGGGTATCCACCAAAACGAGACCAGCGACTTCTGCCGGATAGAGCTTGGCGAAAAGCTCCATATACACGCCCCCGAGCGAGTGGCCCACGAGGACGTAAGGAGGTTTTATACCGCGGGTCGTGAGCAAGGCGCGCAGGTCGCGCACGGCGTTTTGTCCTGTGCGTTTGTAAAGCACGGGGGCGCTCAGGCCGTGGCCGTCGCGGGAGTAGGCAAACGCGTGGGTGAAACGAGCCACCTCGGGATAAACCTTGGCCCAGGAACTCATGCCTTCGCCCGCACCGGCCTCAAAAATCACGACGGGGGAACCCGCGCCCGCTTCGCCATACTGGTTCCAGCCGCTAGCGGTCTTGGCGACAGAGGTGCCGGGAAGAATGGTGCATCCTGAGAGCAACGTCGCGAGCAGGGTCGCGCTCAGGAGAAGGAGGCGGCGGGAGAGAACGAGTTTTGTTTTCATGATTGAGTCGAGGCGGGGAAATCAGCGAGTTGTTAGTGCCGCCATGCTAGCCGACGACCGGTTTTACCACATCCGACGGGGGAATGATTTTGAGCGGGTCTCCGGACCCAGCCGGATGGAGTCCGCCCTCGGTCTTAAGGCTGAGCTAAAATCCTCCGCAGGTCTCTGGCGCGGCGAAGCGCGAGCCGTCAGACTCTCTCCCGCATGATTCACTCTCATCAATCGTGGGGGGCTTTTAACCGACTGCGGTGGCGGCTCACGTTTTCCTACACCGGAGTCACCATGGGCGCGGTCGCTCTACTCCAGGGCGCGACCTTGCTACTCGTCGGCGGGGTTTTCTATTTCACCGATCTCTTCCCGATGATGATCGCGGAAAAGGCCAAGAGCATCGCCCCGCAATTTGTCCGGCCGCTGCAAGCGATCCCGCTCTCGCGCGAAGTGCTGGAATTGCGACTCGAGCAACTGCGTGAAGAACTCGAGAAACGAGCGCCCGAGTCGGATCGCGGTTTCGGTTGGGGCATCAACGCTTCGCGGCAACAGAAGGTGCTCCTCGCGATCCTTGCGCGCGATGGCCGACTCCTGGCGACCTCGCCCGCCGCGGCCTTGCCCCGCGCTGAGGGTGATCGGCCCGTGCGGCCGGAAAAGTTGTCCGAACTGACCGCGCTCGCCCTCGGTGGAGAGCGGGATTCCACCAAGCTGGCCTGCCGCTTTTCCGATGGCACCCTGATGGCGGTGGCCCCGATCTACACCGATCCGGCTGAGCAAGGAGAACTGCTCGGAGCCCTGACGGTGCAAATCTACGCCCCCTTCAGCTTGCGCGAATTTCTCCGAAAAGCCGTGCGCGACCTCCTGCCTATTTTCACGGTGCTCACGCTGCTGACCGGCACGGTGGGCATGGCGTTTGGGTTTTTCATGGCCCGCCGGTTGACGCGTCGCCTGAGCGCGATCTCCGCTGCGACGACGGCGTGGAGCCACGGCGATTTTTCCTCGCAGGCGCCAGAACGCCCCGGCGACGAACTCGGCGAATTGGGGCGTCGACTCAACGAGATGTCGCACGGTCTGCGCGGACTGATCGCGCTCCAGCAGGACCTCGCCTCGCTCAAAGAGCGTCAGCGCCTCGCGCGCGACTTGCACGACACGGTGAAACAACAGGCCTTTTCTTGCGCGATGCACCTCGGTGCGGCCACGCGCTTGTTGCCGCGCGATCCGGCGGCGGCGGCCCACCGGCTCGACGACGCTTCCCAGCTGGTGCAGACGATGCAGCGCGAGCTCAGCGAAGTGATCGGTGATTTAACGCCGCGCTGGGCGGGCGCTGAGTTGGCGAAGCGGTTGCGAGATTTCGTCAGCGAATGGAGCCATACGCACGGGATCCCGGCCCACTGGACCAGCCGGGGCACGGTCCAGTTGCGCGATGCGGACGCCCAGACGCTTTTCCGGATTGCGCAAGAGGCCCTGGCCAATGCGGCGCGCCACAGCGCGGCCACCCGCGTGGAGGTCACTTTGACCGCCGAATCCGGCGAGATTGTTTTGACCGTACTGGATAATGGCCGCGGCTTCGACCCGGTGATCAACGCCTCCGCCGGCATGGGCCTGAGCAACATGCGGGAGCGCGCCGGTACTCTGGCGGGTGGCACGCTCGTCCTCACGACCCACCCCGGCCGGGGCACATCGCTGGTTGCGCGCTGCCGCGACTCTGCCGCATAACGACACGCATGAACACCGAACCGATCACCGTAATGATAGCCGACGATCACGCCATCACGCGAGGCGGCGTGCGCGTGTTGCTCGAAACCCAGACCGACCTGCGGATCGTGGCGGAAGCGGCGACGGGTCTGGATGCGGTGCGGCTCTGTGCCGAACACGCGCCCGACGTCGCGCTGGTGGATATGCTCATGCCGGGATTCAACGGCGTGGAAGTCACCCGGCGGGTGAAACTGGTGAGTCCGCGCACGCACGTGGTGGTGTTAACCTCCTACCCCGACGACGAGTATTTATTGCCCGCGATCCAGGCAGGGGCGCTTTCGTACCTGTTAAAAGATATCAGCCCGGATGATCTGCTCACCGCGGTCCGGCGTGCGGCGACCGGCGAAGCGACGATTCCGATGCGTTTGGCGGAGCGGCTCATGAAAGCGCTCCAAACGCGGTCCGGCCGGTCCGATCATTTCAGCGATCTCAGCGCGCGTGAATTAGACGTGCTCCGGCTGATCGCGAACGGCCACGCCAACGCGGAGATCGCCCAGAAACTCTTCATCAGCGAGAAGACCGTGAAGTCGCACGTGAGCAATGTGCTGAGCAAACTCCAGCTCAACGACCGCACCCAAGCCGCCATCCTCGCGTGGAAAGAAGGCCTCATGGGACCCGGTGCCACCCGCTGACCACCTGGGCCGGGTCGGCAGGGTCGAGCGTCGTAGTTATGAGCAGATATGAGGGGTTTTTTCTGGGCCATCATCACTGTCTAGGTCTCGACATATATTAAAGCCCGTTGGTGATTCATGGAGGAGGCACGCGAGCCACTACAGAGCCCCGATCCGCATCACTGGGAGATTCTACTTCGTCAGCATGTCAATAAACGCTGGCCGATGCAGAATCCGGGCGCTATGAATGAGGCTCCCGCCTCCGGCTTTTCCGAGGCACCAAGCGATTATCTGGTTCAAGTTCTAAAACTGTGAGGGCAGAAGAAGAACTCAACGAATCCGTCCCTTTTAGACGCTCATCGTCAGCGCCACCCACCGCGCTCTGCGCCTCTGCGCGAGACCATGCCTTTTTTCAATCCAAGCTCTCGCAGAGACACAGAGCCGCAGAGCGTTCAAAAGCGACAGACTCGTGTTCTTAAGCCCGCGACTTCGCGGGTGGCATTAATTCGGAGTTGCATGGAGTGAGCGCGCTTCCAACTTGCTGGCATATGACCAGTCGCCGTCGTCATTATATGAATACTGTCGCCAAAGTCGAGCGCGAGCGGTGCGGCCATGGTTGTCGCTTTCTTTTGGTTTTGGATAATGTGCCGCTGCAACAAGCGGCATGGCGGGATTTATCGGCGGCTCGCAAACGGCTGGAAAAAGCTACACGCGATCTGCACCGACATGAGCAGGTGGATCAACCGGGCTTTCGCGCGTGGATAGGGGCGACGTTTCCGGAGTTGGTGTCATCGGTGCGAGAGCTGGCGATGCAGGTGGTGGCGAAGGAGCGCATGGTCGGCGCGGTCATGAGCGAGTCGATGTTCACGGGACGCACGCCGCGCACGATTTGGCGCGAGTGGCAGAAGCGGGAGGCGAATCCAGCGGAAAACGGTTCGTGCCAGGATGGCGATAGGCGCGGTGATCCGGGACAAACCCACGCGGCGGCAGGCGAGGGCGGTCCGTTCGGAAACGGTTCGGGTGACGGATTTGGCGAGGACGAGTTGGATGCGTTGTTCGAGGAGTTTTGTGCTAGACTGGGACTTGATCCCAATGATCCCGCAGTGCAGTCGATGCGTTCGGGTGCCGATTGTGCTGGGAATTGGGATACACCATGGGGTAGCGAGACCCGTGCGAGCGACGATGCACGGGAGATTTACCGCCGACTCGTGCAGGTGCTGCATCCCGATCGCGGGGGTGAATGGACGCCTCAGCGCGCGCGGATTTGGCATCAGGTGCAGGAAGCGTGGATGGCGCGAGACGTGGACATGTTGGCGCGGTTGGAGGCGGAGTGGGAGATCGCAGCCGACAGATTGAGCGCGGCGAGTCCGCTGGGGCGGTTGCGTGCGGCGTTGGAGGAGCTCCATGCCGCGCGTCGGGACACCGAGCGCAAGATCCGGCTCTATCGTAAGGGGCCGGAGTGGCGTTTTTCAATTTCTCCTCCGAGTGCGAGGCTCTGCAATGAGCTGCGAGAAGCGCTTGAGCATGATCAAGCACTGTTTCGTCGGCAACTGGCGGAGCTTGAAGCGACAATAAGTCTATGGGGCAAATCGCCGAAAAAACGTTCACGTTCAGGCAGTGCTTCGGCGCCGAAACCAAAGTCTGGAGGGAAGGACAAGTTCATGCCGCAGGAGGAGCGTTGGTTTGCCGTGGGTGGTGCATAAACGTTTGGAGTAAAGAAGCTGGTTCGGCGAGCGGGTGTTTCGTGTGGGTTGCTCGGGCTGGAGCTGGGCTTTGGCGAGATGCTGGTCAAAGACCTACGAGGCCAATCCATCCGGCGGATCCGCAAAGCCAAAAGGAGGGGCCTCACACCAAAAGAAATCGGCAACCGATACGTCAAAACGAACCGCAGCCGGACGCCAATGAACCCACGATAAAGCAGCGTGAATTGCCCGCCATCTGTGTTTATCTGTGGCTTCTTCAAAGGATTCGGTTGACCGGAGCCCATTGACCACTGATCCAAGAACCAAAGTTGACAGGGGCGGAGCAGGGGCGGAATGCTCCGCTTCGATGCCGTTTCACCTGACTCCTTTCGGTCACTTGCAGCTTGATGAGGCCGAACTCACCGCGGCCTCACTCGACCAACACCTAACCGAGGCATTGCGCCAAGCTCAGGCTTCAGAGGCGGGACATGGCGGCGCGGCTTTACTCCGCGTGTTGGCCACGCAGGGGCTTGACGTGCCATTGCCCGCCGACGGCGCGTATTGGCGTGAATTAGCCCGCCGCTATTTCACCGGCCTTTGTCACCTGCCGGAGGACGCCGTGGCGGCAGGAGCCGAAGGCATCGCCTTGCTCGTAGCGGTGCCGCCAGCCGAGGAATTGCAGGCTCTGGCAGAAGCGGTGCCGCCGATGCGCGGAGCGGAGTATTTGAGCGCGGCGACATTGGCGGAACTCTGGCGCTCTCTCGACGGGCTCGCACGGACCGGCATCACAGCGGGCGGAGGCAGCGTGGCGGCGTGGTTGCGCGGGCAAAATCGCCTCTGGCATTTGGTCGGGCGCGTAACCTTTCATTTGGCGGAAAATAAGCGCGACCCTGAGCGTCCGTTCGCGTTTCTCGCCACCTACACGCAGCGTATTTCTGATCAGGCCAAGCCCCAATATCTGCCGCTTGGCCGCGCCTTGCAGGAGTATGCCGGGGCAGGCAAACGCGACACGCTCCTCGCCTTGCTCGCGCCGGTGCAGCGGGCCGCTGCGCGCAGTGCGTGCGTGCGCACGTTGGTGGAGTCACAACGCGTGTTTCAACCGCAGGCGTGGACGGCGGGCGATGCGTATAAGTTTCTCCGCGATATTCCGTTGCTCGAAGAGAGCGGTGTATTGGTTCGTGTGCCGGATTGGTGGAGCGGCGGGCAAACCGTGAAGCCCCAGGTCAGCGTGACCGTGGGCGGGAAACGGCCTGGCGGGATGGGGCTGGATGCGTTGCTCGATTTCAACGTAACTCTTTCGCTCGATGGCGAACCGTTGTCTCAGGAGGAATGGGCGCAAATCCAGGCGAGCGCGGGCGGGTTGATTTTGCTTAAAGGCCGCTGGGTCGAGGCGGACCCCGCGAAACTCCAGCAGGTGCTCGAACATTGGAAGATGTTGGAAACGGCGCGTCGTGAGGGCGGCTTCACGCTGGCCGAGGGATTGCGGCTGTTGTCCGGTTCGGTCATGGAGGGCGAGTCAACAGAAGCCGCTGCTGCCGAGGTGCGCGCCTGGTCGTTCGTAAACGCAGGCGACTGGTTGGCTGAGACCCTGGCGGCCTTGCGCGATCCGGCATCGTCAGCGGCGGGCGGGCAGGGCGAGCTCCCGCCGCCGGGATTAAACGCGACGCTGCGTCCTTACCAGTTGGCAGGTGTTGCGTGGATGCGGTTCCTTACCCGGCTCGGCCTCGGAGCGTGCTTGGCTGATGACATGGGGTTGGGCAAAACCATTCAAGTGCTTGGCCTGTTGCTGCGCACCCGCGAAGAACGTTTGGCCAAAAGCGAATCTGCCGAATCAGAAAAACTTCAAGAAAAGGCTGGATCCGCCGAGAATTTAGAAGCCGACGAAGCCACCGGAACCACTAAGCCAGCGCCAGCGTTACTTGTCCTACCAGCGTCACTGCTGGGCAACTGGATGGCTGAGGCGGCGCGTTTTGCCCCTTCGTTGCGGCTGCTTGCGGTGCACCCGTCCGCTCTGTCGGCGGAGGCGTTGACGACGTTGGCGCAGTCCGATGGTGCGGGGGCTAACACGGCGTTGGCGGGCGTCGATCTCGTGCTCACGACTTATGGGATGTTGCTCAAACAGGAGTGGCTGCGGACGCGAGAATGGAGTCTCATTGTGCTCGATGAGGCGCAGGCGATCAAAAACCCGGGTTCACGCCAGACGCGCACGGTCAAAGAGTTGCGCGCGCCGATGCGCATCGCGCTCACCGGCACGCCCGTCGAAAACAGCCTCGGCGATCTCTGGTCGCTTTTTGATTTTCTCAACCCCGGCCTGCTCGGCGGCGCGAAGGCGTTTACCACCTATGCGCGTCGTCTGAGCAAGAGTACCGAACCAGGTGCGTTTGCTCCTTTGCGCCGGTTGGTGCGGCCTTATATTTTGCGTCGGCTCAAGACCGACCGCTCCGTGATCTCCGACCTGCCGGATAAAACCGAGGTCACCGCTCATTGCTCGCTCACGAAGAAACAGGCCGTGCTCTACGGCGAACTGGTCCGCGATCTCGCCGAAAAATTGAAAGCGGCGAAAGAGGGTGACGACGCGATGCAACGCCGGGGCTTGGTGCTGGCTTCATTGATGCGGCTCAAGCAACTTTGCAACCACCCCGCCCAGCTCACGGGTGAAGGCGATTATGCGGCGGCGGCAAGCGGCAAGTTTCAACGCCTCGTCGAGCTGTGCGCCGAAATCAGTTCGCGCCAGGAAAAAGTGCTCGTGTTTACCCAGTTTCGCGAGCTTACCGAACCATTGCGACATCTTCTCACGGGCGTGTTTGGGCGTCCGGGGTTGGTGTTGCACGGCACGGTATCCGTAAAAAACCGACGCGGGCTGGTGGAACAGTTCCAGGCCGAAGACGGACCGCCTTTTTTTGTTTTGTCGCTCAAAGCTGGTGGCACCGGGCTCACGCTCACACAAGCTGCGCACGTCATTCACTTTGACCGCTGGTGGAATCCCGCCGTGGAGAACCAGGCGACCGACCGCGCTTACCGCATTGGCCAAAAGAAAAACGTGCTCGTGCATAAATTTGTCTGTCGCGGCACATTGGAGGAAAAGATCGACCGCCTCATCGCGAGCAAACAAGCGCTTTCGGACGAAGTGCTCGGCACGGGGGCGGGCGGCGAGACGTTGTTGACGGAAATGCGGGATGACGAGTTGCTTTCCTTTGTTTCGCTCGACCTCGACACTGCGATGCAAGACGAATAAATCATCGTCATTTTTTCCCCTATGAGTTATTTCCACTACCAACCCTACGTTCCCGTTGCCCGACGCCGGGCTAATGCAGCGAAGGCCGCGCAGAAAGACGCCCAAAAAGGCGCCGCTCTTTCGCCCGTGGTGATTGGAGGCCGCACCATCGCCACCACTTTCTGGGGCAAGGCTTGGTGCAAACATCTCGAATCGTTTAGCGATTATGAGAACCGTCTGCCACGCGGACGTACCTACGTGCGCAACGGAGCAGTCATCGACCTAAAAGTGCTGCCTGGACGGATTGAGGCTCAGGTCATGGGCTCCTCGCTGTATAAAGAAATAATCGAAATCGAGCCGCTCGCTGCCGCTCGTTGGCAAGAAATCAAACAACGCTGCGCTGGCGGTATCGACTCGTTAGTAGACTTGCTCAAAGGCCGTTTATCGGACGGCGTGATGCAAGTCATCACGGACCGGGAGCACGGCTTGTTTCCTAAACCTTCAGAAATCGACCTGTCGTGTTCGTGTCCTGATTCCGCGAGTCTCTGCAAGCACCTCGCTGCCGTGCTCTACGGCGTGGGCGCGCGGCTCGACGCACAACCGGAACTCCTCTTCGTGCTCCGCTGTGTGGATTATAAGGAATTGATCGATATCGCCGCAGCGGGTGTGGGACAGGTGGGTGGAGCGGCAGGTTCGGGTGATTTTGCTGCTGATCAACTGGGGGCGGTCTTCGGCATCGAGATCGATTCCGGTAACGCGACCCCAGGAGCCGCTGCCGACGTGGCCGCGTCATTAACAGCTCCGACCGAGCACGCGCCTGCGTCCACACCCGCGCTTGCTCCAACACCGAAGGCAAAGACAAAGCCTAAAACGAAGCTAAAGGCGAAACAGGAGCCTAAGCCTAAGCTTAAACCTAAGCTTAAACCGAAACCGAAACCGGCGACGAGCGCCAAGAAATTGATTTCCACCGCTAAGAAAAAAGCCACGCTTAAAAAAAACAAAAAACCCATGGCCAAAAAACCATGACACCAGCCGGCGTCCTGCGGCTGGTGTCGGTTCGTGAGAGAACTAAACGAGTCTGTTTTTTAAACGTCTTCGAGACTTGGACATTGATGAGGAAAAGAATGAACAGCCGACTACAAGCATTATGGTTCGACCCTTCCTTTAGGC
>Ga0105048_10000367_pt1 | contig 67546 bp, 69 predicted proteins | sample MAT05_FD_78382 | JGI IMG/M metagenome (GOLD analysis project Ga0105048, IMG submission 78382) | Freshwater microbial communities from Lake Fryxell liftoff mats and glacier meltwater in Antarctica - MAT-05 | ecosystem: Environmental > Aquatic > Freshwater > Ice > Liftoff microbial mat | place... | reverse complement strand
CCTTTGACGGTCCGTACCAGCGTCGGTATAATTCGCCCTCCTCGCAGGCCAAGTAGCTCAGTTGGTAGAGCAGCGGATTGAAAATCCGCGTGTCGGTGGTTCGATTCCGCCCTTGGCCACCAGTATTCAGCGCCCAACTGCTCTCAGTTGGGCGTTCCCATTTCTACTTCCCGAAAACCACGCGGGGATCGCGCCCATTCTGCGTGTGCCAGGGCTCTGCGCGGTATGGGCCGAAGAGTAGCCGGTTCGACTCTCTTCTGCCCTCTGTTCTCTCAAAATCTCCACCAACTCTTTCGCCGTGGCACACGCACATTGCCTGCTGCCGCAATGACTTGTCAGTGTGTCAGATTGAACGGTTTTCCATCAAACTTGGATAGGGAGAGCATGGCGCGAACATTCGTTACTGCTTGGCGGCACACGGCATTGCATACAGCCCTTCGCGTTCCTGCGTATCCACGAGAGTTTGGTAGGCGTGACGAGGACCCTCGTATCGAGCCGCTTTAAAGACATCACTCGGCTTCGTGCTGTTGAGTTTGGCGCGCAGCATTACCTGCTCCCCTCGACGCCAGTCGCCCTTGAATTCCCATAGCGCTTTGAATACGGCAGCCTGGCCCGGCGTGCAGTGGATGGCTCCATCCGACCAGCTATCCAACGTCACCCATCGGAAATCCGACGAGAAGGGACCGAAGACAGGTTTCGTCGGGTCATCCACCACGGACATGCCGGCTGTCTCGGTCACCGGGGTGTAAGTGATCCCGCCCCCATAGAAAGCGAATCGTTCCTCCAGCGACAACCACTCCACGCCATGCCCAAGTGGCTCTCCCCGCGTTTCCCTGTGCCGAGGCGCAATGACGCGGACGTTTCCACCCTTCACCCGAACCCGATCCAAGATCGTCGGCTCGCGCCAGATATTCATCAGACTGCGCGCCAGCAGTACCGGAGCGCTTCGTGCGTCACCCAGATGCCAAACGTCGCCCCCGAGATCGATGATCCTATCCCGGCTATTGATATCCATGGCCAGCCGCAACTTCGCCCGAAACCACTCCTCATCGAGTTCCAGCACGGCCAGGTCAACCGCTTGCACCGAGACTTGGCCACACTCCGGACAATGGCAAATGCGACCTCTTTTCCCGTCGCTCCAGATCTGACATCGATGCAGCTGGCAGTAGGGGCATAGCGTATGGGTCTGATTCAGAACTGCCGGTTTCATTGCCTTGCCGAGGGTGCTGGAGGCAGCAATCTCGCTGGGTGATAACGTGCTGTGTGACAAGGGTGTGCCGCCGGAAAACAGACGGCACACCAGCGCCCATGCATCATGGCTCGACACTGATTACTCCTCGTACACCGGCTGCTGATTAGCGGTCTCGACGTGCGGCGGTGCCTCGTGGGCTGAGAGCGTCTGGCCCGGCTGCAGGATGCCCAGGGTGACGAGGTAGCGCTCCAACTGTGCCTGCATCTCGGCATCGAACTTGTGCAGGTTCAGGCGTCCCTTGCGGGTGACCTCGATGGTTACGACCTTGGGGCGCATCTTTCCAGGCTCGGGCGGATAGTAGAGATTGATGTGCGCGGCCGTCACCAACCAGCCCCGGCTCAGTGGGTTCTCGTTGGGAAACTCGTCCTGCAGCAGATCCGTCACGCAACGCTGTTCGCTGGAGGCCATTGCCGTGCAATCCAACTTCAACGCCGAACTGGGACTGAGCACGGTGATTGACTTCACTTGCAGGACATCGAACCCGTCCACTTGCGCCGCCGGTACGTTGAAGCCGAGGCGCAACACGGACAAGTCCAGCGTCGGCGGTTTGATCCGCTGGGCATCGACCTTTACGCCCAGCAGATGCTCGGCGAACGCATCGAGCAGCATCTGATGGTATTTGACGCCGCCCCGCACCAGGGTCCGAGTGACGCCGGTAGCCATCGAATATTCCAGCACCGAGTGGATATTCGGATTGCCAACTCGCCGCTTGAGGTCGTCACCCTCGAACTCCAATTGCAGCATCGCCAGATCCTTGACGTGGACGCTCAGCAAGAATACGCCCGGGCTGCGTTCCATGAGATACGCCTTGCTCCGGTCGCCACATTGCATCTCGCGCTGGTAGAACGTCGACACGGCCTGGCGCAATCCTGTCATGGCCGGTTCCGAGGTGTTGGGACGGCGGCATACGCCGAGATCGTGCTGCTGGGCCTGCCCACCGTGACGCTCGAAATGATCGACGTCGCCAGCGCGATCGAACAGGTCTGGGTGCTTTACGTAGAGCCAGAACGAACGGTGCATGTCGCTCTGGCAGGCCACCAATCCCGATAGTGCAGCCGCATTGCCCGTTGATACCTGAAACATGGCCTGTTTGCCGGCGGCGTCGCCCAACTCAACACTTGCACGGAATTTCGCCGCCACCCGGTCCCGTACCGTAACATCAGGGCAAGTGAGCAAGGCTTCCACCAACGCCTGCGAGGTTTCTGGCGCATCGGCCCAGGCAAACCCTGCAGGCATGGTTAGCCCATTGTCCGTCAAAAAGTCGCGCAGCCCGGCGTCCACCGGCAGTTCGAGCAGTACTTCGACCCAAGTCTTTTTCATCTTCGTAGTCCTTTCCGAAATGGCGTCGGAGGTCTGCGAACGAGGAAATCGAAGCGCTGGCCGGCGACTATGGTAACTAAACATATATCGCGCATTAGTAAAGTAGCGTGATACAGCGTGATTCTGTTCCCCTCTTATCCGCTTGTCAATAAGCAAGGAACATCTGGCGCTTTCCTGTATCACAGAGCTATACTTTCAGTCCTATCAGGATTAATTGACGAGACAGGAGCACCGCCATGGGTTCGGCGTTCGGAATACGCCTGCGAAGCCTGCGCGAGGCCAAAGGGCTGACATTGCAGCAGGTGGCCGACGCGGTCGGCTGTACTAAGGCCTATATCTGGGAACTGGAGAAAAAACCGGGACAGCGGCCCTCCGCCGAACGGATCCAGGCCATTGCGAAGATATTGGGTGTAACGATGGGTGACCTCATGGGAGAGCCCGTTGATGAAGCACCTGCGGCCACACCCGATGACGTCGTTTTCTTCCGCGAGTATGTTGGTATGCCGGAGGATGAGAAGCGGCGTTTCCGGCAGGCGCTGGAAGTCATGTTCGGCTCGCGCAAGGACGGAGACAAGAAGTGACTGCGGAGGTTTTCTCCCCGCCCAAGGCTGCATACGACATCATTAAAGTGATGCGTGCTTACCTTGGTAGTGAGATGCCACACGCGACAGATCTCGACTTGATTCGGCGATTGCTTCCTTTGACTCAATTTGGACGAGGCGTTAAAGAGATCAAGCCTCCGGCGCCCGCACCGTGGTCAGGCTGCGAAGGCGCATTGGTGCGTAATCCGGACGATGCTGCCGAATGGGGTATTTTCTACAACGGCTCAGCCAGGCACGAGCGACAGCGCTTTACCATCGCCCACGAGCTCGGTCATTTTGTACTGCACCGCGATCGGCAAGCGGACTTCAATTGCGACAAGGCTAGCGTTTACTCGGGTTCGGAGACGATGGCTCTCATCGAGCGCGAGGCCAATGTTTTTGCCAGCAATCTCCTCATGCCGGGAGACGTGTTCGGGAAATGCATCGATGGATCCCGCATCGATCTCCACTTGCTGAGCGAACTGGCCAAGCAATTTGAAGTGTCGTTCGAGGCGCTGTGCATCCGCTTCGTCCAGCACACGAGCCAGCGGGCGATCCTGGTCTGCTGGGACAGCGGTTATCTGGACTACGAATGCCGCAGCAAGTCGGCGGTCAGGACGCGGGCGCGTGTTCGAAGCGCGGATGACCCGCAGGAGCCATTACCGAACACCGTTGCCGCCGATACCTCGGTGGTACAGGAATGGAACGGCATCACTTTGTCGGCTGCCATCTGGTGTGCCGAGGAGGCTCCGTACATGAAGCTGACGGAGTTCAAGCATACCTACAGCGAGCGCGATCGGGTACTCAGCTTGTTGCTGCTGGAATCGGCCGAGCCGCGACCGTGGGATCGATCATGGCAGGACGGCGATAGCTTCGATAGTTACGACCAGTTCATCACGAACGGCCAGTTGCCGGTTCGGTAAAACGTGGCCGATCGATGACATGACAACGTTACCCACAGACGGCACACTGCAGACGCTGCAGCACGAAGTTCAGCGATTGTTGGGCCGTTGTCTGCTTCGGTTGCAACAATACGAGCGCCTGATCAAGGCCATCGTGGCGCACCACGAGATTGCAGGGCCCGCCCATGCTCTGGAGTCGATCCGCTCGGCGCGCATCGCCGACACTGCTAGCAAAACGCTTGGCACACTGGTTGGCCAACTTATCGGATCGTATGTCGTCACCGATGAAGGCGACACTCCTGCCGAGGTATCCGCAAATGCGCCCAATGACGTCATTTCATTTGGCATGCGAATGCAGCTGAGCATCTCCGCTGAAGACTATGTGCGGACTGAGAACGATCTGAAGGAACTGGTTTCGCTGCGAAACAACCTGGTGCACCACTTTATCGATCAGCACGACCTTTGGAGTCTGGACGGTTGCCGTGGAGCGCACAATGCGTTAATAGCTGCCTACAGCCGCATCGACCAGCACTTCGAGCAACTTCGTGGCTGGGCGGAGCACATGGATCAGGTGCGGCAGCTCGCGGCGGAGTTCGTCCAGTCAGACGTATTTCACGATCTTGTAGTTAATGGCATCGCCCCGGATGGCTCCGTCGATTGGCCTGCTTCCGGCATTGTGCGAGCGCTTCGGGAAGCTGCGGGTGAATTAGCTGTTGAGGGATGGACCCCTGTCGCCATGGCTGGAAGGTGGATTGTCGAGCGCCACCCCGAACAACTTCCCGCAAAGTATGGATGCAGCAGTTGGCGGCAGGTGGTGCACGAGTCTCGTCTTTTTGATCTTCGGTACCGCGACGTTGATGGTCAGCGTGCTGCCTGGTATCGATCCAAGAAGGCGTAGCCAAGAGCCTGCGCACCTGTTCGCGATTCCCCCGGGTCCCTGATTCCGCGCACTTCCGCTAAAACCCGTTACCCGGAGTGGCACTCGCAAATAGCATGAGCAGCGTTACCTTATGGAACGCTTGCCATCATGCACGACATCGAACCCATCTCCATCGACCGGGGAAAATCAGGTCCCCGTCACGCGCACGAAGAAATCGCCGACTTGCTCTCTGCAGCATTGCTGCGACTGCGCGCCAGAAATTCAGCGTCAGACGATCCAGATAAATCTGGCCATAGAGAGCCGGTTTGTCTTGGCTTCTCCCACCCACAGCGCGTGAATGCGAACCCCAATCAGCAAGAAGGAGTTCGCCCATGACGACACACGCACCCCTGCCCGATACAGCAACAGTCTCGGCTCGCATCGCTCAACTTTCCCTGTTGCCCATGGACTGCATCTGGGCAATGTGGGACGAGCATTTCGGTCAGCGACCGAATCACCATCACCGTACCTGGCTGGAGAGCCGACTGGCTTACAAGCTCCAGGAGCGGGCTCTTGGCAGTCTCAAGGTATCGGTACGGCGCAAACTGGAGAGCATCGGCGAGACCGGAGTGCTGCCCAAGAATCTTCAGCGCGAAGCCGATCGCCTACTGCCGGGCACGATCCTGACCCGCATCTATGATGATGTCGAACACCATGTTCTGGTGCGCGGCGTGCGCGACTTCGAATACCGAGGGCAGCGCTTCACGAGCCTGACGGCAGTGGCCAGGGTAATCACAGGATGCCCATGGTCAGGTCCGCTATTTTTTGGACTCAAGACGCGCAGCAAGCAGGAGGCACCATGAGAGCGAACCGCACCATAGCGACGCCTTCGTCGACGATCGTCCCCAAAAAACGCTGTGCCATCTATACGCGCAAATCCACCGACGAAGGACTGGACCAGGAGTACAACAGCCTGGACGCGCAACGGGATGCTGGCTTGGCATTTGTCGCCAGCCAGCGCCACGAAGGCTGGGTTGTCGTTGGCGATGGCTACGACGACGGTGGCTATTCCGGCGGCAACTTGGATCGTCCCGGCCTCAAACGCCTCATGGCCGATATCGATGCCGGCGAGATCGATATTGTCGTGGTGTACAAAATCGATCGCTTAACTCGAGCCTTGTCAGACTTTGCCAAACTGGTCGACGTTTTCGATCGCAACGGGGTGTCGTTCGTCTCCGTCACCCAGCAGTTCAATACCACCACCTCCATGGGGCGGCTCACACTCAACATTCTGCTGTCCTTCGCCCAATTCGAGCGTGAGGTGACTGGTGAGCGCATCCGCGACAAGATAGCTGCCAGCAAGGCCAGGGGAATGTGGATGGGTGGCATGCCGCCACTCGGGTACGACGTCGTCGAGCGCAAACTGGTCGTCAATGCCGCCGAAGCCGATCTGGTGCGCGGCATCTTCTGTCGGTATGCCGAGCATGGTTCTGCGGCGCAGCTTGTCCGCGAGCTTGCCATCGAAGGCCAGACCACGAAGTCCTGGGTCACGCAGGGTGGCCTGCATCGCCCTGGTCGCCCGATCGATCAGCAATACTTGTTCGCCATGCTGCGCAACCACATCTACCTTGGCGAGATGGTGCACAAGGGCGAAAGTTATCCGGGGCAGCACCAAGCGATCGTTTCTCCAGAACTCTGGAATGCCGCCCACGCTTTCATCGAACGGCGAAAGCAGGGCCCGCGCGGGCATCGCACGGAACACCCAGCATTGTTGGCAGGTCTGCTGTTTGCACCCGATGGGCAGCGCATGATTCACCATTTCACCAAGAAGAAAAACGGACGGCTCTACCGCTATTACGTGCCCTACCTGCACAAGCGGCGCAATGCCGGGGCCACATTGCAGCCCGGTACGGAAGATATCGGGGCCCTCCCAGCTGCCGAGATCGAGAATGCAGTCCTCGAACAAATTCACCTGGCGCTCCGCTCGCCGGAGATGCTCGTCGCCACATGGCGTGCCTGCCAGAGGCATCCTGCCGGCGCAGATCTTGACGAAGCGCATGTGGTGATCGCGATGCAGCGAATCGGCGCCGTGTGGGAGCAACTCTTCCCGATTGAGCAGCAACGTATCACGCAACTGTTGATCGAGCGCATCCAAGTGCACGGGCAAGGGTTGGACATCCTTTGGCGCGAGGATGGGTGGATCGGCCCGGGAGCAGACATTGCACGGCATCCTCTGGTCGAGGAAATGAAGGAGTCCCCGGAGGAGTCTTACGCATGAGAACTACGGCGAAACCAACCATGAGAGCTGACAATCCCCGACTGCGCAGCGTCCGTATCGACATCGGCGGCGATGCCCGCAACTACACCACCGGCCAACAGCGGGTGACGGTGGTGCCGCTCACCATCCGTCGCAAACAGAACCGCAAGGTCATGATTCCGCCGGCCGGTGATGACTCGTTGCTGGGTGCAGGTGGCCACGATCTGCCGATGATCAGGATGTTGGGCAAAGCTTTCTACTGGCACCGCCTGCTCGATGAGGGGCGATATCCCTCCGCGAATGACTTGGCCCGTTCATTGAAGCTTGAGCCTGGTTGGGTGGCGGAAGTTTTGCGCTTGACCACGCTGGCACCGGACATCATTGAGTCCGTTCTCGACGGCCGCCAGCCCCGTGATCTGAATCTTCACACCTTGCGCGGCCGCCGTGACCAACTGCCACGTGATTGGGGCGAGCAACGCAAAGCGCTGGGGTTCGCGAACTGAACCACTGACGCCAACAAATTTGCCACGACGGCGAGCCCTGTGCTCGCCGTTTTCGCTTCTACGACCCCGGCAATGGCGAACCAGAAGTTTCCTCGTGGTTCGCCATTCCGTCCCTCTTATGTTCGCCACTGAAATTTTCCAATGACACCTGTTCCTCAACAACGTCATTGGAGGTTTATATGCCGACACCGGCAAGCAACATCCCTCGGTCGTCCCACCCGGCGATCAACAGCTTGGCACCTGGCGACCGCCGGGTCCTGAACGAAAACGAGCTTGCACAGCGTTGGGGTCTCAGCCCCAAAACATTACAGCGCTGGCGCAGCGAAGGTCGCGGACCTCGCTACCTCAAGTTGTCGAAAAGAGTCAGCTATCCCCTCGAAGCCGTCATCGACTTCGAATATAGCGCGCTGCACGACTCGACTTCCGAGCGCGTGGCGAAGGCAGGAGGGCAAGCATGATGACTTCCGACACATCTCCTGTCGATATCGAGCAGGCCATGCCATTGGCCGAAATGAGCGTTGCTCAGATCGCCGCGCTGCAGCCAGCACAACTGCAAGAGGCACACACCAATCTGCTGACCCTGCAGTCCTTGGTCAAGGGCGTGCTCGATCGTTTCCATGCTGCGCTCGATCAACGCTATTCCGAGCAGGCCACGGCAATCAGGCAGGCATCCGGTAAGGATTTCGGCGTTTGCCATCTCTCTGATGGGCCACTGCGCATCACGGTCGACGTTCCCAAAAAGGTCGTCTGGGATCAGCCACAACTGGCCGAGATCGCACAGCGCATCGCCGCTGCCGGCGACAAGGTCGGCGACTACATCGACACCGACTACTCGATTTCCGAGACCCGCTTCAACGCCTGGCCGACGACCCTCAAGGAGACGTTCGCCAAGGCCCGCACCGTCAAACCCGGCAAAACCAGCTACCGCATTGCCTTAGTACAGGAGCATCACGAATGAAAACCCCGACCCTGCATCAATCCCTGCAAGCCAAGCTCGGCGCCTATTCCGGCGAACACCTGACCGCCGCGATCCGTTATCAGGATCGCTACGGCAATCTGGTGGAGAAGCCCCTGCTCGACGCCACCCTGGATGAAGTGGCCTTCGCTATCCAGACCCTCAATGCCGAGAGTGCGAGCATTCACCGCCGCCGCAGCGCACTCGACAGCCTCTACACCCTGGCCCGTGAGAATGGCTGCCTCGGCTCGGACACGGTTGGCGTAGTCGCGGTGGAGGTGACGAAATGAACCAGATCGTCGCCTTCGACTTCGAGTCGCATAACGTCCGTGTCGTCCTCGGCCAGGATGGCGAGCCCCTGTTCGTTGCTGCAGATCTGTTGTCCACTCTGAACCTCGATCGCAAAGCACTGGAGCGCCTGGACGATGACGAAAAGGGGGTGAGTTCAATTCACACCCCTGGCGGGCAGCAGGAGATGACCGTGGTCAACGAGTCCGGTCTCTTCAACTTGGTGCTCGGCAGCCGCAAGCCCGAAGCCAAGCGCTTCAAGCGCTGGGTGACCCACGAGGTGCTGCCCTCGATCCGCAAGACTGGTTCCTATGCCGGGCCCGGCTCCGTGGCTGCACTGACGGCGCTCACCCAGGACCGCGTCACCGCCATCCTGATGATCGGCGAGGCGGTGGCGAAGGTGCCCGGTGTCAAGCAGGGCATCGCCATGGCGGCAACGCTTACCTGCATCCAGGAGAACACAGGATTGTCGGTGGAGACGATGCGTCGGGCGCTGCCCGCTTGCAATGATCCTCTGGCGGCGGTGAACCCGACGAAGCTCGGTGAGCAAATCGGTCTGTCGGCCAGGGCGGTCAACCTCCGGCTGGCTGCTCTGGGATTCCAGAACCGCAACGACCGTGACGAGTGGGAACTGACCGATGCCGGCCAGGCATGGGGCGAAGCACTGCCGTACTCCCGCAATGGGCATTCCGGCTACCAGATCCTCTGGCGGCCTGAAGTCGCCGAGCTGCTCAAGGAGGCCGCGTAATGTCGCTACCCATCATTTCAGCCGACGAGCGGAGGCGCGAGCGGTACAGCGCCAAGGTCGGCCTGGTTGGTTTCCCTGGCGTCGGCAAGACCACCCAACTCAAGACCCTGCCGGCCGATTCGACGCTGTTCGTCGATCTCGAGGCTGGCGATCTCTCGGTGCGCGACTGGCCGGGTGACACGGTGCGGCCACGCACTTGGCAAGAATTCCGCGATCTCGTGGTGTTCCTCGCCGGCCCGATGCCAACCGCCACTGCTGAACAGGCGTTCTCGCAGGCCCACTTCGAGCATGTCTGCGCCCGCTATGGTGACCCGGCACAGCTGGCCAAATACGACACCTACTTTGTTGACAGCCTGACCGTGCTCTCGCGCCTGTGCTTCGCCTGGTGCAAGACCCAGCCGCAGGCCTTCAGCGAGAAGAACGGCAAACCGGACAGCCGGGGCGCTTACGGCCTGCTGGGCCAGGAAATGATCACGGCGCTCACGCACCTGCAGCACGTCCGGGACAAGCACGTCATCTACGTCGCCATCCTCGAGGAGAAGACCGATGACTTCAACCGGCGCTACTACCAGTTGCAGTTGGAGGGCAGCAAGACCGCGCTGGAGTTGCCCGGCGTACTCGATGAGGTCGTGACCCTGGCCATCCTCAAGGCCGACGACGGCACAACCTACCGGGGTTTTGTAACCCGCGCCGACAACACCTTCGGCTATCCGAGCAAGGACCGCAGTGGCCGCCTCGACGCTATCGAGGAGCCGGATCTCGGCAAGCTCATCCAGAAATGCCTCGGCACCCAGAGCAACTGAGGCCGCAGGCCAATCCATCGCATTGACCCAATTCAAGGAGAAACACATGAACCAGAACACATGGCAGGACTTCAACGATGCAGAACAGCAACAGGGCTTCGATCTCATCCCCAAGGGCGCGCTCGTCAAGGTACGCATGACGATCAAGCCGGGCGGCCACGACGATCCTACCCAGGGTTGGACCGGGGGCTATGCCACCGAGAGCTTCGACACCGGCAGCGTCTACCTCGCCTGCGAGTTCGTCGTGCTGGAAGGCCCGTTTGCCAAACGCAAGATGTGGTCGAACATTGGCCTGCAATCCCGGAAAGGGCCAGCCTGGGGTCAGATGGGCCGCAGCATGATTCGCGGCATCCTCAATTCCGCCCGCAATGTCTCGCCTCAGGACAACTCACCCCAAGCCGCCACTGCCCGGCGCATCAACGGCTTCGCCGACCTGGATGGCATTGAGTTCCTGGCCCGCGTGGATGTCGAGAAGGACGCCAAGGGCGAGAGCCGCAACGTGGTCAAGCTGGCCGTCGAACCCGATCACAAGGACTACGCGGCGCTGATGGGCATGGCGCCCAAGGTGCCGAACGGCGGCAGTTCCGGTGCACCTGCGCAGGCGAATCCGTCTCATGCGACTCCTCAGCGTCCGGCTGCAACCGGCAAGCCGGCCTGGGCACAGTAGGAGCGTGGGCATGAACGGAAAACGTTGTGGCAATTGCCACCATCTGGATCCAACAAGTGCCAGCGACATTGGCGGCTTGCGTATCGCTCGCTGCCGCCATCCGAAAGGTGTGCGCATCGGCACGACTGCCATTCGAAACGACTATGTCGAATTGGATGCTTTCTGCGCTGAGCACGTCGTCCGTGCCCGGCGTGGAGTGCAGCCGGGAGGTGGCCATGTATGAGCGGAAAGTGTTGGGTCTGCAAACGACAGGCCAGGGGCTTCGGCTATTCCGACAACCAGCATCGCATCGGCAACCCTCGTCGCTACCCCGTCGACTGGGTGTTCTGCTCCCGGCGCTGCCAGGACGCGTTTCACGCACTGTATGGCAAGTGGCTGCGCGTCAAGGATGGCGGCAAGGACATCAGGGAGGTCGTCATGATCGATCCGTCTGATGTCGAGTTGGCTGCCATGCGCAGTTGTCTCAAAGCGTTCGGCGAGGCAGCAGGCGCGATCGGATTCACCAAGCCGCTCGGTGACTACTCCGAAGCCGAGGCGCTGCGCGTGATCGATGCCATCGTGACCTGCTACACCGACGCAATGGTCGTGCACCACGAGGCGACCAAATTCCCACCGGTGCGGGGCATGGCGCCTACCCCCGATCCGCTGGCGAGTCCGTTCGCCGATCTGGAGGATGACCTGCCCTGGGAAGACGGGAAGGGAGGTAAGTCATGATGGACTTCAACTCCTCTTCCAGCATTTCTGGACAGATCACCACATTGGTCGATGCCGGAATGCAGCGCGTGCGTTCCACTGCGGTGCAGCGTGAGTACCTGGGTGCTTCGCGCCTCGGGGCGTCATGCGAACGTGCCCTGCAGTACGAATTTGCCAAGGCTCTGGTCGATCATGGCCGTGACCATGATGGGCGCTTGTTACGCATCTTCGAGCGCGGCCACGTCATGGAGGACTGCATGGTCGAGTGGTTGCGGGCAGCCGGGTTCGATCTGCGCACCCGTAAACCCAGTGGCGATCAGTTCGGTTTCTCGGCGGTCGGCGGACGCCTGCAGGGGCACATCGATGGCGTCATCGTTGATGGCCCCGAGGGCTTTGCTTACCCAGCTCTCTGGGAGTGCAAGTGCCTCGGCTCGAAGTCCTGGCGTGACCTCGAGAAAAACCGGCTGGCCGTGGCCAAGCCGATCTACGCCGCGCAGGTAGCGATCTACCAGGCCTATCTGGAGTTGCATGAACAGCCGGCAATCTTCACGGCGATCAATGCCGACACCATGGAGATCTACACCGAACTGGTGCCGTTCGATGCGGCACTGGCCCAGCGCATGTCCGACCGCGCGTTGAAGGTGATCTCGGCCACGGATGCTGGAGAGTTGCTGCCACGCGGCTTTCTCGACCCCGCCCATTTTGAGTGCCGGATGTGCGCATGGCAGGACCGGTGCTGGAGGAATACACCATGAACCTTTCATCTATTGCCGATGTGCTTGGCGAGCGCTTGGTCGATGCGAGCGAGGCGGCCCATTGCCTGAATCTGCCGATGTACTTGCTCACCCACCCCAAGGAGCGTCAGCGGCTGGGCATACCGCATTATCGGGTCGGCAAGCTCGTGCGCTTCAAATTGCAGGAGCTGGAAGCTTGGATGCTGGCACAGGGGGGCGCGTCGAATGCTTGATTTCAACGATGCCCCTGCTGAGTTGCCACAGGACAGTGGGGTGCCCCGTGAGTCGTTGCGAGCCGATCTCGTCGCTCGACTGGAATCGGTCCTGGCCACACTGTTCCCTGCCGGCAAGAAGCGCAAAGGGAAATTTCTCATCGGCGATGTGCTTGGCAGCCCCGGCGATAGCCTCGAGGTTGTCCTCGATGGTGAGAAGACCGGGCTGTGGACCGATCGTGCAACCGGTGATGGCGGTGACATTTTCGATCTTATCGCGGCACATTTGGGTGCCAATGTGCAGACAGATTTTCCGCGCGTGCTACAGCATGCCGCTGATCTGCTTGGCCAGTCGCCCCCGGTTCCCTCTCGCAAGACCAAGAAGGAAGCCCCGGTCGACGAACTCGGCCCGGCCACCGCGAAGTGGGATTACCACGATGCAGCCGGTAGTCTGATCGCAGTTGTTTACCGTTATGACCCGCCCGGTCGCAAGAAGGAATTCCGACCGTGGGACGCAAAACGCCGAAAGATGACGCCGCCAGAGCCGCGTCCGCTCTACAACCAGCCGGGCCTGGCCTCGGCCAGTCAGGCGGTGCTGGTCGAGGGCGAGAAATGCGCCCAGGCGCTCATCGATGCGGGCGTCACTGCCACGACGGCGATGCACGGTGCGAATGCCCCGGTGGAGAAAACCGACTGGTCGCCGTTGGCCGGCAAGTCCGTACTGATCTGGCCTGACCGCGACAAGCCGGGCTGGGACTATGCGACGCAAGCAGCACAGACCATCCTGTCGGCGGGCGCGAAAACCTGCCACATCCTATATCCGCCAGAGGAGGCAGCCGAGGGGTGGGATGCGGCCGACGCCATCGCCGAGGGCTTTGACGTTGCGGCATTTCTCGCTCATGGCCCGCGCCTGCAGATGCACGACATCACCGTTGATGCCGATCCTGTGGCCAGCAGCGACGAGTCGGTCTGGGGTACGGAGGATGCGCTGGCGCTGGCCTTCACCCGGCGCTACCACAGGGACTGGCGCTACGTGGCGACCTGGGGCCGTTGGCTGGTGTGGGACGGTAACCGCTGGCGCACCGAGGACACACTGGCCGCCACTGATCTGATCCGCAGCGTTTGCCGGCATGCCGCTGTGCGTGCCGAGAATCCCAAAGTGGCGGCTAAGCTCGCCAGCGCGAGTACGGTCGGTGGCGTCGAGCGGCTGTCACGCGCAGACCGCAGACATGCTGCCACCACCGAGGAATGGGATGCCGATCCCTGGCTGCTCAATACCCCGGGCGGCGTGGTTGATCTCAAGACCGGCAGACAGCGTTCACATGACCGTGCTGACCGGATGACGAAAATCACCACGGCCACGCCCGGGGGCGAGTGTCCGACCTGGCGTCAATTCCTCGACGAGGTCACGGGTGGTGACAAAGAGTTGCAGAGCTACTTGCAGCGAATGGTCGGTTATGCACTCACCGGCTCGACGCGAGAGCATGCGCTGTTTTTTCTGTACGGCACGGGCGCGAACGGCAAGTCGGTGTTCGTGAACACGCTGGCCACCATCCTCGGCGACTACGCGACCAACGCGCCGATGGACACTTTCATGGAAACGCGCACCGACCGGCATCCGACCGATATGGCCGGGTTGCGCGGCGCACGCTTCGTGGCAGCCATCGAAACCGAGCAGGGGCGACGCTGGGCGGAATCGAAGGTCAAGAACCTGACCGGGGGCGACAAGATCTCCGCGCGTTTTATGCGCCAGGACTTCTTTGAGTTTTTCCCGCAGTTCAAGTTGTTCGTGGCGGGCAACCACAAGCCGGCCATTCGCAACATTGACGAGGCGATGAAGCGGCGACTGCACCTGATCCCGTTCACGATCACCGTGCCCCCCGAGCGTCGTGACAAGCATCTCCAGCAGAAATTGCTGGCCGAGCGTGACGGCATCCTGGCCTGGGCGGTGCAGGGCTGTCTTGACTGGCAACGCCTGGGGCGGCTCGACCCTCCTCAGCGGGTCGTGGAGGCAACCGAGGAGTATTTCGAAGCCGAGGATGCACTGGGCCGTTGGCTGGAGGAGTGTTGCGTGCGCGAGCCCAACGCCAAGTCGCTGACTGCCGAACTGTTCACCGACTGGAAGCAATGGTCGGAAGCGGCGGGCGAATTCAGCGGGTCGCAGCGGCGCTTTTCCGATCTGCTCATCACACGCGGCATTGAGAAATGGCGCAACAGCGTGGGTGTGCGGGGATTTCAGGGGATCGGTCTCAAGAACCCACCTGCACCCGCCTACACCCCCTATGCCGACAACTGACGCTCATGAAAAATCATCTGTCTGACGCAGCCGACGCTCTTTCACGTAACTCACCACACGTGTGCGCGTGCGCGCCTCATGGAATGTTTCGACAAACCGTGTCGGCTGCGTCAGACCAAAACGAAAAAGGACTGAACACATGAACACGACGATCCTGGCCCTCGATCTGGGCACGACAACCGGGTGGGCGCTGCATCACCTGGACGGCAGCATCATCAGCGGTACGGAGTGCTTCAAGCCGCAGCGCTTCGAGGGTGGCGGCATGCGCTTCCTGCGCTTCAAGCGCTGGCTCAACGAACTGCTGTCGGCGAGCCAATCCATCAACGCGGTGTACTTCGAAGAGGTAAGGCGTCACGCAGGCGTGGATGCCGCCCATGCCTACGGCGGTTTTATGGGACACCTCACCGCGTGGTGCGAGCACCAGAACATTCCGTACCAGGGCGTACCCGTCGGCACGATCAAGAAACACGCTACCGGCAAAGGCAATGCCGGCAAAGAAGAGGTGATCGCAGCCGCACGGTCACGTGGTCACGCCCCCAAGGACGACAACGAAGCCGATGCCCTGGCACTGCTGCACTGGGCCATCGAGACGCAGGAGGTGTGACGTGAAGATCCCGGCACAGCAATACCGTTGTCCCCTGGGCCGCAGCACGCAGCGCGTTGAACCGGACAGCATCAAACGCGAAGGCTGGCGCGATCAACACATTCTGGTCGTGGCCGAGGACGACGACCGGTTGGATTTCGTGGAACGTGAATTCGTTCGGCAGTTGGGTGAACGACTGTATGGGGAGAAGCGCCGTGGCTGAATGGACAACAGAGGATGTGGCCGCGAGGTTTGCCGAGGCCGCCGAGACCGGGCGTCGTCTGCCTCGCGTCAAAGTGCAGGGCTACTTCAACGTCTGGCCTGCCTTCGCTCGGGAGGTGTGGGAGTCCAGTCCTGATGACGATCACGCCTATCGCCCCATGCCTCCCGCGCCACAGGCCATCGACCAAATGATGGAGACGATGCGCTGGGTGCTGTGGCTGGAGGAGGAGCAACGTCACCTCATATGGATGCGTGCCAAGCAATACGAATGGAAGTTCATTTGTCGTCGCTTCGGCTGCGAGCGAACTACCGCATGGCGACGTTGGCAACGGGCACTGCAGATCGTTGCGGCACGGCTCAATGAGTAGGCTTATCGCATAATAGTGATTTGACGTGATTTAGCGGCAATGAGCATGCAAGCGCTGCAATCAAAGGCAATGAGCGGATTTTGGCCATGCAACATCTACCCCCGATTTTCGATAGGATGGCAGCTATGATCTGGCGAGCGGTGTGGGTGTGACGCCTACATTGCTTTCAGTCAGAAATTCGACGGGTCCTTCCTGCCCAAAAACCCATGCGGGAGGCGACAGCGCGGCATTTCGATAGCGTCAGGCTGCAAAACGAGGTTACCGGGGGTTACCAGTTACCACCCCGGTTACCACCTGAACCAAGTTACCACCCAATTCTTGACCCGCCCCTGTGGCGGGTTTTTGCATTCTATGACTCAGACACTGAACGTCGAGTACCGGAAGGTCGAGACGCTGATCCCCTTTGCGCGTAATCCCCGCACGCATTCCGATGCCCAGGTGGCGAAACTGGCCGCCAGCATCGTCGAATTCGGCTGGACCAATCCCGTCCTGGTGGATGGAAGTCAGGGGATTATTGCTGGCCACGGTCGCCTTGCCGCCGCCCGCAAACTCGGGTTGACCGAAGTGCCAGTGATTGAACTTAGCCATCTGACGCCAGCGCAGAAGCGTGCCTACGTGATCGCCGACAACCGCCTGGCGCTCGACGCCGGCTGGGACGAAGAGATGCTTGCTGCGGAACTGGCCGAACTCACGGAGTCGGGTTACGACCTGACGCTGACCGGATTTTCCAACGAGGAAATTGAAGACTTACTGGTGGATGGTGGGGAAGGAACGGCCGAGGAATCCTCGGCTGATTCCGACGACGATGCCGCCGACGAGGTTCCTGATACGCCGGTCAATCCGGTCTCGCGCTCAGGCGACGTCTGGCAACTGGGTGTGCATCGTGTGATCTGCGGTGATGCCGCCGATGCCACCGTGGTCGCAACCCTGATGGCCGGCGACAAGGCTGCGCTGTGCTTCACGTCGCCGCCCTACGGCAACCAGCGGGACTATACGAACACCATCATTGATTGGGATGCCCTTATGCGTGGCGTTTTCTCCAATCTACCGATGACTCCGAACGGCCAAGTGCTGGTAAATCTCGGGCTGATTCACCGCGAAAACGAAGTCATACCCTACTGGGACGGCTGGCTCGACTGGATGCGCACGCAGGGCTGGCGGCGTTTTGCTTGGTACGTCTGGGATCAAGGCCCGGGATTGCCCGGCGACTGGAATGGTCGGCTGGCTCCTTCGTTCGAGTTTGTCTTTCACTTCAACCAGCAGGCCCGGCAGGCCAACAAGATCATGCCCTGCAAATTCGCCGGCCAGGAAACCCATCTACGCAAGGACGGCAGTTCTACGGCCATGCGCAAAAAAGATGGAACGATCGGTGGCTGGACGGCTACCGGTACGCCCACTCAGGACACCAAGATTCCCGATTCCGTGATTCGCATCATGCGGCACAAGGGAAAGATCGGACAGGACATTGATCACCCGGCGGTATTCCCGGTGGCGTTGCCAGAGCACATTCTGGAAACCTACACCGACGCTGGCGACATCGTGTTCGAGCCGTTCTGCGGATCCGGCACCACGCTGCTTGCGGCACAACGAACTGGCCGCGTAGTGCGGGCCACCGAAATCGCCCCTGAGTACGTTGATGTGACGATCAAACGCTTCCAGCAGAACTTCCCTGAGGTGCCGGTCACTCTCGTGGCCACTGGCCAGACCTTTAATGCGATTGCCGCAGAACGATTGGGAGCACGGGCATGACGATTTCGTGGCTTGCCGACAAGATCGAGCAGTGGCCGACGGCCAAGCTGGTGCCTTATGCCCGGAATGCGCGCACGCACTCGGATGCACAAGTGGCGCAAATCGCTGCGTCGATTGCCGAGTTCGGATTCACCAATCCGATACTGGCAGGTAGTGACGGTGTGATCGTCGCCGGGCATGGCCGACTGGCTGCTGCACAGAAACTGGGCATCGCTAACGTGCCGGTCGTGATCCTCGACCATCTGACGCCGACCCAGCGTCGCGCTCTGGTCATTGCGGATAACCGCATCGCCGAGAATGCCGGGTGGGACGAGGCCATGCTGCAGGTCGAACTGGCCGATCTCCAGGGTGATGACTTTGACCTATCGCTGACCGGCTTCGATGCCGATGCGCTTGCCGACCTACTGGCTGGCGAAGAGATGATGACTGAGGGGCAGACCGACGAAGATTCCGTTCCTGACGCAGGCCCATCGATAACGCGCCCGGGAGATGTCTGGCTCTGTGGCAATCATCGCGTCATCTGTGGTGACTCGACAGACGCCAGCACTTACGATGCGCTGATGGCCGGCGAAATCGCCGACATGGTATTCACTGATCCACCCTATAACGTGGACTATGCCAACACTGCCAAGGACAAGATGAGGGGAACGGATCGGCCGATCTTGAACGACAACCTCGGCGCTGGTTTTTACGACTTCCTGTTGGCGGCACTGACGCCCACGTTGGCCCACTGCCGTGGCGGCATCTACGTGGCGATGTCATCCTCCGAACTTGATGTTCTACAGTCTGCCTTTCGCTTGTCGGGCGGTAAATGGTCGACGTTCATCATCTGGGCGAAGCACGCCTTCACGCTCGGGCATGCGGACTATCAGCGGCAGTTTGAGCCGATCCTGTACGGCTGGCCAGCCGACGGAACCCGGCACTGGTGCGGTGCACGTGACCAGGGCGACGTCTGGAACATCAAGAAGCCGCACAAGAACGATCTGCACCCGACCATGAAACCGGTCGAGTTAGTCGAACGTGCTGTGCGAAATTCCAGTCGCCCGGGCGACATCGTTCTGGACTCATTCGGCGGATCGGGAACAACCATGATTGCGTCCGAGAAGTCAGGTCGCATGGCCCGGCTGATCGAGTTGGATCCGAAGTACGTCGATGTGATTGTGCGTCGCTGGCAAGACTATGCCGGGGCGCAGGCCACCCGCCAGTCGGATGGGGTGGCGTTTGATGACCTGGTGTCAGAACTGGGCGGTCTTGAAAACCGTGAAGCCGTTGGGTGTGTGGCGAACGAAACGTAGCCACTTGCCGTTCCCGCTTCGCTCGGCAGTAACCCAGAGGTCGTCGGTGCCAGAGATGCGGATTTCCTGACCGGGTTCGAGTCCGTTGATGCGTTGGTCGAGGGTCGTTGTCATTGCGCTCTCCTTTATGCCATCTCGTAGCCGGCGCGCTCGAGGCGCGATGCATCGGCCGGGGTCACGACCCAAAACTCGCCGCGCTCGCCGTCGTGGTCGCCCAGGACAATGCGCATCGGGTAGGTGGCGCGGTTCGCAAAACTCGAGGCGTTGGCCAGGGTGTTGAACCGGAACATCGTGCTTTTGATCAAGGTCTTGAAGGTGCTGGTGGTCATTTGTGTCTCCTGCGGGTTGATCGTTGCGACACCCGTAGTAACGCGCTGTTTGATTGAGAAGCCAAGCGGAAGATTGAACTATTTTCAATCAATCTGCTTAGCCTGATTGGGCACTAGCGGCGACCCGTCACGGCGGTCAGTTTGCTGCGCGCCGAGTCGGTCTGCCACCGGCATGGACCTTTGCCGCTCTTGGCTTCTGCATCCCATCGCGCTGCGATTTCAGCATTCGTCCAGCCCTTGGCGGCGAGGTAGGCGTAATCATCGGCGTCGTAATTGGCATGCTGCTGGAGGGCGTCGTTTGTTTGCATGAAGAGCTCCTTCGGGTTGATTGATGCGACATGCGTATGAACGCGCTGTTCAATCAGAAAGCCAAGTCCTATTCGAATCATTTGTTTGAGTGACGTAAATATCCCGCCACCCGGTCCAGGTTCAAGCAACCCGGTAAATACGCTCGCTGCCCTCGGCCTTATCCGAGGATATTGTTAGCCCGAGTTTTTTCTTAAACGCGCCGGCGAATGTGCCGCGCACCGTGTGCGCTTGCCATCCGGTGGCGTCCATGATCTGCTGGATCGTCGCGCCCTCGGGACGTTGCAGCATCTGGATAACCGTAGCCTGCTTGCTGTTCTCGCGGCGGCGTGGCTTGCCCTCGACGCCAACTTTCAGTAGTTGCTTGGCCGCATTCTCTTTTTCTTGCGCCCAGTTGGCCTCAGCGGTCGACACGGCGGCCTCGATTTCCGGGTCTGGGTGTGTAGTGGCCGGCGTGGGTCGTGCGCGCCCCAGGGCGTTGTAGCCCTCGGCGGCGACGAACCAGTCCTGGCCACCGTTGCTGGTGATCAGGGCTTTATTGAACAAGCCGGCGATGACTTTTTGCCGTGCTCCTCCCTTGACCCATTCGGGGAACCAGTTGAGGCGGCCATCCGGTTGATCCGCCGCGTGGGTCAGAACTTGGTGTTGGGTGTCGGTGACTTTGATGGTGGTGGTCATGTTGATCTCCGTGTAAGAGGGGTGAGGTTCAGTCTTCGAGGACGATGCGTCCGTCCAGCGTGATCCAGAGGCGGGCATCTTCGAGGGTGGCCATTTCGCGCGTTTCGCGACCGGTGGACATCCAGACGCCGTCCTTGCCGGTGAAGGTGTAGGTCTTGCCGTCATGGACGACCTCGACCGGCTTGCCCTGGTGAAACTCGACTTGGATGCCCATCCAGCCGCGCAGGTGATGGTTGGTGTCGATAACCTTGGCCTCGATGCTTTGTTTGCTGTTCATGCTGTCTTCCTCGTGTGTGATGATGGTGATTGCATGAACGCGCTGTTCTGGAGGAAAGCCAAGCACTGAATCGCGTCGTTAAAAGCTTCTGCGATCGGCTTGATGTTCATCATGGGTCTGTCGATACGCGCCTACGCCCGCCATCGCGGCGTCTCTCATGTAGCGGTCAAGAAGGCGATCGATACCGGCCGCATTACGCCGGAGTCAGATGGCACGATTGAACCGAATCGCGCCGATCTGGAATGGGCCCAGAACACGGTGGCCGCCCGAAAGCCAGCCGCTGCAAAACCAGCTACGCCGGCAGCGGAACCGGCTCGCCCGGTAAGTGTTCCAGTCGAACCTGTCGCACCAGCGCTGTCCGCTGGCGGCACCTCGCTGCTGCAGGCCAGGACCGTCAATGAGGTCGTCAAGGCGCAAACCAACAAGGTGCGTCTGGCCCAACTCAAGGGTGACTTGGTCGATCGGTCACAAGCCATCGCCCATGTGTTTCGGCTTGCCCGTACCGAGCGCGATGCCTGGCTCAATTGGCCAGCCCGGATATCCGCCGAGATGGCTGCCAAATTGGAAGTCGACGCGCATGAATTGCATGTCGCCCTGGAGTCTGCCGTGCGCGATCACCTGATCGAACTCGGTGACATGCGGCTTCGGGTGGATTGATGGAACAGGAAGAGTACGAAGGTGCACTCGATATCGAACGCGCCTGGCGGGAGGGGATTGTCCCGGATCCGCTGCTGTCAGTCTCCGAGTGGTCGGATCGGCACCGCATGCTGTCGTCCAAGGCATCTTCGGAGCCAGGCCGCTGGCGCACCAGCCGCACGCCGTATCTGAAGGCGATCATGGATTGCCTGTCGCCGACCTCACCGGTCGAACGCGTAGTGTTCATGAAGGCAGCCCAGTTGGGCGCGACCGAGATGGGCAGCAACTGGATCGGCTACGTGATTCATCACGCGCCCGGTCCGATGATGGCTGTCTGGCCGACCGTGGAAATGGCCAAGCGAAACTCGAAGCAGCGGATCGATCCGTTGATCGAGGAGTCGGCCATCCTCAAGGAACTGATTGCTCCGGCGCGTAGCCGCGACTCGGGCAATACGATCCTGGCCAAGGAATTTCGCGGTGGTGTCCTGGTGATGACCGGGGCCAACAGCGCGGTCGGGTTGCGCTCGATGCCGGTGCGTTACCTGTTTCTCGACGAGGTCGATGGGTATCCGATCGACGTCGATGGCGAAGGCAGTGCGGTGGCACTGGCGGAGGCTCGCACCCGCACGTTTTCACGACGAAAAATCTTCATCGTATCGACGCCGACGATTGCCGGGGTCAGCACCATCGAGCGCGAATTTGATGCCAGTGACCAGCGCCGCTACTTTGTGCCGTGTCCTCACTGTGGCCACCGGCAGTGGCTACGCTTCGAACAATTACGCTGGGAGCGTGATGAGAGCGGCCACCGCCCGGACACGGCGTCTTACGTCTGCGAGTCCTGCGAGGTGCCGATTCCTGAGCATCACAAAACGTGGATGCTGGAGCACGGGGAATGGCGAGCAATGGCTGACGTGCCGAGCAAGACCGCCGGATTCCATTTGTCGAGCCTGTACAGCCCGATCGGCTGGCGTAGTTGGAAGGAAATCGCTGCGGCCTGGGAGAGTGCCATCGGCAAGGAATCCGGATCGGCGGCGGCGATCAAGACCTTCAAGAACACCGAGCTTGGTGAGACGTGGGTGGAGGAAGGCGAAGCACCTGACTGGCAGCGCCTGCTGGAACGGCGCGAGGACTACCGGATCGGCAGCATTCCCGAAGGTGGTCTGCTCCTGACCGGTGGTGGTGACGTGCAGAAGGATCGCATCGAAGCGTCCATCTGGGCCTTCGGCCGTGGCAAGACTGCCTGGCTCGTCGAGCATCGGGTGTTGATGGGTGATACGGCACGTCCGGAAGTCTGGAATGAATTGGCTCGGCTGCTCGACGAAACCTGGACACATGCCTGCGGCGCTTCGATACCGCTGGTGCGATTTGCCTTGGATACGGGGTTTGCTACGCAGGAGGCGTATGCCTTCGTGCGCGCCGTGCGCGATTCCCGCGTGATGGCCGTCAAGGGGGTGGCACGAGGTGCTGCTCTAGTGGGCACCCCGACAGCCGTGGATGCCACCACCGGCGGCAAGAAGCTACGCCGGGGTATCAAGGTGTTTTCGGTGACTGGGGGCATTGCCAAGCTGGAGTTTTACAACAACCTGCGAAAGTCAGCGGACGTCGCCGAAGACGGGGTAAGCCAGATCTATCCGGCCGGATTTGTTCATCTGCCCAAGGTCGATGGCGAGTTCATCCAACAACTGTGCGCCGAGCAACTGATCACGCGCCGGGATCGCAACGGCTTCGCCAACCGCGAATGGCAAAAGATGCGCGAACGTAATGAAGCGCTCGACTGCTACGTCTATGCCCGCGCCGCTGCAGCAGCCTCCGGCCTTGACCGATTTGAAGAGCGCCACTGGCGCGAACTGGAAAAGCAACTCGGGATTGCCACAACCGATCCTCCTGATTTGTCCGATGTGCCCCGTGCCGAGGCCACCCATAGCGGTGGTCTCGCTGTTTCTGGCGTCCGTAATCAAGGGCGTCGCCTGATCCGCAGCCGCTGGCTGACCTGAAACCCACTATCAAGGAACACTTCTCATGAGTCTGCAAACCCAAATCCATAGCCTGGTCATCCGTGTCGCCGATGAGTTCAAGACGGTCTATACCAAGATCGGCAACCTCTCGTCGCTCTCGACCACCGACAAGTCCACCTTGGTCGCCGCTATCAACGAACTCAAAGCCGCGATCGCTGCCGTTGCTGTGATCAACGACCTAGCGCCTGGCAGCACCACCACGACCTTCTCGGCCTCCAAGATTGTCACGCTGCTCGATGATCTGCGTGCCCAGATTCTCGGCGGTGCCGATGCGGCCTACGATACCTTGCTGGAACTGCAGCAAGCCCTGCAAAACGATCAGACCGGCATTGCCGCCCTGACGGCTGCCATCGATAAGCGCGTGCGTTTTGATGCGGCCCAGATCCTCACGGCGCCCGAGCAGTTGCAGGCGCGCAGCAATATCGGTGCGGTTGCCAGCACTGATATCGGCAACACCAGCACCGACTTCGTCGCCATCTTCGAAGCACAGTTGATCGCCTGATCATGAGTCTGGCTTCACAGATCAGCGCACTGGCCAATCGGGTCGCGACCGAGATCAAGGCTCTGGTACGTCCGGATCATCCCGGTATCGCCCGTGCCTGGGTGACGTTCGGCTATACGGGCAGCACAATCCAAATCCGTGCCTCACACAACGTGTCGGGCGTCACACGCCTGGCCACCGGGCGTTACCGGATAACGTTTGCCACGCCGTTTGCCGATGCCAACTATTGCTGGCTGGCCTTTGCTCGTAGCAGCAGCAACTCGGGTAGTTCAGAAACATCACTGGTGAGGTCGACGTCGGACGCCAAGACGCCGAACTACGTCGATGTCCTCTGCGCCAGCAACAAGACAAAACTTGCTGACACCACCGAAATGAATCTGGTGGTGTACCGCTGATGGCACACACCGAAGATCAACTGAGCGCCCTCGAGGCGGCACTCGTCAAAGGGGAGCGCCGCGTCACCTTTGGCGACAAGACCGTCGAGTGCCGGACGGTCGAGGAACTGCAGGCGGCCATCGATGCTGTGAAGCGTGATCTACACGATCAGGCCGTCGCCCGGGGACTATGGCCCAAGGCACCGCGCCAGATTCGCGTCACCACCAGCAAGGGATTTTGATATGGGCTGGTTGAAACGTGTTTCGCGCCGGATGTTCGGCAGCAATCCTCTGCACGAGGCCGTCGGTGGCGGTCGTCGCTCACTGGCCTGGTTACCGGCCAACCCGGGGGCGGTCGCGGCACTGACGGCCACCCAGACCGAACTGCGCACCAAGAGTCGTGATCTCGTGCGGCGCAATGCTTGGGCCAATGCGGCGCTGGAATCCTACGTGGCGAACGCCATCGGCACCGGCATCAAGCCGCAGTCCCTGGTGACCGATGCCACCCAGCGCGAGCGAATCCAGAAACTGTGGCGCGACTGGACACTGGATGCGGATGCCTCAGGGCTGACCGATTTTTATGGTCTGCAAGCACTGGCCTGTCGGGCGATGCTGGAGGGCGGTGAAGCCCTGGTACGGATCCGCTACCGTCGTCCGGAGGATGGCCTAGCGGTCGCCCTGCAACTGCAAGTGCTCGAACCTGAGCATCTACCCGTCACGATGAACACCACGGCAGAAAACGGCAACGTAATTCGTGCCGGCATCGAGTTCGATCGGCTGGGTCGGCGGGTGGCTTACCACCTGTATCGGGCGCATCCAGAGGATGGCGCACTAGCGCCGATGTCTGGCAACGGGGGGGTCGAAACGATTCGCGTCGATGCGTCGGAAATCTTGCATCTGTTCCGGCTGTTGCGTCCGGGACAGATTCGGGGTGAGCCCTGGTTGGCACGGGCGCTGGTCAAACTGAACGAACTGGATCAGTACGACGATGCCGAACTGGTGCGCAAGAAAACAGCCGCCATGTTTGCCGGCTTCATCACCCGGCTCGCCCCTGAAGATAATCTGATGGGCGAAGGTGTTTCGGACGCCAATGGGGTGGCCTTAACCGGCCTCGAACCCGGCACGCTGCAAATCTTGGAGCCCGGTGAGGACGTCAAGTTCTCGCAGCCCGCCGATGTTGGCGCGAGTTACGCCGAGTTCCTGCGCATGCAGTTCCGCGCCGTCGCCGCCGCCATGGGCGTGACCTACGAGCAACTGACCGGGGATCTTACTCAGGTCAATTACTCCTCGATCCGGGCCGGGCTGCTGGAGTTTCGCCGCCGCTGCGAAGCATTGCAGCATGGTGTCATCGTCCATCAGTTGTGCCGACCCATCTGGCAAGCCTTCATTGAGCAGGCCGTGCTGGAAGGTGCGCTGTCTCTACCGGGCTACGCCCGGGGTGGTCAGGCCAAGCGCCGCGAGTATCTGTCCGTTAAATGGATTCCCCAGGGCTGGCAGTGGGTGGATCCCAAGAAAGAGTTTGACGCCATGCTCACCGCGATTCGCGCCGGCCTGTTATCGCGCTCGGAAGCAATCTCGTCCTTTGGCTACGACGCTGAGGATGTCGATCGCGAGATTGCCGCCGACAACGCTCGGGCCGATGCGCTCGGCCTGGTGTTCGAGTCCGACCCGCGACATGACCAGCCAACGGCACCTGTCGCACCGCTACCGCCAGACAATCCGGAGAACCCCTGACATGAATCTTCCTCATCTGGCGTCCCGTCTCTACGGGACGCCGCTTCTGCTCGCCCGAGCCAAACTGGACGTGATCCTCTCGGTGCTGGGCGATCGGGTGAACTGGCCAGAACCTGATCTGGCCGTGCCACTAGCCCATGCCCGGCCGCGTAGTGATGCCCCTGTGGGGATCGCCGTGATCCCGGTGGTGGGTTCCCTGGTGCGCCGCACGATGGGACTGGACCCGGCGTCAGGCTTTACCTCCTACGCCGAAATTGCCAGCATGGTCGACGCCGCCATCAGTGACTCGAGCATCGAGGGCATTGTGCTCGACATCGATTCTCCGGGTGGCGAAGCGGGCGGTGTCTTCGATCTGGGTGAGCGGATCCGTGCGGCCGATACCGTGAAGCCAGTCTGGGCGGTCGCTTCGGACGCGGCCTATTCAGCCGCCTACGCCATTGGCTGTGCTGCTTCGCGCCTGGTCATCAGTCGCACCGGTGGTGTCGGTTCCATCGGCGTGATCGCCATGCATGTTGACCAGACGGCGCGCGACGCCCAGCAGGGCTATCGCTACACCCCCATTACCGCCGGGGAGCAGAAGAACGATTTCTCGCCCCACGAAAAACTTACCCCCGACGCCCATGCCCGTCTGCAGGCCGAGGTCGATCGCCTCTACGGCCTCTTCGTTGCCCACGTTGCCGCCATGCGCAAGCTCGATGGCGATGCGGTGCGTGCCACCGAGGCGGGCATCTATTTCGGTGAGGACGCCATTACTGCCGGGCTGGCCGACGCAGTCGGCAGTCTTGATGTGGTGCTCTCCGATTTCAGCAACTTTCTGGTGGCTCGTCGGGCGCGCGGCCACGCGGTATCCGGTTCCACGCGCTCACTCATCGCAACCCCCTCAACGCTCATGGAGAACACAAGCATGCCTATGACTGATCCTCTCGAAAACCCGCTGACCGATGACCCGGTACAGCGAACCGATCCTGAAACGGAGAAAAACGTCAGCGACGAAGCACCTGCGCCGGCTAATCCGGCAGCGCCCGACGCCCACCGCGCTGAGGCGTTGGCGATTGCCGAACTGTGCCAACTCGCCGGCCATCCCGAACTGACCGCGGCCTTCCTCGCCGAGGGTGTTTCCGAAGCCCACGTCAGGAAAGCACTGCTGGCATCGCGCGCCGACAGCCCGGAGATCCGATCGACGATCGCGCCGGATGCCGCACCACCCCAGCAATCTCAGTCCGCCAATCCCCTGATGGCGGCCGTCAAGAAACTCACCGGAAAGGAATAAGCCATGCCTGTCATTACCGAAGGACTCAACCTCGGCGATCTGCTCAAGTACGAAGCCCCCAATCTCTATTCGCGTGACCCGGTCACGATTGCTGCTGGCCAGAACCTTGGTCTCGGCACGGTGGTGGGTATCGAAACCGCCACGGCCAAGGTGAAGAAGATCGATCCCGCCGCAACCGATGGCACCGAGATCGCCGTTGGCGTACTCGCCACCTCGGTCGATGCCAGTCTCATTGATCGCGAGGACGGGCTTCTGATTGCCCGTCATGCCGTGGTTGCCGACCACGCGCTGATCTGGCCAGCCGGCATCGCCGCGCTGGAAAAAGCCACCGCCATTGCCCAACTCAAGGCCGCCGGCGTGCTCGTTCGCCACGCTGTTTAAAGGAGAAATCACATGCAAAACCCGTTCTCGAATCCCGCCTTCTCGATGGCGAACCTCACGGCCGCCCTCAATCTCCTGCCGAACCGCTATGGTCGGCTGGAATCCCTCAATCTGTTCCCGGCGCGTCCGGTACGCTTTCGCCAGATCCTCATCGAGGAGAAGAACGGCGTGCTCAATCTTTTGCCGACTCTGCCGGTGGGTAGCCCTGGTACCGTGGGGAGCCGCGATAAACGCAAGATGCGCTCCTTTGTCGTGCCGCATATCCCACACGACGATGTGGTGCTGCCTGACGAGGTCCAGGGGCTGCGAGCCTTCGGCTCGGAAACCGAGTTGGAGACCATTGCCGGCGTCATGGCCCGGCATCTGGAGACGATGCGCAACAAGCACGCCATCACGCTCGAGCATCTGCGTATGGGCGCACTGAAGGGCATCATCCTCGATGCCGATGGCTCGACGCTCTACAACCTGTACGATGAATTTGGCATCGCCCCGAAAACCATCAACTTCGCCCTAGCGACTGATAGCACCAATGTCCGCCAGAAGTGTGTCGATGCCCTGGCACACATCGAGCAGAACCTGCTCGGCGAGTTCATGACCGGTGTGCGCTGCCTGTGCTCACAGGAGTTCTTCGAGAAACTGATCGCCCATCCCAAGATCGAGAAAGCCTACGAGAACTTCCAGCAGGGCGCGATCCTGCGCGATGACGTGCGCGCCGGCTTTACCTTCGGCGGCATCGTCTTCGAGGAGTATCGCGGCCAGGCTACGGACGGCAATGGAGCCACCCGGCGCTTCATCGCGGCAGGTGAGGCCCACGTCTTCCCGGTCGGCACTATAGACACCTTCAGCACCTATATGGCCCCGGCCGACTTTAACGAGACGGTCAATACGCTCGGTCAGCCGCTCTACGCCAAGCAGGAGCCGAGGAAGTTCGAACGTGGCACCGATCTGCACACCCAGGCCAACCCGCTACCGATGTGTCATCGCCCGGGCGTACTGGTCAAGCTGACGATGTCGTGATGGTTACGGTCTCTGACCTGTATGCGGCCGCCGGACGGGCCGGTTTGTTGAGCCCGGCAAGCATCGGGGGAGCGGACGTCCTGGTCGACTTCCGTGCGCCCGATGTGGAGGTGCTCGATGGGCTAGGCCTGTCCTCCGACTATGCCATCCGCTATCCGGCCGGTGACACGGTTCTGGATAGCGGGCATGAACTCGTGATCGGCGGGGTGACCTATCGCGTCCGTGAAGTCCGGGCCATTGGTGATGGCTCGGAATGCCGCGCCACCCTGATGCGAATCTGAACGATTTTTTAAGGAATCCTGAAATGAATTCACTGCGCGAACGTCTGCTGCAGGAGATCGTCATGCGCCTGACGCCCTTGGCAATAGCGGAAGGTGCCCAGATCAAACGTTCGCCCACCACAGCGCTGTCGCGTGAAGCGAGTCCGGCGCTGCTGATCTTTCCGGAGGCCGAGTCAATTGCCCAGCGAGCCAACGATCGCATCGAACGGCACCTCGTTATTCGCCTGACAGCGGTGGCAAGGGAGTCACCCATGGAGTCGGCCGAGGCCATTGCCGATCGGCTTCTGGTGGCGAGTCACGGCGTGCTGTTCGCCGATTCGAATTTCGGGGGTCTGGCGCTCGGGCTTCAGGAACTGGATTGCGATTGGGAGATTGAAGATGCCGATGCGACGGCTGCCGCGATCCCTGCGCGCTACCAGATTACCTATCGGACGCTGGTCCACGACCTTTCGGCGCAGGGGTAATCGCATGGAAATTGAACTGCTCAAACCCCACGAGCATGCCGCGACCGCATGCCATCCGGGCGATGTCATTGATCTGGCGGACGACCTCGGCCAATGGCTGTGTTCGACCGGTGTCGCCAGGCAAATTCCCACAGCAACCGCCGATCCCACAGCGGCTGCCAAACCCAGCAAGCAACCGAACCCCACTCAGGAGTAAAGAATGGCCTATTTTTCTGGACAAGGTCGCGTCTTCATCGGCGCGCGAGATATCAATGGCACCCCGCAGGGACTGACCTTCGTCGGCAATGTGCCCGATCTCAAGGTATCGCTGTCCGTCGAAACCCTCGAACATCAAGAGTCCCAATCCGGCCAGCGACTGACCGATTTGCAATTGATCAAGACCAAGAAGGGCGAGTTTGCTTGCACGCTGGAAGAACTGATCCAGTCGAATTTGGAGCTTGCCCTTTACGGCTCCACCACGGTCGTGACCACGGGCACCGTCACCGACGAGCCGTTGATTGCCGCCGCAGAACTCGGCAAGCTCTATCTTTTGGCGAAGCAGAACGTCTCCACCGTCGTGATCAAAGCGGGGGCGGCGACAGTGGCGGCAGAAAAATACACGGTCAACGCCAAACACGGCTCGATCATGTTTAACGACATTACCGGGGTTACCGGTGCCATCGTCGCCAGTTACAGCTACGGCGCGGCCAACGTCACGGCGATGTTTACGCAGCCGCTGCCCGAACGTTGGGTGCGCTTCGAGGGATTGAACACGGCGGACGCCAATAAGGAAGTCGTGATTGACCTCTATCGCGTGGCGATCAACCCGGCCAAGGATTTGTCGGTGATCGGCACTGAACTGATGAAGTTCGAACTGTCGGGCCAAGTGCTGGCCGACCTTACCAAGCCGGCTGCTGGCGCACTCGGACAGTTCGGCCGGATCGTGCTGTTGTGATGGGTAAGAGCACGTTCGCGGCACTGCCGCCGGTCCCGGTGTCCATCGACGTCGCTGGCGAGCACATCGATCTCACACCGCTCAAGGTCGGCGAGGTGCCGGCATTCGCCCGGGTGGTGCACCCCATCGCCGCCAGCCTCTCGGCATCGCCCGACTGGCTGGCGCTGCTGGCCGGACATGGTGAAGCCGTCATCGCTGCTGTCGCCATTGCCACGCGCCGCCCGGCCGAATGGGTAGCCAGCCTCGATCTCGACGAGGCCGTGCGTCTGGCCGAATCCGTGTTCGGGGTAAATGCCGATTTTTTTATCCAGCGCCTGTTGCCGAGCGTAACGCAGGCGGCGGCGCGGATCGGCCAGACACTGGAAAGACCGATGCCTGGAGCCAGGCCATCCAACGTTTGATCGGTGCTGGGCATGCCTACGCCGACATTCTCGACTACACGCTGGCGCAAACCGATGCCTTTCTTGCCGCCATCGACCGGCAGGAGTCCCGGCAATTGTCGAATCTCCTCTCGATCACCGCAACCGGCAGTCAGGGCAGCAGTGAGGCGTTACGTCGAATGATGAAGGCGCTGTCGTGCTGAAACTCTCCCTGACCGCATCGGGGCTACTGGACAAATCCAAGTTGGACGCTTGGTCGCGGCAGAAGCAGGCCGCCATCCACAAGGCGGTTGCAACTGGAATGCAATTAGGCGGCAAGCTTGTGGTCGACGCCGTGCGTGGACGAATGAATGCGGACTTCAGCGTGAAGAAACCGGCGTTTGTGAAATCCCTGCGCGCCAAGGTCTATGACCGCAACCCGGACAAACTGCCTGCCGTCCTCATCGGCTCGAAGATTCCGTGGTTGGGTATCCATGTCCGGGGCGGAACCCTCTCCGGACGGATGCTGATTCCGCTCACGGAGGAAGGTCGTCGTATCGGTCGTCGCGCCTTCAAGCGCGTCATCGATGCATTGATTCGTTCTGGCAATGCGTACTTCATCCGGAAGGGTGGCCGCGCCATCCTGATGGCCGAGAACCTGAAGGAAAACGCCTCGTCGCTGGCACGCTTCAAGCGAGCCGAACGAAAGCGCACCGGTACCAAGAGCGTAAAACGCGGCCAGGAAATCCCGATTGCCGTGCTGGTACCGAACGTCACCCTGAAACGTCGCTTCGATCTGGAGGGGACAGTACGTGGCCAATTGGCCGTCCTGGCCCGATCCATCGAGCAACACCTGAACAAACTCTGAGAGAAATGAATCCGTGACACAGGATCGCGCCCAACTGCTGATTACCGCTGTCGATCAGACCCGGTCCGCGTTCGACTCGATTCGCGGCAACCTGAGCAAACTCGGCGACGAGTCGAACCGCGTCAAGGGCCTGCTGGCAGGTCTGGGTGTGTCGCTCTCAGTGGCGGGATTTGCCGCCATGATCAAAGGCGCCATCGACTCGGCTGATCACCTGAACAAGCTATCGCAGAAAATCGGCATCTCGGTCGAGGCCCTGTCGACCTTGCGCTTCGCCGCGCAATTGTCGGATGTCAGCCTGGAAACCTTGCAGAAGGGCATCAAAGGCTTGTCGCAGAGCATCACCGAGGCCAATACGGGAATCGGTGACGGCGCGCAGGTATTCGAGGCCCTTGGCATATCGGCCAAGAACACCGACGGCAGCATGAAGTCCACCGAAGCCGTTTTGCTGCAGGTGGCCGATGTCTTCGCCAACCTGGAGGACGGTGCGGTCAAGACGGCGCTGGCTGTGAAGCTCTTTGGCAAGAGCGGGATGGACATGATTCCGTTCCTTAACCTTGGCGCTGCTGGCATCAGTCAACTCACGGCTGAGGCTGAACGGCTCGGCCTCAAGCTCACCACCGAAACGGCACGTTCGGCGGAAGCGTTCAACGACAACCTTACTGCGCTCAAAGCGTCTTCGTCATCGCTCGGTATCTCGCTGGCCCGCGACTTCCTGCCGGAACTGACGAACATCACCAATGCCATGCGTGAGGCCGCCAACGAGGCAGGAACGCTCAAGGCATTGTGGGTGGGTCTGGGTGGAATCGGTAACTTGATCTTCAATGGCACCGAGATCAAGCAGGCCCGAGACGAGATGGCACGTATTCAGGAACTGGTCGATTCGACCCGCAAGAAGGTCGACTCTGGCCGCACTCCTGTCCCGTTCATGCCCTTCGACGTCAAGTTCAACGACGGGGCGATGGCAACGCTGCGCAAAAATCTCTCACAATGGGAACAGGAACTGGCGGGAGCGAAGCAGAGGCTGGACGCGCTGACCAGCCCGAAGCGCCCCGAAGAAAAATCGCCGACCGGCAAGCCGACCGAGGACATGCAGCGTATCGCCTGTGTGGTGTCGGGTGGGCAATGGGTCAATGGCAAGTGCGAGAAGAAGTCCGCCGGTGGTGCCGAGAAAGATACCACCGGTGCGCAACTGACCGTGGTCAAAGCGCAGGCCGAAACCGAATTCAAAGTCCTCAAGGAAGGACTCGATCTGCAGAAATCGGCATTGGATCGCGCGCTCGACGACCGACTCGTCTCGATCCGTGACTATTACGACCGCAAGACTCAGATTGAGCAGCAGGCAATTGAGCAGGAACTGGCAACCAAGCAGCAGGAGTTGTCCGCCCAGTCGGCGGCGGCCGTCGGCGGCAAGGATGAAGCGCAGCGCCTCCGGGCCAAGGCCGAAGTCAAAAAGCTCGAAGGCGAGATCACCGTGCTCAACATGAAGCGCGGTGAAATCGAGGTCGCCAATGCGCACGCAGCGACCAAGGCAGAAAAGGAACTGGCTGACGAATTGGCTCGCGTGCGCGACCGGCTCGCTGAGATCCGGGGCAGTGGAGGCGGTGACGTCACCCGAGTGCGGCTCGAACGCGAATACCAGCCACTCATCGAGAAGTTGCAGCGCATGGGCGATACCGCTGGCGTGGCCGATGTTGGCCGTCTGGTCAATGTTGAAGCCGATCTTGCCGAACTCGGCAAACTCGAACGCCAGTATCAAAACGTCACCGACCGCATGAGCATCCGCGAGCGGGAACTGCAGGTGCAGAAGGATGCCGGCATGCTCACCGAATCGCAAATGCGGCGTGGTGTGCTCGATCTGCACCAACAGACCGCTGCCGAAGTGGAAGGCCTGATCCCGAAGATGCAGGAACTGGCGGCATCCACCGGATCGGAGGAGGCCATCAACCGGGTGGCCCGCCTCAAGGTTGAGGTCGCTGGTCTCAAGACGCAAGTCGACGACGTGGCCACCCGCATCAACGGCGACGTGGAGAACGCCTTCGCCACGATGTTCGAGCAGATTGGTTCCGGTGCGAAATCGGCCAAGGATGCGTTTGCTGACTTTGCCCGCTCGGTGATTTCGGCGATCAACCGTATCGCTGCGCAGAAGATCGCCGAGGAATTGTTCGGCGGGATGAACAAAGGTGGCGGCGGTGCAAGCGGTGGATTGGGTGGCCTGATCTCTGGGTTATTCCAGTGGGCCGGCTTTGCTTCGGGTGGCTACGTCACCGGGCCGGGCACCACGACATCGGATTCCATTCCGGCACGACTGTCCGCCGGGGAGTACGTCCTGCGTGCGGAAGCCGTGCGCCGGGTCGGCGTCGAATTCCTGCACACCTTGAACGGTGGTCTCGCTGCCCCCCGCTGGATAGGGCCGCGTCTGGCCTTCGCCGAGGGTGGTCTGGTGCCGGAAGTTGCGTCTGCTCCAGCTGCTGCGCCGTCGCAATCGGTGCGCATCGTCAATGTTATCGATCCCGGCATGGCAGGCGACTATCTCAATTCCGCCGCCGGAGAAAAAACCATTCTCAACGTTCTCTCGCGTAACGGTTCTGCCGTGCGCGAATTGCTCAGGTAAGTCACGGAGTACGGCATGGCATTTACCAGTGGCACCGCCACCGATTATCTCGATCTGTTGAACCGCTTGAAGCAGTTCGTCACGCAGGACATGCTGCCGGCCAATGAACGCTGGTCGGTGTTGCGCTGGGTGCCGGGACCGCCGGCAGAACTGGTGCTGCAGGGCCCTGGGCTGGCGGGAGCCGATCAGATCAATGTCGGCATCGTGTCCGAGGCCGGCGCGGACTACGGCAACTGGAAGTTGCGCGGCTTCGTCGGTTGGAATCCGGTGCAGACCTTCGACGGCCAATACAACCCGAGCGGAACGTTCTACGCGCTGCTCATGGCCTCGGCCATGCCGTATTGGATCGTCGCCAGCGGCCGTCGCATCGTGATGGTGGCCAAAACCGGCACATATTACGAAATGATGCATCTGGGCCTGTTCCTGCCCTATGCCACACCTGGCCAGTACCCGTATCCGCTCCTGGTGGGTGGTACCTATAACGGTTCGACGCGCTGGAGCAATTCCTACCAATACCGCAATCACCTGCCCAAGTCGTCGGGTTATTCGGGCGCGTACTACGCGCCGACCGGCGTCTGGACCGGCGTGTCGCCGATGTGGCCGAGCAGTTGGGGCAGCAATACCCGCGAATGCCCGGATGGCTCCTACCCGCTGCTGCCCTTCATTCTCGCCGGACTAGGGGAAATGGACGGTTGCTACGCCGTGCCAGGCTATGCCAATGCGGCCGAAAACATCATCAACGTCGGCGGCGTCGATCATCTGGTGGTGCAGGACGTGTTCCGCACCGGCTACAACGACTACTGGGCCTTGAAGCTCGCGTAAGGTAAACGATGGCATTTCAATCCGGCATCACCACCTCGCCGAACGACCTCCTCGACAAGATCCGGCTCTTTGCTACCGGCTCCTGCGGTTACGTGCAACTGATGTATCAGGCTGACGCGGGTTACTTCCGTCTGCACCTGCAGCACGTCGCCAGCGGCCAGTTCGTCAACCTGCATTCCTACGCAGGCTACCTCGCCTGGTACGGATCAACGAGTTTTAGCAGTGGGCTGGCCTACAGTTCGCAAACCGTCGCCTCGGGTTCGTTCTCCGTCTCGCAGATGTCGGGCAGCGCCGAGTATTTCCTCTTTGGGGGCGACGGCTGGTGTTACTGCATCGTGCAGACAGCCAGCACGACTTATGGGCCGCTCATCTTTGGGGCGATCACCAAGACCTGCACATTCACTGGCGGCGCTTTCCTGTCGGACACTTACAGCACCTATGTGCGGGCCGATATCGACGGCAATACCAACAAGTGGAAATCGGGGAGTTACTACTCTTCTGGCGAGGAGACCGTAAAAGCGTTTTATTCGGCGACCACGCGCCAGTTGGATAGTTATTCACCCATTGTTTTTAACGGCGTGACGCCGCTTTATCCCGCGACGGTCGAGATCGGTCGTCCGACGCCCAGCTATTTTTCTTCATTGGTTGGCTATGTGCCCGGCGTGCGCTTGCTGCGCATGAACGGGCAGTACGTGAATAAGGACATCGTCACGCTGGGTGGCAGCGACTGGATGGTCTTCAGCATGAGCTACGGCGGCTACGGATTTCTGAAATGACGATCTACGCCGGAGCAGTCCTGCCGTCCGGATTGCCGTCTAATCCCGCCTATGGCACGGCCTACAAGTTTCTGCCAGCCCCATTGACGTTGCCTTACCCGGGGGCCGTGGCCAGCAACCCGCCGAATGCGGGGGTGATGACCAACAACCTGCCGGTCGCCGAGATCGTGGTGGGCTTTGCAGGAACTGTCGTTCGTCAGTTCGAGCAGGACTGGTATCACCACGTCCACCTGCTGCCGGCCAAAATTGCACTGGGCAACCTGCTGTCGACGCAATTGCGCCAGGTGGAGGTGTGGAATGCCCATTTCGCGCCCAAGACCTTGTCGGCGATCAATGGCCAGAACGATGGCGGCATCACGTTGGCCGCGCCAGCCAATCCACCGACTACCTACGGTATGCTCGAATCTCGGCTGCACAACGTCTCGGTGAGCCTCGACGGGCCACCGGTGATCGAAGCCGATTTCACTTTCCAGTTTCCGGACGAAGCCCCGACCCTGTCCATCTCCGGGCGGCGGGTGGTGGTGTTCGGCCTGAAACCCAACTGGAAGGACGGCTGGCTGGAACGCTTGATGTGGACCACTGACGTGCTCACCGCCCGCGACGGATCAGAGCAGCGCGTCAGCTTGCGAGCTAGGCCGCGCCGTTCGCTGGAGTTCTCGATCCTGGTGGGTAGCGGCGATGCCGCACTGCTGGACGTGTTGCTGTCGGCCTGGCAGTCCAGAGTCTACGCACTCCCCATCTGGCCCGACAAAGGCGTCCTGGCCGCTCCGGTGACGGCCGGCAGCACGGTGATTCCGCTGACCACCACGAACCTGGAATACGAGGCTGACGGTCTGTTGGTGATTGGTTCTGACAGCCGCAACACCGAGGCGGCAGAAGTGCTGTCGGTGGCGAGCAACGCCGTGACCTTGAAGCAACCGTTGCTGCAATCTTGGCCAGCAGGCGCGTTTGTGACACCGGCACGCACAGCCCGGCTACGGGTGACGCAGAATGTATCGAGGGTGACCGATGCCATCGCCACGGCCCGACTGGTGTTCGATATTGCCGGCACCACCGCGATCACCAAGCAGGAGTCGACGACGACCTTCAATTTGAATCCGGTATGGATCACCCGACCGAATCGGGTGCGCGATGTCGATACCGACTATCAGCGGCTCGCCGAAGTGCTGGATTTCGAAACCGGCATTACAGCAGTGGATGATCACGCCGCGCGTCCCTTTGTGCGCCGCTCCTTCGACTACCTCTTCAAAAATCGCACGGAGATTGCTGCTTTCCGTGGCTGGCTCGCCGCTCGGCTGGGTCGCCTGACCGCGTTCTGGCATCCGACATGGGAAGCCTCCCTCGTTCCGACCAAAAAAATTCTGTCCAATCAGACGGTGATGACGGTGGCCTCGCGCGGCTACGCGCTCTATTTCAATCCGATGCCGGGGCGCACCGAAGCTGCGTTCCTCTACAAGAACGGCACCTGGTATTTCCGCACGATCCTGAGTTTCGGCGCAGGCACCACCGGTGACGAAGAAGTGATGACGATCAACCAGTCCTTTGGCTTCGATGCCAATCCCGAAGACTGGCTCGCGATCTACTTTCTGGAAAAGACCCGGCTCGACGCCGATCAGATCGAGATCAACTGGCAGACGGACAGCGTCGCCGAGGCGTCCGTCCCGATGCGGAGTGTGAAAGCATGACCTACACCACACAGGAAACGTCGATCGCCGCAGGCCAGCCAGTCGAGCTTTACCGCTTCGTCCTCGGTCAGCAGGTGTGGACGGTGACCAGCGGTCGGGAGGCCATCACCTATCAGGTCGAAAGTTATGTTCCCGCCGTGATCCGTCGCTCGGCCGTCGAGCAGTCGCCCGACTTTGCCCGCAACGGCATTGACCTCGAATGCGCCCGCGATTTCGCGGTGGCACAACTCTTCGCGGCGGCACGGCCCAATGGCGTGGTGTCGATCACACTGTTTCGCAATCATCTGGGCGACGCTGAGTACATCACCTGGTGGAAGGGGCGTGTGGCCTCCGTGGTGTTCAGCGGCAGTACCGCGAAGATCCGCTGTGAATCGATCTTCACCGCTTTGAAGCGGCCGGGCTTGCGCGCTCACTACCAGACCGGTTGTCGCCATGCGCTGTTTGATCCGGGCTGCGGGATGAACAACCAAGCCTACAAGGTGGCCGGCACGGTGAGTGCGATGTCGGGACTGAACGTGACGTCCAGCACCTTGCTCTCTCAGGCCACCGGCTGGCTGACCGGGGGCTACCTCCGGGTTGGCGGCGTGCCCCGCATGATTACCAATCACTCGGGCGACACCGTCACGCTTTCAGCGGTGCTGCCTGGAATCGCCGTGGGTTCGGCGTTTGAAGCCTTTGCCGGTTGTGACCGGTCGTTTGCCACCTGCCAGAGCAAGTTCGGCAACAGTCTCAACTTCGGCGGGTTTCCGTGGATTCCCGTCAAAAACCCCTTCGCCGGGGATTCGATTGTCTGAGGGCTGAATCATGTGGGTACAGATTGCCATCTGGGTCATCACCACGGTCATTGGCATGCTGCTTACGCCCAAGCCGCCGAAGCCCAGTGCGCCCACGCCGGGCAACCTCGACGTGCCGGTAGCGGAATCAGGCAAAGCCATTCCGGTGCTGTTCGGCACCCGCGTCATCCGTCAGGCCAATGTGGTCTGGTATGGCGACGTCAAAACCACCGAGATTCGCCAATCGTCTGGCAGCGGAGGCAAGAAGTGACAACCATCCCCCCAGCCCCCTTCCCGAGGAAGGGGTTGATCGTGACGCACGACGACGCGAAGGCCTTCGGCTACTGCAATGCGGGACTGCGCAAGTGGTTCCCGCGTGAGGGCGTGACCTTCGATGATTTCCGGCAGAACGGGGTGACGTCCGAGTGGTTACGGGCCACCGGGGATGCGATGGCGAGCCGCCTCGCGGACAAGATAGAAAGGCAGATCGAAGCACAACAGGAGACTGTGTAAATGGGTGGCGGCGGAAAACGCGGTGGTGGGTCATCAACCTATGTCGTCGGCCATCGCTACTACGCCGGACTGCATTTGGCACTGTGCCACGGGCCAGTGGATGCCGTGACGCGCATCATCGTCGGCGAGCGCACAGCGTGGAGTGGCAGCATCACGTCCTCGCAGACGATTTACATCAACGCGCCCGAACTCTTTGGTGGTGAATCTCGTGAGGGCGGTGTCCAGGGCTACGTCGAGATCAAGATGGGTGGTCCGGCAGAAACGGTTTCTGGCTACCTGCAGCAGAAACTCGGCAGCGTGATCCCCGCGTTTCGTGGCGTGGTGTCGCTCATCGCCCAGCAATGCATGCTGTCGGCCATGAATCCTTACGTCAAGCCGTGGAGTGTCGAAGCGCGGCGCATCCCGGCACCGGCGGCGCTGGGCGGCGGGAGCGTCAACGGGGACGCCAACCCGGCGCACATCATCTACGAGTGCCTGAACAACGCAACGTGGGGTCTGGGCTACGCGGCCAGCGAGATCGATACCACCAGTTTCCAGGCATCAGCCAATACGATGGCCTCGGAGCAGTACGGCCTGTCGATCTTGTGGGATCGTGAGCAGCCCCTGGAGGAATTCATCGCCGAGGTACTGCGCCATATCGATGGAACGCTCTATGTGCATCCCCGCACCGGCAAGTTCGTTCTGAAACTGGCCCGAGCGGACTACACGGTTTCCAGCTTATTGGTGCTCGATGCGTCGAATATCCTCGAGTTGGAGAGTTTCTCGCGACCGGCGGAATCGGAACTGGTCAATCAGATCACCGTGCGCTACCGCGACCGATCCACCGACAAAGATGCCGCCATCACAGTGCATGATCTGGCCGCACTGGAACTGGCGGGTGGCGTGGTGTCGTCAGCCACAGTCGATTATCCGGGAATCACCAATGGCAGCCTGGCATCCCGGGTGGCCTTGGGCGATCTCAAGCAACTTTCGGTACCGCTGGCCAAAGCCACGTTGATCACCAATCGGCAGGCGTCCAATCTCAACATCGGCGAAGTGCTCAAGTTCACTTGGCCGGAACTGGGGATTGCCCAGTTGGTGATGCGGATTGTGCGTGTGTCCTATGGCACGCTGACCGACGGCCGGGTGCGGATCGAGTGCGTGGAAGATATCTTCGGCTTGCCATTGGCCTCCTACGTTTCCCCGACACCGACTTCGTGGATATCGCCACTGACGTCACCCGCCCCGGTGCCCTTTTGGCGACTGAATGAAGCGCCGTGGTGGACCGTGGTCAAACGCGTCGTCGGCGAATCGCAAACAGCCAGAGACGAATTGGACCCGCAGGGAGGACTGTTGGTCGCCTGTGCGAGTCGGCCCTCTGGCGATTCGCTCAACGTCAAGTTGCTGACCCGACAGGGCAGTGCGGCCTACGCCGAGGTGGAGACAATGGGTTTTACGCCCAATGCGACCATCACCAATGCCATCGATGAGCAGACCACTGTACTCGCCATCGGCAATGGCCAAGATTTGGACATCGTGAAACTCGACACCTTTGCCTACCTCGACAACGAGATCGTGGCCGTCAAGGCAATCAATCTGGTCGCCAATACGGTCACGGTGGATCGAGGCGTGCTCGACACGGTGCCGGCGGCACATCTGGCCGCTGCGCGCCTCTGGTTTGCCGACGTGGTGGAAGCGCTGATCACCGAGCAGTACCTGTCCGGTGAATCGCTGCAGGTGAAGATGCTGCCCGCCACCGGCCTTGGGCGCTTGGCAGAATCGGCAGCGCCGACGGACAACTACACATTCGCCAGCCGGATGATTCGTCCCTATCCGCCGGGCAACGTCAAAGTGAATAACGTGATGTGGCCGACGACGATTCTCGGTCAGATCGCGCTCACCTGGGCCCATCGCGACCGGATGCAGCAAACCGTGTACTTGGTGACTCAAGCCGAGGGTAACGTCGGCCCGGAGGCCGGCACTACTTACACCGTGCGCATCTACAACGAGAACAACGCGCTCCAGAAAACCGTGACCGGTCTCACCACGACTGCCTGGACGTATCTCGTTACGGACGAGGTGGCCGATAGCGGATTCGGGCGCATCAACGGCAAGTTTAAGGTCGAGATCGAAACGGTGCGCGCCGGCTACACCAGTTGGCAGAAACAGACCCGCAGCGTCGAGCGCGCGGGGTGCGGATTGAACTACGGCAAATACTATGGAGGCATCTGATGGCAAACACTGATCCGAACTTTGGACTCACCTATGGATGGGCGCTCGGCGAGTCGGGCTGGCATACCAGCATGGACGCCAATCTGAAGCGGCTCGGCGCGGTGGTCGGACTCTCGGTTAAGGATCGGGATCTGATCACGCCGCCGGCAAGTCCCGTCGACGGTGATCGCTACATCGTCCCCGCCGCCGCCACCGGCGTCTGGGCAGGCAAGAGCAACCAGATCGCCATCCGTGTGGCGAGTGCCTGGGAATATTACGTCCCCAAACTTGGCTGGCTCTGTTTTATCGAGGACGAGGCAGTTCTGTCTGCCTACAAGGTTGCCGGATGGAGTGCTGGCGTCGCGATCTGAACTGAAAACTATGCAACCACCGAACCCGCCCTCGAGGCGGGTTTCGCATTTCTGGAGGACTGAAAACATGGGCGAAGAACAAATCGAGCGGCGAAAGATGGTGACGCTGCCGCAGGAAGATTTCGAGGAAATCCTGGAGCGCGCCGCCGAGCGCGGTGCCCGGCATGCACTGTCTGAAGTCGGCCTCGATGGACCGGATGCCGCCCGCGATATCCATGAGTTGCGCGGACTTCTGGACGCCTTTACCGAGGCCAAGAAAACCGCCGGCCTGACTATGGTGAAGATGCTGGTTACGGGCTTGGTGATGGCGCTGCTCGCTGGCGCGTTCGTAAAACTCAAACTGTTCGGAGGTGCGCAATGATTGAGACACTGCTCGGCGGCTTACTGGGTGGTGCGTTTCGCCTCGCGCCGGAAATCCTCAAATGGCTCGATCGCAATGGCGAGCGCAGTCACGAACTGTCCATGCAGGACAAAGCGCTGGAGTTCGAGAAACTGCGCGGGGCGCAGCGCATGGGTGAAATTGGTGCCTCCGCTGATGCTGCATGGAACACCGGGGCAATCGAAGCATTGAAGGAAGCCGTGGCGGCGCAAGGGCAACCTTCTGGTGTCAAGTGGACCGATGCGCTGTCGATCAGCGTGCGGCCTGTGATCACGTACTGGTTCATGGCACTCTACTGCGCAGCCAAGACGGCAGCGTTTGTGGCAGCACTTACCGCCGGGGCTGGTTGGGGTACGGCAGTTCTGCACGCCTGGACGGAAGCAGATCAGGCGTTGTGGGCTGGCGTACTGAATTTCTGGTTCCTTGGGCGCGTCTTTGACCGGGTGCGGTGGTGATTGATGTTCCGCAGGCAGCCGTCGAACTGGCCAAGCGCTTCGAAGGATTCGAACGCAAGGTGAAGCGCGGCACGGAAATCACGGCTGTTCCCTACGTCTGCCCCGCAGGCTACTGGACGATTGGCTACGGCCACCTGTGTGACTCGAAGCATTTACCAATCACCGAGGCCGAAGCCGAGATTTATCTGGCGCGCGACCTGACAACGGCATTCGTTGCCACGCTGCGCTATTGCCCAGTACTGGCCACCGAGCCCGAGGGGCGGCTCGCGGCCATCGTGGACTTCACGTTCAACCTCGGTGCTGGGCGGCTGCAAACCTCAACGCTCCGGCGGCGGATCAACCAGCGGGACTGGGTCGCGGCTGGGCAGGAACTGCGCCGCTGGATCTATGGAGGCGGAAAAGTTTTGCCTGGACTGGTGACGCGGCGTGAGGCTGAGATTGCTTTGCTTTAATCAGTGACGCACTTCACTTTGCTGGTTTTTTGATGCCTTCAGCAAGCTTTAATAGCTGCTTCATCTCTGCGTCAGTGAATGATGCATCTTTAAGATAACGAAGAAACACCATAGCCTCTGGTTGGTCATGCAAGAAATCAACGACTTCTGGGTCGGTTGAAGATGACAGGCGGAACAGAACATCTGGATCGGCCGCAAGCACCTTGGCAAGTGCCTTAACGACCTCCGGGCGAGGGGGGTGCTCCTTTCCTCGCTCAATCCGACTCAGATAAGCGGGCGAAATGCCGATCTTGCTTGCTGTTTCCCGCAAGCCAAGATCTTGTGCAACCCTAAGGTCGCGGATGGTTTCGCCAAAATTATTCATGGGCCAAATTTTAGCCCAATGTTTAGTGTTGTGCAACACAGAACAAGATTGGTAGAATATGGCATGCGAGAGTACCATCTACCTTTTCTTGTCAATCCTTGGGTGCTGCATATCAACGGGCAGATCCAAGTGTCGTCTTAGGAGAGACCAGTGCAAGGCGAAGAGGTGCTAACGATCAAGGATGTGGCAGCCCTGTTAAAGGTTGGTGAAAAAACCATCTACTCCATGGCGCAGGGTGGGGAGCTTCCTGCATTCAAGGTCAGGGGGCAATGGCGGTTCTCCCGAAAAGACCTCGATGCCTGGATAGAGCAACAAAAGCATTCAACACAGGATTTCGGGGAAGGACAGAAAAAATGAACAAAACAACGCATCAACGGAGCGCCCAATGAGCCGGAAAAAAGATCAAGCCCATACTGAGGGCACCATTCCGGCTGGGTACACACTCGACTACGTTTCGGGGAAGCAGGTCAAGGAAACGCCCAAGGAGCTGGTGCGACAGCGGATTGTTCGTGCCCTGATCCATGAATATGGATTCTCGCCCGAAGACATGGAGCTGGATTTTTCTCTTGGTGGGCGCAAAAAGGTGGATGTGGCCATCTTCCATCATGACAAGGGTCACACGATTGAGAATATCGGCCGCGCTGTCCTCTGCCGGCCGGAACCCAATGTCGGAAAAAATGCCATCCGTATTCGCGATTTCGAGCAGGCCGCCAAGGATCTGGACGATATCGAGACCATCATGCGCGAGGTCGACGCCATTCAATACGGCTTGTGGACCAACGGACTGGAATTCTTCTTTATCGAGAAGGAGCAGAAGCGCTTCGAAACCAAGTGCACTCCGATTGGCGACTGGCCGATGGCGGAAGAGTCGGTCGGAACCAAGGACGTTATCTCCGACGCGCATACTCGCGTCGCAGATAACGAAATGCTTAAAATCACTTTCCGTCGCTGCCACAACTACATTCATGGCAACGAGGGAATGCCCAAGGATGCTGCCTTCTGGCAGTTTCTCTATTTGATCTTCTGCAAAATGCACGATGAGAACCTGCGTGCAAAGCAGCGCCAAGCTTGGCAGCGCCGGTTCTGGGCCGGTCCGAAGGAGCAGTTTGAGGATGAGGGTCGCAAGGCCATCCGCAAGCGCATCGAGGAGCTCTTCACCGAGGTCAAGAGCCAATTCAAGAACATCTTCCGGGGCAACGAAGAAATTGCCCTCTCCGACAGGGCGCTGGCGTTTATCGTCTCCGAGCTGGCCAAATACGACTTTACCCGCACCGATGTTGATGCCAAAGGCGTCGCCTATCAGGAGTTGGTTGGCGTCAACCTGCGCGGCGATCGTGGCCAGTATTTCACCCCGAGAGGCGTGGTGAAGCTGGTCGTAGAAATGCTTGACCCCAAGGAATCTGAGACACTGCTGGATCCGGCCTGTGGTACTGGCGGTTTCCTCGTTGCAACCCTAGGCCACATGCTGAAGCAATTCAGAGCGGAACAGCAAACCCAGCCTGGAAATGAGAACACCACTGAATTCCTGAACGTTCACGAGCGGCTGAAAGAATATGCAGCCGCCAACGTTTTCGGTGCCGATTTTGATCCCTTCCTCATCCGTGCCGCCCAGATGAATATGGTGTTGGCAGGTGATGGACGTGGGCACATCTACAACATCAATTCGCTGGAATTTCCTCTGGGGCATTTGGCCGATCTGCCCGGTGCCAAGAAGGAAATCCCGCTGGGCTCGGTGGATATCATCGCCACCAATCCGCCCTTCGGCTCTGACATTCCGATTACCGATAAGCACATTCTTGAGCAGTACGAACTGGCGCATAACTGGGAGCCAGATGGCGAAGGCGGTTTCCGCAATACTGGCACCCCCAAGGGCAGCGTCGCTCCAGAGATTCTCTTTATCGAGCGGTGCATCAAGTGGCTCAAACCGGGTACCGGCCGCCTGGGCATTGTTCTGCCCGATGGAGTGTTAGGTAACCCTGCCGCCGAATACATCCGTTGGTGGATCATGCGCGAAACGCAGGTGCTCGCCTCCGTCGATCTGCCGGTAGAGGCGTTCATTGCCGAGGCTAACGTCAACATTCTTACCAGCCTATTGTTCCTGCGTCGCAAGAGCGAGGAAGAAAAACGCGCGGAGGCACTTGGTGGCGTCGAGGAATATCCAGTTTTCATGGCGGTCGCCGACAAGGTTGGCTTCGATCGCCGCGGCAACAAGCTCTACAAGCGCACGCCGGATGGTGAAGAGATTCTCGAGCCCAAGCAGTTCATTGAGCGATTCCACCGCAAGAGCGGCTGGGTGGAGAGAACACTCACCCGTCAACAAAAAATCGAGGACAACGATCTGCCGGTCATCGCAGCGAAGTACCGCGAATTTCTCAAGGAGCACAACTGATGAGCGGCCAGGATGACGACCTCATCGAGACTCCTCAGGATGCTGCCGAGGAAAGCGGTCCGGATAATTTTTTCATCGACATCCTGACCGGTAACAAGGAAAGCGCTTCCCCCAAGAAGCTACTGGTGCAGAAGGTGCTGCGCCAGCTCATCGAGAGCTACGGGTTTGACCGCGACGATATGGAGGTCAACTACAACCCCCAGATAGCCGGCCAGGGGCGCAAGCGCATCGACATCGCGATCTTCCGTGCCGATGTGGAGCACAATAACGACAACCTGCAGCGCGTCATCGTTTGCAGGACTCAAAAAAAGCGCGACAAGCTTCGCTCCATTGCCGAGGCTGACGCCGATCTGCGCGAACTCAAAGAACTGCTGGAACTGATCCCTGGTGCATCACTGGGCATGTGGACCAATGGCCAGGAAGAATTCATGTTCCAGGTTGAGCGTACCCGGTTCGAAGTGCGAGCCAAGCCCCTCGGGGTCTGGCCCGTACCGGGTGAGCGCACCACCGATCTCGAAAGAACGGGCGGGGTCATCCAAGTCAGTGCAGAAGCCGAGAACCTGGAAGATGCACTGCTGCGCTGCCGCCAGTACCTAAACCGTAACCTCGGCCTCGACCATAAGGACTCCTTCAAGCAGCTGGCCGTGCTGATGCTGGCCAAAATCTATGACGAATCTCGTCCCACAGGCGAGCGAAAATTCTGGATCAAGGGCGATGAACCTTTTACCGAGGCAGGCCAGCAGGCAATTGCCCAGCGTATCGCCGAAACCATCGCTGCCGCCAAGACATGGCAGCCGAATTTACTCTCTCGTGGCTGGGATCTGACGCTTGAGCCCCATGAAACTGCTCGTGTGGTCATGGAACTGGCGCGCTACTCCCTCAGTGAAACTCAGCCTTGCTTTCGTACCGGCGCCTTCCGGGCGGTCGCACGCAGCGTCATGGATGGCCGTGAAGGCCGCTACCCCACGCCACTCAATGTGGCTGAAATGGTCGTAGAGATGCTTGATCCGAAGCCGGGCGAGCGTGTGATGGATTGCTCCAGTGGCACAGGCACATTTTTGGCCATGACCGCTGTTCACATCTTTAAGCAGAAACTTGCAGCCCTCGGCACCACGCCGGAGGAAGCCACCAGCGAACAAATCCGCCAGGCACAAAACGAAACCGCCGCATGGGCGGCCAGCAATGCTCTGGGCTGCGACATCGATCCATTCCTGGCCGTCGCCAGCCGCATGAACTTGCTGTTCACCACCGGCAATCCTGGTCGCGTGTTTCGCATTGATGCTCGAACTTTCCCGGATGGCGATCTGGATGGCATCGAGGCCGCCCGCCCGGCAATGTCCCTGGGCAGCATGGACGTGGTTTTGCTCAACCCCTGGTTCTCAACGCAAGATGCAGTGAGTGACGTTTCCATCCTGGAACGCTATGAACTCGGGCATAACTGGACATCGGATGGCGAGGGTGGCTATCGCAATGAAGGTGACCTGAATACCGGTGGCGTGCCCCCCGAGGTGTTGTTCATCGAGCGTGCCTTGCAGTGGGTCAAGCCGGGCACCGGTCGCGTGGGTATCCTGTTGCCCGATGGGCTGCTGGGTAATCCCAGCGATGAATATGTGCGCTGGTGGATTCTGCGGCACTGCGAAGTGCTTGCCAGCGTCGACCTGCCGGTGGAACCGTTCAAGGTCACCGTTAAGGAATACGGCTTGACGCCTGCCTTACCCAGCCTGCTGGTGCTGCGTCGCCGCAGCCAGGACGAGCTTATCAATACCGAGTATCCCGAATACAAGGTGTTCATGGCCGTGGTGGATCGAGCGGGCGTGGATGCCCGAGGCAACCTTCTATTTCAGCGAGCGCCTGATGGCGAAGAACTGGTCTTTGACGATGAAGTGATCGAACGGGTTCGTGTGGGCAGTGAAGTAGAAATTCGTCACACCACGCGCCGCGATCGGCGAATTCATGACGAGCTGCCGCTGGTGGCAGATAAATACAAAGAATTTCGCGAAACCGGCGAGGTGACGTTATGAGCAGAAAATTTCAAGTAAAAAGCGTTCCAAGTACCTGGCTAGAACATAACGGTCGCCGTCTCGACTGTGGCCCTTATATGTCCGGAGCATTGGAGGCTAGAGAGCTTCTGAGTAAACTTAAAACCGACAAATTGATTGCTCTAACGGCTGGCCATAAAGGGGGAATCTATAACGGCTCTCCATTTATCAGAAATTATGTTGACCAAGCGGAAAACGGTGTTCGATTTCTGACAACATCGACGATGGGAGAGGCAGATATGGCTAATCTGCCATTACTGAGCAAGAAAGATGCTCGTTCTACTAGGCTGAGTTTTCTCGAAGTACGGGAAGCTATGACACTAATAAGCTGTTCTGGAAACATCGGAAAGATGGTTTATGCTAGGGAGGAAATGGAGGGGACTTGGTCAAACCAAGATATTCTGAAGGTTGTGGCTGACACCAAAAAGGTGACATCTGGGTACTTATACGCCTACCTGTCGAGCCGATTTGGAATCCCCCTTGTGACTTCAGGCACCTACGGTGCAGTTATTCAACACATTGAACCTAGTCATATTTCCGATCTGCCTGTACCACGTCTTGGGCGAGTTGAAGAACAGATCCATAAGCTTATCTGTCATTCGTCCCGGCTGAGGACTAATGCGAGCCAAGAGCTAGTTGTCGCATCAAGACGTTATTTAAGTGCGGCGGGTATCAATGACATATCCCCAGCGTATTGGCACAAGAATTCACGACGAATCGGTTTTACTTCATCGGTTAGCGGAAGATCTCTTCGCGCCATGAATTATTTGCCAATTAATCGTGACCTTGAAAGCTTGATCAAATCTGGATCGTTGATATGGAAACCTCTAAAAGACATATGCGAAGAAGGAACATTGAGGAGCGGCCCTCGATTTAAGAGAATCGATGCGGAACCTGAGTATGGCGTTGAGCTTATTGGTCAACAGGAGTGTTTTAATCTACGTCCTTCTGGGCGGTGGATCGCGAAGAAATACCTCACCGACAGTCAACTGCTGTTTCCTCCGGATGGGGCGGTGATGATTGCCGCACAAGGGTGCGCAGGCGAGTATGACTTATTCGGTCGTGCACAGTTTATTACAGGGAAGAAATTGAGTTATGCGTACTCACAACATTTCCTCAGAGTGATTGCACGTGAGAAAGAGATTCCGCGCGGAGCTCTTTTTGCCTATCTAAATTCGCAAATCGCGTACCGGATTCGTAAGGGCTACCAAATAGGCAGCATGCAACAAGATTTTCATCCTGACATGATCAAGCAAATGCCTGTTCCGATAATTGACCGTAATGAAGCGGAGCTGATTGATGCAGCGGTTCGAGCAGCCTTCCAAAAATTTGATGATGCGCTTGATGCCGAAGATCAAGCCATTGCCCTAGTTGAAGGCGCCATCGAGGCTGGAGGCATGTAATGGCGAAGGTCATACCCATCGGGCAACCCGCGAACGAATCTGAACGCCAGGCCATCGGTTTTCTTCGGGATCACCTCCCCGACGGCTGGCTGATCTTCCACAACTTCGAGATGCGCCAGCGTGAGGAAGTGTTTGAAATCGACATCGCCATCCTTGCGCCTCACGCGGTTTATCTGGTGGATGTCAAAGGGACGCGGGGCAATATCGATGTGTATGGCTCCAAGTGGTACCCCGAGGGGCGGCAGCCGTTCTTCTCGCCGCTGGCCAAGCTGCGCAGCCATGCCAAGACCATGGCCACCATCATTCGTGAAAGCAATACCGGTCTGATCGAGTTGCGTAAGGCTCATGTGCACGCCACGGTATTGCTCACCTCCGATGATGCCGCCGTGTTCGATCAGGCAGGAATTGACAGTCCCGACGTAACCGACTTCAAACGCTGCCTGAAATACTTCCGTGACGTGAGTCGCATCCCCGACAACCGGCTGGATAACATCACCCGCTTTCATTCCCAGATATCCAAGGCCATTACGGGTAAAGCCAAGCCCAAGAGTGCGGCGCTGGTGTTCCGTGACTGGCAGGTAGAAGAAAAGCTGGGCGGCACCGACCGCTACACCGAATACCGCGCCAAGCACAACCTTTTGGGCAAGAGCGGTGGCATGGCTCGCCTGCGGGTGTACCAGGCTGACCCCTACCAGGACGAGGCGGCACGTAAAGAAGAACTTAAAAAAATCAGTAACGCCTACCGCGCCGTGGCGCATATGCCGACTCACGCCAATGTTCTGGCGGTGAAGGATCTCTTCAGAAATGAAGAAGAAGACAAAGTGGTCCTGGTTACCGAGGATCTGCCCGGTCAGGCGCTGCGTTTACATATCAACAAGCCCACGCTGGCATTGACGTTTGATCAGAAACTCCAGGTGATGCGTGATGTGCTGTCTGCCTTGGACCATGCGCACCGCCATGAGGTGATCCACCGCAACCTGACCCCGGATGCCATCCTGGTGACCAAGGGCGGGCAGGCCCGGGTGACTGGTTTTGATTTCGCTCGAGTCGGAAAAAACCGCACCTCTACCATCGCCGATCAGATCATTGATGACCTGGAGCCAACTTATCAGGCGCCGGAGTGCTTCAAGGACCCGACCCAGGCCAGCATCGCCTCTGATCTCTATGCGGCAGGCCTCATCTTCTATGAGCTGCTGACGGGTGAACTGCCCTTCGAAAACGTCGACCAGATGATGGAGGCCGACGGCAAATTTCCGATGAAGCCCTCGGAGCACAAGCCAGATCTGCCTAAGGGCATAGACGAATGGCTGCAGAAATTCTGCGAGTTTGATCCCGAGGAGCGCCATATCAGCGCGGCCGTTGCTCGCAAGGCGCTGGATGACGTAATTCTGCCGGAGGCAAAGAATGATTCAGCTCCAGAGGCCGGTGGTCGTGCAGCAGTTTTATCTCAGATCCCGGACGACCTGAGTAATCTGCCGCAGGACTTCATCCTGGCGGATCGCTTTCGTATCCAAAAGAAACTCGGCAGTGGTGGATTTGGCGTTGCCTACAAGGTGTTCGATTCGCTGGGTGACGTGGTACGGGTTATCAAGCTGGTGACCAAGGATCGCCGCAGCGTTTATGAGCGCCTGCGCCGCGAATACAAAACCCTAACCAATTTGCCCGACCATCCGCATGTTGTGAAGGTGGTTTGGGCTGATCGCATGGCCGATGCCAAGCAGACGCCTTACATTGTGTTCGAGTATGTCGAAGGTTTAGATGTCTCGGATCTAATCGATGCGGAGGCGCTTTCGCTCGAAGATTCGATGCGGATCCTGCGGGAGTCTGCCGAGGGGCTGGTCCACTTGCACAAGCATGGTGTTTACCATCAGGACGTCAAGCCTTCCAACCTTCTCTGGACGGATATGGGCGTCCGCATCATTGACTTTAATGTCGCGGTCACTGAAAGCGACGAGGTTCAAGGCGGTGGCGGGACAAAACGTTATCTGCCGCCGGATTACGACTACTCTTCAGAGCCGGGCGCATCGGATCGCATCGATCGCGACATCTACGCGCTGGGCATCTCATTTTACGAGTGCCTCACCGGAAAATATCCCTTCGATGAGTCGACGCCGCCGATCAAGGGGCAACCTAAGGACCCCAAACAGTTTAAGGGTTGCGCCGATCTGGGCACGTCGCTGATCAATGTGCTCTCGAAGATGATCGCCCCGGAGCGAAAGGATCGTTTCGTCACGGCGGAAGAACTATTGACGGTGTTGGCCGAGGTCAAGCGCTATCGCTCAGGTAGCACCACGGGCGAAATCGGCGCCGGACCCAAGGTGATGGCGAAGTTAGGCTTCGAGCCAACGCAGCCAAACACCAACCCCTTTGTCACGCATCTGCTGACACTCTATAGCCAGAGCCAAGTATCCAATGCCGGCACGCGTGGTTTGGACGAGGTTGGCAAAGCCACCTATGTGCCGACCTATCTGGACGAAAAGCTCAAGCCCGCGTTACTCAAGGGAGAGTTCCGGCTGGTGATCATCAGCGGCAACGCTGGTGACGGGAAGACGGCGTTCATTCAGCAATTCGAGGCGTTTGCCGAGAGCAAGGGCGCACAGTTGCAGCGCGGCGCGAACGGTGCAGTTTTCCAGCTCAAGGGGCATACCTACCAGAGCAACTATGACGGCAGCCAGGACGAAGGCGATGAGCACAATGACGCGGTGCTGCAGAAGTTCTTCGCCCCCTTCGCGGGCAAGGACAAATCCGGATGGCCCGAGAGTCAGACCCGCCTGATCGCCATCAACGAGGGCCGCCTGGTCGATTTCTTCCTGGAGCACGAGGAGGATTTTCCGCTACTTGCCAAGCAGATCCAGCAAGGTTTGGCTGGCGCTACCCCCGAAAGCGGCATCGCTGTTATCAATCTCAATTTGCGTTCGGTGGTTGCTGAACCCGAAGAGGATCAGCCATCCATTCTGGAGCGGTTGGTTACTCGCATGTCCCAGCAAGAATATTGGCAGGCTTGCGAGCAGTGCGATCTCAAGGGTAAGTGCTATGCCTACCATAATGCACGAACCTTCCAAGACCCAGTAGCTGGCCCCAAGGTGATTGAGCGGCTAAAGATGCTCTACACCATTACCCATTTGCGCGGCCGCTTGCACATCACGATGCGAGACCTGCGTTCGGCATTGGCGTTCATGTTGGTGGGCACTCGCGACTGTGGCGGAATCCATCAGCTTTACCAAAGCGGTGGTGAGGATAATCAGAACCGCATCCTGGACGGCTTCTATTTCAACTCTTGGCTAGGCGGTAACGAAGGCACAAGTGACCGCTTGATCTCACTGTTGCGCGAGATTGATATCGCCGAGGTTAGCAATCCTGATCTGGATCGTGAGTTGGGCTTCCTCAATCCGAAGACCAAGGCGATGAGCCGCTTTTCGTTTGCCGATCGCGATGTTTACGACGATGAGTTGGTTGAGGTGCTGTTCCGCAATTTGCCCCGCGATTACGCCTCAAAAAATCGCGCAAGGTTGATCGTCAAACACCGGAATTATCTCTCCCATATGCGTCGCCGACATTTCTTCGAGCGCAGAGATGCAGGATGGAAGGAGATGTTGCCGTATGGAAGTATCGATCCCTTCCTGGCCGCAATTGAGCAGCCTGGCGCAAAAAGCACTGAAGAGGTGACTGCGATTCTCAGGGCCGTTAATCGGGGAGAAGGACTGAGTGATCCGGCACGGTTGGGTAACCAGCTGGCGCTCCGCGTACGCCAGGTCGACCAGGGCACTATCCGCAGCTATCGGTTATTTGACGGCGCGCATTTCATGCTTCGCACGGATCAGGAAACGGCGGCTCATCCTTTCCTGGAATGCTTGTCCCAGGCGCTGGTGCTGCACTATGACTCAGGAGATGGCCATAAGGCCAACCTACGCATCAACCTGGATATTTACGAGATGCTAATGCGTTTGAATAACGGCTACCGGCCAAGCATCGAGGAACGGGAGGGTTTCTACTTAAGTTTGGCGGTTTTCAAGAATCTGCTCGCTTCGGTTCCATACAAAGAGGTGCTGCTAACCAAGGCAGGCCACAAGTTCTACGAGATCAGCCGGGAAGACAACGGTGTTTTGACCATGAAGGTCTCGGAGAAGGGGGCTGAATATCATGTCAATTAAGGGCAGAGACAAAGAATTCAGGATCCCCAAAGTTTCCTACCTGGACTTTAAGCACATCGAGATGGATCGAGTGCTGACGATGCTGTTTCCTCGGCTGAAATACGATGGCTATGCTAGCCGCAGACCCCCGCGCGGAGGCGATCTATCGATAGATGAATTTTTGGCGGACTTTCTGGAGCATCCAGAGTGGTTTTCTGGTTTCGACCAACATCCGGATGTCGTCCGCAGCTGGATAGAAACCGATCTGATGGATTTGGTGAATCGAGGCAAAAGCAACCAGGCCTTGGCTGCGCCGAGACCACTACACGGGAACACGTACAAGTTTCGGAATGCGAAGCACACCCGTGATTATGGTGCTGCAGAGCAAGCGTACTGGATGCTTTTTTATGCCCGCAAAGGAAAGGGGCAAGCAGCTCGCGATGCCCTGAGGCGCTTCTTCTTCCCAGGGGTCGACCTTGTTACAGATCGCTACGATCCGAGTGCTTCAGTCGATGTCGAGACGCAAGCAATCCTGCGACTGGATCACCAAGTTACCCAAGACATGAAGGACTCCAAGGAGCCCTCGCGCTTCCAGCCGCTATGCATCGGCCAGGCCGACATCATGGCTGATGACATTCTGCGGCTTCTGGCTTACGAGCCTTACATCCCACGCTCGGTGCTGGTGGACTACCTCAAGACGCTGATGGCGTTCCATCTGGCGCTTTACCACCTCAAACTGTTGCAGATGCTTCCAAAGCTGGTAAAGCAACGCGCCGGCAATGACCTCTGTGGCACCAAGGAGTGCCCGATCAATCCAGGCATGGACAATGCCCTGGAAGGTTGCCCCTATCGCGTCGCGTTGGTGGTGGACATGGGCGATGTCACTAACCCTCACATGGCCGAACTTGCCCGCAAGTCTACCGATCGTCTGTACCGCCAGATTCCTGCATTTGTTCAGGCCAATTTCGTCGTCAAGAAGCTCGATGAAATGGCGGAATACCTGAGCAAGAAAACGGGCAAGCTGGCTTCGCCTGCCAACGGGGTGTTTTCTGTCGGTGACCTGGTTTCCCTGCTGAAACCTGAACACGATACCGAGCGGCAAGCCTATTTCAAATTCCGCCTTGCCAGTTTGATCGAAGAGTCGTCGTCTGGTAACGAGGATGTTGATCCGGAAATCCGAGCAGTGACTGCGATGGGTCTTGGGGAATTTGAATCCTTCATCGAAATCTTGATGGCCTATCGCGGCAAATATCATCGTCAATACATCACCGAGTGCTTGGACTCTCTTTTACTGAAAAACAAAGAAGCCGGTCTGCTCGCGCAATCACGGACCAAGGGCAGTTCCCGCCGATTCGTGTTGGGCAGCAAACTGCTTGAGGTGCTCCTGCAGATTGCAGTGCTGGCTCAGGATGGGGGGCGATTTGTTACCAGGGAAGTGCGTATCGAGGAGCTATTGGCTTTCCTGAGAAACCGCTATGGCCTTCATATCGACCGACTTCCGGAGAATGGCCAGAGCAATAGCAGCATTCTGGACCGGCGAGCCTTGCGTTTGAATCTTGAAGCATTCAAGCGTCGTCTGCGCGAAATCGGGTTTTATGAGGATCTATCGGATGCCTACGTGACCCAAAAGGTGTCTCCTCGCTATGCAATTGAGAAAAATAACGGAACAGAGAAGAAGGGGAAGCGCGCATGAGCGACGCGTTCACTAGGCTATCCCAGGGTAAATTGAACGCGGCGGTAGCAGACCTGCTGTGCCCTCGCATCGAGGTGATATTAAGCGACCGTGGTCCAGGCCACTGTATGCGGGTCGCCGACCTCGACGACGATGTGATGGAGTCAGTCTGCAAAGAGCTTCGCCGGACTCGCCTAGATGGGAATGTTTTCATCCTTGGTGGTCACGACCAGGAGGGCATGCCTTTTCGGGTGACGTCCACCAAGCTCGTGGAGCTGCGAAATCCAGATGCCAATGGTGAATTGCGCCAGCCACTTCTGGTCTTTATCCCAACATCTTTACGCACCAGTGCCGAGGACTCCTTCGGCGTAGCAACATTCGAAGATCTGACTTTTACGGCGATCTACGAAGACCTAACCGATCTGCTACTTAATCGGCTACCTGCAACCCTGGTTGGTCACGTGCGTGATCTCTTTGGGTTTATTGCAGAAGAAGAGTGGTTTTTTGCAGATGACGTTTCCCGCGTGAGGTATCTCCTCACAGCGCTGGAAAATGGCATTGATGGGGAAACGCTCGGAGCTAGTTTGTATGAATTGACGCTGATTCCGGATTTCAAGCTTTTTGCCGATCCTGGAATGGTCAACAGCAAGATCCGACGAAACCTGGGTAGCGTTCGGAATCTGATGGCCTCGCACAAATCCGTGCGTGGGCGAATCGGGGATTTGGGGCTTAGTGACAAGGCACTGGAGTCTTCGCTGTCCACGTACTTTGAGAAATACGATATCCAGGAACCGGAATCGTGGACCGCGCCCATCGCTACAGATAAAACCTGGTGGGGTATCTCGTTCGACAAGTGGACCTTCCAGGAAGAACTCTCCCTCGACAAGGTGTTAGTGACGGTCTTGGAGACCGATTTGCCGGTCGTTCAGGAGAATGAAGCCAACGACCAACTATCCGGCCTTATCGGACAGCAGATATTAGTTCCTAACGACCGCCGCAAGATGAACCTGGTTTTTGAGGTTAATCCTCACCCAGGTAAAGTCAGCGGGTTGGATTACTTTACAGTTCAGATCATTTCCCAGAACGACGGCCCGGTCGGGAAATCCAAGAAGGTCAAAGCCTGGACGCCGAACCGGCTGCAATGCACGGTTACTCTGGACAAGCTCAACAAGATCGAGTTTGAGGAAGGCTGGCACTTCATTCGGGTTCTTCCTTGGACGGTCGATGGTGACCCGATTCCGCTAGAAGCCGATTCGGGCTCTGAGGCCGCCAAACGCTCCTATGAGAGTGAACCTTTCTATGTCCTGCCCGGCGGTAGCATTGAGGAGGAGCCACCACAGCGGGCGATCCCTATTGAGCAAAGTCTCGAGCACGCACGATTTCGCCTACAGCTCATCGCTCTTGGCGACGAGCGCAATCCCGATGAAATAGCGTTAAGCAGTGTTACCTGGGCGGAAGGTGGACGCTCCAAGAAGGCTTCACGCCAAGAAACTTTACTAGCTAAGTTTGGCCATGAAGGCTCGGTTAAAATTCCTTTGTCACGCATGCTCAAAACCATCGAGCAGCGGATATTGGCGGAGCCAAAGCATCCCTCCGGCTGGCGCATGCAGATTAATCTCGATGCGGCTGAACTGCCTTCAGAAGTGGGTTTGACGCTTCCAGCTTCTGCTGCCATGGCATCGTTCTTGGCTGCCAGGGAAGAGCTGTTCGCTGTAGTACGCAAAGATGCCGCCGAGCTGATCATGCAGGGCCTCTCCTTCCAAGACACGGAGAAAGAGTGTCTTGCGTATGCTGAAGCCTATCTTGATCTGGTTCGGAATCTCATTCGACAGGCTGAAACCTCATCCGGTGCCGAACGTCAGCAGCATCTTCAGGCGCTGCGCAATGTGCTCGCAGTCGATTCGATTCATGTCATCTTGACGGACTTCCGCGGCAGGCATCGTGAAGCAGTTCTGGTATCGCCTACGCATCCGCTTCGCGCCTTGTGGCTAAACAGCTGGGTAACTTTGGGCAAAGACTGGATTGAAAAGATAAAGGCTGGCGGGAAAGATCACATCCCGCATGTCAGATCTGCATTGTTGGATGGCCTCGTTCCATCGGCTTATCCCGTCGGGATTCCCGTTGAGGATGGCCGAATTTTCACGCCGGTCGACAATCTGAATGCTTTCTGGGCTCTGTACGCTCCGACTACCGAGGAAAACTCTCGCGGCCTAATGGCTGAGATCTGCTCCGCGCTAGGCCTGGCAGAGCCATCAGCTGCGGGAGTGGACATCTCCGGGAAAGTGATTGCAGACAAGATTGAGCGATATCTTTCCCAACATCCGTACGTTCGCGAGTTGTCGCTGAACGTTTTCAATGCTGGCGCAGGATCTGTCATCGCGGATGCATTGTTGTCGCTGCAACAGAAACGTGAACACGCGGATCTGCGCTACGACATTCGACTGTTTACATCAGATCCCGATTCTCCAGTGTTAGGCGAGTCACTTGAATCGATGGTTCGTCCAGGATCCACGGTTAACGAGGCGGCTGATGCTTTTGCAACCTCGACCGGCAGTCATCTGTTCTCGAAACTAAATCTGGCCAAGCATGCTCTTTCGGAGTTCCATGCGAATGCCAAGGAGTTCCCCGCCCATATTAGCGTCCTGCTGGATGTGTTTCCTGCCGAAGAACTCTCGATCGCAGAAAAGCCGATGGGCATCACACCGCTCCACGGACTGATTCAGGACTTCGATACTGAGTTTGTTGACGATGACTCCGGGACCTACTGGAACAAGCGACCAGTTGTCGGCCGCTCGCTTAATCCCGATAGCCAGGCGGCTTGCTTTGATTTGCTTTCAAGTTTGAGCCGTCACATCTGCTTCGCCACCGCAGCCGTTGCTGCCTCCGGAGCCAGCTTCAAGTCAGTACCCGTCGTGACCTTAGGTCTGGATGTCGCTCAACGAGAATTGATCTACGAAGTCCATCAAATCAGTGATTGGGTATTCACCATTGATCGCAACATGGGGATCGAGTTCTTTGATCATGGGGGGCGGAAAAATCGGCCTGATTACCTCATCGACTACGTTCCGGGTGCAAGTTCTCAGGCAACTCACAACCTGATTATTTCCTCGCGCTCAAGCGATGAGCTTGAGGCGATGTTGAAGCCGGTCCTACTCGGGCACGGACTTTCGGCCAATGGAGAGCAATCGGTTCAGATTCTGGCAAGCCTACGCTCGCTCTCAGGGCAGCTCGCGTTGAAGCTGATCTCTGCGCCGACGCAGCAGGCGGAAGCGCTCGGCCTGGCTTTGGCCCGGCTGTATCTCGAATACCAGGGTGCCTTGAGCAACCAAGTTATTGTGCCTTTGGATGCGCATACGGACCTCTACCGCTCAAACGGGGAAGCAGACGATGTCAATGATGCCATTAGCCTGCAACGCACCGACTTGGGACTGTTCGACTTGGATTTGAACACCAGGACGATCACCTGCAACTTGGTCGAGGTGAAATGCTATTCACAGGTGGGAGATTTCGCGGCCTTTAATCAACTGAAGGAGCGGATTTCCGGCCAAATCAATCAGAGCGAGCGCATCCTGCAACGTCACTTTGATCCGGCGCTAAAAAAACCGGATCGGCCAGACAGATTGCTCAAGAGTCGGGAGTTGGCACAGATCCTACGGTTCTATCTTGAGCGCTCCCTGCGGTACGGCATTTTTGACGCGACTGCCGCACAAGAAGCACGAGGCCTGCTGGAGTCAATCGAGCAGGGGTACTCGCTTCAGTTCCGACGCTCCGCACTGATATTTGACTTCGATAAGAACGGAACAGATGCGCCCGACAATGAGGTCGGCATCGAATTCCACCGCATCGGTAAAGACCTGATCCATTCCTTGCTGGAGAGCTGCCGCAAGCCGGTATCGGTAGAAATTGAGGAAGGGCCCTCTGCACCCCTCCTCAGCGAACAGTTCATCCAGAACGTGCCGAAGCTTGAAACGGCTGCATTTATTGCTCCCAAGCGTGAGAGATCAACATCCTGGACTGCGGACAGCCTGTGGGACGATGATCTGGAGAGATCTCATTCTCCTGTCGCTGAGGATGCACGCACGCCTACAGTCGAGAAGGCAAGTCGACGATCAACAGAGCCGGACGATCAAACGCAGGAAGCCTCAATCGTTCGCGAAGCGGATAAGACAGCCGATAAGTCTGCCCTGGGGGTTGTGCCGAAAAAACCAATAGAACCTGAGAATGTTGAGCCTCAGCAGCCGGTCTTGGAGCACACGCATACTGCCGAAGTTGCCTACGACATCATGTTGGGTGTGAGCGGCGATTCACCGCAGTATGGGTTGCTCGGGGAGGTGTCTGGCAGGAAGATCGCCTTGGATCTAAATCACACCCATACGATCAGCCTCTTTGGTGTTCAAGGCGGCGGCAAAAGCTACACTCTTGGCACCGTAATAGAGATGGCGTTAATGCCGCTGGAGCACATCAACGTTCTACCAAGCCCACTTGCTACGGTGATCTTTCATTACAGCCCGACGCAAGACTATGCGCCAGAATTTACCTCGATGATCAATGCGAACTCTGTCGATGAGGAAATCTGCATCCTCCGCGAGAGATACAAGGCCAACCCTGAAGCGCTGAAGGATGTATTGATTCTCACGCCTGCAAATAAGGTCAATGAGCGCAGAGCTGAGTACCCCGACATCGAAGTGAAGCCCATTGCTTTCTCCGCCTCTGAGCTCAAGGCCGCTCACTGGAAATTTCTGATGGGGGCGATAGGCAGTCAAAGCATGTATATGCGACAGATCAATCTCATCATGCGAGGGCTCCGAGACAACTTGACCTTGGATGCGCTCCGGGCTGGCATTGAGAGCTCCGGGTTATCCGACCACCTAAAGGAGTTGGCGCAGACACGCTTGTTGTTCGCTAGTGAGTACATCGATGACAACCAACGCCTTCAAGATCTGATCTGCCCTGGCCGCCTGATCATCGTAGATCTGCGCGACGAGTACATTGAAAAGGATGAGGCACTGGGACTGTTCGTCGTAATGCTACAGATATTCTCGGAAGCGACCTACCAGGGAAGCCCCTTCAATAAGCTGGTGGTATTTGACGAGGCGCACAAGTACATCGAAAACGATGATTTGGTTACCGGGTTGGTGGAGGTCGTGCGTGAGATGCGACATAAAGGAACCAGCATCATGGTTGCGTCTCAAGATCCGCCATCGGTCCCGGTGTCTCTGATCGAACTGTCCTCGCAGATCATCATGCACAAGTTTAATTCACCAGCGTGGCTTAAACATATCCAGAAGGCGAATGCGGCGCTCGGCGAGCTTACCTCCGACAAGATGAGCCACCTTGGCACTGGTGAAGCCTATGTGTGGTCGAGCAAGGCGTCGGAAGACGCCTTCACCCGAGGCGCGGTAAAGATCAAATGCCGTCCTCGCATTACGCAGCATGGTGGCAGTACCAAAACGGCTGTTGGCCGGTAGCAAGAGGGAGCAGAGATGCCTTCCATTCTTGCATGGATCGACCATGACTCGAAAGCGAGGGAACGCACACTTCGCATCCTTTCCCTTTTCCAGGAAAAGGAAAGCCGTGACGAGCTCGGACTCGGATCCGTGCGGGACAGTTTCGCCGACCAGTTATTCCCAGGTACAAGCACGATTCAGACGCGCCTCCGCTACATGCTTTTCGTGCCATGGATTTGCCACTCCCTGGAAGCGAAACGATTGCCTGCGGAGAGTTTTGCGATCCAGGCTGACAAGTTGGAAAGAGACCTTGTTCAGCCATTGATGGATTCCGATGATCAGGCTGGTGTATTTGGAAAAACCGCAGGAAAGAGGCTCAAACGGTTGCCCAGTTCGGTCTACTGGGCTGGTCTTGGCGTTTGGGGGATACGCCTTACGCCATTCTCTCAGGATGAGTATTACAGGCGCATCGACGAAACTTACCGTCGCCGGAATGCCCTGAAGGCTCTTGAGAAAGACGCAAAGGCACGAGGAGACGACATCGACGTTGAGCAGCGAATGGCCACCCTCAGTTGGCATCCGCGATTACCTGCGCCCCCGGAAAATTTTCCTTCAACGGTGAACTTCGCTTTATCCCGGGAGGAGGCCGAGTTTATTCGGGATCGCATTCAGGTCGCTTGCCCCAACAGCCTTCTCTCTTTCTTGATGCTGCACTGCGAGCCCGCCGATACTCAAGCCCCATGGGAACATCCGGATTACGGCCGCTTTGCCGAACAGCATAAAGAATTGCTGACCCATGCACGGTTGTTCTCGGAGGTGATGCATGGTGCGGCGCTTTCGTATAACGTTCAGCTCGCCAGGCTTCGAAACCATGAAGACCTTGTCGCCGAGCATCAGGCAAGTTTCGACGAATGGACAGAAAATCTTCCCCTGGAGGAGATTCGCGCTTGGTCGCTGAGCCGCCTTTGGGAGTTGACCACGGATCATGGACACACCATCACTCCTCAAACGAGATCCTTCGTTCAGCAGTGGATCGACCATACCCGGAAGTCCCCCAGCGGCCTCCTTTCTAACGTCGAGGCGCTCACCCTGATCAAAAGAAGGGAAATGAAACTCAAGGGCACGCGTTCCCGATTCAGGAACCAGAGGGCGCTCGAGCAGTGGGGTGGGTACTCCGGCGTCGGAAGACTTGTCTATCGCTGGCCGAATGTGAAGGTGCTTTTGAATGACCTGTACCAGGGGGTGAGCCGGGAGGAAAAATGCTGAACCCGAACTCCCGGAGCCTTTATACCTCTGCATTGACCCCACCATCGGGGATGATTTTCGACGAGGCCGTTGCGACCACTTTTTCGATGGACCCAGCCCTACTGCTTGAGGCTCCTGTCTATCTGGCGTTAATGGCGGCGGACGGTCAGACCGATCCTGATCCGTTGTCTGTGCTTGAAGCCATCCGCAGGTACTCGAAACGAATCACCGTCTATGTGCAACGAGGACGGATTCAAGTGCCCCAGATTGCCAAACCCAACCCCTTGTTTGGTTTTTTGGAGGAAATGGTTGTCGAGGTAATGGCCCCTGGGGGAGGCGTCTTTCATCCAAAAGTCTGGGCAATACGTTTCGTCAGCCCTGATCGAAGCAGCGCGATGTATCGCCTGGTGGTTCTGACAAGAAATATGACTACCGATCAGTCTTGGGACCTGTCACTTCAACTCGATGGCACGATTGTAGGTCGGAAGTCAAAATCAAATAAACCGCTGGCGCATTTCTTCAAGATGCTTCCTGATCTGGCTATTCGACCAACAGAATCGGACAGGATCGAGCAATCTCATAGATTCGCGGACGAGTTGCACCAAGTCCAGTGGGAACTCCCCGACGGCTTTGATGAGCTGACCTTTTATCTTCCGGGTACGAAAGGGTTTGGCTGGGAGCCTCCCCAGGCGAATCGGATGGCCGTCATCTCGCCATTCTGTTCTGACGAAGCCCTGCGAGCATTGGTGAAGAAAACCAAGGCTGCTGACGCGCTCATCTCACGCCCAGAGTCATTGTCAGCTCTGAAAAAAGACACTCTCGAGCTCTTCACGCAATGTCTTCATCTGGACGACGCGGCGGAAACCGAGGATGGCGAGGAAGAGGAAGCAGCAGAACAGCCGCTTGCGACCGGTCTTCATGCAAAGGTCTATCTGTTTGAGACCCGATACTATTCGGACTACACCCATATTGTTATGGGGTCCGCGAATGCGACCAATGCGGCGCTGAACGCTTCGAAGAACATTGAGATTCTGGTAGAGCTAGTTGGCAGAAAGAGTAAAGTCGGCGGCATCGACGAGCTTCTTGGCGCTGACGGATTAGGAGAATATCTTGTCGATTTTGACACGACCAAGGAAGCCGAGATTGATGCGCTCCGGCAGATTGCTGAGGAATATATTGAGAGGGCTCGCTCCCAGATATCTGAATTAGCGCTGTCCATCGAGTGCAGTCCGGGATCGAAGGACGGTCTGTGGGCATTGGTTCTGACGGGAAAAATCCCACCCTTTGAAGGTGTCGTCAGTGCTTCTGCATGGCCGATAACCGTCATGCGAGATTTCGCGGTGAACATCCTAGACAGCGGCGCTCATGGCCTGATCATGCTTGGAGAGTTCTCCGCCGCTTCTGTAACCGGCCTTATAGCGTTTGAACTTAGGACCAACCATCGGGATGTTACGGCTAGATTTGTGCTGAACCTCCCCGTTATAGGGGTTCCAGAGGAACGCAACGCAGCCATCCTGCAGACTGTGATCAGCAATCAGGATGGGTTCCTGCGGTATCTTTTGCTCTTGCTGGGTGATGATAAGGTATTCGGACCTGATCCAGGTAGTGACTCCGGGTTTGCCAAATGGTTAGCACGATTGGCCGCCGGTGAGGACATCCCGCTACTGGAAGAGCTGACCCGCACCTACAGCCGACACCCGGAGAGACTGGCGGAAATCTCGGGGCTGGTTCGCGATCTGTGCAAGGGAAGCCAGAATGCGATTATCCCCGAGGATTTTTTAAACCTCTGGAGGGTTTTTGAATCTGCTATCGAGGGGCGTGATGCGTAGTGACCGCTTTTCATCAGCGCATGCTTTGGCCTGTCTGAAAGACTTTCAGAGGAAGACCGTGGAGTACGTCTTCAAGCAACTCTATGTCAATGACTCGACTTCACGCTTCCTGATCGCTGATGAGGTTGGGCTTGGGAAAACACTTGTCGCGCGGGGAATTATCGCCAAAACACTGGAGCACCTTCAGGACCAGGTGGATCGAGTCGATGTGATCTACATTTGCTCCAATACAGCCATCGCGACCCAGAACATCAATCGTCTCAACGTCAGCGACACTGTTGGTTTTTCAATCGCCACGCGCCTGACTTACCTGCCCAGGCAAGTCCGGTCGCTGCGAAAAAACAAGGTAAATTTCATTAGCCTGACGCCCGGCACCGCCTTCGACCATGCCCGTAGTCGAGGGGGGCATGCCGACGAACGGGCTATCCTCTATCGTATGTTGTACGACTTGCCCCTGGCGCAGAATGAACGGCGCAGACGGCTGCGCGTAGGCCTCCTCAACATTCTTCAGGTGACAGCAGGTAAGGATAACTGGCGAGCCAAGGCCAAAAACCTCCCAGCGGAGGATCTAGATGCAGACCTTTCCAAGGCCTTCCGTCGGGCAGTTCTTGAGGATGCGGAACTGTATGCAGCCCTGAAGGAAGGCTGTGAACGCTTTGTTCGGTACCGGGACTACAGCAAAATCCCCTGGGAGGACTCCGAGATTCGCTACGACCTGATTGGAAAGCTCAGGAGCAAACTGGCGTCAGTTTGCCTGTCCGCACTTGAGCCTGACCTGGTCATCCTTGATGAGTTCCAACGATTCAAGCAGCTGCTGGATGGCGATGACGAGGCCTCGATGTTAGCGACCGCGCTCTTTGAGCATCCTGACGTTCGCGTCCTTCTGCTTTCCGCAACACCTTACAAGATGTTCACCCTCGATCAGGAGAATGATGAGGACGACCATTATCCAGATTTCATTAGGACACTGAACTTTCTGTTCAATGACTCCGGCAAGGTCGATGAGGTCAAAAATCTCTTATCAGAACATCGAATGATGCTCCACGCCTGCGCGAAGGGGGCGGCATGTCATCCGGGGAAAAAGACCGAGCTTGAACAAGCCCTCCTCAAGGTCATGTGCCGAACGGAGCGGGTCGCGACGACTCGTGACCATAACTCGATGCTCACCGAGATTGAACGGACGGCCCCTCTTACACCAGGGGACCTTCAGCACGCCGCGATGACAGATGCGGTGGCAATCTGCGTGAAGGCTGGGGAGCCAATCGAATACTGGAAGTCTGCGCCTTACCTGATCAACTTCCTTAAACACTATGAGTTGAGGCATAAGCTGGACGCTCAGTTAAATGCGCCTTCAGAGGCTCTTCGAGGGATTCTTTTATCGGCAAATGGACTGTTGCTGACGGCGGACAAATTCGAAGGCTATCAGGCTCTCGACCCTGCCAATCCGAGGATGCGTGTACTTTTCGAGGATACGATTGATAAAGGAATGTGGCAGCTTTTATGGATGCCGCCGTCCATGCCGTATATTGAGCCGGGCGGCGCATACCGGGACAAGGATAGTTTGACCAAGGCCCTTGTATTCTCATCTTGGAGCGCCGTTCCGGACGCGATTGCGTCAATCTGCTCCTACGAAGCCGAACGAAAGATGGTCGCCGGAAACTCGGTTTCTCACAGCGAGCTCTATGAGAAGATCAAACCATTATTACGGTTTGCGGTGGCCTCAAATGATAATCGCCTGACCGGTATGCCGGTCATTGCCTGGTTACTGCCGTCGCCAACCCTTGCCACCAAGATAGATCCGCTTGAGATTGCGTTGGGCCGTGAACGCGGCCCCCTGGACGTACAGAAGCTGAAGGGCGAAGTCAAAGCCATTTGCCGCAGTTTGCTCGAAACCCTGCCTGCTGCGGGGGAAGGGACGCGGGCCGATGAGCGATGGTATTGGGCGGCTCCCATCCTTCTCGATTCTCATAACGGGCTGTTGGACTGGTGTAGAAGTCCGTCAGGATGGAAATCCGCCACACCGGACCATGAATCAATTACTCGCTTCAAAGATCACATCGACATGCTGGTCAGCATGGCAGAAGGCAAGATTTCTCTCGGCCCCCAGCCGGATGATCTGGTCGATGTACTTTGTGATCTCGCACTGGCCGGTCCTGGCATATGTGCCTTGCGAGCACTGCGTCGAATCGGTACCGAACTCGACGCATCCAATCCGATCTTGCTGTCAGCGGCAGCCAGAATCGCATCCGGCTTCCGATCTCTCTTCAACATGCCGGAGTCGATTGCCATGCTGCGGGGCTCCGGCGAGGATACCTATTGGAGGTTGACGCTTCAATATGGGATTGACGGCAATCTCCAGTCAGTCCTCGACGAGTATGTGCATGTCCTTCGAGAGTCTTTGGGCCTCCAAGAGCACACACCGGAAGAACAAGTGACGGGCATAGCTGAATGCATTCAATCGGTGCTATCGATGCGTACTGCTCAGATTCGAATCGACGAAATAAAAAAATCAGGCGATGGCTTTGTACTTAATGATTTCAACACCCGCTGCCGTTTCGCGCTCCGGTTTGGGGATATTCGAGACGACAACGACCAGGCTCTCGTTCGCGCCGACTCGGTGCGGGATGCATTTAATTCCCCGTTTCGTCCCTTCGTTTTAGCGTCAACCTCAATCGGTCAGGAAGGATTGGACTTTCACACATGGTGCCATGCGGTGGTGCATTGGAACCTGCCTTCTAATCCCGTTGATCTTGAACAACGCGAAGGCCGGGTTAACCGCTATAAAGGTCATGCGGTCAGAAAAAATATCGCGGAACGGTATGGCCTGGGGGCTCTTTCTGGGACTCATGCGGGGGGTGACCCGTGGCAAACTCTTTTCCAAATCGCGGCCCGAGGTAGAGCCAGTGGGCATTCAGATCTCATCCCATATTGGATCTTCGAGGATGGCTCGGCCCGTGTGGAGCGCCGCATTCCACTGCTCCCATTCAGCAAGGAGGTGGGAAAGCTCAAACGGCTGAAGCAGGGACTAGCTCTTTATCGGATGGTCTTCGGCCAACCTCGTCAAGAAGATCTTCTGTTCAGCATCAGCCAGAATGGTAACTATGAGTCGGGACATCTGGCTGACTGGCTGATTTCTTTGCAACCGCCGAATTGCTAGAGCTGAACACCGATGCCCCTCTCGACTTCATACAAGCATCAGCAAGTCTGCGGTAAAGATGTCTATATGGTCGATGACCACCATCAGGCACTGGCGACCTGGGCGCTGATTCGGCGGCGGTTGGGTCGGGCGCCGAACTTGATCACGATCGATCACCACACCGACGTCCACGAGGCTTTCCTGGGGCATGCCCATCTCGAAACGTATGAGAGCGGAGGTGATGCCTGGGCGCTTGCCAGGGATCTGGTCAAGCGTATCGACTGGCAGGATGACCAGAGCCTGCTCTGGGCCATTGAGCACCTGCGTCACGACGAGCACATTGATGCCGCAACCCTGTCGGGTATTCTCAACTACGCTTTCTGTATCCAGTTGAGCGATCACGGCGGCAATCCGTCCATCGAGCAGCAGGCTTACGATGCCGATCGGCATGCGCGCTGGCCCCAACCGCCGACGCTACCGCCTCCGTGCCGGCCCATGACTTATGGTGATCCGGAGAATCACGTTTTCGTGATCTCCCATGACTGCGCCATCGGCTGCAACCGCATGCCACACAACGACGATTGTGTCGTTGAACACGGGAATATGATCATCGAGTCGATCTACCTCGACGACCAACTGGCTCGTGGTACCGAGATGTCACGATGCGTCGGAATCCCTCACCTCGAGAGGGAACCCTACATTCTGGATATCGATTTGGACGCTTTTCACAGTCAGCAGGCGATTGAGCCTGCCGACTTGACTACCTTTTACCGTCTGATCAGAAATGCGGTGGCGATCACCGTTGCCACCGAGGCCGAGTGCGTGGATGAGCTCAAATTCGAGGGGGAAGCAATCGATGCGAATATCTTGCTGACCCGGCTAATAGAACATATCAAGGTGGCAATTTGTTGATTGTCGGTGGGCTTGGTAGAGGTGCAAGCGATCCCCTCCGAAACCCCTTCCTGTCTCAATCTTTCCTAAAATCTCCGAAATGCTTTAAGATGTTGGTTCGTTCGGTGGAGTTTCTCCACCACCAGATTTCGACGAGCTTCTGGCGCAAGCCAGGAGGTCGGCAAAATCGGCCAAGGGTGATTCCGCCCTTGGCCACCCAACAAGAAAACGGCTCTCGCTCGGGAGCCGTTTTCAATTTTTG
>Ga0105048_10000364_pt1 | contig 67635 bp, 61 predicted proteins | sample MAT05_FD_78382 | JGI IMG/M metagenome (GOLD analysis project Ga0105048, IMG submission 78382) | Freshwater microbial communities from Lake Fryxell liftoff mats and glacier meltwater in Antarctica - MAT-05 | ecosystem: Environmental > Aquatic > Freshwater > Ice > Liftoff microbial mat | place... | reverse complement strand
TTTTGCCGTATTTATTTTTTCTCGTTTTGTTGTTGCTAAACCACAACATCAAACCTTGAATGATGTGCAAGAGCAAAAATGCGAACAAACCAATTTCCGCTGTGCGAATTAACCAATTGGTGCCCATGAATTCTGCGGCTGCATTGAAAGTTTCGCCACCGTCATTCCAAAAAATCATGGCATTTACGCCGCAGTGTACCACCAAAAAAAGGATCAGAAAAAGGCCTGTTAAGCCCATCATTATTTTCTTACCGATGCTGGAATTAAATAGAAAAGAGAACAGTTTCATGTATTGTTTAACGCTAATTTATTATAGCTGCAAAAGTAACCATTTGGCGCCAAAGCACAGTTGCGGGTTGAAAACATTTCTTATTTAGAATGGTTTTAAATAATTTGCTAACAAATTGAATTTTAGGGTTTTGGTAGATTATGCCCTGCAAATCTTCTTGTTCCGAAAAGTTCCACAAAAAAGTGCCAAACGCATTCAACTGTAGTTGAATATCCGAAGGTCCTTCAAAAAGTAATGATTTGGTGACAATCTAATGGTTTATCCATTCATTATCTTCTGCATGTATTTTCCTACAATGTCAAATTCTACATTTACCGTTTCGCCAATTTTTAAAAGACCCAAATTGGTTTGCTCCCAAGTGTAGGGTATTATAACCACTGAAAAGTGGGTTGCCTCGCTATCAACCACGGTTAAACTAATTCCATTTAGGCAAATGGAGCCTTTTTTCACTGTAATTCCCGCCTCTTTGTTGTGGGTAAAATGCAGTTTAAAACTCCCGTTTTGGTTGTCAATTTGGCTTAAAATGGCTGTAGCGTCTACATGTCCTTGAACGATGTGTCCGTCAAATCGGCCATCTGCTTTGAGGCATCGTTCTAAATTTATTTTATGATTCGGTTGCCACTGTCCAATGTTGCTTTTATCTAAGGTTTCTTTCACCGCAGTTACCCGGTGTAAGTTGTCTTTTAACTCTACCACAGTAAGGCAAATACCATCGTGGGCAATGCTTTGGTCCACTTTTAATTCTTGGCTTATGGGACTTTGGATCCAAAAACTTTTGTTGTCGTTTTCTGCTGTAACGGATACCAATGTACCTAAAGTTTCAATAATTCCGGTAAACATGCGGCAAAAATACAGATTTGCAGCCGGTAAAAGGGAGTTGCACTGCTGACAGTCTGTCATAATTCGCCTTTTGGCAAAAAAATTGACATGGGAAATTGCGATGAGTCACGAAGAACAAAAGCATGCAGATGAATTGACCGATACAGGCAAAGAGGTAGTGAATGAAGTAGCAGCTCCTGGAGAGGAACTTTTAGAGGCAGAAAAAGAGTTGAATGCGGCTGGAATGACAGAGTCTGCGGAAGCTTTGCTTTTGGTAGAAAAAGAAAAATACATGCGATTGTACAGCGATTTTGACAATTTTAAAAAACGCACAGCCCGCGAACGAATGGATATTTTTACAATGGCTGGCAAAGATGTTTTGCTAAGCATGTTGCCTGTTTTGGATGATTTGGAACGCGCATTGAAGGCGACCACCAAATTAGAAGGCGATGCAAAAGCGGCCTTTGAAGGTTTTGAATTGATTTACAAAAAAATGAATACCACTTTGGAATCCCAGGGTTTAAAGGCCATGAATTGCGTGGGAACTCCGTTTGATGTGGAATTGCACGAGGCGATTACCAAAATTCCCGCACCTACAAATGCATTAAAAGGAAAAGTAGTGGATGAGTTGGAAAAAGGATATTTAATGAATGACAAAGTGATTCGATTTGCCAAAGTAATTATTGGGGAATAAGGGGAAATGGCGAAAAGAGATTTTTACGATATTTTAGGAGTAAACAAAAATGCCAGCGCGGAGGAAATTAAAAAAGCCTACCGAAAAATGGCCATTAAATACCATCCGGATAAGAATCCGGGAAACAAAGAAGCTGAAGAAAGTTTTAAAGAGGCTGCCGAGGCTTATGATATATTAAGCACTCCTGCAAAAAAACAGAAATACGACCAATATGGCCACCAAGGCATGGGTGGCGGTGGCAATTACAGCGGAGGTGCCGGCTTTAGCATGGACGATATTTTCAGTCAGTTTGGAGATGTTTTTGGAGATGACAATGCATTTGGTTCTTTCTTTGGTGGTGGCGGTGGAAGTAGGGGTGGCTCACGCCATCATTCTGGCAGCAACATACGCATAAAAATTAAGCTCACCCTGGCAGAAATGCGCAGTGGGGTAGAGAAAAAGGTGAAATACCGCCACATGGTGGAAGCGCAAGGGGTAAAGTACGACGATTGCAGAAATTGCGGTGGTACGGGTGCAGTGCGTAAAATCACCAATACTTTTTTAGGTCAAATGGCAACCCAAAGCGCATGTCACGTCTGTGGCGGAATGGGTAGGGTAATTAGCAGCAAACCAAGAGAGGCCAACGAACAAGGTCAAATTGCGGTTGAGTTTGAAACCACTATTAAAATTCCAGGTGGGGTAGCAGATGGAATGCAATTGTCGGTAAATGGCAAGGGCAATGCGGGTCCGGGTGGCGGCCCTGCCGGCGATTTAATTGTTCTAATTGAAGAAATAGCACAAGAAGACCTAACCCGCGATGGAAACAATGTGATTTTTCAATTGTGGTTGTCATTTCCAGAAGCGGCCTTGGGTGCATCGGTAGAAGTACCCACATTGGATGGCAAAGCAAAAATTAAAATCGACCATGGCACACAGCCAGGTAAAATACTGAGACTTAAGGGTAAAGGATTTCCTGATTTAAATGGATACGGCACCGGTGATCAACTGATTGTGGTGAATGTTTACATTCCATCCAAGATGAGTTCAGAGGAAAAAGATATTCTTTTAAAACTACAAGATAGCAAGCATTTCAAACCGTCAGAAAACACCAGCGAAAAAGGTTTTTTTGACAAGATGAAGGATTTTTTCTAAGGCATTATAGACTTTTTACGCCTAATTTTTCGATAACCTCTGTGAAAGGGGAATGTATCAAAGATTTTAAATGGATTCTTCGGGTCTGTTTGTTTTTTTGACCCTGCTTGAAATCTGCCATCAAAATTGTCCATAATTCTGGAGCTAAAACCATAGCAGGAAAGAAAACACCCAGCGTCATAAAACTTCGATTTCCAGTGCCAAATTCAAAGGCGCTAAGGCGCATTTCGCCAACCACCGTTAGCGGGTAATTGAGCAATAAATGTTTCATGTCGTGTTCCTCAAATCCTGGAATAAAATCAATTTTATAATGTTTCATATGCCTGCCAAGTTCTTCACCAAACGTGCCTTGTGGCAATTTGCACAAATCTGCAATCTCCAAATGCCCAGGTGATTTTTGTTGAAGAATTCCAGCCAACGGAAAAAGCATCTTTACGGTGACCAGTTCAATCATAAAATCTCTAAATTTGGTGTATTTTGTCCAAAGTACTTTGAAATGCAAAGCTAATGGAGAAAAAAAAGAGTGTCTCATATATGTGTTTTTTTAATGATGTTTTGTAATGCTTCTATGTGGTGTAAAAAAGCTTTCTGACCAGATTTAGTAACCCTATAGCTGCTATTGGGCTTTTTGCCAATAAAGGATTTACGCACTTCTATGTATTGGTTTTCTTCCAATGCTTTAATATGCGAAGCCAGGTTGCCATCTGTCAGGTCTAACATTTCTTTAAGCTTAGTGAAGTCACTCCAGTCTTGTGAAATTAATACAGTCATAATTCCCAGCCTCACGCGGTGGTCAAAGGCTTTGTTCAGTTCTGATATTTTAATTTGTTTACCCAAGGTTCTTTTTTCTAATCATTAGTATACCTGCAACGATATGGCCTCCGCCAAAGGCAATAACCCAAAGTAGCCAAGAATAATTGGGAATAAAAGCCGCAATACATCCACAAATAAAAATATAAATACCTACATATTTTAGAATATTTTCACTGAAATAGGATACATGCATTAGCGCCAGGCCGTAAAGGATAGACATCAAGGTGGGCATGAGCATAATATTTGTAAAGTTTGTGGAATCGGGTTCTAAAATTCTAAAAGCGACAAGGCCTCCACCAATAATATAGAGTGACAAAGTCCCTACCAAACGTATGAGGTTTTTAAACGCAGGTGCTGTTAGGTTTTTTGGCAAACTGAACAAAACAATTGCACCACATATAATACCTGTAACCAACAAAAGTACACCGAAGAAAATTACAAGGTTCCAGCCAATGCCTACATGCACTTTTTCAAAATAGTATTCCATGTCCAATGGTTTGAATCTGAAAAGAACATTGATGGAAAAAAATCCCAAAATTGCTATAACCCCAGCAGCTACAGCAGCCCAGCCATTTAAATGGCGAAAACGGGTTAGTTTATCCAACACCGCATTTACTTCCCTAATTTGATCTTTGGCATCCATATTTAACTTTGTGATGCAAAGTAATTTGAAAAAAATGATAAATCCAAATATATTTAGGATAAAACCACAATATTTTACGACAAAGGATTCTATGCTGGAAAGTTCAATAAGGAAAAAAAGGGCTAGTTTTGCAGCTATATGAGATTGATTCTTTGCACTCTTTTGACCTTAGGTTTAAGCCAATTTGCCAATGCCCAGCGCATCATCCCTTACGAAGAACTTGGCTGGGAAACCACACATGACCCAGTTTCTCTTAAAGCTGTCGATCCCGATTCGGTTTATTCTTTCTCTTATTGGGGATCTTCTTATTTTCATGAAGGCGAAGAACCTGATACCGTTTTTAACGCAGTCGACCTTCTCAAGTGCAAGAACTTGCAGAGTTTGTCATTGCACAATGTGGCTGCACAATTTGTGGTTGACAATTTGGAAAAATTTCCAATGTTGCAAATTTTGGAATTGAATGATGTGAATTTAGGCGAAGGGTTTCCTATAGAAATTTATGAATTAAAAGAGTTGAGAAGTTTGGGATTAAACCAAATTAGTTCTGTCAAATTTGACGAAGCTGCGCTAAAAAAATGCAAAATTGAAAAGTTGGAATTTATCGAATTTTCCGCCACAACGGATGATGAAAATAACGCCATTTTGCATTTTAACGTTTTTCCAAATTTAAAGGACCTTTATTTAAGCAGTAGCAATATCAGCAATGCCGATTTGGCTTTTGGTTGCGCAAATTTAGAACGTCTAGAATTATCGGAGTGCGGGGATTTGAGTAAATTGGATCTAACGGGTTTGGATAAATTGCTTTATCTGAGTTTGTATAATTTGTATGCTTTGGAGACGGAACCTATTGGATTGGCAAGCCAGGACAAATTAACGGAACTGTACATTCGCAATTGCCCATTTAAAATTGAAATACTCACACTTTCTGGTTGCACTTCTATAGTAACCTTATTGATTGATGGCTGCACAGTTACAGATTTATCTTCCATTGGGAATATGCTGGAATTGGCCACTCTTACCATCTCGAACAATGGCTTAACCCGGCTACCAGAAAATATTGGCGATTGTAAAATGTTAATCAGCATTACCGCATCTGACAACAGCATTTCTGAGTTGCCCAGGGGATTGTTTGATTTGAAAAATCTGAATTATTTAGAACTTAGCAACAACACAATTTCTACACTGCCAAAAGGGCTTTCCAGTTTGCAAGAATTAAATACTTTGACATTAAATGGAAATTCGATTTCAAAAATAGAAGATGGAGCCATGAATTTGCCAAAATTGAAGTATTTAGAAATGAATTATTGCGGATTGAAGTCATTGCCGGCAGATTTTGGCAATTTAAGATCTTTGTATGAAGCACAATTTATAGGCGATAGTTTAACCACAATTCCAGCTTCATTTTTAAAACTTTCTAACCTTGTGTATCTGAATTTTGCTTACAATCAAATCTCAACTTTGCCAGAGGGATGGGCGGGTCTAAACAAACTTTATTCCATCAATTTAAGTGAAAACAAATTAAATAAACTGCCTAAAGATTTTTTTGCATTGAACGCATTGGTCAGTTTGAATTTAGAAAACAACCTTCTAAAGTCGTTGCCAACCAAAGTCGCCAAAACCCCGATGCTGGTTTATTTGACTATAAATGGGAACCAACACATTAAATATCCAAAGGGAATTGAAAAGTTCCCTAAACTATCTTTTGTTTATGTAAATGCAACCGATTTATCTGCCAAAGAATTAGCCAAGTGGAAAAAGAAATTGGGAGAGAAATTGCAGGTGAGGGAGAGGGATTGAATGAAAAAACCGCCCGAAATAAGGCGGTTTTTTTTATAAAAATAAAATCATTTAAGCAGTAGCGTTCAACCTAGCACTCAATTCGGCATTTAATGCTTCTAGAAAATCTTCAGTATGCAAATACTGGCCTTCTTTTACATCATTGCCATAAATACAAACTGCCAAATCTTTGGTCATGCGGCCACTTTCTACCACATCTACACATACTTTTTCAAGGGTTTGGCAAAAGTTGATGAGTTCCTGGTTGCCATCCAATTTGCCACGGTGCTCTAATCCACGAGTCCAAGCAAAAATGCTGGCTATTGGGTTGGTGCTGGTTTTTTTGCCTTGTTGGTGCATGCGGTAATGGCGGGTTACAGTGCCATGGGCTGCTTCTGCTTCCACAGTTTTGCCGTCTGGCGTAACCAATACACTGGTCATTAATCCCAAAGAGCCAAAGCCTTGTGCAACCGTATCGCTTTGTACATCGCCGTCGTAGTTTTTACATGCCCATACAAAGTTGCCATTCCATTTTAAAGCACTTGCAACCATATCGTCGATTAGTCTGTGTTCGTAAACAATACCTGCTGCTTCAAACTGGGATTTGAAATCGTTTTGGTAAATTTCTTCGAATATATCTTTGAACCGACCATCGTATTTTTTCAAAATGGTGTTTTTGGTTGAAAGATACAAAGGCCATCCTTTGGTTAATGCCATATTGAAACAGCTTTGTGCAAACCCTTTGATGCTTTCATCGGTATTGTACATGGCAAGTGCAACGCCGTCTCCTTTGAAATTGTACACTTCGAATTCTTGCACTGATCCATCTTCACCTTCAAATTTTACGGTAAGTTTTCCTTTGCCTTTGGTTACAAAATCGGTAGCACGGTATTGGTCACCAAAAGCATGACGGCCAATGCATATAGGCGCGGTCCAATTTGGAACCAATCGAGGAACATTGCTGCAAACAATGGGTTCGCGAAAAACTGTACCATCGAGAATGTTGCGAATGGTACCATTTGGGCTTCTCCACATTTCTTTTAAATGAAATTCTTCAACACGGGCCTCGTCTGGGGTTATTGTGGCACATTTAATGCCTACATTGTATTTTTTAATGGCTTCAGCGGCATCAATGGTAACCTGGTCATTGGTTTCGTCGCGGTATTCCATGCCCAAATCGTAATATTTGATATCAATATCCAAATATGGAAGGATGAGTTTGTCTTTGATAAAATGCCAGATAATGCGGGTCATTTCGTCTCCATCTAGCTCTACAACGGGGTTTGCTACTTTTATTTTTGCCATTTAAATTCGTTTTTTAAGGGTTGGTTTTAAAGGTGCAAAGGTAAGTAAAAATCATTGGATTTTATGTGGAAATGCAGCGTTCCGTTTGGGGCGAAGGCAATATACCTAAAGGGAACAAGTTTTGTCTTCTGCGCATATATCCAAGTTTTAGGGTATTCGAATTTTAGTTTGAATTCAGATTCTTAAATAGCAACAGTATTGTTAAAAAGGCACCCCATGATTTATCAACCTATTCGGGCAGATTATCAGGCGGTATAGTCGAAGTCTCTTCATCATTAAATTCGAAAAGATACTTTGGATCATATTCAATTTCATGCATTTTAAGGAATTGTAAATATTCCTGCTGGAAATTCTTTTTTTTATGGTGTTCTTTTTGATTGTCGATATATTGAATTACTTTTTCAATATGCGATTTGGAATAGCTAAATGCCCCATACCCATTTTGCCAGTTGAATCCATGCTTTACGTAGCCCATTTCTCGAATAAATTTGCCAGAAGATGTTTTTATATTTTCAACCAGTTGAGGCAGGGGCTGTGACGGTTTATAAATTATGAATATATGAATATGGTCAGGCATTCCATTGATTCGAATTAATTTATGTTTGTTATCCTGAACGATGCCGGTGATATATCTGTAAAGATGATCCTCCCAATCCCGGTGAATTAAAGTTTGTCGGCGTTTTACTGCGAAAACTAGTTGAATGTACAATTGTGTGTAAGAATTTGCCATAATGATCAAAATATTAACATAAATAGTTGCCCAAATTAGGTGGTGGGATTGTAAAAACAAAAAATAATTTGCCTTTGATTTGGTTTTGGAAATGCTGCGCCCCTTTGGGGCTATGGATGCTGCGCCCCTTTGGGGCTATGGATGCTGCGCCCCTCTGGGGCTATGGATGCTACGCCCCTCTGGGGCTAGGTGTATTGTAAATCTGCTCCAGAGGAGCAAGGCATTTGTGGAAAAGTTGAATTGGGAAATTTAGCCCCAGCGGGGCGCAGCATCTATTTTTTTACAAAGAGCAGATTTCAAATGCATTGAAAAATACTACACCAAAAGAAAATCGTTTGTTGTTTGGTTTTATATTCTATTCCCCTCACGGAAATTTCGGAAACTTCTGAAAATCGGGTTTTCGTTTTTCTAAAAAGGCTTTCTTGCCTTCTTGGGCTTCTTCGGTTAGGTAATACAACAAGGTTGCATCCCCTGCCAATTCCATCAAGCCAGTTTGTCCATCCAATTCTGCATTCATAGATCTTTTAATCATGCGAATGGCCATGGGGCTGCGTTCCAATATGGTATTGCACCAATCTACAGTCTCATCTTCCAACAGTGCCAATGGCACCACTTTGTTTACCAACCCCATTTTTTCGCATTCTATAGCTGAATATTGCCTGCATAAAAACCAAATCTCACGGGCCTTTTTTTGTCCTACATGGCGTGCCAGATAACTGCTGCCAAAGCCTCCATCAAAACTACCTACTTTGGGGCCAGTTTGGCCAAAAATAGCGTTTTCCGAAGCGATGGTAAGGTCACAAACCACGTGCAATACATGCCCGCCGCCTATGGCGTATCCATTCACCATGGCAATGACTGGTTTTGGAAGACTGCGAATTTTCTTGTGTAAATCCAATACGTTTAACCTTGGAACACCATCTTCGCCAATATAACCGCCAATTCCTTTTACGTTTTGATCGCCGCCACTGCAAAAGGCTTTGTCGCCAATTCCGGTTAGAATCACAACACCAATCTCTTGGCTTTCTCGGCATATGTCAAAAGCATCAAGCATATCTGTAACCGTTTGCGGACGAAATGCATTGTATACCTCGGGTCTGTTTATCGTAACTTTCGCAATCCCATTGTGGAATTGAAACAAAATATCAGAATATTCTTTCAGGGTGGTCCAACTGCGTTGTGTCATTATTAAAGATGCAAAATTAACATCTAGTCCCTAATGCAAGGTAAAAAGGTTTAAAATTCAAAAGGATATAAAAAAAAGGAACCCCATCGGACTCCCTTCACAATCAAAATATAAAAAGAACAAGAAATTTATTGAATCAGTATGCCAAATTCGAAGGCATTTGCTGTAGGACCTTGATTGGTTTTAAACAAGCTTGTCATAGAATAGCGGCCATATAAGAAAACGGAATTATATCCAATTTGGAAAAATGGGGACAATGCAAAATCGTTAAAATTAAAATCATCAAACTGTTTTTCTTTGTTGGATGAACTGTGGTTTACTTTGGTGTGTGTGCGCACCCTGTATCCCGCTGTTACGCCGGCTCTTACAGAGAATCCATCTTCATGGTCTCTTGGGTTGGTTTGGTAACCCAAAGCCAAAGGAATTCCCAAATAATTGACTACAACCTTGCTTTTTTCTGCATTTCCACTGCTATCCACTTTGTATCCAAATTTGGCTGCTTCTTTGTTTAAATTTACCTTGTTGTTGGCAAATCTGTAGTTTTTTATATCATATCGAATGCCAGTCCATAACCTCAGTTTGCCTTTGATTAAATTAAATCCCCAGTTCTGACCTAAGCCTATACCAAAGCTTTTGCCATTGTTTAATTCAGGGAGTGAATTGTTTGCATTACCATTGCTGGCGGATCTTTTTACGTTGGCAAAGCCAAAATTAAAATCGGTACTGCTAATGAATGCAGGAGCCCGATCGTCCCAATTCCTGCAATCGGGTTCTTCCACTTCACCTGAATTAATGACTATGGTGTCTTTTTCATTTGGCAAACTGTCGTTGGATTTGTGAATAATTACAATGCGTTTTTGAATTTTTTTAACCTTTGTGGTGTCTTGGGCTTTTGCACCCATAATGGCAACCAGGAAGGCAATTGTTAGGATGATGGGTTTCATTTTTTTATTTTATTTAGTCAATTAAGGTGGCAATTATTTCTGTTTTAGGAGTGCTAATTTGCATTTTAACACGGGGTAATAAATGGTCGTTTCTTTTCTCAGATTTAAAGTTAACTTTTGGCATTTGTAAATTGGCAATCATTTGACGGCCACTGTTTAACAATTTGTATGCAAGTGAACGTTTTTTGCGGTAGTCTATTCTTGGGGCATATGCATCTATGGCAATAGCAGTGTCATAAGCTATGGGCTCATCAGGCGTCGAAATATTGGCTACTGAATTTGTTTTTGTCGAATCTGAATTGTCGTAAAAAGATGCCATTTTTGGGGTAATTGGTGCTGGAATTGCATCCTGAATTTCAATTTTATTCTTTATTTTATCTGAAGAATTTGCAACATTTAAATGATGTCCAATTCGGATGTTATTTAAATCTACTTTTTGTTGTTTTTGTGAAGAAATTAAGGGTGATTTGGCGTTTAATTTGGATTCAACATTTTGGGTATTGCTTAATGAATCGTTTGTGTCTTTTGCATTTCTATTTAGAAAATAAAATATGGATAGACTGCCAAAAAGAATAGCAATGGAGGCTGCGGCTGCAAAGCGGTTGTTTAAAATAAAGGCAAACCCACCGCCTTGTTTTTTGTAAAGGGAATTCTTGTCCGAAAATACAAAAGATTCCGGTTCTAAATATGTTTTTTTCATCATAACATATTCTTGTTTCAGTGCTTCATCTTTTTCAATTTGAAGAAGTACTTTTTGTTTTTCTTTTTCAGACAAATTGCCTTCGAGCAAGTCAAAGATTTTCATTTGCCAAATTTCATTTACTTCTTTCATAGCAGTGCTTCTAAATTTCCAAGCATGGTTTTTAATGTTTGTCTTGCCCTAAAAATATATACCTTTACCTGGCTTTCGTTCAGGTTGGTTATTTCGCCAATTTCATCATAACTATAACCTTCATAATCGCGCAACAGAATGACGGTACGTTGAATTTCTGGCAATTTGGAAAGTGCGTTTTCCAGTATTTTCTTTAAACCCGTGTACTCTTTGTTGTTTTCTGCAGGTCGGTTTTGTACTTCGTCTCCCATTTCTACCATTCTCTTATTTCTTCTCCAATAATCTACCATTGCATTGTAAGCCGTGGCAAATAGATAACTCTTCACGCGTTCATAATCCACATCATTCCGCTTCAGCCAAAGTTTTTCAAAAGAAGATTGTACTATTTCCATGGCTTCGTCGTAGTCTTTTAAATTCTTCATTGCAAAGCGAAACAATGCATCACTGTGTGAATTCACGCAGGTATTGAACTGGTCCGCAGTCATCTTATTGTTTTAAATACGATACAAGGTTTGGTTAAGTTACAATATCTTTGAAAAATATTTCCCATACATGTCACAAGGTCCTTGGTTTAAAGAATGGTTTGATACGGAATATTATCATTTGTTGTATAACAAACGCAACGATGACGAGGCACATGCTTTTATTTTTGGTCTTACAAATAAATTGAACATTCCAGCAGGGGCAAAGGTAGCAGATATTGCTTGTGGAAAAGGTAGGCATAGTCGTGTACTTGCAGAATTGGGCTTTTCTGTGTATGGCTACGATCTTAGCGAAAATAGTATAGCATTTGCCAAGTCACAAAGTACCCCACATGCACAATTTTTTGCCCAGGATATTCGGGATCCATACCCACATCAAAACTTTAACGTGGCATTTAACTTATTTACCAGTTTTGGTTATTTCGATGATCCTTTAGACGACAACAAATGTTTAATGAATATCTATGAAATGCTAAAACCTGGCGGCTTTTTTATTCAAGATTATTTGAATGGGCAAGCACTCATTGATGGCATGCCCATGGAGGGGGTCGAGTTGAGAGGTAACATTCGTTTTTCCTATAAAAAAACCTGGGAAAGTCCTTTTATTGTAAAAAGAATTACCGTTGAAGACAACTTAAATCAGCACTTTTATATGGAAAAAGTTAAAGTATATAGCCAATCCTCACTTTTAGATTTGCACATTCAAGCAGGTTTTGAAAATGTGGGCATTTATGGCGATTATTTGCTAAATCCCTTCAATGCACAAATTTCTCCAAGAATTATTTTAATTTGCCAAAAACCACATGCTTGAGATTTTACAACATTTGGATGAAACGCTTTTTCGCTTCATAAATCAAACTTTGGCAGCATCTTGGTTAGATGCAGTAATGATCGCGCTAAGCAACCGTTGGCTCATGGTTCTGTTTTATATTCTGCTGGTTTGGAGTGCATGGAAAAAATTTGGGAAAAACTTTTGGTTGCCTATTCTATTGTTTATATCGGCATTTGGCGCCGCAGATAGCGTGAGTAGCCGCATTTTTAAACCCACATTCAAAAGAGTTAGGCCCTGCAATGTAGCGTCTCTAACCCCCCGTATTCCAGACCAGAAAAGTGTATCGTTTGGGTTTGTGAGTTCCCATGCCGCCAATATGTTTGCTATAGCTACAATTTTTATGTTGGTTTATAAACCCAGAAAAAATCAAATTGCATTCGCCTATCTTATTGCAGGTTTGGTGGCATATTCTAGGGTATATCTTGGCGTGCATTACCCATTTGATGTGATTTGCGGAGGATTGTTGGGTATGACACTTTCTTACCTTATATATATAGGAATGATGCAAATTGCTTTTTTAAAAAAACGGTTAAAATGATACTAGGCGTTGCCGAATCCTTAAATTTGCGGCATGGCTTACGAATTTATACTTGTCAATAACCAAGCAGCACCCTTTGTTGGTTTGATTCAATTAAATAGACCCAAAGAACTCAACGCATTGAATTTACAGTTAATGGGTGAGATTAAAGAGGCGATGCAACTGTTGGATGAGGATGACAATGTGCGTGCCATTGTAATTACGGGCAACGAAAGGGCATTTGCGGCAGGAGCCGATATCAAACAAATGGCAGGACGCACCGCTATAGACATGCTTAAGGTAGACCAATTCTCAACGTGGGATTCAATAAGGCGCACTAAGAAGCCAATTATAGCAGCTGTGAGTGGTTTTGCTTTGGGCGGCGGTTGCGAATTGTGCATGTTGTGCGACATGATTGTGGCATCAGAAACCGCCCAGTTTGGCCAACCTGAAATTAATATTGGGGTTATGCCTGGTGCCGGTGGCACGCAACGACTTACCCGCGCGGTGGGTAAAGTAAGGGCTATGGAAATGGTTCTTACCGGTAAATTTATTTCTGCCGAAGAAGCCAAAGCTGCAGGTTTAATCAACAAAATTGTGCCTGTAGAATTGTACTTAGATGAGGCCATTAAGCTAGCATCTTCTGTTGCAGAAAAGTCGCCCATAGCTGTGCAATTGGCGAAAGAATCTGTATTGAAAGCTTTTGATACCCATTTGCAAGAAGGTTTGTTTTTCGAACGCAAAAATTTTTATATGTTGTTTGCTACTGAAGACCAAAAGGAGGGTATGGCGGCTTTTGTAGAAAAACGCAAACCCGATTTTAAAGGAAAGTAAGTTTGTGTAATATTCTTGCGTCCACTGAACATATATGCATAAAAAAAGCTGCCCTTTTGAGGCAGCTTTTTTGTTATATCTTGTTTTGATTATGGTTGCATTTTGCTTTTGTAGCAATTTTCAATTCCGAATTTGCCACCTTTCTTATGCCAAATGATAACATTTACATCGCAATTGCCTTTTTGGAAAATATCTTGCAAAACAATATTCAAGTTCTTTTCAACTACTTGACCTGCGGTAGGGGCAATAACCAACAAATCACCATAAAAATTGCTGCCAGATTGTGCACGCCAGATGAAGTCGTGGATGTTTAATTTGGTGCTACCATCTTGGTATTGGGTTGCAGTTAAGTTGCTTTCAGTAACATATGACTGAACATAAAATGTATCGCTACTTGCACTAAAGAATTTATTCTGGCTTTTTACTGTAAGTGCATTGCCCGCCAAAGATGGGGTAACTTTTCCGTTAACCAAGGCCGTTTGTGAATAAACGCCATTCATGGTAGTTTGTTGGCCAGAAATATTGGCTGCATTACTTGTGAAAAAGCCGGTTTTGGTGAAAGTAGTACCTCCTGCAATATATGCAGTTGGCACGCCTGTAACACCGAAGTTTGCTGCAGTTGCATCCGTTGTTTGTGTTGCAAATGGATCTGAATAGCTCCATTTAACTTGAAAAGAAATAAATACAGCGTTTGCATTGGTTGCATTTTCATGCAATCCTTGTTTTGTGGGTTTGCCATAGGCACCGCAAGGGCCACACCAAGTTCCGCCAAAATACATATAAGCAACATTTTGCTTTTGCTCTACGGTGAATGGAGCCACAGCGCCATCTGTTTTTTTGGTTTTCTTGCATGCGCCAAACATAAGGATAGCAGCCATGGAAGCAATAGTTAATAGTTTTTTCATTTTAAATTCAGTTGTAGTTTAACACAAATGTATACCTTTATTTAGACATTCACAAAAAAATGTGAAGTCTCAGGTAAAAATTACAGAAAAATGAGAATTCTAAAGATTCCCAAATCCGGCTAACGTTACCGTATAAAAGTTTTCCCTTTTGCAACTATCTTATCTACCATGGCGGAAAATTCAACAGACAATTTTAACCTGTATAATACATAGACAAAAGAACCTCCCATGAGTAAAGTTCTTACAGCGCCGTCTAAAAATGGGTTTAAAAACCATTTCCCCCAAAGGGTGGGAAGTAGGAAAATGCCAAGTATTAAAAAGATGTACAATTGGTTTTTGGCGAATGGATGCAATCCGGTTTTGCGGTAGATGAAATAAATGGCAACCCCTTGTGAAAAGAAGAAAGTGAGGATGGTGCCGAAAGCCGCGCCGTTGATTCCAAAAATGGGAATCAATAATAAATTAGAAGTAACCGCAACCACTATAGAAACTACAAAGTTAAACATACTGTAGCCGTAAAACTTAGAATTTGCCATTACTGGGCCTGCAGCGCTTCCTATCATATCAATCAACCTGCCCATAGCTATTAAAAACACAACCAATTTGCCCGTTTTGTAAAAATCTCCCCGAGGCATAATTTGAAACAAGTTGTCGATGTTTAACCAAATTAGGTAAAACAAAATTGAGGCTGCGATTAGTTGGTTAATGGGGATTTGTTTGTACATTTTTTGCACCTCTGGCATGTTGTTGTTCTTCATGTGGCCAGAAATGATAGGGTTGGCAATTTGTAAAATTGTCCGTTTGGGAATTTCGATGAGCAAAGCCAAATAAAACCCTATGCTATAAATGGCTGTATCGGCAAGGTTTTTCTGCGCAGATATCATTAAAAAATCTATTTTCCCTACAATTAAGCCTGTCAACCCTCCTAGAAAGAGCATTGCTGTATACTTATAAATATCAGCCACCAATTCTTTGTTTTTGCGCAAAAAATCAAAATCAGGTTTTAAGTGAATTAAAGTTAAAGTTCTTAAATAAAAGAAATTGAAAATTACAACAACGGAATAGGAGCCTACAATTACCCAGACTGAAGTTTCATACCCTATCCAGCCTAAGTAATACAGATATCCGCCAGCTAGAATGATAATGCGAAGCACCACTTCTCGCAAAAAATTGGACACAGCAATTCGACCATGGTTGGCATTAGAGGTTTCTAAAACCGTTTGGAACAAAGAAAACAATACCAATGCCAAAAGCATGGGGTAAAGCCGGTTCAGCATGGCATTGTCAGATTTAAAAAAACCAAGCAACTCGTGTTTAAAAACCAACAATCCTATAAAAACAAAAAAATACCCAACTGCCGGCATGGCAAACGCCCAAAAGAAAAATCCGTTGTGTTTGCGGTCTTCTGTTTTGAAATAAGGGAAAAAGCGATTGATGCTATAATTGGTCCCCAACAAAGCAAAGCTGCTAATGACCACCCCTGTTTCCAACAAGAGCCGGATACCTCCAAGTTCCGTTGGGGTGTAAAACAAGGGGAATAAAATGAATAGATTTAAAAAGCCAAGTAAGATTCCAAAATAATTTGAAATGGCTGCTTTTGCACTCTGCCTGGCTACGATACCCATAATGCGGTGGCACAAAGTTAGTATTATTGCTTCATTGCAAATTATATATTTGTTGCAGTTGATTTAGGAATTTGTGATGTCCGTGTCTGGCAACTTGATGAATTCCAGCGTCAATGGATCTGAATACAATTTTTCAAAACTTTCAGCTATTGATTCTTCCGAAAAATTAGCAGAGATATAAAACTTAAGTTTAGCGGCGTCATATAAGGAGTAATTATCAATCACATGTTTTACAGATTGTGCCAAAGTATTTTTCTTTGGGTCGAAGAAAAATCCCCTGTCTTCAGAAATGAATTCTTCAACTGGTTCAAGATGGGGTGAAACAACGGGAATGCCGCAAGAAATAGCTTCAGCAGCAGCTACGCAAAAAGTTTCGAAACTACTATTTAAGATAAAAATATCTGAATCAGTAAGCATTTTGTTGATTATTTCATTAGTCTGCCAACCATAAAATTTTACTTGATTGCCTATACCTAATGAATTTGATAAATCTGTTAATTTTGAAATCATGCCAGAGTCACCGCCGATAATATCTAATGAAGCATTAATGTCTATTATGTTCAATTCTTGAATACATTTTATTATTTCTGGAACTCCTTTTACTGGAGAAAGAGTGGATACATGTATTAATTTGATTTGCTTATGATGGTTGTTATGATTTCTTAGGTGTGGGTGATTAGGGACGATGTTCCGGATAATGATGATGTTATTTTTTATTCCATTTTTTAATATTTCGGAGGCGTGATATTTTGTAACTGCAGTTGTATAAATTGAATTTCTTTGGATTAATTTTATTATAAATCTTACAACAAAATTGAGCTTAATAAAGTTGCCATGAATCAAATTCGTACCGTGCTCGGTGAGATAATATTCTCTTTTATGAAATATTTTTAGCCAAATCGCAACGATTCCTATAGGCATAGAAACATGTATGTGGATGATGTTGAATTTGCCATAATCTTTTTCTTGGTTAAATATTGCACTTAATGTTCCGGTGAAAAAAGCTAAAAAAGAAAATACTCTTCTTAGCAGAAATATACTGATAAAATGTGTGTTGTAATATATTAAGATTTGTTTTAAATTATCTTCAATTATTGTTTCAGTAGTATAGAGTTTTCCGAATTTCTGCTTTAAGGCTTGAGCTGAAACAACCGTGACGAGATTGTTTTTAGACACCGCTTTGGCATGCTTTTTTATAAAAGTACCATTTAATTTATTTACATTATTAGGATAATAACTTGCTAAAAAAAGTACTTTTTTCATAATCAAATTTTATATATCCAGAATGAGCCTGGGTTGTTGTTGTGTTTGGCTAAATTTGGAAATGCGTGACTAATTTCTGTCAAATAATTCATTTTAAGGTAATATAAAGACCCAATCACTTTGAATGAGCTAGAGTATGCTAATATTGCCTCTAATAGAAACTGCTCATTCCATAAGTAATTGCCTTTCTCTATCCAATCTTTTGGAAATAAGTATGGCGTAAAAATATCATGAATGTGAATATATACACCTGAAGGAATGCACTTTAAAATTTCCATAAATTCGAATAAAACGTCTCCTTCAGGCCTAATCATATGTGAACTGTCAATGAAAAGAATATCATTTTCTTTTAGTTCTTTAAATACAGTTAATTCTAATTTTTCAACTTTACTTTTTATTAGGGTTATGCCCTTAATTTCTTTGAGCCAATAATTGGGGTATGGTTCAATACAAATAAGTTCAGTTTGATTCTCGATTTGGTCTAACTTGTTTTGCTCTATTGCTTTTAGTGCCATTAAAGTGGAATTTCCAGAGCCAATTTCAATGATTTTAGAAGGTTTTATTTTTCGGATTAGACTATAATAATATTCAGCATCTCCGGCCTCAAAGTTTTTATTTTTATAGAAATAGTCGTTGGTATATATTCGTTTTTCTGGTATCCTTAATAATTCATGCCCGTAGTTAAAGCTTTTTATAAAGGTTAACTGTTCGGGAATGTTTAAGTTTATAGTGCCCGATAGTCTTTCTTTATTCCAATCCGTAACATATTTTGCGTAATTAAAAATGGGTTCGTAATAGTGGTCTATTATTGGAAATACGCCTGTTTTTTTAAAAATGTGATTGGATAGCCTAAATTTGCCGGTAAGAATTTGCCTGCGAATTACACCTAACCATTTGCTAGAAATGTATGTTAATGGGAGCAGCAGCACTTCTAGTATGGGAAAGATTTTATCTAAGAGCATGATAGTTATTTTGCGAGCAGTTAGAGGTGCTTTTTTCATAAGTTTGCAAACTTAATGCAATATTGGATTTTTAGCACGTAGATTTTTTAACCTGTTAAATTAATTGAAAATATTAGGTTGATAGAGTTGGCTATTTCAGTTGCGAATCGTTAGCGGTTTTATTAAAAATGATTTGAGGGGTGCATTAACGTAAATACAGAGTGAGGTTTTATGTTTTGTAAATTGGCAATTTGAATGCCTTGGTATGAATACTAGATATGTGAAACCACGATAAGTGTCTATATATTTGATATACAATTCGATGAAGGCAAGTTTGTTTATTTACATTACATATATTTGTGAAAATTAAAATATGAGAATTATAGGTCCAATCGCATCACTTTCGTTTATTTTTGTTATATTAACAAAGACTATAGGTCATTGGCAAGAAATAGCTCCTTTGCCCAGCAGCAGTCGTGTTGCCGCTGTTGCATTTACAATTAAAGGTAAGGCTTATGTTTTTGGCGGGTGCAAGAAATCTGCAGATTTTCGGGATTTGTGGATGTATGACCCGGTCACCAATAAGTGGGCTCAAAAAAAGAGTTGTCCCGAAAAAGGATTAAGGGAACCTACTAGCTTTCGTAGTTAATGATATTGCCTATATTGGTTTAGGTGTGTCAATAGGAATTCCTTCATCTCGTTTTTATAAATACGACCCAGTATTAAATGAATGGATAAAAATAGAAAATTATCATGAAGATAGAAGGGCCGTAAGAGCATGTGCTATCGATTCCATGGGGTTTGTATTTGGCGGTTATAAGCACACGGAAAGGCCCAACCGAGAATTTTATGCATACAATGCCAATGTGAATGAGTGGGAAGCGCGCGAAAGCACGACTGCTAGCGGATCCGCTAGATCATATCCTGTTATGGAGGCTTACAATGGAAAAGTATATATGATGGGCGGATTAGATGCTCAAGGTAATTATTTGAGAAATTTTTGGGAGTACAATCCTGGAGAGGATGAATGGACTCAACTTTTGGATTTTGAGGGTGATGGAAGGACTACTGCCAGTTCATTTGTGTTGAATGGGTTGATATACATTGGATTAGGGAAAGATGCCTCTACTCACTTTCAAGATTGGTATGTCTATGACCCTGAAGCGGAAACATGGACTCAAGCTGAAAATTTTCCTTTGGAAACTACGTATGGAAATGTTTTTTTCAGTATTGGGAATAAAGGATATGTTGGTACCGGTGCTCATAACGCAAATGAGTTTAGGAATAAATTTTTAGAATTTATTCCTAAAGATTAGTTCATTCCTTTTTTCTTAAACGTGCATTCACCTCCAAATTTTGGTTATTTGAAATTGAAAATATTTTGCACGCATTTATTGGTTGAGTAACATAAAATGTTTTGATATTTTGTGAATATAAGTTTTACGTATGGGCTTTATATATTGAAGAATCTTATGGGATTTAAGTTGCCTAATTCTTATCCTTAGAAATTAATTTGTTTTGTATATTAAAATACTTTTATTTTGAAAATAACAAATATAAAATTATTGAGAAAACTAGTATTGTGGATTTCAATGGCACTATTGGCGATAAAGCTATTCGCAATCGGCGCTTGGACTGAAAAGGCGGCCATGACTGGCGGAGGTAGAGATGCTGCCGTTTCTTTTACACTTTCTGGGAAAGCATATGTTTTAGGTGGAGTGAAATCTGGCACTGAATATAAAGATTTATGGATGTTTGATCCTGTTGCAAATACGTGGACACAAAAAACCAGCATACCCGGTGCGAGCAGCAGAGTAGAACCAATTGCATTTGTTATCAATAATATTGCCTATGTTGGGCTTGGTTTTAGTTCAGGAACTCAACTAGCTACCATGTATAAATATGATGGAGCAACGGATGTTTGGACAGCTGTCGCTGATTTTCCAGAAAACCGACGAGCTGCGAGAGCTTGTTCTGTAGATTCTTTGGGCTATGTTTTTGGTGGGTTTTCTTCAGGGAACCAACCAACAAGAAATTTCTACGCATACAATTCAAATACAAATAAATGGGTGACAAAAGCTAGTTTACCAGCTTCAGCATCTTTAAGGTCATATCCAGTTATGGCTGCCTTAAATGGTAAGGTTTATATGATGGGAGGTTATGTACCGGGTGGTGTATATTTAAAGGACTTTTGGGAATATGATACAAAATCAAATGTTTGGACACAATTAAATGATTTCCCCGGCAGTGCTCGCACGACAGCAAGTACATTTGTGTTAGAAGGCTTTCTGTATATTGGTCAAGGAAAAGATGCGTCTGCACATTTTACAGATTGGCATGTTTATAATTTTAAAACATCACAATGGACCACAATCTGCGATTTTCCGGAAAATACAACATATGGTAATGCGTTTTTTAGCATTGGCAAAATGGGTTATGTGGCCGTGGGTCAGAATAGTGGAACAACTTATAGCGATAGAACCTATGAGTTTAAAGCAGTTTTGACTAGTTCTGAAGTTTTTAAAAATGAAGATTTTGAAATTGTCAATTTGAATAATTCTAGTATGTTGAAAATAAATACAAAACAAACGTTCAAGGGTCGTTTGGTTGTTCAAAATACTGTTGGACAATTAATTGAAGATAAAGATGTTTGTTTGCAAAAGGGTGATAATTATATTACTATCGAAGCTAAATCTACTGGTATTTTTGTGGTTACATGGTTAAACGGTGATTCAATGAAATCAATCAAGATTTTGGTTCTATAGGGTTTTATTATTAAATTTAATATTTCAATTCTACTTCAATCCGATTGTTTTAAACAAATTGATTTTAGCGATTGTTGTGCGTTTTTATCAAGTTCAATGAATTTGAATAGATTTCAAATAAATCGTTAAATTAAGGATTTATTAGAATAAATTTTGATATCCGAAATTCACCCTCATTTTTAATTTTTAAATAATAAATACCAGGTTTTAACCCTAATTCAGTAATGTTAATATCAAGAGTTTTACTAGTACAATATAAATTGCCAATGGCAACGATTGGCTTGCCAGTGACGCTGATAAATGTAACTTTAGAAAACGTTTGCAAGTCTGTTTCAATGTTAATAATGCCTTTATTTGGATTAGGGTAAATCTTTATTGATGGCGTTGGTTTGTTATCTGTATTTAACCCAGAATTGGCTTTATACGTAAGATACAATTTAGGCCATTTTTATGTGTCGGATGTGTTGTAATCTTTGCTTTTAAATATCATTGAGTTTTTGATTTTATCATTTACAAGACTTAATAAAAAGCCGTTATCAATGGTTCCGTTGTCCAGCGTGTTTTTTACTAAATTTGTTACGTCAATTTGCAAATAGTCTTGGTTTGCAGAGGTGCTCTTTTTTAAAGTTACCTGATTTGTTGTGTCAACTGAAGGTACATTTGACCAAGTAATTGTGTTTTCCGCCCAAGTGGATTTTAGTTGTTGTAAGTGACATTCATTTGTAGTGCCTTCATGCCCATTTAATGAACCTAAAGTGCCGTGAGCATATAAATTGATATATGCGTTTTGCACACTCGCAGAAGTTACTGTACCCGTTTGACCAGCAAATGCGAAAACAGCATTGTTTTTATCTCCTGTTCCTGTGCTTGCGATTGCCCATGCCGCATTCTGTGGGACAAAACCATAATTGTTATTTACACTTGCACCATTGGAATATCCCAATCAAGCATCTTTTGAACAATAATACAGTTTGGTGATTTGTCCAAATGAAAGGACTGAAATTCCCAATACTAAAACTAACATACTTATTGTCTTTTTCATGTTGCGAATTTAATAAAACTAATATAATTGTATAATTTAAGAATATTTACTTACTTGTGCAATGCTTTCCCCAACCCCGCTTTTTCTTATATTTGCCAAAAGTCAGAAACTTTTTTGACTCGATATTGTTGGATGACACAAATAAAAATACTTTTAACTGGTGCGGGTGCCCCCGGCGGGCCTGGAATCATCAAAGCTCTTTTGGCCATTCCTGAGTTTGATCTTTGGATTGCGGATGCCGATGCCAATGCAAGTGGTAGGGGACTTTTGCCAGAAAAATTTGTGCAAATACCCACTGCAACAGAAGCGGGGTTTGTAGATGCTATTGTTCAGATTTGCGAACAAAAGGGCATTCAGGTTGTTTTGCCTTTGGTTACGCTAGAGTTATTTCAGTTTGCAGCGTGTAAAGCAGATTTTGCGCAGAAAAATATTGCCATTGTTGTTTCAGAAAATAGTGCATTGAAAATCGCCAACAACAAAAGACTCCTTCTCGAACATTTGCAAACCCACGATATAGATGTACCCGTTTTTTTAAAAGCAAATACTTGGGATGAACTTAAAACTGCGGTGCATGCCATAGGTTACCCGCAAAAACTTGTCTGCATAAAGCCATCCGTTTCTAATGGGAGCAGGGGATTTCGCATTTTGGATAGCCGTTATAACCCATTTACGTCTTTTTTTAAAGAAAAACCCAACAATACCACAACTACTTTGGCCAATTTGGAACCCATATTTAGGGGCAATGAATTTTCGGAAATGCTAGTTACAGCACATTTGCCTGGTGATGAGTATACCATTGATGCGCTGGTATACCAGAACAAACCGCTGCTTATATTGCCGAGAAAGCGCATAGCCATGAACAACGGAATTACCATAAAGGGCCAATTTTTGCAAATTCCTTCCATAATTGAGTTGTGCCAAAAAGTGTTGGGTAGTCTCTTATTGGAAGGTCCCATTGGAATTCAAGTAAAGGCTAACCAAGAGGGTCAATATCAAATTTTGGAAATAAATCCGCGTTTGCAAGGAACTTCTATAGCTGCCATGGGTCTGGGAATCAATTTACCTGCTTTGGCTGTATATGCGGCATTGGGTATGGAAGGCGAGCTGGTGTTGCCTGGGATTTGCTGGGGTTTGCAATTTGCCAGGTATTACGATGAAATTTATTTTTAAGATTGATTTCATAAATTCTTAAAACACAGGTCCTTTTTTATTTACTTTGCCCACGGATGTTAAATCTTATCATTTTTGGACCCCCTGGTGCTGGTAAAGGCACCCAAAGCGAAAAGCTGATTGCACACTTTGACCTGGTTCATATCTCTACGGGTGATTTATTGCGCGCTGAAAGAACGGCTGGCACAGAATTGGGGCAACAAGCCAATGGTTTTATTAGCAGAGGAGAGCTGGTGCCAGATGAAGTTGTGATTGGTATGGTTCGGAATTTTATTTTGTCAAAACCAGAGGCGAAGGGATTTATTTTTGATGGTTTCCCAAGAACAGTACCCCAAGCAGATGCCTTGGAAAACATGCTTCTTGGATTTAAACAAAAAATTGGTATAGTTCTGGGCTTGGAAGTAGAGGAGGATGAATTGGTGAAACGCCTATTGCTGAGAGGTATTACTAGCGACAGGGCAGATGACCAGAACGAAGACACCATCCGAAACAGATTCCGCGAATACCAATCCAAAACCTTACCTTTGCAAGAATACTATTCCCTAAAAAACAGTTACGTTGGCGTTTTAGGCATAGGGGAAGTAGAAGAAATATTTAATTCACTCAAAACCGAAATTTCAAAAGTATGGCAATTCCAGTAACCGGCGTATCGCGTAATATAATGGCAGTAATTGTGTCTGCATTGGGTTTAATTGTTGCTGCCTGGTTCGTTGGAGACGGTTTTAAAAGAAAACCAGCCGGAGAGTATATAAATGTTACAGGAATGGCAGAGGTTGATTTTACAAGTGACCTTATAGTTTGGAATGCCAATTTTAGCGGCACTGGTGCGGAATTAAAGGCGGTTTACCAAGATGTTAAAGCCGACCAAGATAAGGTAACTGCATTTTTAAAAGGAAAAGGCGTGAACGATTCCGAAATTGTTTTTGGAACAATGAGTACAGAAAAACTATTTGAATACCGCAATGAAAATGGAGTCAGCAGAAGTGTTTTTTTGGGTCATAAGGTGTCTCAAACGGTCACGCTAAAATCCCGCAGGGTAGATGAAGTGGCAAGAATCAGCCGTGAATCTATGGCGTTAATTGAAGACGGCTTGGAGTTTAACAGCCAAAATCCGGAATATTATTTTACAAGGCTCAGCGATTTGAAGGTGAGTCTGATTGAAAAAGCAACCGCAGATGCACGTTTGCGTGCTGAAAAAATTGCAACTGCAGCTGGAAGCAAATTGGGGGCACTGAAAAAATCTACCTTGGGCGTATTTCAAATTACGGGTCAATACCAAAATGAAGATTTTAGTTGGGGTGGTGTTTTTAATACCGCAAACAAATTAAAAACAGCCAGGGTCACCATTACATCAGGTTACGGAGCCAATTGACAGAATGCTTGTCCCTTCTGTTAAATTGCTTTTGCTGGATTTGGATAATACACTTTGGGATTTTGACGCAAATGCCGAAGATGCACTAACAACCCTTTTCCACCGCCACCATTTGCACATCAAAAGTGGGTATAACGTGCAGCAATTTGTTGCATTATACCAAAAGGTAAATAAAACTTATTGGACCCGGTATGAAAATGGAGAGATCGAAAAAGACTTTTTAAGAACAGAAAGGTTTGCCGATACTTTCAGACAAATGGGTATCCCTGAGACAGATCATCCGGAGTCCATTTGGGAAGAATATTTGGAAATTTGTCCTGTTATGACGCGTTTAATTTCAGGGGCATTGCCTTTTTTGGAAGCAATGAGTGCCAAATACAAAATTGGATTGCTTACCAATGGCTTTGATAAAACCCAAAATCTTAAAATAAAACACGCTGGTATTCAACCCTTCGTTGACTTTATGGTAACATCAGAATCTGCAGGTTTTGCCAAGCCAAACAAAGCAGTATTTGATTTGGCATTGGATATGGGTGAATGCCTGAAATCAGAAGCCATTTATATGGGAGACAATTTGGAAACCGATGTTAAAGGGGGAATTCATGCTGGGATTAGAACCATTTGGTTTAACCGGCACAATTTGGAAGTTTCAGATTTAACAATTCTTGATCATCCATTATACATTGGCCAAGCTTGTGTATTGCTTGAAGCGGCAACCCTCGTGGACGACAATTTTGGTTTATGATAAATCTCTGACTTTGAATCTTCCTAAAAATGTTATATTTGCATCTATGTTTAAAATAGTGCTTTCCGCAGTAATTGTGTTTTTTTCATTGAATGCATCCGCACAGGGTGTGACATTTGACAATGGTAAAATTCAAAATTTCACGATTCCCCATACAGATCCTACCGATGTCCATTTGTATCTAACCAATAAATCTGGAACTGCTACACGTGTGGCATACAAGAAGATTGGTGTTGATTTTCCGGCGAAATGGATTGTCCAATTCTGTGATGATTTCAATTGCAGGGCCACTTTTGTAGACGATACTTTTCAAACCGTTGCGAACAATGGAAAAGTCAATCTAAAAATTAGCGTATATCCTGAAGGTTTTGCGGATACCGCGGTTATTAAGTACGAGATTTACGGCATCAACAATCCCACCAAGCGCGATACGGTCATTGCTACAGTTATGGTGCAATATGGAGCTAGTGTTACAACTATTTCTACATTGGATTTTCAATTGTACCCAAATCCAGCCGCCAACCAGCTAAATGTATTTACAAATTCTTTAGGCAAAATCTCGGTGATTAATGCCCAAGGGTCTGTGGTGAAAAACATTTCTGGTGTTGCTGGTAAAAATGCCATGGATATTGCAGATTTGGCAAAAGGAGTTTATGTAATTGAGGTAGCAGGTTCTCAAAATACACTGCGCAAACAATTTGTAAAAATTTAAATAAAAAATAGAGCTTATTAAAAGGCTTGCTTTCGCAGGCCTTTTTTTATACAAAATCAGATAAAATATTTTAAAAGGCAAATTTTGGGCTTCGAAATCATTACATTATCCCCCCTTTGGTTTATTGCACTTTGTGCGTTTTTAGCAGGCGGGCTCACCTGGTTATTGTATCGCAAACATTTCTTTGAAAACAACAAATTGTTATGGCTGATGCGCTTGCTGCGTTTTGTAGGGTTGTTTTTAATTTTTGCTTTGTTACTTTCCCCCATAGTTAAAATCAAATTTAACCAAGAAATTAAGCCCACTCTTTTGGTTTATCTGGATCAAAGCATGTCTATTTCAAGCGCCGATACCCCGCAATTGAAAAGCAAAGTCGCAGAAGCATTCAATGCATTGTCCAGTAAATTTGATTTGAAAATGTACAGTTTTTCAGAAAGCGTTCAAAATTTTACAGATACAGTTTTAAACAACCGTAAAACATCCATTTCGTCTGTTTTTGATTATACCAATGAAATTCAAGAGGGTAAAAATATAGCGGCGCTGGTATTGATTTCTGATGGCATTCAGAATTTTGGGATTAATCCTCTATTTCAAAGGTTAAATAAACCTGCGCCTATTTTTACGGTGGGTTTAGGTGATACTGTAGTTTATCCCGATGCTTGGGTTTCAACTGTTGAGTCTAACTCAACGGTTTTTTTTGAAAATGAATTTACGGTTGAAGCCAATATTCGCGTGGAGGGGATTTTTTCTAGTCAAATTCCTGTAGAACTGTGGGAAGATGGCGTTAAAATAGGCAGGCAATTATGGACTAGAACGGGTTCCAAAGGGGATTTTGCAAAACTTTCATTTTTGGTCAATCCTACAAAAGTGGGCATTAAACACTATGAGGTGGTAATACCCATATTGCAAAATGAAAACAATACACTAAACAATAAAAAAGGGGTGTGGGTTAATGTAACCGATACCCGGCGTAAAGTGGCCATAATGGCTCACTCGGCTCACCCAGATGTAGCGGCAATTTCTAGAACCTTTGAGTCCAATTTACAGTATGAAGTGAAAAAATATGAGGCGGGAAACTTGCCCACAGCGAATGCTTTTGATGTAGCTATCTGCCATGGTTTTCCAGCGAATGATGCTGAATTAAAATGGTTGCGCCAAATAGTTACGGGAAAAAAGGGCGTTTGGGTAATTTTTAGTGAACAATGCAATCCTAGACTTCTCAACGGTTCAGAATTTGGATTTGATTTACAAACCGGTGATGGGTCAAACTTAACGCAAGCGAATTTGAATGCAGATTTTGCAGAGTTTTTAGTCGACGGTGATTTGGCAACACAAGTTAAAAATTGGCCGCCGTTACTTTCACATTTTGGGCGGTATAGGGTGGGCAATGGTTTTAAATCTTTATTGTTTCAAAAAATAGGCAATGTAAATACCCAAATGCCCCTTTGGGGTTTTGCACAGCTAAATGGTGGCCGACAGGCTTGGCTATTTGGAGAAGGCCTTTGGAAATGGAGGCTTAAAGATTATGAAATTAACAAGAACCAAAAATTGTTCGATCATTTGGTCTTGAATACCATTCAATATCTTAGCTTGAATGAAGCAAAAATGCAGTTTACCACGTTTGTAGAAAATCCGGATGTGGATGCTACGGAAAGCGTTCAGATTATCGCAGAATTTGTAAATGAAAACATGGAGTTGGACAACCGTGCAGACTGCGAAATTTCAATAGACAGCAAAAATGGATTTCACAAAACTGCAAAGTTTGCCAAAAATTTAAAAAGGTATAAACTAGATATGGGCCAATTGGGTATTGGCGATTACACGTATTCTGCCATTCATAAGGGGGGTAAAAACGAAACTTCTGGTGGAAGGTTTACAGTGGCCAACAGGCCTATTGAAATGGAAAATACGGTGGCAAACCATGCATTACTGCGCAATATTGCAAAAGCAAATAATGGCAAATTCTTTTCATTTGTAAACTTAAAAAAGCTGGTAGACGAGTTAAAAAACAAAAAAAGCAATCCAAGCCTAATTACCCAAGCGTATAAAGTCACGGAATTAATTCATTGGAAATGGTTTTTTGGAATCATAGTCATTTGCTTTTCTTTGGAATGGTTTTTACGCAAACGAGAAGGTGCATATTGAACTCGTTTTCGCAGAATTTTACTTTGAATGTGCTTGTTCGATGGTAAATTTGCACACCAAATGGCACGGGTAGTTGTAGGATTAAGCGGAGGAGTGGATAGCTCTGTGGCGGCGCTGTTGCTAAAGCAAGATGGCCATGAAGTAATCGGACTCTTTATGCGCAATTGGAACGACGCTTCTGTTACTTTAGAAGATGATTGCCCTTGGATTGATGACAGCCGCGACGCAATGCTTATTGCAGAACAATTGGACATTCCATTCCAAGTTTTAGATTTGTCTGTAGATTACAAAACACGCATTGTAGACTATATGTTCAACGAGTACGAAGCGGGTAGAACTCCTAATCCGGATGTGCTATGTAACCGTGAAATTAAGTTTGATATTTTTTTAAAAAATGCTTTAAAGCTTGGTGCTGATTTTGTCGCTACGGGTCATTACGTTCAAAAAACAGAATCAATTATAAATGGAAATAGAACATACCATTTATTGGCTGGTGAAGATCCAAATAAAGACCAGAGTTATTTCTTATGCCAGCTAACCCAAGGCCAATTGTCAAAAGCTTTATTTCCAATTGGTGGTTTATTGAAACCCGAAGTAAGGAGATTGGCTGAAGAAGCAAAACTAGTCACCGCGGCCAAGAAAGACAGTCAAGGTTTGTGTTTTATAGGAAAGGTGAGTTTGCCGGAATTCTTACAGCAGAAATTGTCAAAGAAAGTGGGCGATGTTATTGAAATTTCTGCAAATGCACCTAAAGTTTTGGCGTATCTGAAAATGCAAAATGGTTCCACCAATCCTGTAGAATTGGCAGAACGCCCTGTATTTTTGACAACAGATGGAATTAAAGTAGGAACCCACCAAGGAGCACATTTTTATACCTTGGGTCAGCGCAAAGGTTTGCACATTGGGGGCATGGTAAAACCCCTGTTCGTATTGCAAACAGATGTCGTAAATAACATTGTTTATGTTGGCCAAGGCGACGATCATCCCGCATTGTCTATTCGCGCATTGACTGTGGATGGTGCCGGAATGCATTGGCTCAGGGACGATTTGGCACTCAACATTGGCGAAACCCAATTGTTTGAAATGAGGGTGCGATATAGGCAAAATCTCTTCCACGGCGAGCTGATTAACTTGGATGGAAAGTATTTTGCAAAATTCCAAAAGGCCCAAAAAGCGGTCACACCGGGTCAATTCTTGGCAATTTACCACCATGCTGAATTGATTTCCAGTGCTGTAATATATTGATATATAACACTATAAGGTATTAGTGTCACAGGAATGTCATTTTCTTAAAATAAAAAATTGGTCATTTCAATTGTGAATTAATATTCGAGAAAAAAAAGTTACATTCGCAGTTATGAAGTTATCAATCAAGGCATTATTTGCCATTGGTTTAATTACCCTAACAGGAAAAATCAGCGCCCAAGTGTCTTCTACAGGCAAATTGTTTTATTTAAGTTTCATGGAATTGGAAGCAAGATCTGGCGGATATCCAGATTCATTGTTGCTTTTTATTACCAGTGAAGTAAATACGAGTGTGGTTATTGACAATCCAAGGATTGGAGGCACAGCATTTACAAAAACCATCACTGCGGGTGTGGTAAATCGTGTTTCTATGGACCCCAATTTCTATTATCCGAAAGGCTATGAAAAACCATCTTCTGATATTGAAAGTAAAAGAAGCGTAAGGGTTGTAGCCAAGGATCCAGTGAATGTTTATACGTTAAATTTGGAACAATATCGTACGGATGGTACCTTCGTTTTGCCCTATGAATCCATACCCAAAGCGCCGGAATTTTATGTAGCGGCATACACTCCAACCCAAACTGCCAGTGGCGGTAAATATATGCCTAGTGAATTTGTGGTTGTAGGTATGGATGCCAATGTAGAGGTAGAAATAACGCCTACAACTGCATTAGAATCTGGAAAGGTTGCAGGAACTCCTTTTACAATAATCTTGGCCAAAGGCCAAATCTACCAAGTGCAAAGTAAATTCACCAATGGAAGTGCAAGCAATTCTTCAAGTTTAGGTGATTTGTCAGGCACCCGTGTTAGGGTGATCAATGGATGCGGTAAAATTAATTTATTTTCTGGCATGCGTTCTGTTAGAATTCCTAGCAATGCTTGTGGGTCTGCAGTAGATCATTTATATACCCAAGTTTTCCCAATTAATATTTTGGGAAGGAAGCATGTTTTGACGCCTTTTATGACAAACACCAAAGGCTATGTTTTTAGGGTTATAGCAACAAAGCCTAATACCAAAATTTCGGTGAATGGTGTTTACATTGGCTCTGTCCTAAATGCTGGAACATATTATACGCAAGATATAACTTCTGCAGTTGCCGCTTGTGTCACTGCGGATAGTCCTATATATGTAATACAATACATGAAAAACGGGGGTACCTGCTCTGGAACTTCGGGGGGCTATGGCGATCCTGCCATATTGATTATGCCAGATCAAAGCCAAAAAATGCTAAAAACGGTTGTGGGTACTGCTACCACCAACAATATGAACAAACATTACATTAATATATTGGTGGCTACAAGCGCAAAAAATGCAGTTAAACTTAACGGTACTCTTTTGTCTGGTACATCTTTTGTGGACGTTGCCTGCGCTGGACACTCCTATCTTCAGGTAAACGTTGCCAACCCATCTACCAATACTGTGGAATGTGACTCCGGTTTGATTGTCGTAGTCTATGGTATGGGTCAGTATGAAAGTTATTCCTATTGCGCTGGAGCTTTGTTTGAGAGTTTAGATTTTGATTTTTCTGTTACCCGAACCAGCCAATGTCCGAATGTGCCTGTAACATTGACGGCGATAACTGCGGTTAAAAATGTAAAAAAATACCTGTGGAATTTTGGCGACGGATTTACGGATACCGGAAAATCTGTAGTGCATAGTTTTAAAAAGACAGGTTCGTTTTATGTGGTGATGCAAGCCATTATTCAAGGGGCTTGTGGAAAAAATGATACTATAACGAGGTCTAAAATTGTTACAATAAAACCAGGTCCTTTGTACAACATGCCCGATACCTTGTTCCAATGTACCAATAGTTTGAGCATGAAGTTTGACGCCCCTATTAATGTGAAGTATCTTTACAAATGGCAGGATTCTTCCGTGAAGAGTTCATACACTGCAACATTGCCTGGAAAAGTTTGGCTAAGAATTAGAGACACCGCTACCAACTGCATATTGATTGATTCAACATTGGTTCAACAATTCAATCCTGTTGTTGCCAAAATTGGTTATGACACCGCCAATAAATGCAATAGCCAGAATTTCTTTGCATTGACGGACAGTTCAGTATACAAAAGTGATTCATACAAATCTTCAAAGTGGGTATTAACAAGGCCAAAGGTAAAAGATTCAATTGTTAGCTTGAAACGATTCCGTATTCGTTTTGATACTCTAGGTGCATATCCTATTAAGTATACAATAATATCTCAGAATGGATGCAAAGACACCACTTTCGCTACGTTAAATGTGGTTGGTTTTCCAAGCGCAGTTTTCACCACGCAAAAGCCTGAATATTGCCAAAAGGAACTTGCCACGTTTGAAGATTCCTCCACAGGACAAGGTGGAATAAAAACCACCTATTGGGATTTTGGAGATGGAGGCACCGCGACGGGTTTGAAAGTCACACATTCTTATCTCACATACAATACATTTAAGGTGCGGTTAATTACAGAAACAACCTATAATTGCCGAGATACTGCGGATTCCATGATTGTTGTAAATCCATTGCCAGTTATGGCCATGACAGCAACAACCAATGAGGTGTGTAAAAAAGCAAATAGCTTCACTTTTACCGAGGGGACGACCTTACCTAAAGGTTCCTTGTTTTCCAACCAATGGAAATACATGAAAGTAGTGACAGGTGGTGTATCAATATTGAACAATATCAAATTTACGGATACTGGCAATTGGATTGTAAGACTTTACAATACTTCGGACAAGGGATGCACAGATTCCATTAAAAAGACAGTTTATGTTGCCCCAGAGCCTGTAGCAAAAATTGCATTTACGGACTCATCCTTGTGTTTTAAAGGGCACTTTTACGACATGAATGATGCGAGTACAGTGAGCAAAGGAACAATAGCTAGTAGGAAATGGACTTTTAGTGATGCAACCACCAGTACTGCAAAAACAATAACTAAGAAAACTTTTGCCACTTATGGCAACTACAATGTAAAAATGGTTGTAACCACAACCACCTATAACTGCAAAGACAGTGTAACAAGATCTTTGAAGGTGAATTCATCTCCACTAGCCCAGTTTGCGGTGAATGATTCCGCACAATGTTTGAAAGGGAATGATTTTACTTTTACCCCCAATTCAACCTTTAACGTAGCCGGTGTTACAGCCAATTACAATTGGACTTTTGGCGATGCATCCAACTCGACCATTGCTGTTCCAAGTCATACATACGCCAATTCGAATACATTTAATGTCAAATTTATTATATCTACCAGTCAAGGGTGTGCAGACACAGCAACGAGAAAAATGGTGGTAGACCCAAACCCAGTGGCTGCTTTTACTAAGAGCAAAGATTCTGCTTGTTTCGGTTTGTACAAATTTGATTTTATGAATACCACCGCTTTTGGAGGCGCTTTTACCAGCAAATGGTCTTTAGGTGATGCAACAACCGCTGCCACCAAAGATGTGGTGCAAAAAAATTATGGAAGTGCCAATACGTTTAATGTAAAATTGGTGGTAACCACAACCCCGCAAGGTTGCAAAGATTCGGTTACTCAACCAGTAGTTTTGATGCCTGTTCCAAAAGCGGATTTCACCATCAACAATCCAAATCAATGTTTGGCAGGAAATAGTTTTGTGTTTAACAACACCACGCTATTAAATGGTTCAACGGGTATGGGTTATCAGTGGGTTTTTACACCTGGAAGTACTTTTAATACCCAAAATATTGCAAACCAAATTATGGCAGATACGGGTGCTTATCAAATTAAACTTACATCAACGTCTGGCTTTGGTTGCACTGATAATATTACCAAAAACATTTATGTAGCCGAGTCTCCTACAGTTAGTATTTCTGGCTATGATGAATGTACGGGTGAAGATATACAGTTTACCGCCAATGGCAGTATAAATTCGGGTTCCATTGTTTCTTATAACTGGACATTTGGCGATGGAGGTACATCGAAAACACAAGACCCATTGCATGCCTATTCAACCGCCAATACTTGGAATGCTAGCTGCACAGTAACTTCAGACAAAGGTTGTACGGCGGTGGGTGGTCCATTGTCCATTCAATCCTTTGCTTTGCCGAAAGCCAATTTTGATTTTGAACAATTGACATCTAGGGGAATAGAAACAGACCATAAGCTAACCTTTACCGGCTCTGGCGCAAGTGGATATCTGTGGACATTTTACAATGGATCTACCGATTTTACGGGTGGTCCAGTTTTCAAAACATTTACAGACACTGGGCGCAAAGCGGTTAAACTTTGGGTCATAAATACCGATGGCTGCACAGATTCAATTACCAAATTGATTTATTTGAAGCCAGAATTGCAAATGTGGATTTCAACGTCATTTACACCAAACAATGATGGTCTGAACGAAACTTTTGGTCCAAGTACCATTTTTGGATTGTCCAAATTCAAAATGCAAATTTTTGACCGTTGGGGAGGGAAATTGTTTGAATCTAAAGATCCGAAATTGCCATGGGATGGAAGAGATAATAAGGGAAATCAAATCCCGGAAGGTGTTTATGGCTACGAAATATCATTTAGGTACATAGATGGCAAAATATTTGTATATCAAGGTACAATAACCTTGATACGATGAAGTATTTGAAAATAGCATTTTTAGGATTCTTGGGTTTGTTCCCAATGTTTAGCGCGTGGGCTGCTGGCCCGGCTTTTGATGTGATTCCACTTTGGGGTATTAAGGTGAATTATGAGGGATTGCAGTATAGCAATATATCGTTGAAAACGATGGATGCTTCCGCCATAATAGGTAACAACATCCCGCAAAATTTAAAATTTACAATTGCCGTAGAAAAACCATTTGGATTTAACGACAGCAATAAAATGAACTATTACGGTGCAGAAGTTACGGTTTCAAATGGGTCAAGCAAGCCAGTTTCATATTCCAAGGATATTTTTAATGGCACAGGAGTGGCACCTAATGGAGGCTTGAATGATATTTCTTTGTCGTGGACATTTGATGCCCAAACAAAAGTGGGTAGCAAAATTAAAATTGTGACAAGAGTTTTCGACCGAACGGGTGGTGGTTATATCATGTTTGAATACAATTTGGTTGTTGTTGCAGCTTCAAAACGGCTGACAAATAAGGTAATTGCCTACACCAGCAAAGATTCTAAGGGAATGCGGTCAAATTCTGTAGGCTTACATTTCAACTTTTTTGAATTTGCTGGATTGACGGGAAATAATTTTATCTACAAAATAAAGAAAGGAGAAAAAATCGCTTTTACACTTAAGGGTTTGGAAGGGTGGAAACTGGTAGATGGGAAAGCAGCGCCACTTGGAGTGCTGAAGATATTAAATGCCAAGGGAGAAACTGTGGAAGAGAATTTGGATGTGTTGGAATCAACCGTGGGTCACTCTATGCCAGGCACAAAAAAGGAAATTGAAGTTAAACATAAATTGGCGAATGCCTTAGAATCAGGACAAATGTATTTTGTTTATCTAAGTTTAAAAGATAAAAACACACCCAAGAATATTTTAGAATTGGTGGTGAAGATATACGTAGAATAGAATTATATAGTATAATGTATAAAAAAAACCCGAATGTTTCATTCGGGTTTTTTTATTTTATCCTAAATAGGATTTGAGTACTTTCGATTTGCTGGATTTGCGCAATCTGCGCAAAGCTTTTTCTTTGATTTGACGAACCCTTTCGCGGGTTAATCCTACTTTCTCTGAAATGTCTTCCAAGGTGTGGGCGGCATTGCCGTCCAATCCAAAATAGTATTTCAAAACATCGCGTTCTTTATCGCTAAGGGTAGATATAACGCGGTTAATTTCATTCTGCAGTGACTCGTTAATTAAGGGGGTATCCGGATTTGGCTCATCGTTTTGATCCAAAACGCCCAACAAAGTATTGTCTTCACCGTCTGCCAATGGAGCATCAATACTTAAATGTCTGCCACTGCTGCGCAACGCGTTTTCAACTTCAGAAAGTGGCACCTGCAAAGCTTCTGCAATTTCGTCAGGGGTTGCTTCTCTTTCCAATTCTTGCTCAAGTTTAGCGGCCATTTGGGTAATACGACCTAAACTACCTACTTTGTTTAAAGGAAGCCGCACAATACGGCTTTGGTCTGCCAAAGCTTGTAAGATACTTTGTCTAATCCACCAAACTGCATAAGAGATGAATTTGAAACCACGGGTTTCATCAAAGCGTTTAGCGGCTTTGATTAAGCCCATATTGCCTTCATTAATTAAATCCCCCAAGGTAAGGCCTTGGTTTTGGTATTGTTTCGAAACAGAAACCACAAAACGCAAATTTGCATTTACCAATTTTTCGAGAGCAGCTTGGTCGCCTTCTCTAATTCTGCGTGCAAGTTCAACCTCTTCTTGGGCATCAATCATGGATACCTTGGAGATTTCATTTAAGTATTTGTCTAGAGATTTGTTTTCTCTGTTTGTAAATTGCTTAGATATTTTAAGTTGCCTCATGTATGGTTTTAAAAATTTTTATTGGGTAATTTGGGGGCGCAAAATTAATTCTTTTTTTCAATAAAACGCATTGAATATGAGAGAATTATGCAAGTACACCGTAGTGCAAAAACCGCGCCAATCTTGATTTTATAAGAATAAATTTGCCAAATTGAAGGTAATAAAAGATGCGATGTATGCAATGGTTCCAAAGAGGGTAAACTGTAAAATGGGCCATTTCCAGCCCCCGGTTTCTCTTCGCATTACGGCCAATGTGCTCACACATTGTAGGGCAAAAGCATAAAAAACTATTAAACTTAGCGCATAGGCTGCCCCATACAATGGCTTTCCAGTTTTTGGGTTTTTCATAGATTGCATTTTGGAACGAATGCCTTTAATATCTTTCCCGGAATTGTTTGGAAACAAAGTATTCATGGTTCCAACAAAAACTTCTCGTGCAACAAAGGATGATATCAATGCAATTCCAGTTTTCCAATCGTAGCCTAAGGGTTCAATGGCAGGTTCAATGAATTTTCCCATTTGGCCGGCATAGCTTGCTTCTAGTGTGGCTTTGGCTATCTCGGCAGTCTTTTCTTCTTGGGTTATGTTTGTCGTTTTTGAGAGTGCCAATGTCACTTGTCTTTTTGCGGATTCTATTGAATCGCCTGGGCCATAGCTGCTTAAAAACCACAATACAATTGAAATAAATAAAATTATTTTCCCAGCAGTTTGCACAAAGGATGCACTTTTGTACCAAACAGTTTTCAGTACATTTTCGATTCTTGGCATTTGAAAAGCAGGCATTTCTAAAATAAATTCGCCTTCAATTTCTTTTTTTCTAAACCAATACATGGCTTTTGAAATAATTGCTGCTAGAATTATTCCTAAAAAATAAGCGGAAGTCATGACAACGCTTTGAAGGCCAAATGGACCCCAATGTGAGTTTGTAGGAACGGCAATGGCAACCAAAAGAACATAAACTGGCAGGCGTGCACTGCAACTCATGAGTGGAATGACAAACATGGTTGCAATGCGTTCGTGACGATTTTTTATGGATCTAGTTGCTAGAATTGAAGGAATAGCGCATGCAAAGCCGCCAATCAAAGGAATAACAGATCTGCCATTCAGTCCAAGTTTACGCATTAAATTATCCGTTATAAAGCTGGCCCTTACCATATAGCCGCTGTCTTCTAAAATACTAATAAAGAAAAAGAGTATGGCTATTTGAGGGATAAAAACCAAAACGCCTGCCAAACCTGGAAGGATTCCATCAATCAACAAATGAGAGAGAAATACATTTGGCATAGCAACTTTTAAAGTTTGTGCCAATATTGCGAAACCGTTCTCAATCCAAGTCATTGGGTAATCTGCCAAAGTAAAAACGCCTTGAAAAATAGTTAACATTATAGCGGCAAAGGCTAAAAACCCCCAAAGTTTATGCGTAAATATTTTATCCAACTTATGGGTTAGGTTTTTTGCCAAACCCAGTGCTTTTGTGGTCGAAGTTTGCACCACGGTTTCAATTCTTTTATATCTCAACAAAGTTTCTGCAGCCAGACCCTTTATTTCTTTGTGGTTGAAAAAGTCAACTAGCCTTGCTTCAATATGGTTTTGAAATGGGAATGTTTGTGAAATAGAAGCTTCAGTGATATTCAGTTCCAAAGCTGAGTAGCCTTCTCCAGTTTTGGGATTGACATTGCAGGTTTTAATGCCAAGTTCACCTTCTAGTTTTGCCATATCAATGGCGAGGCCTCGCCTTTTTGCGGTGTCATTCATAGTTAACACTGCAATTGCGGGAATACCAAGTTCCGACACCTGAGAAAAAAGCAATAAATTTCTACGCAGGTTTGATGCATCCATTACATAGATAAGGATATCGGGTTTTTGAAAATTTTCAATTCCTAATAAGCTTTCAACCACCATAATCTCTTCTTCGGAATGGGTGTACAAGCTATATATTCCTGGTAAATCGTTTAAATAGTAGGTATGTTGTTGTGTTTTCCATATTCCTCGCTTTTGATCTACGGTAGTGCCGGGTAGATTGCTTGTTTTTTGGCGTAACCCCGTGAGTCTGTTGAAAAGAGTGGTTTTTCCGCAATTGGGATTTCCGATAAGGGCTATATTTAGGCGTGGTTCATCCAATTTCTGGCTCCACTTGAATGATTTCTGCCTCGGATAAACGCAATCCTAATATATAACCATCAATGTCCAATGCAATTGGATCTCCTGCAGGCGATTTAAATTCAAGTGAAATTTTGGTGCCAGGTACACAGCCCATCTCAAATAATTTGTGGGTAATAGCGCTATCATTTAGCCTTGTTATTCGTGCATTTTGGCCAATATGAAGTTCGGAAGCGTTCAGAATTATGGATTTGGAATTTTCCGCAAATTTAATCACAATGATGCACAGTTACTCATGGAGTAGGTGATTGTTTTATTTTTTACTACTTTCAATCACTTCTTCATACAATTTGCATTTTTCCTTTATTGCTTTAAGAGACGCATCTTCTTGATCGTCACTATTTGTCAATTGTCTTTTTAAATCGGTGTATTCATCGCGAATGTTCATTGCCAATATTTTCAATAAATTTATTTGATTTGTTTTTTGAAATTGTGAATAGAAATATCGGATGATTTGAATGTCTTCTTCGTTGTTCGATTCTCCCAATGCAATTCTAGCAACATTAGAAAAATTTGAAAGTTCTATGTTTTTGTTACTTAGAAAATTTTCAAGGATTTCAATTTTATTTATTTTGCCCGAACTTATTAATTCACTAGCCCAATATTGTGCCACAATGCTCCGGCTTTCGAGGCGCATGTAAGATAGGCATTGGGTGTTTGAAAGGCTGTCGTTATTCAGCATTAGAATTGCCCTATAACTAACTGCAACGCTGGAGTCCGTTGTGTACTTTAAAATTAAGTGATTTGGGGCTTTCATGTAATAAAGTGCAGAAATTGCTTGGGCTCTGCAATCAGATGGAATAGATTTATTGTTTAATAGGGCAACAATTGTGTCTTGTGTAATGTTGTCGTTCCACCCATCTTGATTTAGATTGGTGATTTTAAATTGCAAAGCCCTTGAAAGTATATATGGATAAGTGGATTTTAAAGATTCCCTTAGAAAAGGGGCAAACGATTTCTTAACGGCATCGCTTTCTGAAAATTCTGTGAGATTTGCAGCTTGTTCAAACAATCTATTTTTTAAACTTTGGGATGCCGTGTGCTGGTATGCGTTATGTAGAAGTGTTACTTGCTTTTCAATGTCGGCAATGTCAGTTAGGCTATATTCAATAGTGCAAAGTAGCGTGTTGTCGGCATCAAATACAAACCAATCTGGTTTTACGTCACACTCTAAATTTACAATGGTATTTCTTTGGGTAATGAATAACTTTTTTGATTTTATTTGTCCATTTTCTGACCATTCAATACGGACTGGAAAATTAAAACAATTTCGGTTTGTTTGCGTTTGTTGTATATACAATTGTTGCTTTTTATCTCCAGGCTCATTTTGCAAAACCAGTTGTATTTTTGGATGCCCTTTTGCAAAATACCATTGGTCGAAAAACCAATTTAAATCTCTGCCTGTGGCATTTTCCATAGCCATTCTTAGGTCAGCTACTTCTGCATTGCCAAACATGTGGTTTTGTAAATAATTTTTTATTCCACTTCTAAAGGATTTTTCACCTATAGTGTATTGCAACATATGCAAAATTAAAGCGCCTTTTTGGTAACTTACAGCGTCAAAGAGTTCACCTACTTTGCCATAATCGTAGCGCACCAATTTTTTTCCTTCATCAAACCCAAGCCAATTGTAGTTGTTTCTAAAATCGTCTAGGATAAAGTCGGCAGATTCTTGTCCGTACTTGTGTTTTCGCCACAAATACTCGCCATAAGTAGCAAAACTCTCATTTAGGGTTATATTAGACCAACTTTCAGTTGTAACTAAATCTCCAAACCATTGGTGAAACAATTCGTGACTCACATAGTCTTCCATGGATTTGTCTTTCCATAAATCTGGGGTTTGTTGTAAACCTTCCATATGCACAGTGGCACTGGTATTCTCCATAGCCCCACTCACGAAATCCCGAACAACAACTTGAGAATATTTGTCCCATGCAAAATCAACGCCGGTATATTGGCTAAAAAACTCCATCATTTCTGGGGTGTTTCCGAAATTTAATTTGGCAAATGGAGCATATTTTTTCTCAACCAAATAATTTACTTCTTTGTTTCTCCATTTGTCTTTTATTATTTCCCAATTTCCCACAGCCATCATTGTCAAGTAAGGCGCATGGGGTTGTTTTTGTTCCCAAAAATCAGTGCGTGTTCCTTCGGTATTTTTAATTGATTTTAATAACGTTCCATTGCTCAGCGTCACCATTGTATCGGGGACGGTCATTTGAATGGTTTGGGTCATTTTCTGGTTGGGCGCATCGATGGTAGGAAACCAATGGCTGTTGCTTTCTGTTTCGCCTTGTGTCCATATTTGACGTGGCTTTGAGGGGTCAGATAAATCGTGATTGATAAAAAACAAACCCCGATCATCCGTAATAGCTAGGTTGCCACCTGTTTTCCCAATTTCATAAGGTTTAGCGGTATAAAAAATTCGAATATTTTTGGTTTCACCAGGCTGTACAAACGATCCTAAATAAATTTTTAATAAGCTGCTATCGACATAGAATATTTGGTTGGAACCTATTGCGTGTTCTGGCATTTGCCCATTGGGAAGTAAATTCCAAATGGATTCAATATCCATATTTTTGGCATCAAGGAAAAGTGTGTCTTGCTGCGCAGCATACGGCGATATTAAAATATCCGCCTCGCCAAGCAACTTTCGTTGCTTAAAATCGAATCGGACTCTTAAATCTGTATGTTTTAGTTCCCATTTTTTTTCTTTGGTAGGCTTGTAATTGTCAAATAAAATTTCTCCATCACCAGTCCATGTTTCACCCGATGATAGCGGGTCAAAGGGTTTGTAAGTTGAACTTGTATCGTAGACGACAAACTGGGATTCATGGGTTTTGCCATTTTTGTGAAACAAATCACAGGCATTAATACTTAAGGTAATGCCTATTAAAAAAAGAATGGATTTCATTATATATTTAATTTAAACAATTCCCATGCCTTTTCTGCTTGAGCTTGCAGCATAGGCAGCCCGTTTTGGATGAAAGCACCTTTCTTTTCGGCAAGTTCAAGAAAAAGTGTTTTTTCTGGATTGTAAATCAAATCAATACAGATATGATTTTGTCCAATAAATTCATAAGGAATTTGAGGAAATTCGTTTCTGTGTGGAGTCATACCAAGTGGCGTAGTATTGATGATGATTTTGTGGTTGTTGATTATTTCTGCATTGAGATCGTTATAGGAAATGGAAGAATTTTTACGACTTACAATTTGAAATGGAATGTTTTTTTTGTGAAGTACATATTGAACGGCTTTTGAGGAGCCTCCAGAACCTAAAATTAAACATTTGCAATTTAAGGGTACGGTTAATTTGTCAATTAGATTTTCGAAACCCAAAATATCTGTATTTTCTCCATGCAGCTTGGTTTTGTTGCCTTCCCGGGTGATTAAAACTGTGTTTACGGCTTTTACCTTTTCTGCGCCTTCGCCAATGCTGTTGAGCAAAGGAATAATTGATTCTTTAAAAGGAACTGTAACATTGAAACCAATTAAATTTGGATGTTGCAACAACAGGTTTTCTAAATCTGTAATTTTTGACAAATGAAAAAGTTGATATACCCAAACTATTTTATTTTCCTGGTTAAAAAAACGCTGAAAAATTTCTGGTGACCGACTGTGAGAAACAGGGTTTCCTATCAAACCCAAAAGTTTCAAATCACTTTTTTGCAATTTTATTTTTTAAGAATTGAAATAGAATAGGCAATAAGGATAATGCGATAATCCCAAAAACCACCAGTTCGAAGTTTTTTTGAATCCATGCATTTCTACCCAACAAATAACCGAGAGTGGTAATGCTGACTACCCACAAAACTGCGCCTAAAATGCAAAAAGTGATGAATTTGCGGTAAGTCATAGTTCCAATCCCTGCTGCAAAAGGAGCAAAAGTGCGAATGATGGGTACAAAACGGGCCATGATTATGGCTTTTCCACCGTGTTTTTCAAAAAATGCATGGGTCTGTTCTAGGTATTCGCGTTTAAGCAGTTTCCATTTTAAGTCGAAAATACGAACCCCAATTTTACTTCCTATTAAGTAATTGGTGTTGTCGCCCAGCAATGCGGCCAAAATGAGCAAAGGAATTAAGATGGCAATGCTAAAATGGTTGGCTGGGTTTGCGGCTAAAGCACCAGCAGCGAAAAGTAGCGAATCACCCGGTAGCAAAGGCATTACTACCAGGCCTGTTTCAACGAAAATGATTAGGAACAGAATTCCATACAACCAATTGCCATATTCTTGCATCCAGCTTTGCAAATAGTCGTTCAGGTGCAGTAAAAAATGCAATCCATCGGAGAAAATATTTAATAGCATAATTTTAGGTGCAATTTTAGTTTAAATTTTTCGTTCTATCTTTGTAACATTTATCATTCCAAATGAAATCGCGCATTCTTATTTCAATTTTTCTTGTTTCAATGGTATTGTTGGCAAGTTGTGGTACGCCACGTTCAGCGTCTAAAAGTCATGTAAACAAAGGCTGCAACTGCGGATTTTGATTTAGTGATAAAAAAACTTGATTTAAATTGGTTTAAGGCAAATGTATTGCTTATTGTTTGTATATTTGTGGGGTATGCAAACAAAAGACAAAGTATTTAGCAAAGATCCTCGAATTCAAGCTGGTTATTTTCATGGTCTGCAGAAAGAGATTGCAGTAAGGACAGGGATTTCTAAGCCAGTTATTCATAAAGCTATCTCAGAAGGGGATGCCAGCTCAAAATTAAAACTTAAGGTTATTCAAACTGCCGTTGAAATCATAAGAGAGAGGCAAAATCAGCCAGAGCCAATACCCTATGCAATTGCCGAAGATTCAGAATCATTGTCATTTTCTGAGCCCGACGGCACATCGTATGTTTTGTCGCCCGATACTATTTACACCTACTGGGATTATTTAAAATGGACATTTTTGGAGAGGGTGGAATTGATCAAAGGGAAAGTTGTGAAAATGAGTCCTGCTCCGAGTATGGGGCATCAAGTGGTGATTGGTGATTTGTATTATGCGTTTAAAACCTTTTTTAAACAACACGCTTGTAGATTGTTTATTGCACCCTTTGACGTGCGGTTGCCTGTGCCATCAGGAATCAAAGACTCTACGGTTGTTCAGCCCGATTTGACGGTTGTTTGTGATTCAAACAAAATAGACAAGCGAGGTTGTAATGGCACTCCAGATTTGGTTGTAGAGATACTTTCTGCGGGTAATTCCAAACACGATTTGGAAACCAAATTTAACTTATACGAAGAAAGTGGTGTAAAAGAGTATTGGATTGTTCAGCCAGAAATGAAAACAATTCTTATATACAGCCTTCAAAGTGGAAAATTTGTTGGAATAAGGCCAAGTACAATTGGAATGTGGGCAGAAAGTTTACTGTTCCCCGATTTGCGTGTTTTTGTTGAAGAGATTTTCATTGGAATTTAAACAAAACGCGCAAAGCGTAGGCACTTTGTCTACATAAGCCAAGGATTTTTGAGTTTATCGTATTACCTTTGTGCCTCGATAAATAACACATGACAACTGAAACTCAAACTTACGTTCCTTACAAAGTAAAAGACATGTCTTTGGCTGAATGGGGCCGCAAAGAAATTAAGATGGCTGAAGCAGAAATGCCTGGCTTGATGGCTATTCGCGAAGAATACCGAAATGAGCAACCTTTAAAGGGTGCGCGTATTGCAGGTTGTTTGCACATGACAATCCAAACTGCAGTATTGATTGAAACATTGAAATCTCTAGGTGCAGAGGTAACTTGGAGTTCATGCAACATTTTTTCTACACAAGACCATGCGGCGGCTGCCATAGCTGCGGCAGGTATACCTGTTTATGCTTGGAAAGGATTGACAGAAGAAGAATACGAATGGTGCATTGAACAGACCATGTTTTTTGGCGCAGATCGCAAACCATTGAACATGATATTGGACGATGGTGGGGATTTAACCAATGTGGTTTTGGACAAATATCCAGAATTGGCAGCAGGTATTCAAGGCATTAGCGAAGAAACCACTACTGGTGTGCACAGATTGTACGAGAGAGTGAAGAAAGGAACTCTGCCATTTCCAGCGATTAATGTGAATGACAGTGTAACCAAATCTAAATTCGACAACAAATACGGTTGCCAAGAAAGTTTGGTAGATGCAATTCGTCGTGCCACGGATATTATGATGGCTGGAAAAGTAGCCGTTGTTTGTGGTTACGGAGATGTAGGAAAAGGAAGTGCTCTTAGCTTACGTGGTGCAGGTGCCCGTGTAATTGTTACCGAAGTTGATCCTATCTGTGCATTGCAAGCTGCAATGGACGGTTTTGAAGTAAAAACTTTGGAAACTGCAATCCCACGTGTAAACATTGTGGTAACTGCAACTGGTAACTGTAATATTGTAGCTGAAGAACATTTTAAATTGATGAATGACAAAACCATCGTTTGTAACATTGGCCATTTTGATAATGAGATAGATATGGCGTATTTAAACAACAACTACGGAAGCACCAAATACACCATTAAGCCTCAAGTAGACGTTTATAACGTGGACGGTAAAGAGTTGATAATCTTAGCAGAAGGCCGTTTGGTGAATTTGGGTTGCGCAATGGGTCATCCATCATTTGTAATGAGTAACTCTTTCACAAACCAAACTTTGGCGCAAATTGAGCTTTGGAAAAACCATGGCAATTATAACAATGAGGTTTACGTGTTGCCTAAACATTTGGATGAAAAAGTAGCACGTTTGCACCTTTCTCAAATTGGTGTGGAACTTACCCAATTAAGCAAAGAACAAGCTGATTATATCGGCGTACCTGTAAACGGACCTTACAAAAAGGACGAATACAGATATTGATAATGTTCCAATAATTTTTGAAAAGCCATCCAATTCGGATGGCTTTTTTGTTTCAATGCTTATTTTTGCCCAAAATGCCTCACGATTATCGTAAATATTTAATACGGTCACTTCTATTTACTTTTGGTTTAAAACTGGTTCTTGTCGTTTTTGGAAATCTTTTGCCCAATGGCTGGCAAGGTTGGGATCATATTTTTGATGTACTTGCAAGAAATGACAGTGGATGGTACCATCAAATTGCACGCGATTGGTATCCCAAAAATATTGTATCCGGCAGCATAGTTCCAGATTTTGCCTTTTTCCCATTGTATCCTTTTTTAATTCGCATTCTACTAAATGTAACCCACGACTATATCCCTGCTGCCCTCATATTGCACATTTTAACCACTATATTATGGGTTGCGGTTTTGTATAAGTATTTGGTAAAAAGCAATTTCCAACCTTCCAAAGCTTTTGTTTTTATCCTTTTATACCAATGTTTTCCTTACCACTATATTTTTCACGCATTTTATTCGGAGCAATTGTTTTCTATATTGCTACTTTGGGCACTTATTGAAATTAAAGGGAACAGATGGTATTTTCTTTTTTTAGCTACATTCCTTTTGTCGCTTTGCAGGCCTACTGGTTTGGTAATGGCAATTGGCATGGCATTTATTCTGTTGGATGAAAACAAGTGGTTGAAAATATTTTCAAATGCCAGAAAACTAAAAATGGTTTTTGCTCTTTCTGGTGCGTTTTTTGGCGTTTGCGCGTGGTCAATATATTTAAAGTATTACTGCGGAGATCCTTTTGCTTTTTCCAATGCGCAAGCCAACTGGGGTAGGCATTATTGTTGGCCATGGGAGTCGTTTTTTGCAAACGGAAAATGGGACAATCAGTTGCTTTCTGCTTATGTTTTATTGCTTTTGATACTCGCTTTTTTTGCCATGCGAAAGAGCACAAAAGGCAGAATGTTGTTCGTTGGAATTAATACAATTTTTCCACTTATCACAGGTAGCGTTTTGTCCATGCAACGCTTTTTTGCTGTCAACGTGATAGCGTTTGAATCTATCTTCGAATGGTTTTATAAACGTTATATATTGTGGGCGGCGTTCCTTTTGGCTGTTAATTTGTTGACCTATTATTATTGGGTAACTTTCTCTGGCTGGCTTTCCTATTAAATCAGGGATTTGTCAAAGAATACTTGCCAGAATCTTGAAACTTAAAATACCTTTTGTTTAACGTAATAGTTTGTATGGGGGCTGCAAATTCTGCCCCATAGAATATACCAACCTGTTGCAAAATAGAAGAATCTGGCTTGTCGCCATAATACAGGTTTATAGTAAAAGGTCTGCGGTTTTCTAAAGTAGATATTAACAATGTTTCGTAGGGAATAGCCCAACTAACGCGCCATTCTTCTGGATTGAAAGTTTTGTTGGATTGAAATACTTTTTCGTTGTTATTTATGGATTTGTACTGCACAATTTTTTGCAATTTGTTGTACCGAATTGTATAAAATTCCGAGACTTGTATAATTTGAACGAACGCAAAAATACCAGATACCAATACGGTAGAGAATTTAAAATAGTGTGCTAGTTTTGTTTTGGTTAAAGATAGCATAAAAGGCAATGAAAGGCCAATTACAAAAGGGGCGAAGCTTTTTTGCATAATCATGTCTGAATCGCCATTTTTATAGATAATTAATAAAAAAAAAGCGTTTAAAACAGTCGTGAAAAACAGAACCAATGCTGCAAAATATTTTTTTATTTTTAATTGTTGAATCATCCAAAAAATGAACATAATGGTTGGAAAAAACAACCAGCTTTTAAATGCCGAAATAAAATAACCCCAACTCCAGAAATGAAAAAGATTCCCTAATTCGTTCAAAGAAAGTTGAGAGAGTAAAGCTTCCTCGTAGCTGGAATTCTGGATAAATTTTGATTTTAAAATAGAAAAAGAAACAATAATTATGCCTGGAATCAAGGAGTCTTTTAGGCTGTTGTTTATCCAATTCCATGCTAGAATTGTGGCAATCAATGGCAATATTCCAGGATGCGCATTAAACGCCAATGCACCAAGAAGACTCGGCAGGGCATATTTAGGAAAGGCATATTTGTATTTAAAATAAAAACTACCCAACATAAAAATGGCAAATGAAATTGCAATGTACATTTCACTTACAGGCAAAAAAAACATTTCGGGCCCTGGCAAAATCAAGGCAAGAAGAGGAAGTGCGCAGAGGTAAATATTTTTGGTTTTAAGCCAAAGTACTGCAGCCGTGAACGATGCAAAAACAAAACTTCCCATGGAAAGAAGGTAAATAAGCAGGTTAATTGGCAATCCTACATATGCCGCAACATAAGCGAGCAAGTAATTTAATTGAGCAGCGTACCTATGGTTTTCAATTACAGATTCTAAATTGCAAATGCGGAAAAGGAAAAACGCACTGTCTTGGTACAGTACTCTTTGTTTGGCATAAAAGAGGAATAAAAACACAATCAGAATTGCTGCCATTGCAAGCCAAAGGATTTGTTTTGAATGGGTATTTTGAATTGAATGGATTTTTGGTTTCATTTCAAAATAATTAAATACAATTAAACCACTTCAGCTTCTTCTACTACGTCCAATTCAACAACCAGGTTGCGGATAATGAAATCTTGTCTATCGGGTGTGTTTTTGCCCATGTAGTAACTTAAAATTTGCTCAATACTGGCATCGGCTTTCAATATTACAGGTTCCAAACGGATATCGGGTCCAATAAATTGTCCAAATTCGTCAGGGCTTATTTCACCCAAACCTTTAAATCGCGTAATCTCTGGCTTCACACCCAATTTTGAAATGGCATTTCGGCGTTCTTCATCGCTATAGCAATAAATGGTGTCTTTTTTATTTCTTACCCTAAACAAAGGTGTTTGCAATATATACAGGTGCCCATTTCTTACCAAATCTGGAAAAAACTGTAGAAAAAATGTCATCATCAAAAGCCTGATGTGCATGCCATCCACATCGGCATCCGTGGCTAGTACTACTTTGTTGTATCTCAGATTTTCTAAAGATTCTTCAATATCCAGTGCATGCTGAAGCAAATTGAATTCTTCATTTTCATACACCACTTTTTTCTTTAAACCATAACAATTTAAAGGTTTACCACGCAAACTAAATACTGCCTGTAAATCTGGGTTTCTGCTTTTGGTAATGCTTCCACTTGCACTGTCTCCCTCGGTAATAAATAGGGTAGATTCAAAACGGTTGTCATTTTTGGCATCCGGCAAATGGGTGCGGCAATCGCGAAGTTTTTTGTTGTGGACATTGGCTCTTTTGGCTCTTTCTTTTGCCAATTTTTGGATGCCCGCCATGTCTTTTCTTTCGCGTTCATTCTGCAATATTTTCTTTAACAGGGTTTCTGCGGTTTGTGGATTTTTGTGTAAATAATCATCCACCTGTTTTTTTACGAAATCCATTAAAGCCACTTTTATAGAAGGCCCATCCGGACCCATATCCGCGCTGCCTAATTTGGTTTTGGTTTGGCTTTCGAAAACGGGTTCCATCACACGAATACTGATAGCTGCGCTTATTGAACCACGTATATCTGTTGCATCAAATTCCTTTTTGTAAAATTCCCTTACCATTTTTACAAATGCCTCTCTAAAAGCCTGAAGGTGCGTTCCTCCTTGGGTTGTAAATTGTCCGTTTACGAAGGAATAATATTCTTCACCGTAGGAATGTGTGTGACTAAAAGCCAATTCAATGTCTCCACTTTTTACATGTACCACAGGGTAAAGCAATTCTTCTACTTTTACCTTGTGTTCAAGCAAATCTAAAAGACCGCGCTTGCTGGAGTATGATTCTCCATTGTATTTTATGGTTAGTGCGCTGTTTAGGTAGGTGTAGTTTTTAATTTGCTCTGTTAAAAACTCATCAATAAACCGGTAATTTTTAAAAACAGAGCTATCTGGTTCAAAACAAATGTATGTGCCATTGGTTTCAGTAGTGGTGGTTTCCTTGTGGTCATTGGTCACTTCTCCGCAGGCGAACTCAGCCCTTTTGGTTTTGCCGTCCCTAAAACTTTGCACCACAAACATGGATGAAAGCGCATTTACCGCTTTGGTACCCACACCGTTCAGCCCTACAGATTTTTGAAATGCCCGGCTGTCATATTTACCCCCAGTATTTATTTTAGAAACACAGTCAATTACTTTGCCCAAGGGAATGCCTCGGCCATAGTCGCGGATGGTAACTTTTTTATCGTCTACTTGTATGTCTATCCTTTTCCCATTGCCCATAACATGCTCATCAATGGAGTTGTCCAGAATTTCTTTAACCAAAACATAGATGCCGTCGTCTGCCGCAGTTCCGTCGCCTAGCTTGCCAATGTACATACCAGGACGCAGCCTGATGTGCTCTTTCCAGTCCAGACTTCTTATTTCTTCTTCGGTATACCTTGCATTTTCAGCCATACTGCAATAATAAAATTACATTCCCATTATTTGCGCTTGAGTTTTTAACATTGGAAGGACTTATTTTTGCCCTATGTTTAGAACCCTGTCTTTTTCTATGCTGGTTTTATTGTTTGCGTGCACCAGCAAACAAGATAAAATGGCCGCAGCTTTGTCCAACGTAGATGCATTTTTAACACCCAATTTGCAATTGGATAAAATTCCAGATTCGCTTAGCCGCAAGATGCATGATTTTGCAATGGCCTATCCGCAAAACCCCAGGAGTGAAGAATATTTATACCGCGCTACCCAAATGGCAGAAATGAAAGGAAAGTTTTTTGAAACTGCAAAATGGTGCGAAGATTATACCGTTACCTATCCAAAAGGAAAATATTTATTGGGTGCTATAACCGCAGCGGCTGCCAATTATGAGAAAACAGGGACCTATGAAAAGGCACTTTTTTTTTACAAACGGTTGTATACAGAATATCCCAAATCCAATTTGGCCAATGATGCCAAGCGCACTGTGGAAATGATAAACAAAGGATTGGTAACACCAGAGCAGCAATTGGAATACATTTTAAACAAAAATGCTAAAGATTCTGGGATAAAAAATCAATAAGCTGATTTTTTCTTCTTTTTAAAGTCGCCGCGTTTCCAAGCTTGGATAAACTGCGCCCATACAAGGGGACTCAGATAATTTTGGGGAGGGGCTTGTTTGTAGTAATAAAGCTGATTGGCCCTGGTTTGTGCCAACAATTGCTGGCTCGCTTTGGCATCTGCGGGCCTAGCCTTTAATTCTTCTTTGAGTGCTTCGGTTTCTAAATTTTTACGGGCCCTTTCGTAAGCATCATCTGGCACATCGTTGTTCACAAAATCGTGGTCGAACATACTTTTAAGGGGCAATGCACGAATAAAGATTATGGGCAAGCTTATGGTATCTTGGGCCATTAGTTTTACAACATGGTAACGGCTATTGGTTAAAGTATCCGGCACAACATGCATGCTACTTACTTTTTCTGCTTGGGTAAACCAAATGGAATCGCCTTTGCGCACTACCACGTCAAAATGGCCGTAGATATCGGTATACCCTATTAAACCACGGCGGTTGTTTTTAATGGATACGTATGGAATGGGTTTGAGGCTGTCCGAAGTTAAAACCAAGCCTGTAAAAAGGATATAGGGATTTGGTGTGTTGCCTTGGGCATGTGCGAAGTAAGATTTGCAGCACAGTAACAAAACTGCCAATAAAGTAAACTTCGATTTGAGATGAGCCAATTTAATTTCCATTCCTATATTACAAAGGTAGAAATACACCGGCAAGAATGGTGCCGATTACGATTAACGGTGAACTAATTCTGGCAGACAGCAACGCCAACAAGGAAAAAATAAAAATAAAATAGTATTGCCAATCTGAATTTGGGTGCAAGTGGCTCAACCAAAAATAGTGGCTTAAAATGAGTGCAGCACCCAAAATAAAGCCAGTGGATGCTGCAAAAATGCCATCTAAGGATCGTTGGATAATGGGGTAAGTTTGCAATCTGTCCCAAAATGGATAGGCAAAAAATATGAGCAAAGTGCCGGGCAAAAAAATACCCACGAGACCTAAAAAACAACCAATCAATTGGCCATCTAAGCCGTATTGTAGGTTTTTCATGGAAATGCCGCTTAAATAGATGCCGATATTGAAATTGGGTCCTGGCATGCCTTGAATTAAACCCAAGCCAATGTTAAGTTCATCTAGGGTCATTCTGGGTTTGTGGTAGACATATTGATCTACAGCCATGGCAGCCAAAGTATTGCCACCCCCGAAAGCCAAGCTTCCCATGCGGTAACAATTTTCAAAAAGCACCAAAGGTCTGGCCACTCCTAAAAGCTTCTCATTTTGGGACAACAAAAGTCCGATAACGCCTACAGTTACAAAAATGGTGAAATAGAGGGTCAAGTTCACCAATTTTATTTTTCCTAAAGGTTTGGCATTTGGAATAAACTTTCGATTGCCAAAATTGGCACTTAAAAAGCCACCTGCTATAATTCCAATGGGAAAAATGAGGGGGCTGTGGAATAAAAAAGAGAGGAGGCCTGATAGTGCAAAAATGGTATAATTTAGGGCGCCTTTGGAGATAAGTTTAGCCATTTTGTATACTGCAAAGCACATAAAGGCAGCCACCATAGGTTGCATAAACCGCAAATGGTGATTGGCCAAGAATCTCGGAGAAACCGTGAGGATAGTAAGAACAATGGCTCCTGGTAGCAACCAAGCCAACAATGCTTGAAAAGCCAAACGCGGTCCACCCAATTTAAAGCCCAGTGCTGTAATTGTTTGGGTGGTGCTAGGGCCAGGCAATATGGAACAAAATGCATTGATGTCTAATAATGTGTTCTTGTCGCAAAAGTTTTTTTCGGTAACCAACTTCTTTACGAAAAGGGGAATATGCATTTGCGGACCACCAAAAGCAGTGCACCCTAAGCTAAAAACAGCTTTGATGAAGTGCCAACGGCGTAATTTTCCTATTTTTGCACCAGGATGAGACATCGCTTTCCGATAATGCAAATAAGTAAAATAATTCTGGTTCTAACTATAATTCCGGCCGCAATTTTTGTTTTTTCTTCTTGTGGAGGCAAACAATCCAATACAGATGAGGTGCGAAGTTGGTATTTGGCCAAAACAGATTCTTTATGGTTAACCTTAAATGCAACGCGCAGAGAGTTTGTTTATCCAATGGATGAAATCAAGGATAGGAAGAATGAAATGGACAGTTTTATAAAAGTTTTAAATGTAAATACCCCAAAAAAAGTGACGGATGAAATGATGAATATGGTTTCCCAATATTCTGGAATTTTGAAATTATACAAGCAAGTTGCAACAGAATACAAAAATTGTGTTGTTGAGGGCGAAGATCAATTCTACCAGCTCAAAACCTTGGAAAGATCGGTACGAAATGGAGAGTATGATGGAAAATTGGAAGAGTTTAAAAAAACCTGGAATGAACTTGCCATGGAAATGCGAAAAAGTGCTGTAGAAACGCAGGACGTAACTTCAAAACTATCTAAAGTTGAGCCATTGTATCTTCGCATTCAGCCGAAAATTGAGGCTTTGGTTATAGAGGTTCAAAGGTAACCGTTTCCCAGTTTTTGTCGGGGAATTCTAATTTCAATTTGCCCCAAAAATCAGCTTTGCTTTTTTCCCATTTGTTTATCTCTTCGGGGTCTATGGACATGGGTTTGTGGGCATTCATTCTGGCAAATTTTACAGCTAACTCTATGTATTCTTTTGCCCGGGGAGTTAATTTGCATTCTAAAAATTTTCTGAAAATATATAGAATGGTCCATTGGGAGGGATGCGCCAAGTCTGGCTCATAATAGCGGTAATCGCGCAATTCTTCGGTTACAATTTCGAATGCGGGGAAATAACCCATTTTAGGGTCATTTGTGCGGTCTATAAATCGAAACAGGGCACTTAAAAGTCTAGCCTTTGACAGTGAATTTTCCAAAATGCCTTCTCGCAAATGTTTTACAGGACTGATGGTAAATACAATTTCGATATTGGGATTGCTTTTTTTGAAAAAATGCACCATTTTTTCCAGGGATTCATCAATTTCATTTTCGGTCAACAGACGTTTTAAAAATTCTCTGGAGGGCAATTTGTGGCAATTTGCTACGATGGCGTTCTTTTGTTCCAGCACGTGCGCAAAAGCGGTTCCAAGTGTCACCATTACTGTATCTGTTTTCTTCAAAAAATCTTCTGCTTTTTCAATTCGCTGTTGAATTTTGTCAACCAGGTTTTCAGCGCTTTTATCGGCGAAAGTACCATGGTGTTCTAAACTATGGAAGATGCCATTGAAGAAAAAAAGGTCTTGGGTTGAATAGGTGTGCTTTTGGACAATTCTTTCAACCATATTGGTCAAAGAAACTGGATTATAGATAATGCCAAATGGATTTACCAAGGTATCAAATCCCAAATGAGCCATTTTTGTTCCAATATTTTCTGCAAAGCAGGAGCCTAAAAACAGCAAATGGTGGTTAATTCCAAAGCTTGGGGCCTCTGGGATATTAAGTTGGGCGGTAAGTGCGGATTTTAAATCATCGGCTTTCACAAAGCAAAATAACGATTTAGGTAGTTTGAATACTAATATTAATTTTGAAAAATGGATATGAAGTTGCAAAAAAGAGAAAATTTACACATAGTATTTTGGTTGGTAAAAGATTTTTCTTGGATATTGGGCCTGAAAATACTTGGAATTGTTATGGCACCACCAACATTAATACTGAGTATTTGGATTGCTTGGAAGCGCAGAAAAAACAGGGCAGATTTATTTCACAACCTGGCTGTTGTTTGTTGGATTTCTGCCAATATTGTTTGGATGTTTGGCGAATTCTTTTGCACGGATTGTACAAGACCTTTTGCGATACCCTTTTTTGTTTTGGGCTTTATTTTGATTGCGTATTTTTATATTACAGAGTGGACAAAAAAAAAGACACTTTAAGGTCTCCTTAAGAATGCTATAAGCCTCATCCACCTTGGCGAATGAGGCTTATAGGAGAATATTTTAAAACACCAAAAGCCGCGTATTTTACGCGGCTTTAAAATTTAATTTGCAATTTTTATTTTCGGTGACATGCTACAAAAGCTTTCCACTGCCTTTCAGTTAAAATACTGTGCAGTTGGCGGAAGTATTTTGCAAGGCAATTTTTCATTGCATCATCCAATTTTTCTGCAAGGTGCTTAGATCTAAGCTCTCGGTGAAATGCGAAGCGTAAAGCCTTCATTTCTTTTCCCAATTGTTCCTTGGTTATTTTTCCGTCTTTGGCAAGCGCAACCAGTTTTTCTGCTTTTGCTCTGTATTCTTTTTGCAGAGCATTGTAAATTTCACGGGCACGTTTTACGGCAGATTCTTTGCATTCTACAAATCCTCTCAAAGCAGCTTTAACGCTATCCTTTTGTCCGTCAGAAAGGTTAAGGTCGTTTAAGCATTTTACAAAAGATGCATTGCGAATTCTAGCCCTGAGGCTGTCGTCGCCTCTTCCTGCTAATCCTGGTGCAGCTTGAAGAAGATCACAGTCGTTGGCCTCAACTTGGAAATCTGCGGCAATGCCTTCATTGTCCATGTAGATATTTCCAGAATTGTCATCAGAATGCACGCCTACATTGTCCATTGCTACGCCAGCCTGCGTTACCAAAATGGTCTCGTCGCTTTGGCTTGCGATATTTTGTACGTTGTCTTTTTTACAAGCGGTGAACGCGATCAATGCTACTCCCAGCACTACAGTCGCTTTTTGAATCATGTTTTTCATTGTTTTGGTGTTTTAAGTGGTTTTATGATTGTTTGTCGGTAGTAAGAATGAATGGTTGCATAAAAGTTTAATAAAAAAATATTTATTTTTTTTGATGCAACCCTTTAAAAATTTGCAAGACTAAAATATCTTTCTGGGTGAAATTTAATCAAAAAAGAGCTTGGAAAAGCTTGTATTATGGGGCTTTTGTTATATATAATGAAGGCTGCAGAAACTACATGCTATTCGCTGGAATTAACTTCTCCAAGAAGTACATTTCCATGGGTGCTTTGTTTTTTGCATCTATCATGCCTCGAAAGGTTGCTTCTATTTGATTTAAAACCAAAGCATAGGTTACTCCAGATAAATTTATTTGCCCGGGCTCTGACTTTTCCTCCATTCTGGCGGCAATATTTACTGTATCTCCCCAAATGTCATAGGCGTATTTTCTAAATCCAACTACTCCCGATACCAAAGGGCCAGTGTGAATTCCAATTCTAAAATGAAAAGATTGCCCGAACTTCGCTATCGCTGTGGCTTCAATGTTTTTAACGTATGCCATGATATCGACAGCTGCTTTTAATGTTGAAATGGTATGATTGTCGAAACCAGAATGTAAACCACCTGCACACATATAAGCGTCTCCAATGGTTTTTATTTTTTCCAATCCATGCCGCGTCACAATTTCGTCGAATTTTGAAATATACATATCCAGCATGTTTACCAATACTTCTGGACTTAATTTTTCTGAAATAAAAGTGAATTGTTTTACGTCACAAAACAAAACGGTAACTGATTCATGTCTTTTTGGGATAGCCTTGCCGTATTTTTTTAATTCTGCAACGGTTTCTTTGGGTAAAATATTTAAAATTAGATCATCTGATTTTTTTCTTTCTTTTCTAACAATTCCCAAAAGGGCAATTACAATTATCATCGCAAATCCTATAATGCCCGCCAAAGTAAACGCCCTGTTTTTTTGCTTGGCTTCTTCTTTTATTTCTGCTGTAAATTTGGTTTCCTTTTTTTCAAATTCGTAATTGGCCAATGTGATAGCTATCTGAGTTGATATATCGCTGTTGTACATTGTGTCCTTCATTGTGTTGTTTTCGTAAAGAAATTTGTAGGCGTTTTTTAAATCTCCTTTTTGAAAATACAATTTGTGTAAAAGTTCAGTAATTTCAAACCGGTTGTTTGCATCTGGATTTTTTTTGGAAAACAAATAGGCCTTGTTTGCGTAATTTAACGATTCTTCAAATAGCTTCTCTTTATAGGCGATTTGCGCCAATTCTTCATAAATGATTGCCATTGCAGCAGCCTCGTTTGTCTGAGAGATATAATATTCTTTGGCTTTTGCAAAAAATTCAATGGCCAATTTGAAATTGCCTTTCGCAGAATTAATTTGCCCCAATCCTATATAACATTCATTGATTCTATTGTTGTCGTTTTCTTTTTTTGCAATTTCTAATGAGAGTTTAAGCTTGGTGATAGCCTCGGGAAAATTATTTAACTTGAATTCACATAATCCACTGAGATAAGTCAGGGTGCGCCTTTGGTCTTCTGAATTTTTTTTAAAAGAAATGGCTTTTTTGAAATAGGTTAAAGCTATATTGAATTTCTTTTGAATGTAATAAATAACACCAAGGTTTATCAATGATTTGATATAGTGACCAGTGTCTTTGTATTTTTCGGATTCACGAATGCAGATAAATAAATATTGTATAGATTTGTCAATTTTTTTCTCAAACATAAAGCATTGGGCTAGCCGATATGTATTGTTGATAATTCCGTAATGGTAATTTTTGTCAAAAGAAATTTTATAGGCTTGTAGTAAAAAGCGTTGACCAGTTTCGTGTGAATCGTTGAAATTATCTGAGTAATATTTGTCATAAAATGCCAAAAGTTTTAATACCTTAGTCGTGTCGGTCTTCATCTTTTGCAAAGCGTTGTAATCCAGCGAATATGTTTGCCCTTTGACTATGGGGCAAGCATATATAAAAATGAATGCAATCAATATGGGTAATAATCGAAACAATTTGAATGTTTGGGTTGCAAAGATGTAGGATTCACGTTGAAAAAACAAAGAATAATTGGAAATGTGAATTGGAATGTGTAGACTTGTAATTACATAAGACTATGAATACAACTATTAAAAACCTATTATTTGTAGCGCTGGGATGCGCTATCGGCTATTTTATTTGTTGGTGGATGTGCCGCCAGCGTGATTGTAACAAAGAATGCAAAACTGAAACCCATTGTAAGGATGGTAAAAAGAAATGTGGAAACGAAGACGATAAAAAAGCCATGATGTGGGACGTTAATTGCATCCCAGGGAGTGGCAATGGAAATAGGGTTTCGAAGCTTACGATGACAACTGCCGTAGCTGATTATGCTAATTCTATTGGCATGCCGGTAGGCACTTTGCCACCCAATTCCCCGTTTGTGGGTGCTTTGGGCGGAAGAATTGGAGTTTGTGTGTTGCGCAATTTACTTTCAACCATAGAAGTGCAACAGCCTAATTTTCAATATTTGTACTTTAGATTGGGCTTAGATACCTTGCCAACTGGAGCCAAAGCTAAATATCCTACTGTTTATTTAATAGGTGGAGCCGATCCACAAGGAAATCTCGCTGTTTTTACTTCCGGAATTGACGGTTTTTGCCCAATTATGTGCGATTTACCAGCGGGAAATTAAACGCATCTTAAATTCCATATAGAGACTTAGGGCGGAAGTATTAATTTCGCCCTATCTTTTTTATGGATCAAACCGTATATCAACCAACCAATAAAGTACGCATTGTAACTGCGGCTTCTCTCTTCGATGGGCACGATGCTGCCATCAATGTGATGCGCAGAATTATACAGAGCAATGGATGCGAAGTCATTCATTTGGGACATGATAGAAGTGTTTTGGATGTTGTAAGCACCGCCATTCAAGAAGATGCCAACGCTATCGCACTCACCAGCTATCAGGGTGGACACAATGAGTATTTGAAGTATATGTATGACTTGCTCCAACAAAATGGGGCCGGGCATATCCGTATTTTTGGTGGCGGTGGTGGGGTTATTTTGCCCTCAGAAATTGCAGATTTGATGGCATACGGCATTGCCCGTATCTACAGCCCAGACGATGGCAGGGCGATGGGATTGCAGGGTATGATAAATGACCTTGTGCAAAAAAGTGATTATCCAACTGGGGAGGTGCTCAACGGCGAGGAAGCTCAATTGTCTACAGAAAATCCGCTGGCAATTGCCAAATTAATCAGTGCTGCAGAGAATTTTCCGGAAAAACATGTGGAGATATTGAAAGAGATTCGCCGAAAAGCAAAATCATCTAAGGTTCCAGTATTGGGAATCACAGGCACAGGCGGTGCGGGAAAGAGTTCCTTGGTGGATGAACTGGTGCGCCGATTTCTCACAGATTTTCCTGCGAAGACGATTGGAATTGTTTCTATAGATCCGAGCAAACGCAAAACGGGTGGCGCGCTTTTGGGCGATAGAATTCGCATGAACAGCATCAACAATTCTAAGGTTTATATGCGTTCATTGGCTACCCGTCAAGCCAATTTGGCGTTGAGTCCGCATGTGGATGATGCAATCGCCATTTTAAAAGCAGCAGGTTTTGACTTGGTCATTGTAGAAACCAGTGGCATTGGACAAAGCGATACCGAAATTACAGCACATTGCGATGCTTCTCTGTATGTAATGACCCCAGAATATGGAGCCGCTTCCCAATTGGAAAAAATTGATATGCTTGATTTTGCAGATTTGGTGGCACTCAATAAATTTGACAAAAGAGGTGCGCTGGATGCACTACGAGATGTGCAAAAGCAATTTCAACGCAACCATAAATTATTCGATAAAAATCCATCCGATATGCCAGTTTTTGGCACCATTGCAAGTCAATTTAACGATCCGGGTATGAATAAATTGTACAAAACAGTGATGAATACAATTTCTGCAAAAACCGGGGCGCCATTGGTTAGTGATTTTCATGCAACGGAGGAAATGAGTGAAAAAATTTATATCATTCCACCCACTAGAACGCGTTATTTAAGTGAAATTTCGGAGAACAATCGACGGTATGATTCAGATGCCTCCAGTCAAGCGGAAATTGCGGATCGATTGTATGGAATGGGCAAAACCATTTCTACTTTTACTTCAGCAATGGTTTCAGAAGCTTCAGATTTTGAAGATCAAAGGGAAGAAATTTTGGCAAAAACGCGGGAAGGAATGGCGGAAATAGTTTCAATTTTGTTTGTAGAATTTGACAAATGTAAAAAAGATTTGAACCCTCACATTTGGAGTATGCTGGTGCATTGGAAAGAGGAGGTAAAACGTTACAAAGACGATTATTTTACATTTAAAGTGAGGGATAAAGAGATTCAAATTGCGAATTATTCCGAAAGTTTAAGCCACCTAAAAATTCCTAAAGTTGCTTTGCCAAAATTTACATCATGGGGAGATAAAGTGCGGTGGGCTATGCAAGAAAATACGCCTGGCTACTTTCCTTATACGGCGGGAATTTATCCTTATAAAAGGGAAGGCGAAGACCCAACCCGAATGTTTGCAGGAGAAGGTGGCCCAGAAAGAACCAATAAGCGTTTTCACTATGTAAGTTTGGGTATGCCTGCAAAGCGCCTTAGTACCGCGTTTGACAGTGTAACATTGTATGGACGTGATCCGCATATTCGTCCAGATATTTATGGTAAAATAGGAAATGCAGGTGTAAGTATTTGTTGTTTGGATGATGCAAAAAAATTGTACAGTGGATTTGATTTGGCGGATCCTAAAACATCGGTGTCCATGACCATTAATGGTCCGGCTCCCATGCTGCTTAGTTTTTTTATGAACGCCGCCATCGACCAACAATGTGAAAAATATATTAAAGCAAACGGACTCGAGGCAGAAATCAACCCTAAAATTGAAGCCATCTTTGCTGAAAAAGGCATGGATAGGCCAATCTACAACGGTGCGTTGCCAGAAGGGAACGACGGATTGGGTTTAATGTTGCTGGGTTTGACCGGAGACCAAGTTTTACCAGCGGAAAAATACAAAGAAATAAAAGATTGGACACTTTCTCAAGTGAGGGGAACCGTGCAAGCGGATATATTGAAAGAAGACCAGGCCCAAAATACTTGTATTTTTAGTACCGAGTTTGCCTTGCGTTTGATGGGGGATGTTCAACAATATTTTATTGATGAAAAAGTGAGAAATTTTTACAGTGTATCTATTTCTGGGTATCACATTGCAGAGGCAGGTGCAAATCCTATTTCTCAATTGGCTTTTACTCTTTCAAACGGTTTTACTTTCGTAGAATATTATTTAAGCCGGGGCATGCATATTGATGATTTTGCTCCGAATTTATCTTTCTTTTTCAGCAATGGAACCGATCCTGAATATGCAGTAATTGGTAGAGTTGCCCGGAGAATTTGGGCAAAAGCAATGAAACATAAGTATGGTGGAAATGCCCGAAGTCAGATGTTGAAATACCACATTCAGACTAGCGGTAGAAGTTTGCACGCGCAGGAGATTGATTTCAATGACATCCGCACCACTTTACAAGCGCTATATGCCATCTACGACAATTGCAATTCTTTGCACACAAATGCGTATGATGAAGCTATAACAACACCTACGGAAGAAAGTGTACGCAGGGCTATGGCAATCCAATTGATTATCAATAGAGAGCTAGGGTTGGCCAAGAACGAAAACCCATTGCAAGGCTCTTTTATTATTGAAGAGTTGACAGAATTAGTAGAGAAAGCTGTGTTATTGGAGTTCGATAGGATTTCAGAACGTGGGGGAGTGCTAGGGGCCATGGAGACTATGTACCAACGTAGTAAAATACAAGAAGAAAGTTTGTACTACGAAACATTAAAACATACCGGGGAATTGCCAATTATAGGAGTAAATACTTTTTTAAGCAGCAAAGGATCGCCAACATCTATACCCCAGGAAGTCATTCGTGCGACAGAAACGGAGAAGCAATATCAAATCAATATGCTGGAAAATTTGCATAAAGGCAATGCTGCAAAAACCTCGGAAATGTTGCATAGATTGCAGGAAGCGGCTGTGCACAATGAAAATATTTTTGAGCAAATGATGGAAGCTGGTAAATATTGTTCATTGGGACAAATTACAGAAGCATTGTTCTCTGTGGGTGGGCAATACCGTAGGAATATGTAGAATTGTTCGGTGTTTTGAAATAAAACATTGGTTAATTGGATTAAGTCGTAACTTTGAAATGGTTCAACTTGGAATTTAGTTTGGGATTTTGATTTGAGTTCGAAAAAAAAATATGAAAAACGTAATAGGTTAGGCGATTGTAATTCTCATCCTTTTGTCTTTTGGATGCCAAAGCAAAACTGAAATATCAAAATTGACGGATACGGATAGCACAGGCCTACCTGGCGACAATTTTAATTTAAAAGGTGCACTTGCATTGTTCAAAACTTCCAAATCGCCGGAAGCGTTTGAAAACGGCTTAAATGCAAAAGACAATGACATTAACAACCTCGATTTGAATGGGGATAGTATAGTAGATTATATAAATATCTTCGAAAAGGCTAATGGAAGTGCGCATGTGTTTGTATTGCAAATTCATGTAAACGAAAAAGAATCGCAGGATGTTGCGGTTATTGAATTGCAAAAATCGGAAAAAGAGCAAGCAATAGTTCAAATTGTTGGCAACCAATTGTTGTACGGGGATTCTGTAATTGTTGAACCTATAGCAGATAAAAATGGCAACAATGTTACCATGGCCAGCATGTTTACCGGCTCTGTATACGAGGCCGGAATGTTGGTGGAGGTAAATGTAATGCCTTGGCCTGTTGTGCAATATGTTTAATCTCCGGATTATTTAACCTATGAATCTCCATATTATTGGAATCATTATCCCAAATCTTATTCACCTTGGACGCCCTAACCGTATGGTAAATTTAAAAATAAAAAACAAAATTTGTATCCAAACTTTGATCGTATCTATTTATACAAAGCAAACAAAGCACATGCTTTGTATTTGCCTTATCAATCCAATTCTATCTTGGTTGCAAATAGGTACAATGCTTTTTATTTGAAAAATGGAATGCCTAAAATTCGAGGAAGAAGTTATTTTAATCCAAAAGGGAAACTGTATTTGGATGAAACTTTTAAATCCAAGGGTTTTCACCAAACCAAACATAGTGAAAAAGGCAAAGGGACAAACGGTGATTTTAAGCATTCAGAGAGAAGGGGGTCCGAAAATCAGGGTGGCGGAAAACATCCATCTGAGAACAAGGGTCCTGAAAGGAAAAATAATGGCGGTGGTCATTCTGGAGGTGGTCAAGGCAGTCACAGTGGCGGAAAAGGTGGTAAAAAATAATTTGATTTATCCTGGGTTATGGTGAATCGGGGTTTAGGGTTTTCTAGGTGATCGCGGTTTTTTTTTAAATTCATTTTAAAATTCAATTCAAATTCTTTTATATTTGCTTCGTTATTTTTATTTATAGTTAGATTTATTTTAAACATTATGGAAAATTTTGAATTTGAAACTGCGGAGAATTTTATCAATTACACCAACACGCCTTTGTTTTTAACCGGAAAAGCAGGAACCGGTAAGACTACTTTTTTGAGGCACATTATTAGAACCACGCCAAAAAATTGCGTAGTTATTGCCCCTACTGGAGTCGCAGCGATGAACGCTGGCGGCGTAACCATACACTCAATGTTTGGTTTGCCTACCAAAACTTTTATTCCATCCAACGATCCAGTAGATCCCAATCTGGCCAACAATGAGCAAATGCTAAGTTCTCATTTTCATTATCGCGGCGAAAAAGTGCAAGTATTGCGGGAATTGGAATTGTTGGTGATTGATGAGGTAAGTATGGTGCGGGCCGATCTGCTGGATGCGATTGACTTCGCCCTGCGATATGTTCGCAGAAACAATTTGCCTTTTGGCGGGGTGCAGGTTCTGCTCATTGGCGATATGTACCAATTGCCACCTGTGGTGAAAGATGATGAATGGATTCTGCTTCAAAACTATTACAAAAGCCATTATTTTTTTGATTCAAAAGTTTTTTCAAAAATTCATCCAGTGTATATTGAATTGAAAAAAATATACAGGCAAAGCGATCGTAATTTTATTCGAATTTTGAACAACATTCGCCATCAAGATTTGCAAGAAGATGACTATGAAGAATTGAAATTGCTTTATAAGCCAGATTTTATTCCAGAAGAAAAAGGATTTATTACACTCACAACCCATAACAAGAAAGCAGATGCTATCAATGAAAGAGAGTTGCAACGTTTGGAGGGAAGAGAAGATCAATTTGCCGCGGAAGTAAATGGTGATTTTTTTGAAAACATGTTTCCAACGGATGCGGTGCTTAGGATTAAATTGGGAGCTCAAGTTATGTTTGTAAAAAATGATACAAGTGGTGAAAAAAAATATTTTAATGGCAAAATTGGTATAGTAGAAGAAATAGATTTTGAGGAAGGTTTAACGGTGCGATTTCCGGATACGGATGAAAAAATCAAGGTTGAAAAAGAAACTTGGGAAAATATTCGATACAACTTAAATGCAGTTGAAAATAAAATAGAGCAAGACAGGGTTGGCACGTTTAAGCAATATCCACTGAGGTTGGCATGGGCTATTACCATTCATAAAAGTCAAGGATTGACATTTGAAAAAGCGGTAATCGACGCAGGTGAGTCTTTTGCCCCTGGCCAAGTTTATGTGGCACTTAGTCGCTGTATTTCTATGGAAAACATGGTTTTACATTCGCTTATTACCAATCGTAATATTTATTCTGATCCTAGAATTGTGGATTTCTCCACGCGAATAATGGGTGAAAATTTGCTTGAGAACCAGTTAGAAGCAGGTAAAAAGCAATATGCATTTGACAAATTGTTGCAATTGTTTTCCTTCCATAAATTAATAGAACGCATCGATTATTGGGAAAAAGTGGTTTCTAAAATGAAAACTGTAAATCTTTTCGAAATAAAAGCGCAAGCAGATGGTTTAAGGAAAATATTAAAAGAGTTGAATGCAGTTGCGGGCAAGTTTAACATACAACTGCAGCAAATAATAGATTCAAGCGAAACAGAGGCAAATAAAACCGCACTTTTGAAAGAGAGAGTTACGAAAGCTGTCGATTATTTCGTAGATAATTTGTATGTACAAATAATAAATCCATGGAATGAGATATTAGAAGATTATAGGTACAAAGCCAAAGCGAAACGATATTATCAAACGGGTGCAGATTTGGTGAGAATATTTTATTACAAATCATTGGCACTGAAAGAAAGTTCATTGTCTGGAGAGAAGTTGTATTCAGGCAATATTGGCTCTCCGCAAATGGAGGTTCAGCAAACAGCAGGGGATACTTTAAAAAAGGGTCGCAAGCCGAAAGGGGAAACATACAATGACACATTGGAATTGTTCCGTTCGGGCAAAAGTGTAGCTGAAATTGCTGAAATTAGGGGCATGGCAGTGGGCACCATAGAAGTGCATTTGGACAAATGGTTATCCCAAGGTGAAATTGAATTGAAAGCATTAATGACAGAAGAAAAACAATCTCTTATTGAAAAGGAATTGAAGTTGAGTGATTCAAGTGCCGGTCTTGGCGCTGTAAAAGCGAAGCTTGGCGAAACAGTTTCATTCAACGAAATACGCTGGGTAATTACAAACAACAAAACCACGAATGAAAAAGATGCAATTTCACAAAATTAAATGTAGGAATAATATAGATTGTATCTTAGGATGGTAGAAAAGCAAATTGCCCAAAAAGTAAATGCCAGAGAATGGCAAGTTGCCAATGTAATTCTGTTAATGAAGCAAGATGCAACCATTCCATTTATTGCACGGTATCGAAAAGAAAAAACGGGAGATTTGGATGAGGTAGTTATCCGCAATATATTTGATGAATACGAAAGATTAGAGGAGCTAGAAAAACGCAGGAAATACATTTTGTTGCAAATAGAAGAACAAGGAAAACTGACTCCAGAATTGAAGCATGCGATATTGAATGCATTGGAATTAGATCTGCTAGAAGATCTTTATTTACCCTATAAATCCAAAAGAAAAACGAAAGCCGATGTTGCACGTGAAGCGGGATTTGAACCGCTGGCTTTGGCCATTTTTGCCCAAAAAGGAGATGGATGGCTGCGCGATTGGCAAAAAATGGTTACAGATTCATCTGTAGGTCTTGAAAATGCTTTGCAATACGCAAGAGATATTATTGCCGAATGGATCAGTGAAGATGTGGTTTTGCGTGCCAAGTTTAGAACCTTGTTTGAACAAAAGGCTGAATTGATTTGCAAAGTTTCACGCGGAAAATCCGCAAATGCAGATGCCCAAAAATATAAAGATTATTTTGACCATCACGAGAAATTATCCAATTGTCCGTCGCATCGTTTTTTGGCCATGCAACGCGGCGAATCAGAAGGTTGGTTAAAGATGCATGCGTCCCCTGCAGATGACGAAGCAATGTTTGTATTAAAAAGACATTGTTTGCATGGTTATGGAGATTCCCAAGACCAAATAAAAAAAGCCATGGAAGATTCTTGGGATAGGTTGATTCAGCCTTCTATGGAGTCGGAAATGTTGTCTAAATTAAAAGAGAAAGCGGATGAAGATGCCATCAAAGTTTTTGCAGAAAATGTACGACAATTGCTGCTTGCTGCTCCGCTAGGTGAGAAGCGAATTTTAGCCATAGATCCTGGATTTAAATCAGGTTGTAAAATGGTAGCAATTAGCGAAACAGGAGAGTTACTTGTATATACAAATATTTATCCGCATGAACCCCAGAATGAAAAAGCCAAGGCCAAAGAAACGATCCTGAAAATAATTTTGGAAACCAAAATGGAAGCTATTGCTATTGGAAATGGCACAGCAGGACGAGAAACTGAGGATTTTATAAAAAGCATTTCTGCCATTCAATTGCCTGTTTTTATGGTAAATGAAGCAGGTGCATCAATCTATAGTGCATCTGATGTTGCACGGGAAGAATTTCCGGATAAAGATGTAACGGTGAGAGGCGCAGTATCTATCGGAAGAAGATTGTTGGATCCATTGGCAGAGTTGGTTAAAATAGACGCCAAAAGTATTGGTGTGGGGCAATACCAGCATGATGTAAATCAACCGTTATTGAAAAAAAGATTGGATATTGTGGTTGAAAGTGCTGTAAATTCTGTGGGTGTAAACTTAAATACGGCAAGCCGTTATTTGCTTACGCATGTGAGTGGTTTGGGGCCGGTCATTGCAAAAAATATTGTGGAATTTAGAAATACAATTGGCCAATTTAGTTCGCGGGAGCAATTGAAAAAAGTACCGAGATTGGGCGATAAAGCATTTGAACAATGTGCAGGTTTTTTGAGGATTCGAAATGCAAAAAATCCACTGGACAATAGCGCTGTGCACCCAGAGAGATATGGGCTTGTAGAACGTATGGCGAAAGACGCTGGTGTTTCGATAATTGAATTGTTAAACGATGCAGAACGGGTCAAAAAAATTGCGGCGACACAATATATTTCTGAAAAAGATTCTTTGGGTATTTCAACCATTCAGGACATTCTCAAAGAATTGCAAAAACCGGGTTTGGATCCACGTGGTGTATTCGAATCAGTAGGGTTCAGCGAAACCGTGCGAGGCATTTCTGATTTACAATCGGGGATGGAGTTGAATGGTATAGTTACCAATATTGTCGATTTTGGGGCATTTGTAGATATAGGGGTTAAGCAAGATGGGTTGGTGCATATTTCTCAAATTACCAACAAATTCATCAAACATCCGATGGAAGTTTTGTGCTTAGGCCAGCATGTGAAAGTGCGGGTTACGGAAGTGGATGCCCAGAGAAAACGAATTGGATTGACGATGAAGTTTCATTGAATATTTGGCAAAAAAAATAAATTAAAAAAGCCCGCAATTTGCGGGCTTTTTTAATGGTTAAATTATAGAAATTAATTACGTATTCTGATAATTGAAGTTTGCAAAGTGCCACCCTTTTCGGTAACCATGCGCACTACAAAAGTACCGTAGCTATAATTGTCAGGATTGAATCCCATAATTAGGGCTTGATTGGCAACCAATACATCGTTAAAAACTGTTGCTAATTTTTGGCCAGTTAGTGTAAATACTTCCACAGAAACTTTCTGGTCTTCAGGCACGCTAAACATTAGGTTGGTAGAAGAACTAAAAGGATTTGGGTAAACCAATAGATTTGGTTTCAATCCTATTGAATAGCCGTCGATTAAGTCGCCATTGTTGATAGGTGCAGCAGATGAACCGCCGCAGGTATAGGTGCTTCCGCATGTACCTAAATAATCTCCATGTTTGTTTAAGTGGTCGGCAACTGCACTAGAGGCGATACAAATCTGTTCTGTTGGATTTTTGGTGCTACTTGTTTTGTGACAAACAAGCACTTTGTCCATATTTCCACTTTTGCCATCGCTGCAGCGCACATCGTATGAGCAAACTTTTACTGATGTTTTTGTATGTAACGGTAGGATTTATCGCGTCTGTAACCGTCACAGCGGCGGTTCCGGTATTAGAATTTCCATTCACATCTGTAACAGTAAGGGTAACTGTGTTACTGCCCACATTACTGCAATCGAAGCTGGTTTTGTCCAAAGCATATGAAGCAATAGAGCAAATGTCTGAAGAACCATTGTTAATGTCGCTGGTAGTAATAGAAGCAGCACCACTTGCATCTGGGTAAATGGTTTTGTTTTGGGTAAGAACCGTTGGTGCAATGTCGTCCACTACTGTAACAGTAATAGACTTAATCGTTGTTCCGCAACTGCCAATCGCTGTAACAGT
>Ga0105048_10000363_pt1 | contig 67715 bp, 63 predicted proteins | sample MAT05_FD_78382 | JGI IMG/M metagenome (GOLD analysis project Ga0105048, IMG submission 78382) | Freshwater microbial communities from Lake Fryxell liftoff mats and glacier meltwater in Antarctica - MAT-05 | ecosystem: Environmental > Aquatic > Freshwater > Ice > Liftoff microbial mat | place... | reverse complement strand
TCGATCTGGAGCGTCCAGGTGGGCCGCGCGGCCCGGGCGGGCCTGGTGGCCCAGGTGGCCCAGGTGGTCCGGGCGGTCCGGGCGGTCCCGGCGGTCCCGGCGGTCCCGGCGGCCCGCCGGCTGCCCCCGGTGGCACGCCTGGCGGCCCGCCGGCGTCGCCGCGCAGCTGACGCCGTCCACCCGCCGCAACCGCAGTACCCCAGGATGACCTCGAGATGAAGCTGTCCGAAACCTCGATCCGTCGCCCGGTGCTGGCGATCGTGATGTCGCTGCTGATCGTGCTCATCGGCATGGTCTCGTTCGACCGCCTGAGCGTGCGCGAGTACCCGCGCATCGACGAGCCGCTGGTGACGGTTACCACGCGGCTGCTCGGGGCGTCCTCCGAAGTCATCGAGTCGCAGGTCACCAAGACACTGGAAGACTCGATCGCCGGCATAGACGGCGTGGACATCATGAGCTCGATCTCGCGCACCGAGCAGAGCCAGATCACGGTGCGCTTCAAGCTGTCGAAGGACCCCGACACCGCGGCGGCCGAGGTGCGTGACCGCGTGGCGCGCGTGCGCGGCCGGCTGCCGAGTTCGGTCGACGAGCCGGTGATCGCCAAGGTCGAGGCCGATGCCACGCCGACCATCTGGCTCGCCTACACCAGCGAGACGATGAGTGCGCTCGAAATGACCGAGCTGATCAACCGCGTGGTCAAGCCGCGCCTGCAGACCATAGCCGGCGTGGCCGACGTGCAGATCGGCGGTGACCGCCGCTATGCGATGCGTATCTGGCTCGACCCCGACCTGCTGGCCAGCTACCGGCTGACGGTGCAGGACGTCGAGGACGCCCTGCGGCGGCAGAACCTCGAAGTACCGGCAGGGCGCATCGAGAGCCGCCAGCGCGAGTTCAACGTCACCGCGCGCACCGACCTGAACACCGTCGGGCAGTTCAACGAGGTCGCGCTGAAGACGGTCAACGGATACACCGTGCGGCTGCGCGACGTGGCGCGCATCCAGGAGGCTGCGGCCAGCGAGCGCACCCGCGTGCGCCTGAACGGCGTGCCGTCGATCAGCACCGGCATCATCCGCAACGCCACTGCCAACCCGCTGGAGGTGGCCGACGGCGTGCGTGCGCTGATGCCGCTGATCCAGGCCGACCTGCCAGCTTCGGTGACGGTGGTGCAGGCCAACGACCTCTCGGTCTTCATCGACCGCAGCGTCAAGGCGGTCTACACCACCGTCGCCGAGGCGGTGGTGCTGGTGGCGCTGGTGGTCTTCGTCTTCCTGCGCACTTTGCGTGCGTCGATCATCCCGCTGGTGACGATCCCGGTCAGCCTGATCGGTTCTTTCGCGCTGATCGCGCTGGCGGGCTTCACGATCAACACGCTGACGCTGCTGGCGCTGGTGCTGGCGATCGGGCTGGTGGTCGATGACGCCATCGTGGTGCTGGAGAACATCTTCCGCCACATCGAGCGCGGCATGCAGCCCTTCCAGGCGGCGATCAAGGGCATCCGCGAGATCAGCTTCGCGGTCATCGCGATGACGCTGACGCTGGCGGCGGTGTTCGCGCCGCTGGCTTTCACCCCCGGACGCACCGGGCGGCTGTTCGGCGAGTTCGCGCTGACGCTGGCCGGCGCGGTGCTGGTCTCGGGCTTCGTCGCGCTGACGCTCACGCCGATGATGTGCAGCAAGCTGCTGCGTCACAACCCGAAGCCGGGCTGGTTCGACCGCAGCATGGAGCGGGTGCTGGACGGCATCAGCAACGGCTACCGCCGCGCGCTCACGCTGAGCCTGCGCGCCCGCTGGCTGGTGCTGCTGGTGATGGTCGGCTCCGGCGCGGGCAGCTGGCATCTGTACAACACCACCAAGAGCGAACTGTCGCCGATCGAGGACCGCGGTGTCATCGCGATGCCGATCCGCGCGCCCGAAGGCGCGACGCTGGAGTACACCGCGCGCTACCTGGATGCCATCGAGCGCATCACCGCGCAATACCCCGAGTTCGACCGCCGCTTCATGTCGATGCAGGGCGGGCAGGTCTCCAGCGCCTTCGGCGTTTTGCGCACGGTGGACTGGACCGAGCGGAGCAAGACGACGATGGAGTTGCAGCGTGAACTGATCCCGCGGCTGGCCGCGCTGCCCGGCATCAGCGCCTTTCCGGTCACCCCGCCCAGCCTGGGCCAGGGCTTTCGCGAGCGGCCGATCAACTTTGTGCTGGTCAGCAGCGACAGCTACCAGAACATGTCGCGCGTGGCGCAGCAGATGCTGGCCGAGATGGCGAAGAATCCGGGCATCGTGCAGCCCGACAGCGACCTGCAGCTGAACAAGCCCGAGATCTTCGTCGACGTCGACCGCAGCCGAGCGGCCGATGCGGGCGTGTCGGTGGAGGCGGTGGCGCGCACGGTGGAGACGATGCTCGGCGGGCGCGTGGTCACGCGCTACAAGCGCGATGCCGACCAGTACGACGTGATCGTGCAGACCGCCGAGCGCGGCCGCGCCACACCCGAGGACATCGACCGCATCTTCGTGCGCGGTCGCGGCGACACGATGGTGCCGCTGTCGTCGTTGGTGAAGATTCGCGAGTCGGTCAGCCCGCGCGAACTGAACCGCTTCAACCAGCGTCGATCGGTCACCCTGACGGCCAATCTGGGGCCCGACCTGGCGCTGGGCGAGGCGCTGGAGTTCATGGACCAGACGGCGGCCAAGCTGCTGCCCGCGGGTTACTCTGTCGAGCTCAACGGCGTCAGCCGCGAGTTCCGCGCGTCGTCGGGCGCGTTGGCCGTCGTCTTCGTGCTGGCGCTGGTCTTCATCTTCCTCGTACTGGCCGCGCAGTTCGAGAGCTTCATCGACCCGCTGGTGATCCTGCTCTCCGTCCCGCTGTCGATGGTCGGCGCGCTGGCCGCGTTGCAATGGAGCGGGGGCACGCTGAACGTGTACTCGCAGATCGGGCTGATCACGCTGGTCGGGCTGATCACCAAGCACGGCATCCTGATCGTCGAGTTCAGCAACCAGTTGCGCCTGCAAGGCCTTGACGCGCGCGAGGCGGTGGTCGAAGCCGCCAGCCAGCGCCTGCGGCCGATCCTGATGACCACCGGCGCGATGGTGCTGGGCGCGCTGCCGCTGGCACTGGCCACCGGCGCCGGGGCAGAGAGCCGGCAGCAGATCGGCTGGGTGATCGTCGGCGGCATGTCGGTCGGTACGCTGCTGACCATCTTTGTCGTGCCGACGGTTTACTCGCTGCTGGCGCGCAAGCGGGTTCCTGGCGAGATCACCACCGTGGCGGTGGACGACGAAGCGGTCAAGGCGCCCGCGTAGAGCGGGGCTGGACGCGACCTAGACCCGGTCCGGCACCGGGTGGTGCGCGTCCAGGTCCCCGGGCCGGTTCAGGTTGGCAAAGGCGGCGGCCTCAGCGAAGGCGGCCACCGCGCGCTGCTGCGCCGTGCTCCAGGCGAGCACACGATGCTCGCCACGCGCCAGGGCTACCGACAGCGTGGGCGCGAGTCGCTGGTGGATCAGTGCACACAGGGGCTGTACCGACGGCAGTCCATCCGCGCCGGGGCAGGCGGCCACGGCCAGATCGTCGCCTGGCTGCAGCGCCTGGGCGAGCCTCGCCACCAGATCGATCGGGGCCAGTGGCAAGTCGCAGGGCAGCACCGCCAGCCACGGCGTGCTGCAGTGCTGCAGGCCGCTGAGCAGCCCGGCCAGCGGCCCGGCGAAGCCCGGCGCCGTGTCGGCCCAGACCGGCACTCCGAAGGCGGCATAGGCCAGGGTGTTGCGGTTGGCGCTGAGCGCGAGCGGGCCGACCTGGGGCGCCAACCGGGCCAGCGCATGCCAGGCCAGCGCGCGCCCATGCCACGGCAGAAGTCCCTTGTCGGCCCCGCCCATGCGCAGCCCGCGCCCGCCGGCGAGCACCAGGCCGGTGATGTCGGCACGCAGGATCGGCATGCCCAGCCGTCCCGCTCAGCGCCTCTCAGCCACCGATGTAGTGCATCTCGACACGCCGCTCCTCGCTGGCGGCAGGCGCTGCGGCCGAGCCGCGCAGTTCGGAATAGCGGTCTTCGCGCCCGCCCCACACGCCGCCGATGGCAGCCGCGATCTGCGCGTCGTCCAGGCCGCCGCGCAGCAGCGCGCGCAGGTCGTGCCCGCGGCTGGCGAACAGGCAGGTGTAGAGCCGGCCTTCGGTGGACAGCCGCGCCCGGTTGCAGTCGCCACAGAAGGCTTGCGTCACGCTGCTGATGAAGCCGACCTCGCCGCTGCCATCGGCATAGCGCCAGCGCTCGGCGGTCTCGCCCGCGGCCGACGCGGCCAGCGGTTCGAGCGCGAATGCGGCGTGCAGCCGCTGGCGCACCTGGGCCGAGGGCAGCACCTCGGCCATGCGCCAGCCATTGGTGGCGCCGACGTCCATGTACTCGATGAAGCGCAGCACCACCGCCGGGCCCCAGCGATCGCGCACGTGGCGCGCCAGCGGCACGATCTCCTGCTCGTTGGTGCCGCGCTTGACGACCATGTTCAGCTTCAGTGGCGCCAGGCCGGCGGCCAGGGCCGCATCGATGCCGCGCAGCACCTCGGCGACCGGAAAGTCGACGTCGTTCATGCGCTTGAACACCGCGTCGTCCAGCGCGTCAAGGCTGACCGTGATACGCCGCAGGCCGGCCGCCTTCAACGCGGCGGCCTTGCGTTCCAGCAGGGAGGCGTTGGTGGTCAGGGTGATGTCCAGCGGCGTGCCCTCCGGCGTGCGCAACGCGGCCAGCATGCCGACCAGGCGCTCCAGATGCTTTCGCAGCAGCGGCTCGCCGCCGGTCAGGCGCAGCTTGTGCACGCCGTGCGCGACGAACAGGCTCGCCAGCCGTGTGATCTCCTCGAAGCTCAGCAGTTCAGGCTGTGGCAGGAAGCGCCAGCGCGCATCGAAGACTTCTTTGGGCATGCAGTAGCTGCAGCGGAAGTTGCAGCGGTCGGTGACGCTGATGCGCAGGTCGCGCATCGGGCGGCCCAGCCGGTCGCTGAGCAGGCCCGAGGGCGGCGCTGCGTTGGCCGGCACGGCGGGCCGCAGCGCGGCGCTGCGCAGGTCGGTCAGCGGAATGATCGGAACAGTGGAGACGCCCATGACGGACATCGTACCCGGCTCGGCGCGGCGGTCCGCCAGGGGTGATTCAGGGCCGTGGGCTGTCGGCCGCCACGCCGGCCTGGGTGGCCAGAGCCGGCGCCGCATCGGCCCGGCGGGCGCCGTTGAAGCGGCGCTCCCAGTAGGCCTTGCGCATGTCCTCGATACGCACCTCGGCGCCCGGCTTCGGTGCGTGGATGAACCTGCCTTCGCCGATGTAGATGCCGACGTGCGAGAAGGCGCGCCGCATGGTGTCGAAGAACACCAGGTCGCCCGGACGAAGCTGTTCGCGCGAGACCTGCAGCAGCCCGGCCTGCTGCGCTTGCTGGTCGGCGCGGCGCGGCAGCACCAGGCCCAGGCTCAGCTCGAAGATGTGGCGCGTGAAGCCGCTGCAGTCGAAGCCCTCGTCGCTGCTGCCGCCTCGGCGGTAGGGCACGCCCAGAAAATTCATCGCCGACAGAACCATATCGGAGGCCGCGTCGCGCACCTGCCGCACTGCGGCCTGCGCGCTGTCCTGGACTGACGCCGCGGCGCTGACGAGCCCGCGCTCATTGAGCAGTTGCAGGATGGCGTCGCCGCCCGTCGTCGCCTCGGGCACCGCTTGTACCGGTGCGGTGGCCAGGCCAGCGCACAGTGCCAGGGCCGGGATCAACGGGCGCCAGCGCGGGCTGGGGGGGGGTGCAGAAGTCACGGGCGGCAGGATAGGGGGGTGGGTAGGACGTGTCAATGCAAGCTTCAGGCCCGGTGCAAGCTCGGTTCTGGCTTGGTTTCGGCCCGACAAGTTCATGCCTCAGCCCGCCGGTTGCCGAAACCGATCAATGCGTTGCTGGTGTGCCACCGCGCCCACGGGGCTGTGTTCTCGGCCGAACCGGCGAAAGGCGGACCGACTGGAAATTACACACAATACGTGCGCACTGATTAATTGGAGGCGCCATGAACATCACGTTATCTGTAGATGAACGGATCGCCGAAGAGGCCCGCAAGGCCGCCGGCGCGATGGGCAAGAGTTTGAATCAGGCCGTTCGGGACTACCTCGAGCAACTCGCCGGCGGGCCGCAACTGGCGGCCCAACTGCAGGGCTTCGAGGCCTCTGCGCTCAGCACGCCCGGCCGGCTTCAGGGCTGGAAGTTCGATCGCGAAGACGCCAATCGTCGTGCGTAGTCTGCTCGACACCAACCTGCTGGTGTACGCCGACTCGGCTGATGAACCGGTCAAGCAACGGCGCGCGATCGAGTTGATCAAGCAGCACCGCGCTGCAGGCACCGCCGTGCTGTCGACGCAGATCCTGCAGGAGTTCGTGAATGTGGTTCTTCGCAGGCTGCGTCTGCCTCCGGCACTGATTCGTGAGCGCCTTGGCTTCTACGCCGGCTTCGAGCGGGTGCCAGCCACTGCGGAACTGATGGCTGGCGCGCTCGACTTGCATGTGCTGCACAGTGTCTCGTTCTATGACGCGCTGATTCTGCAAGCGGCCATCGTCAGCGGCTGCCAACAGTTGCTCAGCGAAGACATGCTGCACGGTGCGACCTTCGGCGGGGTGCGCATCGTCAACCCGTTCATGGCCCCGTAGTCCGTTTCCGCTGCACCGTCGCTGGCGCGGCGAGACGGGGCGCGCGCACGTGTGATGGCTCTTCTGGCAGTGGAAGGCCCAGTCGCCTTCCTCTTCGACCAGAAACTCCGGCTTGCGCATCTGCCCCACCGCGATGTCGGCCGTCACCTCGGGCCAGCGCGAGCCCCTTTGCGTCGGGCCGCCGTCGGTGCCGGTCACGGTGAACCCGTGGCCGTGCAGGTGGATCGGGTGGTTGGTCATCGCCCGGGGGGCTTGGTCTGGATGACGGGCTCGGGCAGCGCCGATCGCTGCGGCCGGCTACAGCCCTGTGGAAGTGGCCGCGCCCGCAATGGCCTCTGTGAAAGACGCTGCGGCCAAGTGACCAGGGCAGCAGTTCAAGCGACTGGCCAAGCTCAGGCCTGGTCCGGGCGCAACGCGCGCTGGCCTCAGCCCACCCGCTGCCGAAACTGCAGCACATTGCCCTCGGGGTCGTGCCCGTCCAGCACACGATGGCCGCCGAAGTTCCACTCGGCCTCTGGCGGGCGCATGCCACCGCCCAGCGCATCCAGCGCCAGGCGCACCGCTTGCAGGCTGTGCACCGTGAACACGGGTTTCAGCGGTGTGTCCTCACGCAGTGCCGGCGGCGCGCTCAGCGTGAAGGTGTCGGCGATTTGCGGCGGGATCTGCACCACGTTCAGCGCCACACCCGCGCCCTGCAGAACCGTGAAGCCTGCTTCGTCGTGCGTCACCGACAGCGCCAGCAACTCAACGTGGAACGCAGCCAGCCGCGGCTGATTCTTTGCGTAGATCACCAGCGCCGCGGGCGGGCCGCGCCGCTGCAGTTCGGCATGCGACGCCAGCAGATCGCTGACCAGGATGCCGTCGATGCGCAGGCCTTGCAGGTTGCAGTCGGCGATGTCAGCCTGTTCCAGTGAGGTGTCGCGCAGCACGGCACCTGCCAGGGAGACGTTGTTCAGGCGCGCATCACGCAGATTCACGTCGTCGAAGCGGCTGCCGCCGAGATCGACGTCGAAGAAGCTCGAGCCCGGCAGACGCTGGTGTTGGTGCTTCAGGCCGCTCGACATGAGTGCGATCTCCCGGTTGCCGATGCGCAGAATTGTGCAGCGCCGCATCCACCATTGCGCTGCCGGGCCGGGGCAGGCACCATCGACTTTTCCAACCCGCAATCGAACCCGTCGCTGCCGCCATGTTCCAAGCCCTGCTGCTCGAGAAGACCGAATCCGGCGTCACCGCCGCCATCACTGATCTGGACGAATCGCGGCTGCCGCCGGGCGATGTGCTGGTGGCGCCCGAGTACTCCACGCTGAACTACAAGGACGGGCTGGCGCTGACCAACCGGGCGCCCGTCGTGCGCGTCTGGCCGATGGTGCCGGGCATCGACGGCGCCGGCACGGTGCTGCACAGCAGCCATCCCGACTGGGCGCCCGGCGACCGCTTCGTACACAACGGCTGGGGCGTCGGTGAGACGCAATGGGGATGCCTCGCGCAGCGCGCGCGGCTCAAGGGCGATTGGCTGGTCAGGTTGCCGGCCGTCTTCACGCCGCGCCAGGCGATGGCCATCGGCACCGCCGGCTACACCGCCATGCTGTGCGTGCTGGCGCTCGAGCGCCACGGCGTGCAGCCGGGCAGCGGCGAGGTGTTGGTCACCGGTGCCACCGGCGGTGTGGGCAGCGTGGCCGTGGCGCTGCTGGCGCGGCTGGGCCACCGCGTGGTGGCGGCCACCGGCAAGGCGGCGGAGGCCGCTTACCTGACGAACTTGGGCGCGGCGGCGGTGATCGACCGCGCCGAACTCTCGGCCGCCGGCAAACCGATGCAGAAGGAACGCTGGGCCGCCGTGGTCGACGCGCTGGGCAGCCACACGCTGGCCAATGCGCTGGCGCAGACGCGCTATGGCGGCGTGGTCGCGGCTTGCGGGCTGGCGCAGGGCAGCGATCTGCCGACGACCGTGATGCCCTTCATCCTGCGCGGTGTCACTCTGGCCGGCATCGACAGCGTGATGGCGCCGCTGGCGCTGCGTCGCCAGGCCTGGGCCCGGCTGGCCAGCGATCTGGACCCCGCCCTGCTGGAGGCGATGACGACCGAGGTATCGCTGGCCGAAGCGCCCGCCGCCGCGGCCCGCCTGATGGCCGGCGAGGTGCGCGGGCGCATCGTCGTGCGTCTGGGCTGACCCGCGTCAGCCCGGTGCCGGCGCGCGGCCCGACCATGGCCGTCGAGGAGACCCGAACGATGAACTACGCCGAATTCCACCGCCGCTCGATCGAAGACCGCGACGCCTTCTGGGCCGAGCAGGCCGGCCTGATCGACTGGCAGACACCGCCAGCGCAGATCTGCGACTACAGCCACCCGCCGTTTGCCCGCTGGTTTGCGGGCGGCACCACCAACCTGTGCCACAACGCAGTCGACCGCCATCTGGCTGCGCGTGCTGGCGACAACGCGCTGATCTGGGTCAGCACCGAAGTCGACGAAGAACGCGTCTACAGCTTCGCCCAACTGCATGCCGAGGTTCAGCGCATGGCCGCGGTGCTGCAGGCGCTGGGGGTGAGGCAGGGCGACCGCGTGCTGGTCTACATGCCGATGATTCCCGAGGCCATCTTCGCCATGCTGGCCTGCGCGCGCATCGGCGCCATCCATTCGGTGGTCTTCGGCGGTTTTGCCAGCGTCAGCCTGGCCAGCCGCATCGACGATGCAGAGCCGGCGGTCGTCGTCAGTGCCGACGCGGGCAGCCGTGCCGGCAAGCTGATCCCCTACAAGCCACTGCTCGACGAGGCCATTGCGCTGGCCGCGCACAAGCCGCCGCAGGTGCTGATGGTCGACCGCGCTCTGGTGCCGTTCACGCGCGTGCCCGGCCGCGACAAAGACTACGCGGCGCTGCGCGAGCAACACCTGGCGGCCGAGGTGCCGGTGGTGTGGCTGGACGCCACGCATCCGAGCTACACGCTGTACACCAGCGGCACCACCGGCCGGCCCAAGGGCGTGCAGCGCGACACCGGCGGCCATGCGGTCGCGCTGGCGGCCAGCATGCAGCACATCTTCTGCGGACGGCCGGGCGAGACCTACTTCAGCACCAGCGACATCGGCTGGGTGGTCGGCCACAGCTATATCGTCTACGGCCCGCTGATTGCGGGCATGGCCACTCTGGTCTACGAAGGCCTGCCGGTGCGCCCGGACGCCGCCATCTGGTGGCACCTTGTCGAGAAGTACAAGGTGACGGTGATGTTCACGGCGCCCACCGCGGTGCGCGTGCTGAAGAAGCATGACCCGGCCGCGCTGTCGCGCCATGACCTGTCGAGCCTGCGCACGCTGTTCCTGGCCGGCGAGCCGCTGGACGAGCCGACCGCGCGCTGGATCGCCGATGCACTGGGCAAGCCGGTGATCGACAACTACTGGCAGACCGAGACCGGTTGGCCGATCCTCACCGTGTGCAATGGCGTCGAGCCGGCGGAAAGCCGATTCGGTTCACCGGGCAAGCCGGTCTACGGCTTCGACGTGAAGCTGCTCGATGAGTTCACGGGCGATGAGCTCACCAGCCCCGGCCAGAAGGGCGTGGTGGTGATCGAGGGCCCGCTGCCGCCGGGCTGCATGCAGACCGTCTGGCGCGACGACGCGCGCTTCGTCGACACCTACTGGAAGACGGTGCCCGGCCGCATGGTCTACAACACCTTCGACTGGGGCATCCGCGATGCGGACGGCTACTACTTCATCCTCGGCCGCACCGACGACGTGATCAACGTAGCCGGGCACCGGCTGGGCACGCGCGAGATCGAAGAGAGCCTCTCGAGCCACCCGCAGGTGGCCGAGGTGGCGGTGGTCGGCGTGGCCGATGCACTGAAGGGCCAGGTGGCGATGGCCTTTGTCGTGCTCAAGGACGCCTCGGCCGCTGCCACGCCGCTCTCGGCGCTCAAGCTAGAAGGCGAGATGATGAAGTGCGTCGACGATCAACTGGGTGCAGTGGCCCGGCCCAGCCGCGTGCGTTTCGTGGCTTTGCTGCCGAAGACGCGTTCGGGCAAGTTGCTGCGCCGCGCCATACAGGCGGTGTGCGAAGGCCGCGACCCCGGCGACCTGGCCACCATCGAGGATCCGCTTGCGCTGCAGCAGCTGAAAGACCTGGTGGCCGCGCCGTAGCGTATTTCCGACAACGCACTACCGACGACGCGGTGCCGTCGTCGGTTCGTCATCAGGCCGTCTTGGACGGGGCCGACACTGCGGTTCCGTGCAGCGCGACTTTCCCGTCCCCATGGACGACGAACTTCCCCTCGTCGCCGGGCCACCGACGCTGCATGTGCGCACCGTCTGGATCTCCGACCTGCACCTGGGCACCGCCGGCTGCCAGGCTCAGGCGCTGCTGGACTTTCTGCGCTCGGTCGAGTGCGAGACGCTGTTCCTCGTCGGCGACATCATCGATGGCTGGCAACTGCGTCGAAACTGGTACTGGCCGCAGTTGCACAACGACGTCGTGCAGAAGGTGCTGCGCAAGGCGCGAAAGGGCACGCGGGTGATCTTCGTGCCCGGCAACCACGACGAGTTTGCTCGCCGCTACCTGCAGCACAACTTCGGTGGCGTCGACGTGGTCGAGGACTGGACCCACGTGACCGCCGACGGACGACGCCTGTGGGTGGTGCACGGTGACCTTTTCGACGGCGTGATCCAGTGCGCCAAATGGTTGGCCTATGTCGGCGACTGGGCCTACGAGACCACCCTGCACTTCAATCGCCACCTGAATTCGCTGCGTGCGCGGCTCGGGCTGCCGTACTGGAGCCTGTCGCGCTACCTGAAGCTCAAGGTCAAGCGCGCCGTCAGCTACGTCAGCGACTTCGAGACCGCGGTCGCGCGTGAGGCGCGCCGTCGCGGTGCCCATGGGGTCGTCTGCGGCCACATCCACCATGCCGAACTGCGCGACATCGACGGCATCCTTTACGCCAACGACGGCGACTGGGTCGAGAGCCTGACCGCGCTGGTCGAGCACGCCGACGGCCGGCTGGAGATCATCGACTGGGCCGAGCGCTGCGCGGCCCATGCAACGCAGGGCGAACTGCCGCTGCCGGCAGGCGCCGGCGCCGCTGCCTGATCCGCTGCGGCTGCCGTGACCTCAGCGTCGCGCTGCCGCCGGCACCTCGGCCGCGGGCGTCACCGCGTCGATGGTCTTCTCGAGCACCTTGCCGGTGACGCGCACGGCGCTGCTGACCACAGCGCCGGTGACCGAGATCGCCGCACCAGCGGCGGCACCGGCTATCGTGATCACTGCGCAACCCGACAGCGGCAACAGGGCCAACAGCATCATCACGGCCAGGGTCGTGGCACGCGTTCGTGTCATGGTGCGGGCTCCTGCGCCGGCACGACGCTGCCGCCGCCGAAGCTGTCGTTGAATGTGAAAAGCAGCGAGACGTAGAAGACGGTGGAGAACAGCAGCCCGGCGGGCACTGCCAGCACGCTGGCCATCTGCCGTTGGCCGAGCAGCCCGAAGATCGCCGCCGCGGCGATGCCGAAGACGACGATCAACAGCGCCCAGGCCATCGAGTAGACGAAGAAGGCACCGCGGCTGCGCCAGACCGCCAGTGTGCTGGAAAACAGCGCCTGGCCCACGCCCTGGCGGCCCCAGTGCACCAGCGCGGGCGCGTGCCAGAAAGGCACCGACAGCAGCGTGCCGAGCACGCCGCCGGTGATCGCGCCCCAGAACACGCCCGGCTCGGACAGCAGCGCGTTGATCTGCGCCTCGGGCGCGTCGGGCCGGCTCATCAGCAGTTGCAGCCGGCGCAACGCGCCCTCGGAGATGGTGTCGCACAGCAGCAGGATGGCCACGGCGCTGGCGCCATAGATGGCGCACAGAATCAGCAACGAGCGCCGATTGGCCGGATCGGTGCGCAGCGGCTCGATGAACTGCGCCGGCCTGACCGGCCCGTCCAGCAGCGCCGATTGGGCGGCCACCATGAAGCCCAGCGAGAGCAGCGGCAGCGCCGCCATCTGCAGCACGCCACCGACGAGAGGCACCAGCGAGACCATCAGCGCGGCAAAGAGAAAGATCACGAACAGGCTGGTGAAGGCCAGCGGCCGGCGCGCGAAGAGCGCGAAGGCATCTCGCATCCAACGCAGGCCGCGGCTGGCGGGCACGGGTTTGAGCAGCAGGGGCATCGAGGCAGTGGAACTAACGGGACAGCTTCAGCATGAAGGGTGCCAGGGATTGTCGACGCGCTGACGCAGCATGCGCTCGAAAGGTGCGGGGTCATGGGGCTTGAGCAGCGCGGCCTGGCGCGGCAGGTGCAGGTCCCACAGGCGCGACAGCCAGAAGCGCAGCGCCGCGGCGCGCAGCCAGGTGGGCAGCAGGTACTGCTCGGCCGCCGACAGTTCACGCTCGCGGGCGTAGGCGGCCACCAGGGTCGTCGCGCGGGCTTCGTCCAGACGGGCGCTGGCCGGGTCGCTGCACCAGTCGTTGAGGCAGACCGCGATGTCGAACAGCAGCGCATCCGTGCCGGCGAAGAAGAAGTCCAGGCAGCCTGTCAGACGCTCATGCCCTGGCAGACCGTCGAACAGCACGTTGTCGCGGAAAAGGTCGGCATGCACCGGTCCGCGAGGCAGCGACTGCGCGGCGCTGGACGCGGCGGCCGACTGCTGGAAGGCGAGTTCAGTTTGCATCAGCGCGGCGCGTTCGGCGTCCAGGAAAGGCAGCACCACGGGCACCGTCTGCGCCCACCAGTCGAGGCCGCGCGGGTGCGGCTGCTGGTGCCTGAAGTGCTGCCCGGCCCGGTGCATGCGGGCAAGCATCGAGCCCACCTGCGCGCAGTGGTGCAGGTCAGGCGCCAGCCGGTGGCTGCCGGGCAGCCGCGTGAGCAGGGCAGCCGGCTTGCCGGCCAGCGTGAATTGCAGCGCGCCGTCGGCGGCGGCCTGCGGCTCGGGCACCGGGATGCCGGCCTGTGCCAGGTGCTGCATCAGCGCCAGGTAGAAGGGCAGCTCGGTGGCGGGCAGCCGCTCGAAGACCGTCAGCACGAAGCCGCCGCGCGGGCTGTCGACGAACCAGTTGCTGTTCTCGATGCCGGCGGCGATGCCTTCGAAGCGCTGCAGCGGGCCCAGGCCGAGCCGCACCAGCAGCGAGCGCACCTCGTCCTCGCCCACCGCGGTGTAGACGGCCACGCGGCGCGCCCTAGAACGCGAGCACGGACCAGACGCGCTGCCCAGCCGCGCGCCGGTCTTGCGAGAGGTCGCGCCCGTCCTGCCCGGTGACGATCTGATAGGGCCGGGCGGTGCTGTTGCGCGACCGCACCGTGATGCTCTGCAGCAGGCCACGCACGCGCAATTCCTCGATGCGCACGCTGTCGTCCTCGATCACGCTGCGTTGCACCGTAGGTTCGGCGTCCTTCGCCGGGACTTGTGCCGGGGCTTGTGCCTGCCCTTGCGCCTGCCCTTGCGCCTGCACCGTCGCGCTGGCAGTCAGGCCCAGCAGCAGCGCGATCGCAAGGTGCTTCCAGCGCAGGCCGCTGGACGGCCGAAGGGGGTTCCTCATCGATCCGATTCTACGCAGCCGACGCACAATGCCCGCATGAGCACACCCCTCACGACGGCGGCCCTGGCCGCCGCGCCGATTGAGCGCAACACGACCGGCACGATGCTGCTGGTCGACGGCTCGAGCTACCTGTACCGCGCTTACCACGCGATGCCCGATCTGCGCAGCCCGGACGGCTTTCCCACCGGCGCGATCCACGGCTTCATCGCGATGATGAAGCGGCTGCGAGAGCAGTTTCCGTCAGAGCACGCGGTGTGCGTCTTCGACGCCAAGGGCGGCACCTTCCGCGACGATTGGTACCCGCAGTACAAGGCGCATCGCGCGCCGATGCCCGAACCGCTGGTGCAGCAGATCGAGCCGATCCACGAGGTGGTGCGCCTGCTCGGCTGGCCGGTGCTGGAGGTGCCCGGCATCGAGGCCGACGACGCCATCGGCACGCTGGCCCGAGCGGCCGCCGCCGAGGGCCACAAGGTCATCATCAGCACTGGCGACAAGGACCTGGCGCAGCTGGTCACGCCGCAGGTCACGCTGATCAACACGATGAGCATGGAGGCGCTGGACGTGGCCGGCGTGAAGACCAAGTTCGGCGTGCCGCCCGAGCGCATCGTCGACTACCTGACGCTGATCGGCGATGCGGTGGACAACGTGCCGGGCGTTGACAAGGTCGGGCCGAAGACCGCCGTCAGGTGGATCGAGGAGCATGGCTCGCTGGACGGCGTGGTGGCGGCGGCCGCGTCGATCAAGGGCGCGGCCGGGGAAAACCTGCGGCGTGCGCTGGACTGGCTGCCGATGGGACGCAAGCTGATCACCGTGGTGACCGACTGCGACCTGGGTCGCCACATCGAGGGCTGGCCGGCGCTGCACGCGCTGGCGCTGCGGCCGGTGGACAAGACGAAGTTGCTCGACTTCTATCAGCGCTTCGGTTTTCGCAGTTGGGGTCGTGAACTGCAGGGGGCTGCGGGCGCCCAGCCGGCGCCGTTGCCGGCAGCCGGGGCCGCGCCGCCAGCAGACCGCCCGCTGCTGGCGCATGAGTACGAAACCATCACCACACCCGAGCGGCTTCAGCACTGGATCGAGCGCCTGCGCGCCGCGCCGCTGTGCGCGCTCGACACCGAGACCGACTCGCTGGACGCGATGCGCGCGCGCATCGTCGGCATCAGCTTTGCCGTCGAGCCGGGTCGCGCCGCGTATGTGCCGCTGGCGCACGACTACCCCGGCGCGCCGGTGCAACTGGCGGCGGCCGATGTGCTGGCCGCACTGCGCTCGTGGCTGCAGGATGCCGCCGCGCTGAAGGCGGGGCAGAACATCAAGTACGACCTGCACGTGCTGGCCAATCACGGCGTGGCCGTGCGCGGCCTGGTGCACGACACGATGCTGCAGAGCTATGTGCTGGAGGCGCACCTGCCGCACGGCCTGTCCAAGCTGGCCGAACGCCACCTCGGCCGCAAGGGGCTGGAGTACGAGGATCTGTGCGGCAAGGGCGCCAGCCAGATCGGCTTCAGCCAGGTCGACGTCGAGCGTGCCACCACCTACTCGGGCGAAGACAGCGAGATGACGCTGCAGCTGCACGGCACGCTGTGGCCTGCGCTGCAGGCTGCGCCGCGGCTGGGCGCGCTGTACAGCGACATCGAGATCCCGGTGGCGCACATCCTGCAGCGCATCGAGCGCCACGGCGTGCTGATCGACGCCGCCGTGCTATCGCGCCAGAGCCAGCAACTGGCCGAGCGCATGGCGGCGCTGGAGCAGCAGGCCTACTCGATCGCCGGCCAGCCTTTCAACCTCGGCAGCCCCAAGCAGATCGGTGAGATCCTGTTCGGCAAGCTCGGCCTGCCGGTGAAGAAGAAGACCGCCAGCGGCGCGCCGTCGACCGACGAAGAGGTGCTCGAAGCCCTGGCCGCCGACTACCCGCTGCCCGCGCGCATCCTCGAGCACCGCAGCCTGGCCAAGCTCAAGGGCACCTACACCGACAAGCTGCCGCAGATGGTCAACCCGGACACTGGCCGCGTGCACACCAATTACGCGCAAGCGGTGGCGGTGACGGGGCGGCTGTCCAGCAACGAGCCCAACCTGCAGAACATCCCGATCCGCACGCCCGAGGGGCGGCGCGTGCGCGAAGCCTTCATCGCGCCGCCCGGGCACTTGATCCTGTCGGCCGACTACAGCCAGATCGAGCTGCGCCTGATGGCCCACATCAGTGGCGACGAGGCGATGACACGCGCCTTTGCCGAGGGCGCCGACATCCACCGCGCCACCGCGGCCGAGATCTTCGGCCTGGCGCTCGGGCAGGTCAGCGCCGAGCAGCGGCGCTATGCCAAGACCATCAACTTCGGGCTTATCTACGGCATGGGCGCCTTCGGGCTGTCGCAGGCGCTGGGCATCGAGCAGAAGGCGGCCAAGGACTACATCGACCGCTACTTCGCGCGCTTTTCGGGCGTTCGCCGCTGGATGGACCAGACCAAGGCGGACGCCGGGGAGACCGGCTACGTGGAGACCTTGTTCGGCCGCCGCATCTGGCTGCCCGAGATCCGCGGCGGCAACGGCCCGCGGCGCAGCGGCGCCGAGCGCCAGGCCATCAACGCGCCGATGCAGGGCACTGCGGCCGACCTGATCAAGCTGGCGATGATCGCTGTGCAGCGCGCGCTGGACGAAGGCCAGCGCGGCACGCGCATGGTGATGCAGGTGCACGACGAACTGGTCTTCGAGGTGCCCGAGGCCGAACTCGACTGGGCCCGCGCAGAGGTGCCGCGGCTGATGGCGGGGGTGGCGGCACTCAGCGTGCCGCTGCTGGCGGAGGTCGGCGTGGGGCGCAATTGGGACGAGGCGCACTGAGCCAGTGCAGGCTCATCGGGCCGGTTCGACGATGAAGGGCAGTTCGGCCAGCGGGAACGGCGGCCGGCGCACGATCTCATGCATTGCGCGGACGGTCTGCCAGGGCCCTTCCCACAGCGCGGCGTTGACGACGCTGCGCAGCAGCGGCGCGGCCAGGTTGCCGCCCGGATCGCCCAGCCCTTCAAACAGCACGTCGACTCGCCCGTCGGGGCGCGGCGTGAACTGCCAGCGCGACTCGACGATCGGCATGCGCACACGCCGGGCGTTCGGCGGTGCGCCGTCGGGCAGACCGTGGCCGGCCAAGGTCACGACCAGCGTCTGCGGGTCCTGGTTCATCTCCCAGGCGACGATGGACTCGCGGTCGCGCAGCGGAAAGGGCATCGCGGTGACGACGAGCGTGACGCCGCGCGTCGGGCCGTCGCTGCTGAGAAGCACGGCTTCGCTTGCGCGGTAGACCCATTCCGCCGTGCGGCGGTGGTCCAGCAGCACCGCGGCGAGCGAAGTCAGCCGGGCCTCGATGATCGTGCTGGCGCGGAACGCGGCCACTGCACCAGGGCGGTCGCGCAGCCACACGCGGGTGGCGGTCTGCACGTCTTCCTGCACCAGCCGCCAGCCGGCATCAGCTTGCGCCCCGGCCGGTGCGGCCAGCGCCAGCCACGCCGCGAACACAAGCACCGAACAGCGCGCCGAACTTCGCAACGAATTGCGCAACGAATTGCGCAACGACCGCACGCCCCGCGGCCACTTCGCCTTCGCATCGCGCGGGCTGACCATGTGTTCTCCAGCCAGGGCACAAGCTCTTGCGAGGCGAGATTCATGCTACACCCCGGCCTGTGGACCGACCCACGCATGACCAGGGAGGCGGAATGATCCGGCTCTTCATCTCGTATCGCCGCAGCGACTCTGCGCACGCCGCGCAGCGGGTACGGTCGTACATGCAGGCCCGCTTCGGCGCCGACGCCGCATTCATCGACCGTGACATCCCGCCCGGCGCCGCGTGGGCCGACTATCTGGGGCAGCAGCTCGAGTCATCGTCTGATGTCATCGTGTTGGTCGGCGACGCCTTCCTGCGCGAACTGCGGCGCCGTGGTAACGCGGCCGACGCCGATGAGCAGGACTGGCTGAAGACCGAGATCCGGTCAGCGCTGCAGCTGAAGAAGTCGATCTACCCGGCGATCATCGGCCGGCTCGACATGCCCGACGCCAATGATCTGCCGCTGGAGATCCGCGATTTCTCGCGCTCGCAAGCGGTGTTCGCCCGCGAGCCGGCCTTCGACGCGGCGATGGCGGTGCTGGCGGACACCATCGCCGCCAAACACGGCTGGATCGCACCGGCAGCCGCTGCCCACAAGCCCGCCAGTCCGGCCGACGCGCTGCGCCCGCTGGCCGGCGTGGCGGTGCTCGGTGGTCTGGCCGTGCTGGGCCTCTGGCTGCTCGGGCGGCTGATCCAGTGGCTGTCCACCGGCGCGGCCGGCGCGGCTGTCGAGCCTGCTTTCTGGCTCGGCGCGCACTACGCGCTGTTGACGCTGTTGTGGGGCCTGGGGCCGTACCTCGTGTACCGCGCAGTGGCCGAGTTGCGCGCACGGGCCCGTCTGCCGGTGCACAACCTGCTGGGTGCGCTGACCATGCTTAACCTGGGGCTCGCGCTGCTGGCCGGCGGCAGCTTCCTGCTGCTGTCGACGCGAGCCGACTGGGTCTTGCGCCTGCGCTGGGTGGTCTCGGAGACCTCGGGCCCGCTGCACTACGCGCTGCAGGGCGGGGTGCTGCTGCTGATCGTCTTTGCCGCAGCGCTGGTCGCGATGCTCGAGCCGGTGGTGCGGTCCTTGACACCCGCGCGGCGCCGCTGGGGGGTTGCCGCGCTGTACGCTGCCGGCGTGGCCGTGGTGATCGCGTCAGGCTGGTTCGTCGAGGCGCTGGTGCGCTCGGTGCGGCCGCTGCAGGAGGCCAGCGTGGTGCCGCTGATCGGCTACTTCATGCTCACGCCCGCTTTGTCGGCGCTGGTGGGGGTGTGGGACCTTGCCCGCTGGTCGCTGGGCATCGATGCGCAGGCGCGCTACAGCCGAGCGCTGTTCGTGCTGGCGGTCAGCCTGTATGGGGCGTGCACGCTGGCCTACTACGCGCACGGCCCGGTGCATCTGTTCGCCGAGTTGGCGCCGGGCCGCCAATAGGGCGTGCGCCGCGCAGACCCTTCAGTCGGGGTCAGTGGGCGGGCGCGACGATGCCCAGGCAGTTGTTGCAGCGTCCGAGCCCGCGCAGCCGGGGATCGGGCTTGCCTTCACCGGTCTTGAAGTTGGCGTGGCACTTGATGCACACGTACATCTTCGAGCTCGACATCATCGGCTTCACGCCGGGCTCCGAGTTCGGCCGCGCCGCCGTGTACTCGGCCTGAGTCTGGCGCAGCTTCTGGCCGTTGGGGGAAACCGGGCTGGGGGTAGGACGTCGAGTGGCCATGCGGAGGAGGGCTGACGCGGCAAAGCCGCAACCCCTCCATTGTCCTCTGAAACCGGTGCACCCGTTGGACGCCCGCTTGAGTTCAGCGCGATCGAGATCAGCGTCGGCCGGACGCTTGCCCAGACGTTTGCCCAGACGCTTGCTCAGACGCTTGCTCAGACGCTCGGTCGGACGGTCGGGAAGGCGATGACATACTGAGCGCTGATCCGCCCTGTGCAGTCCCTTGATGGCGAACCTTCCCTCGAACCACCCAGAGCGCTATGTTCTCGCCGACGAGGTGCACGCGCGCCCGCCCGAGCCGCTCGTCACCCCCTCGCGCGCCAGCTACCTGGCGCTGCTGGTCGACCCCGACGAACGCGAGCGCGAGCGAGCCCACCTGGCGCGGCTGTGCGCGCGCTGGGACGTGGCACCGCCACCGGCAGGGCTGACCCAGTTCAGCGCGCAGCTTGGCCGCATCAGGTTGAAGTGGGAGCGCCACGGCGAGTTCTCCGGCTACACCCTGTTTGCCAACGGAGCCGGCGAACGGCCCTTCTCCGAGCCCGTCGCCAGCCTTTTGCCCGAGGGCTGGCTGCAGGGCATGTCGGGGCAGCTGGTGGTGGCTGCGCATGCGCATCTGATGCCTGCCGACGCCGACGGCGCGCCACCGGACAACGATCTGCTCATCGAGTGCTTCGAGGGCAACGTGCCGGTTGGCGGCGAGATCGGCGATGCCGCCGGCTGGGCCTTCACCGACTTTCGCATCCACGACGACGGCTACAGCCGCCTCGTGCTGCTCGATCGCCAGCTCACGCCCCGCCAGGCCGGCCGCATGCTGCAGCGGCTGTTCGAGATCGAGGCCTACCGCATGCTGGCGTTGCTGGCACTGCCGATCGCGCGCCGGCAGATGCCGCGCATCGGGGCCATCGAGAGCTCGCTGGCCGAGCTGACCGATGGCATCGCGCGCGGCGGCGGCGGCGGTGACGACGAGGCGCTGCTGCACGAACTGACCCGGCTGGCCGCCGAGATCGAAAGCGGCGTGTCGGCCAGCCAGTTCCGTTTCGGGGCCTGCCGCGCCTACGCTGAACTGGTGCACACGCGCATCGCCGAACTGCGCGAGCGGGGCTTGCCGGGCACGCAGACGATCGAGGGGTTCATGGCCCGGCGCTTCACGCCGGCGGTGTCGACCTGCGCCACGGTCTCCTCGCGGCTGCTGGCGCTGTCCGAACGAATCGCCCAGGCCAGCGCGCTGCTGTCGACCCGCGTCGACATCGTGCGCGAGAAGCAGAACCAGGCCGTGCTGTCGTCGATGGACCGGCGGGCCAGACTGCAGCTGCGGCTGCAGCAGACGGTGGAGGGCCTGTCCGTGGCCGCCATCGTCTACTACGTGACGGGCTTGATCGGCTATGTGAGCAAGGGCGCCAAGGCGGCCGGCCTGCCGCTCGATCCCGACCTGGCTGTCGGCCTGTCGGTGCCGGTCGTCGCGGCGCTGGCGATCCTGGCGCTGCGCCGTGCCCGGCGCAGGCTGCGGCAGGACGAGCAGCGACCCACCGTCTTCTGAATCCGAAGAGAACCCCTTCCCATGTCCCGAGCGTTTCCCTTCTCCGCCATCGTCGGCCAGGACGAGATGAAGCTGGCCATCCTGATCGCCGCGGTCGACCCCGGCATCGGCGGCGTGCTGGTGTTTGGCGACCGCGGCACCGGCAAGAGCACCGCGGTGCGCGCGCTGGCCGCGCTGCTGCCCCCGATGAAGGCGGTGCTGGGCTGCCGCTACGCCTGCGATCCGGTTGACACCCGCGCCCGCTGCGATCAATGCCCGACCCTGAAAGACGCGGCGCGCCCGAAGACCCACATGGTGCCGGTGCCGGTGGTCGACCTGCCGCTGGGCGCCACCGAGGACCGCGTGGTCGGCTCACTCGACCTCGAACGTGCGCTGTCGCAGGGCGTCAAGGCCTTCGAGCCGGGGCTGCTGGCGCGCGCGCATCGCGGCTTTCTGTACATCGACGAGGTCAACCTGCTGGAAGACCACCTGGTGGACCTGCTGATCGATGTGGCGGCGTCGGGCGAGAACGTGGTCGAGCGGGAAGGTTTGTCGGTGCGACATCCGGCACGCTTTGTGCTGGTGGGCAGCGGCAACCCCGAGGAAGGTGAACTGCGGCCGCAGTTGCTCGACCGCTTCGGCCTCTCGGTCGAGGTGAGCACGCCGACAGAGATCCCGATGCGCATCGAGATCGTGCGCCGCCGCGACGCCTTCGACCGCGACCCCGAGGCGTTCGCCGAGCGCTGGCATGCCGAGGACGAACGGGTGCGCCGGCGCATCATCGCGGCACGCAAGCGGCTGGCCGAGACCGAGGTGCCGGACGCCGCGCTCGAGCGCGCGGCGCATCTGTGCCTGAAGCTGGGCACCGATGGGCTGCGCGGCGAGCTCACGGTGATGCGCGCCGCACGTGCGCTGGCCGCACTCGACGGCGTCGGGTCCGTCGGCGATGCGCAGTTGCGCCGCGTCGCCGCGCCGGCACTGCGTCATCGGTTGCGCCGCAATCCGCTGGACGACGCCGGCTCTTCGGTGCGCGTGGAGCGTGCGCTGGCCGAGGTGTTCCCTGCCTGACGCTGTAGCAGTCGGCGTGAACGCTGACGCCGACGCCGACGATCGCAGTCCCGCCCCGAGTTGGCTGGACGCGCTGCGCGTGGCGGCGATGTTCGCGGTCGACCCGGCCGGCTGCGCGGGCGTGCACCTGCGCGCCGGCGCCGGCCCGGTGCGCGACGCCTGGCTGGCCTATCTTCGCGCCGCACTGGGGCCGACTCGGCTGGTCCGCGTACCGCTGTCGATCGACGATGACCGACTGCTCGGCGGGCTGGACCTGGCGGCCACGCTGGCCGCCGGCCGACCGATTGCGCAGCGCGGGCTGCTGGCCGAGGCGAACGGCGGCGTGCTGTTGCTGGCGATGGCCGAACGCGTCAGCGCCGGCACCGCAGCGCGGCTGGTCGGCGTGCTCGACCGCGGCGAGGTGCAACTCGAGCGCGACGGCCTGGCGCAGCGCCACACCGCGCGTCTGGGCGTGGTGGCGCTCGACGAAGGGCAGGGCGACGAAGAGCCGGTGCCCGCCGCGTTGCGCGAGCGCCTGGCGTTCTCGCTGGCGCTGGACGGCATCTCGCCGCGTGAAGTGCGCGACGGCGGCAACGGGCTGGACGGTGGCGCCGCGCTGTCGATCGAGGACGCCCAGTCCGTGGGCGAGGCGGTGGCGCAGGCGCGCCTGCGGCTGGCCGCGGTGAGCCTGTCGGACGAGGTGCTGCAGGCGCTGGTCAGTGCTGGCGCCGCGCTGGGCGTGGCTTCCTTGCGTGCGCCGCTGCTGGCCTTGCGTGTGGCGCGTGCGGCCGCGGCGCTGGAAGGCTGCGACGCGGTGGACGAAGAGCACGCGTCGCTGGCTGCACGGCTGGTGCTGGCGCCGCGCGCCACGCGCGTTCCCGGCGCCGAGCCGCGGGAGCCGGCCGAACCACCTGCCGAACCCCCTGCCGAATCACCTGCCGAACCGCCTGCCGAACCGCCGCAAGGACCGCCGCAAGAACCGCCGCAAGAACCGCCACCCGCCGCCGAGTCTGAGCCGCCGCCCGAGCCACCGCCAGACGACGCCGACGACACCCCGCCGCCGCTCGATCCGCAGATGCTGCAGGACATGGTGCTGCAGTCCGCGCTGGCCGCGCTGCCCGAGGGCCTGCTGGCGCGGCTGAAGACGGCGGAGTCGGCGCGTGTGCGGGCCCGCGCCGCCGGCAAGTCGGGCGCGCAGCAGAAGCAGGGCACGCGCGGGCGCCCGATCGGTGTGCGCCGTGGCGTGCCCAAGCGAGGTCAGCGCCTGAGCCTGATCGACACGCTGCGCGCTGCCGCGCCTTGGCAAGGCCTGCGCACACCACCGCCGGGCGCGCGCATCCGTGTCGAGCCGGATGACTTCCGCGTGATGCGGCTGCGCCAGCGGCAGGAGACCACCGCGATCTTCGTCGTCGATGCATCGGGCTCGGCGGCGCTGAACCGGCTGGCCGAGGCCAAGGGCGCGGTCGAGTTGTTGCTGGCCGACTGCTATGTGCGGCGCGACCGCGTGGCAGTGCTGGGCTTTCGTGGCAAGGGCGCCGAGTTGCTGCTGCCGCCGACGCGCTCATTGGTGCGCGCCAAGCGCAGCCTGGCCGGGCTGCCGGGCGGCGGCGGCACGCCGCTGGCGGCTGCGCTGGATGCCACCGCGGCACTGGTCGATGCCGTGCGCCGGCGCGGCGAGACGCCGCTGGTGGTGCTGCTCACCGACGGCCGCGCGAACGTCGCGCGCGACGGCAGCGGCGGGCGCGCGCGCGCCGAAGAAGAGGCGCTGGCCGCAGCGCGCAGCTTGCGTCTGTCTGGCGCGTCGGTGCTGCTGGTCGACACCTCGCCGCAGCAGGCGCCGCAGGCGCGTCGGCTGGCCGAGGCGATGGACGCCACCTATCTGCCGCTGCCGTACGCCGGGGCAGATACGGTCTCGCGCGTGGTGCGCGCGGGCCGCGGCTGAGCGCTGTGGTCGGGGCTGTGCTGCAGGGCAGGGCAGCCGCCCGTATCGAGCGCGGGTTCGCGCTGCCTCGGGCATGACCGCGCCGCTCGACTGGGCGCGCGACAGCGCCGGCTGGCCGCATCGCGAGCAGAGCCGCCTTGTCGATGCCGGCGGCCTGCATTGGCACGTCCAGCAGTGGGGCCCGACCGGGGCCCCGGTGCTGCTGCTGCTGCACGGCACCGGCGCGTCGACGCACTCCTGGCGCACGCTCGCGCCGCGGCTGGCCGCCGAATGGTGCGTGCTGGCGCCCGATCTGCCCGGTCACGCCTTCACGCAGACGCCGCCGGCCGCCACGCTGACGCTGCCCGGCATGGCGCGCGCGGTGGCGGCGCTGCTGGCCGCGCTGCGCCTGGCACCGCGGCTCATCGTCGGCCACTCGGCGGGCGCCGCGGTAGCGGCGCAGATGGTGCTCGACGGCCTGGCCGCACCGCGTGCGCTGGCCGGGCTGAACGCCGCCTTCCTGCCCTTCGGCGGCCTGGCCGCGCCGCTTTTCACGCCGCTGGCGCGGCTGCTGTACTCGGTGCCCGCGGCGCCACGCTGGCTGGCCCGGCGCGCGGCCGACGAGGCCGTGGTGCGCCGGCTGGTAGCCGGCACCGGCTCGACGCTGGACGCCGAAGGGCTGGCCTTCTACGCGCGGCTGCTGCGCAGCCAGGCCCATGGCCGATCAGCGCTGGGAATGATGGCTCATTGGGATCTGCATAGCCTGTCGCGCCGCCTGCCGGGGCTCGGGCTGCCGCTGCACCTGCTGGCCGGTGGGCAGGACCGTGCCGTGCCGGCGCGCCAGGCGCGGCGGGTGCAGGCGGCGGTGAGCGGCTCGACACTGCGGGTACTGCCTGGCCTGGGCCATCTGGCGCACGAAGAGGACGCCGCGGCAGTGCTGCAATGGCTGCACCCGATCATGGACGCCGCTCTGCGCTGAGGTCCCGGTGGCTGCTCGGCGGCCCGGCGCCTGGCGCGCCGCCGTCACGGCTGGCGCTGGTCGATCGTGATCGTGATCGCGCCGCCGCCGGCTGGCGCGAGGACCGCGCTCTGGCCGGTCAGGTCGCCGGTCTGCGGGGTGGCCTGGCCAGAGCGCGAGACCCGCGCGACCACCACCACCTGCGGGAAGCGCGACAGTTGCATGCCCGGTGCCATGGCCATCGAGTCGTCCAGCGTGAACTCGAACGGCAACTCGGATGCACTGCGCCGCACGATGGCCAGCGGCATGCGCGGCCCTTCGGCCGGGCGGGCGAAGACAAAGACCGTGTCGCCTGGCTGCACCTGTGCGGCGAGTGCGGGTGACAGGCTGACGCGGCCGCGCAGCGTCGCGCCGGCCGTGTCGCCGGGCGCGGTGGTGGGCGGGGGCGTCGGCGGGGTGGTCGGCGGGGTGGGCACGGCTGCCGCAGCCGTCGGGCCTGCACTGGCGCCCAGCCGGGACTTGGCCTCGGCGAGACTGGCATCCAGCCCGGTGGCGAACTCGCTTCCGCCGGGTACCTGTTCGCGCGCGCGCTGCCAGTAGCCGATGGCCACGCGGGTGTCGCCGCGCTCGTAGGCGGCGCTGCCGGCCAGCGCCAGGGCCTTCAGATTCCCCGGATCGGCTTTCAGCGCGCGCTCGATCAGGCGCGTCGGCTCACCCGCCAGCGACTGGTTGTTCTGCGCGCCCAGCACATCGGCGTAGTCGGCCAGCAGTTGCGCATCGTCCGGGCGCAGCGCGACGGCGCGGACGAAGGCGCGCAGCGCGTCAGGCAGCCGCTGCAGCGCCACGTAAGAGCGCGCCAGGATGGCCCAACCATCGGGGTCGTCGGGCTGGGCTTCCATGCGCTGGGCCAGCTTGTCGACCATCGCCTCGACGTCGGCCACGGTGACGCCGCCGATGTCCGGGGCGGCTCTGGCCTGTGGGTCGAGCGCGGCCGGGTTGCCCAGACGCGCATACAGCCCCACCGCCAGCACCGGCAACGCCAGCGCGATGACCAGAGCCGCCGCGACCGTGCGGTGCGGCGGCTGCGGCAGGGCGCGCGGGCCGCCGGCTTCTTCGAGCACTCGGTGCTCCAGATCGGAGCGCGCCAACGCGTGCTGTTCGTCCGACAGCGTGCCTGCGGCACGTTCGGCGTCGAGTTCGGCCAGCTGTTCACGCAGCAGCGCCAGCGCAGAGCGACCCTCGTCGGCGGCACTCGCGGGGGGCGCGGCGCGGCGCAGCAGAGGACGAAGCAGCGCCAGCAGGGTGATGGCCAGCAGCAGCGCGCACGCAATGGCAAAAAGCGTCAAGGCGACCCATCCTTCAACAGTGCGCGGGCGCGGTCACGTTCGGCCTCGGGCAGCGGCGGGCGTGCCGCCGCGCGCTGGCGCAGCAGGTAGTACAGCAGCGCGCCCCCGCCGAGCAGCAGCGCGAAGGGTCCGAGCCACAGCAGGACCGTGGTCGGTTTGAAGGGCGGCCGGTAGAGCACGAACTCGCCGTAACGCGCCACCATGTAGGCACGGATCTCGTCGTCGCTGCGGCCGGCGCGCAGTTGTTCGCGTACCTGCCGGCGCAGATCAACCGCCAGGTCGGCGCTGGATACGGCGATGGTCTCGTTCTGGCAGACCAGGCAGCGCAGATCGTTGGAGATGCGCTTGACGCGCTCTTCGAGCACCGGGTCTTCGGCCAGCGGCAGCGCGGTCTGTGCCAGCGCCAGCGTATGCAGAACCAGCAGCGTCGACAACAGCACGGCCGCCAGGCCGGCAGCCAGGGAGCGCAACGAACCCATGTCTCAGGCCCCCAGTTTGCGCAGCATGGGCAGGATGTCGTCGCGCATCGCCTCGGGCGTCACCGGGCCGATGTGCTTGTGGCGGATGACGCCTTCGCGGTCGACGATGAAGGTCTCGGGCACGCCGTAGACGCCCCAGTCGATGCCGATCTGCCCACCGTTGTCGGCCAGCGAAAGGCGGTACGGATCACCGTAGCGCTGCAGCCAGGCCAGCGCGTCATCGCGCTTGTCCTTGTAGTTCAGGCCCACCAGCGCCACTTTCTGCGTCTTCGCGAAGTCCACCCACAGCGGATGTTCGATGCGGCAGGGTACACACCAGGAAGCCCAGACGTTGAGCACCCAGACCTGCCCGCGCAGCTCGGCCGGCGTGACCACCGTCTGTGGCTGGTCCAGTCGCGGCGCGCTGAACACCGGTACCGGCTTGCCGATCAGCGGCGAGGGCACCAGCCGCGGATCGCGCTGCAGCCCGACGGCCAGGAAGCCGGCCAGCACCAGGAACAGGGCCAGCGGAATCAGATAGCGCTTCATGCTCCCGGGTTGGCCGCCGCGGGCAGCCCGCCGGGCAGCGCCGCCGACTCGGTGCGGCGCAGCCGGTAGCGCCGGTCGGCCACCGCCAGAAAGCCGCCCAGTGCCATCAGCACGCAGCCGGCCCAGATCCAGTTGACGAAGGGCTTGTAGTACAGCCGCACCGCCCAGGCGGCGCCGCCGTCCAGCGGTTCTCCCAGCGCGACGTAGATGTCGCGCGTGACGCCGCGGTCGATCGAGACTTCGGTCATCGGCATGCGGCTGACGGTGTAGACGCGCTTCTCCGGGTGCAGCGTCTCGATGAGCCGCTCGCCCTTGGTGACGACGAAGTCGGCGCGCATCGCCGTGTAATTCGGCCCGTCGATCGGACTCAGCCGCGCGAGCTTGAAGGTGTAGCCGCCGGACTGGGCGACGTCACCCACCGCCATGCGAACGGCGACCTCGCTTTCGTAGCCGCGCACCAGCGTCACGCCGACGATCAGCACCGCCATGCCGAAGTGCGCAAGCAGCATGCCGTACCAGCTGCTGGTCTGCTGACGCAGCCTCGGCATCCACTGCGACAGCGGCCAGCCCTGCACCCGCGAGTACAGCGTCAATGCGGTGGTGCAGGTGATCCAGGCCGCCATCAGCAGTCCGAAGCCGACCAGCGGGCTCAGACCGCGCTCGGTCGGGCTGATCAGGTTCATTGCGACGGTGGCGCAAAGCGCCGCGATGCAGCTGACCGCCGCCGCCCAGCGCAATCGCACCGCCAGTTCGGGCAGTTCGGCGCGCTTCCAGCGCGACATCGGGCCGACACCCATCAGGAACAGCGCCGGTGCCATCAGCGGCACGAAGACGGCCTCGAAGTAGGCCGCGCCGACCGAGATCTTGCCCAGATTCAGCGTGTCTAGCACCAGCGGGTACAGCGTGCCCAGCAGCACCGCGGCCGTGGCCACCAGCAACAGCACGTTGTTGGCCAGCAGCATGCCTTCACGCGAGACCGGCTCGAAGGCGCCGCCCAGGCCCACCTTCGGCCCGCGCCAGGCGAACAGCAGCAGCGAGCCGCCGATCACCACGCACAGGAAGCCGAGGATGAAGACGCCGCGCGTCGGATCGGTCGCGAAGGCATGCACCGAACTCAACACGCCCGAGCGGACAAGGAAGGTGCCCAGCAACGAAAGAGAGAAAGTGATGATGGCCAAGAGCGCAGTCCACATCTTGAAGCCGCCGCGCTTTTCGGTCACGGCCAGCGAGTGGATCAGCGCAGTGCCCGCCAGCCACGGCAGGAAGGAGGCGTTCTCCACCGGATCCCAGAACCACCAGCCGCCCCACCCCAGTTCGTAGTAGGCCCAGGCACTGCCCAGCGCAATGCCCAGCGTGAGGAAGCACCAAGCCACCGTCGTCCAGGGGCGCGACCAGCGCGCCCAGGTGGCATCCAGCCGGCCCGACATCAGCGCCGAGACGGCAAACGCGAAAGTCACCGAGAAGCCGACGTAGCCCATGTAGAGCAGCGGCGGGTGGAAGATCATTCCCGGGTCTTGCAGCAGCGGGTTCAGATCCTGCCCGTCGGCCGCCGCCGGCAGCATGCGTTCGAACGGGTTGGAGGTGAGCAGCGTGAAGAGCAGGAAGCCGCACGACAGCAGACCCATCACACCCAGGATGCGCGCGACCATCGCGTCGGGCAACTGGCGCGAGCGCAGTGCCACCGCCACCGTCCAACCGGCGAGGATCAGCGCCCACAGCAGGATCGAGCCTTCGTGGTTGCCCCACACCGCGGTGATACGGTACATCAGCGGCAGCGCGGAGTTGGAGTGCTGGGCTGCCAGAAGCACCGAGAAGTCGTTGTTGATGAAGGCCGCCGTCAGGCAGCCGTAGGCAAAGGCGAGCAGCGCGAAATGCAGCACCGCCGCAGGCCGTGCCATGGCCACCCAAGCCTGCTGGCCGCGCCAGACGCCCGCCAGTGGCAACACGGACTGGCCCAACACCACCACCACCAGCGCCAGCACCATCGCGAAATGGCCGATCTCGGGAATCATCGCTTGGCTCCTGCGGTGTCGACCAGCGTGGCCGCTTGCTGCGGGTAGGCGCCGGCCCGCTTGAGCGCCTCGGCGGCTTCGGGCGGCATGTAGTTCTCGTCGTGGCGGGCGAGCACCTGTTCGGCGCGGAACACGCCGTCAGACCCCAGGCGACCTTGCGCGACCACGCCCTTGCCTTCCTGGAACAGATCGGGCAATAGACCCTTGTAGACCACCGGCACCGTCTTGGCCGTGTCGGTGACGACGAACTGGACCTGCAGGCCGTTCGGATCACGCTTGACGCTGCCTGTCTCGACCAGCCCGCCGATGCGGAACAGGCGATCGCGCGGCGCTTCCCTGGCGTCGATCTGGGTCGGTGTGAAGAAGAACACCAGGTTGTTCTGGAAGGCATTGAGCACCAGCGCGACCGCGACGCCCAGCGTGCTCAGTCCGGCGCCGATGGCGAGGGCTCGTTTGGTCCGCGGCTTCATAAGTCGTCTCCGTTAGCTTCTTCGTTGTCACGGGCCAGCGCCCTTTGTCGCGCGCGTAGCGTCAGTACCTCGCCGGCGAGCACCAGGAAGGTGACGCCGAACGAGCCCCAGACGTACAGGCCGTATCCGCCCATCGCCAGGAATTCCGACCAGCTGTCCCAGTAAAGGTTCACGCCGGCTCCAGCGCGCGCAGGTGCGGCCGCGTCCAGGCGCTGCCGCGCTCACGCTCGAGGATGATGCTGCGCACGCGGGCAAAGACCACGGCGAAGGCGTACATCCAGAAGGCCAGCGTCATCACCAGCATGCTGTTGAGCATCACCGGGTCGATGGTCGAGCCCTTGCTGATGCTGATCGAGGCGCCCTGATGCAGCGTGTTCCACCAGCGCACCGAGAAATAGATGATCGGCACGTTGACCACGCCGACGATGGCCAGCAACGCCGCCGCGCGGTCGGCGCGGCGCGGGTCCTCGATCGCCGCATGCAGCGAGAGCACGCCGACGTAGAGGAACAGCAGGATCAGCTCCGAGGTGAGCCTCGCGTCCCACACCCACCAGGTGCCCCAGGTGGGTTTGCCCCACAGCGCACCGGTCCACAGCGCGAGGAAGGTCATCAGCGCGCCGCTGGGCGCGATGGCGATCGCCAGCATCGAGGCCAGCCGGGCGTTGAAGATCAGCCCGATCGCGGCCCAGAAGGCCATCGCCAGGTACAGCAGCATCGACATCCAGGCGGTAGGCACGTGAACGAAGATGATGCGGTAGGCCTCGCCCTGCTTGTAGTCGGTGGGAGCGACCGCCAGGCCCATGAACAGCCCCACCGCGCACAGCACACCGGCCAGCGCTGCAAACCAGGGCACCGCGCGGCCCGCCAGCGAATGGAAGCGCTGCGGTGCGGCGAAGTGGAACCAGTTGATGCGTTGGGCGCCCATGACCCGCAGGATTGTGCCGTGTCGGCCGGCGCCAACACTCAATCGAGGGCTATGCGCAAGGCCATTGCGGCCGCCCACGGAGACAGGAACAGGGCCAGCGCGAGCAGCGCGCCCAGCAGCGACAGGTGGCCGCCATAGCCCAGGCCGGCGCTGTGCGCTTCCACCGCGCCAGCGCCGAAGATCAGCACCGGCACCACCAACGGCAGCACCAGCAGGGTCAGCAGCACGGCGGCGCCGCGTACGCCCACCGTCAGCGCCGCGCCGATGCCGCCGACCAGGCTGAGCACAGGGGTGCCCAGCAGCAGCGCCAGCACCAGCACGCCGATAGCCGATGCAGGCAGGTCGAACTGCAGCGCCAGCAGCGGCGACAGCGCCAGCAGCAGCAGCCCGCTGCACAGCCAGTGCGCGGCCATCTTGGCCAGTACCAGCAGCGGCAGCGGGCAGGGCGACAGCAGCATCTGTTCGAGCGTGCCGTCCTGGTGGTCCTCTGCAAACAGGCGGGGCAGCGAGAGCATCGAGGCCAGCAGCGCCGCCACCCAGACCACGCCCGGCCCCATCCGGCGCAGCAGATCCAGATCGGGTCCGACGCCGAGCGGAAACAGGCTGGCGACGATCACGAAGAAGATTGCCGCGGCCAGCGTATCGGCGCGGCGGCGCAGCGCCAGCCGCAGGTCGCGCAGGAAGAGCGAGCGCACGGCCGTCCACACGCTGGGATCGCCGGGTGCCGCTGCGCTCACAGCGCCACCGTGACGTGTTCTGCCAGCGGCACCGACTGGTGGCTGGTGAGCACGACGATGCCGCCGCGCGACAACTGCTCCTGCGCCAGCCCGGACAGCCAGGCGGCGGCGGCGGCGTCCAGCGCATTGAAGGGCTCGTCCAGCACCCACAGCGTGCTGCGCTGGGCCAGCGCCAGCCGCGCGAGCGCAACGCGCCGTCGCTGGCCTTGGGACAAGGTGCGCGCCGGCGCACGCTCGCGGCCCTTCAGCCCGGCGGCCGCCAGCGCCGCGCGCGCGGCCGCGGTGCTGGTGGCGATGCCCGCCAGCGCACAGGCCGCCAGCAGGTTCTCCAGCGCGCCCAGATCGTCCTTCAGCGCCGCGCCATGGCCCAGGTAGACCAGCTCGCGGTGGAACTCGTCGCGCTGCGCGGCCAGCGCCCGCCCGCGCCACAGCACCTCGCCTGCGGCGGGCTGCGACAGGCCGCAGATCAGCCGCATCAAGGTGGTTTTGCCGGCGCCGTTGGCCCCGGTCACGCGCAGCAATTGCGCCGGCTGCACCTGGACGCTGAGGGCATCGAAGACACGGCGGTTGCCGCGCACGGCCTGCAGCTCACGCAGTTCGAGCACGGGGCGGACCAGGAAGCCGGGGCGCGTTCATCGGCGCGAACTCTAGCCCAGCGGGCACGGCTGCCCGCGCCCCGGTTAGGCTTCGGGATTGGACCGCTCTCGCCCGGGACCCGCATGCTGCTGACCCTGAAGGAACTGATGGTGCAAGGCGCCGAGGCTGCGCCCGCGCTGTCGGCCCCCGGCCGCACGGCGCTGACCCACGGCGGGCTGCGCGCGCTGACCGTGCGCACACTGGCGCGGCTGAACGGCCTGGGCCTCGGCCGCGACGACCGTGTCGCCATCGTGCTGCCCAACGGCCCGGAGATGGCCGCCTGCTACATCGCCTGTGCGCAGGGGCTGACCAGCGCGCCGCTGAACCCCGCCTACCGCGCCGACGAGTTCGAGTTCTACCTGTCCGACATCCGGGCCAAGGCGCTGATCGTCGAACGCGGCAGCGCGTCGCCGGCGGTGTCTGTGGCGGCCAGGCTGGGGCTGCGCCTGATCGAACTGGTGGCCGACCCCGCCGGCCCGGCGGGCGACTTCGAACTGGTGCCGCAGGATGGCATCGAGTCGGGTGCTGCGTCGACGGCGGGCGGCTTCGCCGAGGCGGACGATGTCTCGATGCTGCTGCACACCTCGGGCACCACCTCGCGGCCGAAGATCGTGCCGCTGTCGCAGAAGAATCTGGCCGCGTCGGCGCAGCACATCGGCCGCATACTGCAGTTCACGGCTGCCGACTGCGGGCTGAACATCATGCCGCTGTTCCACATCCACGGTCTGATTGCCGGCGTGCTGGCGCCGCTGGCTGCGGGCTCGCAGGTGTTCTGCACTCCGGGCTTCAACGCGCTGAAGTTCTTCGGCTGGATGGACGAGTCCCGGCCCACCTGGTACACGGCGGTGCCGACCATGCACCAGACGATCCTCGGGCGGGCATCGAAGAACGCCGAGATCATCGCGCGCCATCCGCTGCGCTTCCTGCGCTCGTCGTCGTCATCGATCCCGCCGCAGGTGATCGCCGAGCTCGAGCAGGTCTTCGGCGTGCCGCTGGTGGAGAGCTACGGCATGACCGAGGCGACGCACCAGATGGCGGCCAATCCACTGCCGCCGGCACGGCGCAAGCCCGGCACGGTGGGCCAGGCTGCGGGGCCGGAGATCGCCATCATGGCCGAGGACGGCACGCTGCTGCCCCCGGGCGGCGTGGGCGAGATCGCCATCCGCGGCCCCAACGTCACCGCGGGCTACGAGAACAATCCGCAGGCCAATGCCGAGGCCTTCGTCGGTGGCTGGTTCCGCACCGGTGACCAGGGCCAGTTGGACGCCGACGGCTACCTCAGCATCACCGGGCGCCTGAAAGAGATCATCAACCGCGGCGGCGAGAAGATCAGCCCGCGCGAGGTGGACGAGGTGCTGATGGACCACCCTGCGGTCGCGCAGGTCGTGTGCTTCGGCATGCCGCACCCGAAGCTGGGCGAAGAGGTGGCCGCGGTGGTGGTGCTGCGCGAAGCGACGCAGGCCACCGAGCGTGAGCTGCAGGCCTTCGTCGGCACCCGCGTGGCCGACTTCAAGGTGCCGAAGAAGATCCTCTTCATGGACGAGATCCCGAAGGGCGCCACCGGCAAGCTGCAACGCATCGGCCTGGCGCACAAGCTCGGGCTGGGTGGTTGAGTCTGGCCACATGCGATGAAGACCTGGATGAAACGCTACAAGCGGCTGTGCGGCGGGAGGGCGTCATGAAGATCGCTGTCGTTGGCGCCGGCGCGATCGGCGGCTTACTGGGTGCGCGGCTGGCGCTGGCGGGCGAAGAGGTCTGCTTCATCGCGCGCAATCGCAACCTGCAGGCGATCAACGCCGAGGGTTTCAGGCTGATCCAGGAAGACGGCAGCACGCTTCACGCGCCCGACGTGCGCGCCGTGCAGCGCTGCGCCGAGGCCGGCGAGCAGGACGCGGTGCTGCTGACCGTCAAGGCGCATCAGGTGCGCGATCTGCTGCCCGACGTGCGCGATCTGTTCGGCCCACAGACGACGGTGGTCACGATGATCAACGGGGTGCCCTGGTGGTACTTCCACCAGCTGGCTGGCGCCCACGAAGGGCGCGGCCTGGACAGCGTGGACCCCGGCGGGGCGATCGCGCAGCACATCGAGCCCGAGCGCGTGATCGGCAGCGTGGTCTACCCGGCGGCCGAGCTGGTCACGCCCGGCGTGGTGCGGGTGATCGAGGGCAACCGCTTCACCCTGGGCGAGCCCGACGGCAGCCGCAGCCCGCGCATCGAAGCGTTGTCGCAGGCGCTGATGCGTGCCGGCTTCAAGGCACCGGTGAGCAAGGACATCCGGGCCGAGATCTGGATCAAGCTGTGGGGCAACCTGAGCCTCAACCCGATCAGCGCGCTGACCCACTCGACGCTGCAGGACATCTGCCGCTTCCCGCCCACGCGCGCACTGGCCAGCGCGATGATGCGCGAGGCGCAGACGGTAGCCGAGGCGCTGGGCGTCGTGTTCCGCATCAGCCTCGAGCAGCGTCTGGCCGGCGCCGAGGCGGTGGGTGCACACAAGACCTCGATGCTGCAAGACGTCGAAGCCGGTCGCGCGCTCGAGCTCGAGGCCCTGGTCGGCGCAGTGATCGAGCTGGGCCGCATCACCGGCGTGGCCACGCCGACGATCGAGGCGGTGTACGCCGCCACCAGCCTGTTGTCGCACACGCTGGCCTCCCAGCGCGGCCGGCTGCAGGTGCAGCCTGCCGGCTGAAGGCTGCCGGCGCAACGCCCGGGCGGCGACGCGGCGCGGTAACACGCTGCATCCTTCTCTGCGCCGGGCCGCCTGGACGGCCGTGGATATGGTCGAATAGAGGCACCCGCTGAGCGTGCGCATGACCACACCCTCTTCCAGACCCGACCCGTCGGCCGCCCCGCCGAAAGCCTGCCCGCTGCCGCCGAACGAGCCGCTGCCGCTGTTGCTGCAGCACGCCCTGCGCCGCGGCGGCGCCTGGACCGCGGCGGCGCTGCTGGTGTCGATGGTGGGCGCTGCCCTGACGCTGGCGCTGCTGGCTGCCGAGTTCCTGGGCGTGCAGGGGCGCCTCTGGGGTCTGGCTGCCGCCGCCCTGCTGGCGCTGGTGCTGGGCGCGCCGCTGGTCTGGGCGCTGCACCGGCTGGCCAAGCCGCAGGCCACCGATGCGCCATGGCCCGACCCGCGCCGCGATGAACTCACCGGCGTGCCCACGCGCGCCGCGTTGATGGCGCAACTCGAGCGTGAGTGGTCGCTGGCCGGCCGCCACGGGCAGGCCGTGGCGCTGCTGCTGCTGGAGGTGGACCGTTACCGCCAGGTGACCGAACGCCATGGCGCCACTGACGCGCAGGCGGCGCTGCGCGAACTGGCATGCAGCGTGGCGCAGACGCTGCGCCTGACCGACCTGATCGGCCGCTTCGGCGAGGCGCAACTGGCGGTCTTCCTGCCGCAGGCTGATCTGACGGGTGCGCTGGACGCCGCCGACCGGCTGCGCGAGCGCGGCGCGCTGCTGCAGGTGGGCGTGCTCGGCGGCGCAGTGCGCATCACGGCCAGTGTGGGTGTGGCCTTGCTGGTGCCCGGGCAGCCGCGCGGTGCGCCCTTGTCGGCGCTGGTCGAGGCCGCCGAAGGCGCGCTGCACTCGGCCCGGCTGGCCGGCGGCAACTGCGTGCGTGCGGCGCCCGCCGCTGCCGTGCAGCCCGCGCCGCGGGGCCCGTCGGTGGGCGACAACCAAGCGGCGCGCGGCGACTCCTGAGCGACTGTCGAAAGACTGTTGAGCGGCCGCAAGGGGGCCTCAGCCCATGCGCAGGCGCCCGGCGTAGCCGGTCATCTCCAGGTAACCCAAACCGACGCGGCGCCCGCCGCTGTCCAGCAGTTCCGACAGCCCTTCCCAATACACGGTGCCGGTGCCCTGGCGGCTGTCGAGCTCTTGCGCATCGAGCAGCGCGTTGAGCTCGAAGCGCCCGGCCGGGGTTTGCACGGTCCAGGCCAGCGGGTAGCGGGCGTTGGTGGCCGGGCTGGTCCACAGGCGGCCGGGCGTCAGGCGCACCTCGTCGGCGGCGAAGTTGCGCGGCGCGCCAACCGCCGGGCGAAAGCTGCCACCGGCCCAGAGCGTGCTGCCGTCTGCCCGGCGCAGGCGGAAGGCCGTCAGCGCGCCGCCGTCGAGCAGATTGATGCCCAGCCAGTCCCAGCCGACCGCCTCGGGGTGCAGGATCTCGTCGCTCCACTCGTGGTCCAGCCAGGCGTGGCCAGACACGTCGATCTCGCCGCCGGCACGGCGCAGGCGGCCCGTCACGGCGAGTTGCGGCTCGCTGTAGTAGTGGCTGGCCTGGCGCTCCTGCGGCCCCTTTCGCGAGAACCCGGCCTCGCCCTGCAGCAGCAGCGGTTGCGTGCGCCGCGCCTGCAGCCTGAAGTCGACCGACTCGCCGGCCCCGGGCACCGCCAGCTGCCAGATGGTGGCGCTGTCGTTGAGTTCACCGCCGGTGCCGCCCGTGCCGCCCTGGCGCCGGATCTGCCAGGGGCCGAGCCGCACGTCGGCATCGTCGAGCGCAGCGCGCGCCAGCGGGGCGGCCGAGTCGCCGCTCCAGCGCGCGATGCGCTGCGTGTGGTGGTGCTGGCGCCCGGCCAGATCGGTCACGGCCGCATGCGCGAACAGGATCTGACGGGCGGCGAAGCGGCTCGTCGAGCCCTCGGCGAGGCCGGTGCGGCTGCGAAAGAAGGTGACCTGGAAGCCGAACTGCGCGGTGGCGGCGGTTGCGGCGGTAGCGGCAGTGGCGGCGGTCGCCGTCGCGCCGAGCCAGCCGGTGACGTACCACCATTCGATGCGCGCGGAGGGGTGCGCGCCGTGATCGCGCGGGAAGGCCAGCACGCGGCCACGCCGCACCGTCGATTCGCTGGCGGCGTCGGCCGCGGCGCCCTTGCCGGCGCCCGTCGCCGCCGTCGGCAGCATCGAGGCCATCGCCGCTTGCAGCAGGCGGCGTCGGCGCAGCGCGTGCCGCGGCGGCCTCACGGCTCGGTCCGGGTGTCAGGCAAGCCACGCTGAAGACGGACCACGGTTCCTCCATGAGTGTGATCGGCCATCGGACTCTAGCGGGGCAGGGGCCGTGTCGCGGTCTGAGATGCCCTCGAAAACCAACGTTCACTTTGCACGCTTTCTGCGCAGCCAGAGGTCACCATGGGCTTGATGGCCCGACAGCAGGCGGGCGTTGCTCGGCGGCGGGTCCTTGCTTTCGTGGCCAGCACCAGCCGCCAGGTCCTGCGATGGGCGTTGGCCCAAACGCGATGCGTGATGGCCATCAGACCTGCCTTCGCATCGGCCTCGGCCCTGGGCGCCACAGCGCCAGCCTGGACCGTGCGAGCAGTCGCCGGCGGCCGCTCCCGTTGGATCGCGCCTGCCATCGAAATGCAGACGGCGCGGCAGCGCACGACACAATGACAGTCATGGATCCGAACCCTGACGAGAAACTGCCTGAACATGTGCTGGTGAACCGAACGCAGTGGGACGCGGACGCCCCCGCCTGGGTGGCCGCTGGAGAGCGGGCCTGGGCCGCCCGCGAGTCAACCTGGGGTGTATGGGACGTCCCTGAGACGACAGTCGGCCTCTTGCCCCAGGACATGACAGGCATGGACGCCATCGAACTGGGTTGTGGCACCGGCTATGTCTCGGCCTGGATGGCACGGCGAGGGGCCACGGTCACCGCCATCGACAGCTCGCAGCGCCAGCTCGAGACTGCCCGCCGGCTCGGGGCCGAGCACCGGCTGGACATCACCTGGCTCCTCGGCAACGCCGAGCAAGTGCCACGGCCCGATGGCTCGTGCGACTTTGCCATTTCCGAGTACGGTGCAGCGATCTGGTGCGACCCCTTTGTCTGGATCCCCGAGGCGCATCGGCTGTTGCGTGCCGGCGGCGTGCTGGCCTTCCTCGGCAACCATCCGCTGGCCCTGGCCTGCACCCCGCTCGACGGCTCGCCCACAGCGGAGACGTTGGTGCGAGATTGGTTCAGTCTTCACCGCATCGACTGGCGGCACGTGGCGACGGATCCGGGCGGCATCGAGTTCACCCTGCCCACTGGCGGCTGGTTCCGTCTGTTTGACCATGTCGGCTTCGACGTCATCGACTATCAAGAGCTGCAGGCACCGGACCCGTTTGCAGGCAAACCGTTCGGCACTGCGGCCGGCTGGGCTCATCGGTTCCCGTCCGAGCATGTCTGGAAAGTGCGCAAGCGAGGCTGAAGGGCTCCGTCACCGCACCACGCAAGCTTCGTCGTTGCAACCCCGCTGGGCGACGCGCAACTGGTGGTGCGGCCTGGCTCCGTCACCGCACCACGCAAGCTTCGTCGTTGCAACCCGCGTCAGGGTTTCCCGTCGCTTTGACGGCCTGAGTTGCAAGATCGACCGTCGACGATTCGGCACCGAGCTGTCCGATCAGCGCCAGGCTCCGGGCGAGGACCAGTCGCTGGCCTTGCGGCTTGCCGAGCCTGACCGTTGCGCTGCGGTCGCCTGTTGGCCGACCCGGGTGCATCCGTGCGTTGTTCCTGGCGAATGTCGACGTCACGGAATCGTCACTCTCTTCCCATATTATACGATATAAATAGAAATATCGAATTGCAGACCTGACACCCCCGGGATCAAACCTGACCACATCATGAGAGTTGGCATCAACGGCATGGGCCGCATCGGCCGCCTGGCGCTTCGGGCCGCGTTTGGCGCGGCGGACCGCCCGGCGGACGACCCGCGCGCAGGCAACCGGCTGGAAGTCGTCCACCTGAACGAGCTCGAGGGCGGCGCTGCGGCCACCGCGCACCTGCTGGAGTTCGACAGCGTGCAGGGCCGCTGGAAGACCGATATCGCAGCCCCCGGCCGCGGCTCCATCCGCATCGCGGACAAGGCGCTTTCGTTCTCGTCGCACGCCACCGCAGCAGAGATCCCCTGGGGCGACGTCGGCGTAGACCTGGTGCTGGAATGCACCGGCAGGTTCCTGACCCCGGAGACGCTGCAGGGCCACCTGGACCGCGGTGCCAGGCGCGTGATCGTGGCGGCGCCGGTCAAGGTCGGAGATGTCCTGAACATCGTGGTCGGCATCAACGACCACCTGTACGACGCAAACAGGCACCGCATCGTCACCGCGGCGTCGTGTACCACCAACTGTCTGGCACCGGTCGTCAAGGTCGTGCACGAGGCGCTGGGCATCCGCCACGGCCAGATCACCACCATCCACGACCCGACGAATACCAACCTGATGGTCGATGCGCCGCACAAGGATCTGCGCCGTGCGCGCAGCGCGATGCTCAGTCTGGCGCCGACGACAACGGGCAGCGCCACCGCCATCGCGCTGATCTACCCCGAACTGAAGGGCAAGCTCAACGGCCACGCCGTGCGCGCACCCGTGCTGAACGCATCGCTCACGGATTGCGTCTTCGAGCTGCAGCGCGAGACCACGGCCGAGGAAGTCAACCAGTTGTTCGCCGCTGCGGCCAAGGGCCCGCTTGCCGGCATCCTGGGTTATGAGGAGCGCCCGCTCGTCAGCGCCGACTACGCCGGCGACACCCGCAGCGCCATCGTCGACGCACCGTCCACGCTGGTCACCGACGGCACGATGCTGAAGGTCTACGCCTGGTACGACAACGAGATGGGCTACGCCTGTCGCATGGTCGATCTGGCCTGCCACATGCAGGCGCAGGGCGTTTGACCTGGGCGGTGCGGCCATGAACACCGGCACCAGGAACTACGCCATCGTCACCGCGGCGTACTGGGGCTTCACGCTTACCGATGGCGCCCTGCGCATGCTGGTTTTGCTGCACTTCTACCGGCTCGGCTATTCGCCATTCACGCTGGCCTTCCTGTTCCTGCTCTACGAAGCCATGGGCGTGGTCGCCAACCTGATCGGCGGCTGGCTGGCCACCCGCTATGGCATCGCCCGGATGCTGACGGTGGGCCTTGCCACGCAGATCACCGGCTTTCTGCTGCTGTCGGCCCTGTCGCCGTCATGGACGGTCGCGATGTCGGTGGCATGGGTCGTGTTGGCGCAGGGCATCTGCGGTGTGGCCAAGGACCTGACCAAGACCGCCAGCAAGTCGGCCATCAAGCTCACGGCGGGTGACGCGTCGGGGCAGCTTTTCAAGTGGGTGGCCTTCTTCACCGGCAGCAAGAACGCGATGAAGGGCGTCGGCTTCTTCCTCGGTGGCGTGCTCTTGCAGACGCTGGGCTTCCAGGTCGCGCTGTGGACCATGGCGGGCCTGCTGACGCTGGTCTTCATCGGTGTGGTCGCTTTCGTGCCGCCGCTGATGGGCAAGAGCAAGGCGTCGAAGTCGGCCAGGGAACTCTTCGCCAAGAACCGCGGCATCAACCTGCTGGCCGCCGCCCGCGTGGCGTTGTTCGGTGCGCGCGACGTGTGGTTCGTGGTGGGCGTGCCGGTGTTCCTCTACGCGTCGGGCTGGACCTTCACGATGGTCAGCGGCTTCGTCGCCTTGTGGACCATCGGCTACGGCGTCGTGCAGGCGCTGGCGCCAGCGATCGTGCGCCGCAGTGACGACGGCCTGAGCGCCGAGGTGCCGGCGGCGCGCATGTGGTCCCTGCTGCTGGCGATGGTGCCCATCGGACTGGCGGTGCTGGTGGCGATGCAGGTGCAGAACCTGCCGTGGGTGGTCGTGGCCGGCCTGGGCATCTTCGGTTTCGCGTTCGCCGTCAATTCTTCCGTGCACTCCTACCTGATCCTGGCCTATGCCGGCTCGGAGAAGGCCGCCGAGGACGTGGGCTTCTACTACGCCGCCAACGCGCTGGGCCGCTTCTTCGGCACGCTGTTCTCAGGCTTGCTGTACCAGTGGGGCGGCCTGCTGTTCTCGCTCAGCGGCTCGGCCGCGATATTGATCACCTGCTGGCTCATCACCTTGGCGCTGCCGGCCCGTCGGAGCCCATGATGGAAGAAAAGACCGCCGTCACCTTGCTTGCCGCGCTGGCCCAGGGCATGCGCCTGCGCGTCTTCCGCGCACTGGTGGGTGCAGGCCCCCAGGGCCTGACGCCGGGCGCGCTGTCGGCCACGCTGGACGTGCCCGCCTCGACCTTGTCCTTCCACCTGAAGGAGCTGATGACCTCCGGACTGGTGACGCAGCAGCGCGATGGCCGCCACCTCATCTATCGCCCGGCGCTCGAGCAAATGAACGCGCTGCTGCTCTACCTCACCGCCCACTGCTGCCAGGGCGTCGACATGGGCAGCTGCGAAGTCCAGCCGCCTGGCTGCACGACCTGCTGAGTCGGCCGTTCTGCTCAGTTTCGCCCGATCACTGCACCACCCCTCAACGAACCCGCCCAGGAGCCTCTCATGAGTGACAAGGTCTACAACGTTCTCTTCGTCTGCACCCACAATTCGGCCCGCTCGATCATGGACGAGGGCCTGATGAACAGTATGGGTGGGCGCCGCTTCAAGGCCTACTCCGCCGGCAGTCAGCCCAGCGGCACCGTCAATCCTTTTGCACTGACGACGTCGACCACGCTGCGCATCCCCAATGACGGCTACCGCAGCAAGGACTGGTCAGAGTTCGCCCGGCCGATGCACCGCAACTTGATTTCGTCTTCACGGTCTGCGACAACGCCGCCGGTGAGGTCTGCCCGGTCTGGCCAGGGCAGCCGATGACGGCGCATTGGGGTGTCGCCGACCCGGCCGACTTCGAGGGCAGCGACGAACAGAAGACCAAGGTCTCCTGGGATAAAGCAGTCATCCTGAAACGGCGCATCGAGCTGATGCTTGCCTTGCCCTTGCACTCGCTGGACAAGATGGCGATCGAGCGCGAGATCAAGGACATCGGAACTCGCTGAGCCATGACCACGGCCACACGGACAGCGCAGGCCGTGGCACCGGAGCCGATGAGTCGGTTCGAGCGATACCTTGCCGTCTGGGTGCTCCTGTGCATCGTCGTCGGCATCGGGCTCGGGCAACTGCTGCCCGGCCCGTTCCAGGCCATCGGCCGCATGGAGATCGCCAAGGTCAACCTGCCGGTCGGGCTGCTGATCTGGGTGATGATCATCCCGATGCTGCTGAGGGTGGACTTCGGTGCGTTGTCGGAAGTCAGGAAGTACTGGCGCGGCATCGGCGTCACGCTGTTCGTCAACTGGGCGGTGAAGCCCTTCTCGATGGCGCTGCTGGGCTGGATCTTCATCCGCCACGTCTTCGCGCCGTATCTGCCGGCCGACCAGATCGACAGCTACATCGCCGGCCTGATCCTGCTCGCCGCAGCGCCTTGCACGGCGATGGTGTTCGTGTGGAGCCGCCTGACCGGAGGTCACCCGCTGTTCACGCTGTCGCAGGTGGCGCTGAACGACGCGATCATGGTGTTCGCCTTTGCGCCGCTGGTCGCATTGCTGCTGGGCCTGTCGGCGATCACGGTGCCGTGGGACACGCTGCTGACCTCGGTCGTGCTTTACATCGTGATCCCGGTAGTGCTCGCGCAGTGGTGGCGCAAGGCATTGCTGTCGCGCGGGCAGGCCGCCCTCGACGCCATGCTGGCACGCATCGGCCCGTGGTCGATCACGGCGCTGCTTGCCACCCTGGTGCTGCTGTTCGCCTTCCAGGGGCAGGCCATCCTGCAGCAGCCGCTGGTGATCGTGATGCTGGCCGTGCCGATCCTGATCCAGGTCTTCTTCAACTCCGGTCTGGCTTACTGGTTGAACCGGCGTCTCGGTGAGTCACACGCCGTGGCCTGCCCATCGGCCCTGATCGGCGCCAGCAACTTCTTCGAGCTGGCCGTGGCCGCCGCCATCAGCCTGTTCGGCTTCAATTCGGGTGCGGCGCTGGCCACAGTGGTCGGTGTGCTGATCGAAGTGCCCGTCATGCTGCTGGTGGTGCGCTGGGTCAATGCCAGCAAGGGCTGGTACGAACGTGGCGCGGCCGTGCGCTGAGGCACCATCGGGCATGGACATGATCCGCGCTGACCCGGGCCTGCCGAACGTCGACCCGGCGTTGTTCGACCACCCCACAGGCGCGCGCCTGGCGGGCGCTGGCTCATCGAAACATGCCCCGCGCTTTCTGCTGCTCTACGGCTCGCTGCGCGAGCGCTCGTACAGCAAGCTGCTCACGCTTGAAGCGGCGCGACTGCTCACGGCCATGGGCGGCGAGGTCCGTATCTTCGACCCCGCGGGTTTGCCGTTGCCGGACGGCGCGCCCGAGATGCACTCCAAGGTGCAGGAGTTGCGCGATGCCGCGGCCTGGGCCGAAGGCATGGTCTGGACCTCGCCAGAACGCCACGGTGCGATGACCGGCGTCATGAAGGCGCAGATCGACTGGATTCCACTGAGCATCGGCGCGGTGCGGCCGACGCAGGGCAAGACGCTGGCCGTGATGGAAGTGTCCGGCGGCTCGCAGTCCTTCAACGCTGTGAACCAGATGCGCATCCTCGGCCGCTGGATGCGCATGATCACTATTCCCAACCAGTCGTCGGTGCCCAAGGCCTTCCAGGAGTTCGACGAGGCCGGCCGGATGAAGCCCTCGGCCTGCTACGAACGCGTGGTCGACGTGATGGAAGAGCTGATGAAGTTCACGCTGCTGACGCGCGACGTGGCGCCGTACCTGGTCGAGCGCTACAGCGAGCGCCGGGAGAGTGCGGCAGAACTCTGCAAGCGGGTCAGCCAGCGCGGGCTGTGACCGGCGGCCTCCTGTCGTGCGGGCGTGTGCGTGCGCGCGAGCCCCGCACAGACACCGCATCGCATGGCTGCGATGCGGCCGAACTCATCCCCACCGATAAGATCGAGGCGCTGCCGCCGCCGGCAACGATCGCCGCCGCCACGGCCTGACCCTCGGACTCGAGGACGTCGGTGTCCACCACTTGGCAGCCCGCGCGGGCGAAAGCGAAGGCGGTGGCCCGACCGATGCCGATGCCTCCCCCCGTCGCGAACATCGTCTCGGCTTGCGTCATGGCGCTGTCTGCTCTTTCGCCGGTGGGGCAATGCGCAGTGTGGCGCGCATCGTACCGTCCAGGGGGCGGGACATGGAATGACGCTGGCTGGATGCAGGAAAAATGGTAGACCTGACCCCGATAGCACCACGACAGCACCAGGCGCGTGAGGATCCGCCCGATCAGCGCTGCGCCAGCCAGTCGGACGCGACGGAGCGCCGCGGCAGCGGCGGGATCTCCAGCCGCGGCAGCTCCTGCAGGCAGAAGCTGATCGCCAGCAGCACCGTGGGAACGTGGTAGAGCAGCAGGCCCAGGCCCGGACTGTCGTCGAAGGTGAAGCGCGGCAGCAAGAACATGGCGGCGACCAGGCCCACCGCCGTCAGCAGCGGAATGGCGCGGCGAAACGCCACGGCCCAGCGCGCGCGCCGCAGCCTGTCGTGGAATTGCGCCGGCGGCATTGCCAGCGTGGTGGCCAGGTGCACCGCCACGCGCTGGAGCGCCGCCTGGGCGCGCTGCGTGCGCCGCGGCGTATCGCCGCGCAGGCGCAGCCGGCTCGTCCACTGGCCCTTCGCAGGCACGCCGCGCGACCAGTCCCAGCCCAGCACGGCCAGCAGGTCCTGCGGCAGGTCCAGCGCTTGGGCAGCGGGTTGCAGCGTGATCTCGGCCGAGACGCCGCGCACGTACGAGACGGCCATCGTCAGCGTCAGCGCGGGCAACTGCACGACACCGCGCACGAGCGCTGGCGGCGTGCCCGCGCCCAGCGTCAGGCTGCGCGCGATGACGAAGCCGTGGCCGTGCGTGAACTGGCTGGCAGGCGCCACGGCCTCGACACGCGCCAGCAGATCGCCCGGCAGCGGCCCCATCGCCGTCGCCGTGGCCTTTGGCCCGCCGCCGGCTGGCACCAGCGTGCGCGTCAGCCGGTAGCTGCCGGTGCCCAGGCAGTCCAGTTCCAGCGTCTCGCGCAGCGCCGGCACATCGGGCGCGCTCGCCGCATGCTCGATCGGCTTGAAGGCCAGCCGGCGCTCGATGCGCTGGGTCGCCGCCAGGTCGACATGCCGCCGCTGTCGGGCGAAAGGCTCGACCAGCGTCAGGATTTCGTGGTGGGTCAGCGGTGGCGCGGTGCTCATGGCCTTACTGGCTATTTTGACTCTCCCGACGCTCCGGACGCTCCGCAAGCACCTGCCGCGCCCAGGCGCAACGGCAGGTGCTGGCTGTCGAGTACCCGCAGCCCGTAGCGCGAGCCCCGGCGCGTGACTTCCTGCGCGCGGCCCCCCCGCGCCCGCGAGGACCGTCTGCCAGGGGTCGCTGTCTGGCATGAGGCCATGCCCAGCCACCCTGCCTCCAGCTGCCGCGACGACGCCTTCCAGGCGGCCTTGCCGCCCCGCCAGGCGCTAGCCCTAGCCCTGTCGAGAAAACTGACAACAGCCCCATCCCCGGTTTCGGGGGCTGAAGCGCAAGTCCTTGATTGCACAGTAGATTCCCTACTGGCCTGATTACTGCTAGATGTTTGTCAATCCCTAACCTGAAGTCACGAACATGAGAAACATCATTCGCGCCACCCTCTCGGCCTTCGCGCTGGCCATCGGCGGGGTGGCATCGGCTGCGCCGATCGCCCTCGACAACTTCGATGCCTACGCCGCCGGCAGCGCGATAGCCGGCAAGAACGGCGGCATCGGCTGGGCTGGCGCCTGGACGGGTTCGGCGGGCGCCACGGTGGCCGCCACCCAGGCCGGCGATGCGCCCATGTCCGGCAATGCGATGACCTTCGTCGGCAACGCCAACAACGCGGCGTCGCGCGCACTGGCGACCACCGTCAGCGGCAACGTGTGGGTGGACTTCATGTTCCAGTTCGACGGCGGGCAGATGAACCACAACGACTTCCTGTCGATGTGGTTCGGCCCTTCTTCGGGCAGCAACAACGGTGTGCCCAACATCGGTCTGAAGACCAATTGCGGCAACGGCAGCTGCACGGCCGACCTGTTCGTGCGCCTGGAAGGAACGGACGGCTTCTACACCACCGATATCAGCATCGGGCGGACCTACCGCATGGTCGGCTACCTGCAAAAGGCCAATCCCGCAAACCCCGCCAGCACCTACAACCGTTTCGACCTGTGGGTCGACCCCAGCGATGCCGAGCTGACGAACCTGGGCAGCTACGACGTGCGCGCCACGGGCAGCACCTCGCTGAGCAGCTTCAGCACCATCGGGTGGCGCACCGCCGAACTGGACATCAACCCCCAGGACCGCCTGCTGATCGACAACCTGGGCCTGTACGCCAGCGCGCCGCTGCAGCAACGCGGTACCGTGCCCGAGCCTGGCAGCCTGGCCTTGGTGGGACTGGCGCTGCTGGCGGCTACCGGCGTGCGGCGCCGCAAAGCGCAGGCCTGAACGGCGACAGACATGGAATTCGGGCCTGGCCGGCCCGGCGACCGAAGGCCGACGGCACCGCGCCGTGTTGACGCAGCCCTCCCGACGACGGGCGGGCCCGTTTCCGGCGAACCAGAAAACATGGCGCTTGAAGCGTCTACTCCCCGACCATTCCCCGACTTCACTGGAGGGACATCAGGACAGCGGTGTCAATTTCTTGTTACAAGCATGGACGTCAACTTTTGGAGACGGTCGCCATGGCCGATCTGCTGATCCCACTCTTCATCGTGACCGGTTTCGTCTTCGGTCTGGTCACCTATCCGTACCGGCACCTGTGCGGCGAGGGCCCGCCCGATCAGTATGTCGACCCGTCCGACGGCCTGAAGGGCCGCTGGTTCTGGGTGACGATGTGCACCTTGCTGTGGCCGGTGCAACTCGTCGGCGGGCTGCACGGGTTGTGGCGCGTCTACAAGGCGCGCAAGCCCTGATCGTTGCGCGGGCACGGCGCCGCGAGTTGCTGCGACGGGGCCCGGGTCGTCGCAGGCTCGGTGCGCAGCGCCTGCGCGGCCGCGTCGGCCACTCAGCGGAGCCTGCTGAACTCCCCGATGCCCGGCTCGCCCGGCTCGCCCGGCTCGCCCTGCGCGGCCATGTCGGCGAGCACCTCGTGTTGTGACGTTCGGCGGATGCTTGCAGACGCCGCAAGCCTGCGTTGCCCGGCGACCGCCCGCCGGATCGGCCGCCGGACCGTCTGCTGCGCCATCCGCAACGCCCGCCGAGGCGCTCGGCGGCTCCCGGCAGACGGCTGGTGCGCCTTACGGGCGCGCCAGCGGCATCGCTGAATCGGGGTAGTTCGATCACGCTGCTGTGGTCCGCCGCGCCTGCAGAGCCGGCTTGGGGGACATCAGCGGCGAGTTCGACATCCCCGCCCGCCAGGCGCGTCGCAGGCCGGCCAGGCCCGGCTGGCAGAATCGATTTGCACTCCGCTCCAAGCTCTCACTTGACCTCTCCCGCCCAGCGCGTGCTGTCCGTCATCCCGCCGATGACGCAGCTCAACACGCCGTATCCGTCCAGCGCCTACCTCACCGGTTTCTTGCGCAGCCGCGGCACCACCGCGTTCCAGGCCGATCTGGCCCTGGCCCTGGTGCTGGACTTGTTCTCGCCCGCCGGCCTGCTGGCCATTCGCGCCGCACTGCACACGATGCCGGCAGCGCAGCGCAACGAGAGGCTGCAGGCCTTCGACGCCGAGTTCGACCGCTACCACGCCAGCATCGCGCCCACGCTCGCCTTCCTGCAGGGGCGCGACCCGACGCTGGCGCACCGCATCGCCGGGCGCGCCTTCCTGCCTGAAGGCCCGCGCTTTGCAACGCTGGATGCCTACATCGACCCCGGCGACCCCGGCGGTGAAGGCGACCCCCTGGCCTGGGCCTTCGGCGCACTCGGTCAGCAAGACCGTGCGCGGCATCTGGCCACGCTGTACCTGAACGACATTGCCGACGTGCTGCGCGACGCGGTCGACCCGCGTTTCGAGTTCGTGCGTTACGGCGAACGGCTGGCGATGAGCCAGGCGACGTTCGATCCGCTGGCACAGGCCCTGGCCGCACCGCCCACGCTCGTCGACCGCCGGCTGCACGCCCTGGCCTTGCAGGCCGTGGCCACGCACCGCCCCGACGTGCTGTTGCTGTCGGTGCCATTCCCCGGCGCGGTGTATGGGGCATTCCGCATCGCGCAGGCGGTGAAGGCGGCCCACCCGGGCATCAAGACCGTGCTGGGTGGCGGCTACGTCAACACCGAACTGCGAGAACTGGCCGAGCCGCGGGTCTTCGATTACTTCGACGCCGTGACGCTGGACGCCGGCGAACGCCCGCTGCTGGCCTTGCTCGAGCACTTTGCCGGCAAGCGCGGTGCGGCCCGCCTGGTGCGCACCTTCATCCGCCAGGAAGGCGTGGTGCGCTACATCGACATCGGCGAGGCCGACATCGCATTCGCCGACGTCGGCACACCCACCTGGGACGGCCTGCCGCTGGACCAGTACCTGTCCCTGCTGGACATGCTCAACCCGATGCACCGGCTGTGGAGCGACGGCCGCTGGAACAAGCTGACCGTGGCGCATGGCTGCTACTGGAAGAAATGCAGCTTCTGCGACGTCAGCCTGGACTACATCTCGCGCTTCGACGCCGCCACGGCCGAGACCCTGTGCGACCGCATCGAGGCCATCGTGGCCGAGACCGGGCAGACCGGCTTTCACTTCGTCGATGAGGCCGCGCCGCCCAAGTCGCTGAAGGCGCTGGCCGAAGAGATCCAGCGCCGCCAGCTGGCGATCAGCTGGTGGGGCAACATCCGCTTCGAGAAGACCTTCACGCCGGCGCTGTGCCAGCAACTGGCCGACAGTGGCTGCATCGCCATCAGCGGTGGCCTGGAGGTGGCCAGCGACAGGCTGCTGAAGCTGATGCAAAAGGGCGTGTCGGTGGACCAGGTGGCGCGTGTCACCAAGGGCTTCAGCGACGCGGGCATCCTGGTGCACGCTTACCTGATGTACGGCTTCCCGACGCAGACCGTGCAGGACACCGTGGACGCGCTCGAGTTGGTGCGCCAGTTGTTCGCGGCCGGCTGCATCCAGTCAGGCTTCTTCCACCGCTTCGCCTGCACCGTGCACTCGCCCGTGGGGCGCCAGCCGCAGGACTACGGCGTGACGCTGTTGCCCTTGCCGCCGGGGCCGTTTGCGAAGAACGACATCGGCTTCGTCGACCCCACCGGCACCGACCACGACACCCTGGGCCTGGGGCTGAAGAAGGCGCTCTACAACTACATGCACGGCATCGGCGTCGACGAAGACGTGCGCAGCTGGTTCAGCATGCGCGTGCCGAAGACGACGGTGGCGCGGCAACGCATCAGCCGGGCCCTGGCCGCCTGACTGTCAAGACCCGGCTCAGCTACCAGTCTTCCTTCACCGACAGCACCGCCGACCGCCCGGCCGCGCGGCGGGCGGCGAAGGCGGCGGTGGCGATGCCGGTGGCCAGCACCGCGGCGCACAGCAGCGCCAGCCGCGTCCAGGGCAGCACCAGCTGCATCGTCCAGTGGAAGCTCTGCGGGTTGACCACGTGCACCAGCACCACGCTGACGGCCAGCCCCAGTGCCAGCCCGACCAGCACGCCGGCCGCCAGCCACGCGGCAGCCTCGCCGGCCACCAGCGCGATCACCTGCCGCCGCGTCAGCCCCAGGTGGGCGAGCAGGCCGAACTCCTTGCGTCGCGCCAGCACCTGCGCCGACAGGCTGGCCGCGATGCCGATCAGGCCCACCGCGATGGCCACCGCCTGCAGGTAGTAGGTGACGGCGAAGCTGCGGTCGAAGATGCGCAGCGACAGCACGCGCAGCTCTTGCGTGGCGGCGAACTCCAGCATCGCCGGGTCAGCCGCCAGCGCGCGCAGGCCGGTCTTCACCGCCGCCATGTCGGCGCCCGGGGCGAGCCACAGCGCCAGGTCGTTGATGCGCGCGTCGCCGGTCAGGCGCCGGTAGTCGGTATCGGCCATCGTGATGGCGCCGAACTGCCGTGCGTAGTCGCGCCAGACGCCTCTGACGCGCACCGTCACGCGGCGGCCGGCCAGGGGCAGCTCGAAGGTGCTGCCGGGCGTGGCGCCGTAGAGCGAGACCATCGCCTCGCTGACCCAGACCGCCACCTCACCGGGCTGTGCCGGCACCGGTGCGCCGACCAGCGGCAGCGCCTGCGCCGGGTCGTCCAGCGGGCGTGAGATCAGCGTCACCGCCGGCCGGCCGGCTTCGAGCGACAGGCTGCGCGAGCGCGAGCCCTGCACCCGCGCCACGCCGGGCAGGGCCGCGGCGGCCTGCGCAAAGCCTGGCTCGAACCAGGCCTGCTCGGCCGCTGCGCTGCTGCTGGCGGTGCGCGCGTAGAGATCGGCCGGCAGCACGTCGTCCAGCCAGGTGGCGACACCCTCGCGAAAGCTGCTGACCATCACCGTGAGCGCCACCGACAGGGCCAGGCTGGCGACCACGCCGGCCACGGCCGCGGTGGCGGTGGGCCGCTGGAAGTGCGCGCGGCGCACCGCCAGCAGCGGCAGTGCGCGCTGCGGCAACGGCCACGCGGCCAGCAGGGCGTGCACGGCCGCCGGCACCAGCGCCACGCCGCCGAAGAGCAGGGCGGCCACCGACAGATAGGCGGCCACCGGCAGCCCGAACAGTGGCGGCGCCAGCGCCAGCAGCGCGCCGGTGGCCAGCAGCGCCAGGGCGGGCCAGGCCGGCGGCGCACCGGCACCTGGGCCCCCCAGACCCTTCAGCGCCAGGGCAGGCACCAGCCGCTGCGCCTGCCGCGCGGGCAGCCAGCCGCCGGCCAGCGCGGCGGCGCTGCCCAGCGCGGCGAAGGCCAGCGCGCCTGGCAGGCTCCAGCGCAGCACGGGCGCGACGCCGGGGAAGTAGCCGCCGCCCAGATCGCCCGAGAGCAGCCGCAGGGCAGCCCACGCCAGCGCGCTGCCCAGCGCCACGCCGAGCAGGCTGCCGACGACGCCCAGCGCGCCGCATTCGGCCAGCACCAGTTGCAGCCGCTCGCGCGCGGTCATGCCCAGCACGCCCAGCAGCGCGAAGGCCGGCGTGCGCTGCGCGACCGACAGCGACAGTACCGAGAACACCAGAAAGCCGCCGACGAACAGCGCTACCAGCGCCAGCACCGTGAGGTTCACGCGGTAGGCGCGCGACAGGTTCGACACGCGCTGCTCTGCCGTGCCCGGCCATTCGGCCACCACATCCGGCGGCAGCGACAGCCGCTCGAGCAGCGCCTGCGCATCCGCCCCGGGCTGCAGCCGCAGGTCGATGCGCGAGAGCCGCCCGGCCATGCCGAAGAGCTGCTGCGCGCCGGCGATGTCCATCACCGCCAGCGGCGGCCCGCCGGCGGCCACGCGGCCGGCCAGGCGCAGCCCCTGCCAGCCGGGGCCTGACTGCAGCGACAGCGTGGCGCCATCGGCCAGCGGCAGCCGTTCGCCCGCGGCCGGGTTGAGGAACACCGCGCCGGGGTCGAACGCAGCGAAGGCCGACTCTCCGGCCGCCGGGCGCGGCAGCAACTGCAGCGCCAGCGGCGCCACCGCCAGCGCGTCCACACCCAGCACGCGCAGCGCCAGGCGCTGACCGCTATCGGTGCGTGCGTAAGTCTCGACCTCGACCACCGGGCTGGCCAGCAACACGCCCTCGGCCGCCGCGACGCGGTCGAACAGTGCATCGTCGAAGCCCTCTCGCGGGCCGCGCAGCGTCAGGTCGGGTTCACCGTTGGCGCTGCGCACGGCCGACGAGAACTCGGCCAGCGCCGAGCCGTTGATGAGGTGCACCGAGAAGGCCAGCGCCACGCCCAGCGCCACCGCCAGCAGCGCCACCGCATGCCGCCACGGGTGGTGGCGCCACTCGCGCACGATCAGCGGCAGCAGATGGGCCAGCGGCAGGCGCGGCATGGCAGTCGCCCTCAGGCGGGGTGGATGCCGTCGGCCGCCAGCCGCAGCACGCGGTCTGCGCGCGCCGCGGCGGCGCTGGAGTGCGTCACCAGCAGGCAGGCGGCGCCGGCTTCGCGCACCTGCGTGCTCAGCGCGTCCAGCACACGCTGCGCGGTGGCGGGGTCGAGGTTGCCGGTGGGCTCGTCGGCCAGGATCAGCGCCGGGGCGTGCACCACGGCGCGGGCGATGGCCACGCGCTGCAACTGTCCGCCCGAGAGCTGCGCCGGCAGCCGCGCGCCCAGGCCCTGCAGCCCCACGGCAGCCAGCACCTGCGCCACGCGCGCCGCATCGGGCCGGCCCAGCAGGCGCAGCGGCAACTCGACGTTCTCGGCCACGCTCAGATGCGGCAGCACGTGAAAGGCCTGGAAGACGAAGCCCACGTGCTGGCGGCGCAGCCGCGCGAGCGCGTCGTCGTCCAGCCTGGCCAGGTCGTGCCCGACCAGCCGGATGGCGCCCTGGTCGGCACGGTCCAGCCCGGCCACGCAGTTCAGCAAGGTGGACTTGCCCACGCCCGATTCGCCCAGCAGCGCGACGAACTCGCCGCGGCGCAGGCTCAGCGACAGGCCGGCAAAGACCGGTGCGCCGGCGTAGGACTTGCCCAGCGCATGAACCTGCAGCACGGGCTCTGCGGCGTCGTCGGTAACGGCCGCTTGCGCTGGCGGGTCGTTGGGGATCAAGCGGGTGCGCCTTGTGCCAATGCCCGCATCGCCTGCAACGCACGCGGCAGGGCACCCTGCACGTCGCAGGCGATCACCGTGCGCGTTGGCGTGCCACGCAGCCAGGTCAGCTGGCGCTTGGCCAGCTGGCGCGTGGCCGCGACGGCCGCCTCGCGCAGTCCGTCCAGCGATCCGTCTTGCAACGCCGCCCAGGCCTGACGGTAGCCCACGGCGCGCATCGACGGCAGCCCCGGATGCAGGTCGTCGCGGGCGCGCAGTGCACGCACCTCGTCGAGGAAGCCGGCTGCCAGCATCGCGTCGAAGCGCGCCGCGATGCGTTCATGCAGCCAGCCGCGATCGGTGGGCTCCAGGCTGAGCAGGGGCCAGGCGGTGGACGCATCGGCGTCGGGTTGCGCACCGCGCTGCCAGTCCGACAGCGGCTGACCGCTGCTCAGGTAGACCTCGAGCGCGCGCTGCACACGCTGGCGGTCGGCCGGTGCGAGCCGCGCGGCAGTGATCGGGTCGACACGTGCCAGCTCGGCATGCAGTGCGGCCCAGCCCTCAGCCGCCGCGCGGGCATCGAGCTGCGCGCGCAAGGCCGGGCTGGCCGACGGGATCGCATCCAGCCCTTCGCGCAGGGCCTTGAAGTACAGCATGGTGCCGCCCACCAGCAGAGGCAGACGTCCGCGTGCGCGGACTTCGGCCGCGGCGCGCTGCGCATCGGCCACGAAGCGCGCCGCCGAGTAGGTCTGGGCCGGGTCGAGCAGGTCGATCAGGTGGTGCGGCACGGCCGCGCGCTCGGCCACGCCGGGCTTGGCCGTGCCGATGTCCATGCCGCGGTAGACCAGCGCCGAGTCGACGCTGACGATCTCGACCGCCTGCGTGGCCGAGAAAGCCATCGCGGCAGCCGTCTTGCCGCTGGCCGTCGGCCCGGCCAGGCACAGCCCGAGGATCATGCGTGGCGGGTCGGGCGGTGAGTCATCCAACGAGGGTACCAGGGGCCGCCAGGCATTGCCGACCGTCGCGTCAACGCAGCGTCGGCAGCTCGAACAGTTCGGCCAGCGCCTGCCGGTACTGCGCCTGGCCGACCGCGTTGGTGTTGTGGTGCGAACCGCCGTCGACGAGCACGAAGCGCTTCGGCGCGGCGGCGCGTTCGTACAGCGCGCGGCCGAGTTCCGGGCTGATCAGGTTGTCGTTGCTGCCATGCACCACCAGCACCGGCGCGCGCACGGCCCCGATGCGGCGCGCAGCGTCGAAGCGCTGTGTGATCAGCGGGCCCACCGGCAGCCAGCCCCAGCGGAAGGTGCCCACCACGTCGCGGATCGAGGTGAAGCCGCCCTCGACGATCAGCCCGGCGGCGTCGGGCACCTCGGCGGCCAGTTGCACCGCCAGCGCGCCACCCAAAGAGTGGCCGAAGACGAAGCGGCGTGCCTGCGGGTGGCGCGCGGCCAGCCAGGCCCAGGCGGCACGGGCGTCTTCCAGCGCCATCGCCTCTGACGGCAACGCCGCCGTGCTCTGGCCGAAACCCCGGTAGTCCAGACCGAGCACCGCGAAGCCCAGCTCGTGCATGCGGCGCATGCGCGGTGCGCTGCCTCGCACGTCGTAGCGCGCGCCGTGAAGGTAAAGCAGCACGGGCGCATCGGCGTTCGGCTGGCCCAGCCACAGGCCGTGCAGGCGCACCGGTTGGCCGCTCTCGCGCGAGTCGAACGCGATCCACGTGTCTTCCATGCCCTGCGCCGCCTGCAGCCCGCCCCACCAGGTGCGGTCGCTGGGCTGGAAGATCCACTGGCGCTGCTGCGCGTCCAGCGTGGCGCAGCCGGCCAGCAGCGCCATGGACAGGGCCACGGCGACCAGTGGGCGCAGCCAGCGGCGGGCAGGGCGGTTGGCGCGGGGGGCGCGTTGAAGGGCGGGCATCGGTTGGGTCGTTCAGCGTGTCATCGCCCGCCGCGCGGCGTGGCTTAGCGCGTCGACCAGGCCGACCAGCAACAGCATCGCGCCCAGGATGGTGGCGGTCTTGCCCATGTGGAACAGGCCCATGTGGAAGCTCAGCAACTGGCCCAGGCCACCCGCGCCGACCACGCCGAGGATGGCGGCGGCGCGGATGTTGTTTTCCCAGCGGTACAGCGTATAGCTCATCAGTTGCGGCAGCACCTGCGGCAGCGTGGCGTAGAGGAAGACGCGCAGTCTGCCGATGCCTTGTGCGCGCAACGCGGCGGCCGGGCCGGGCGGTGCGTTCTCCACCGCTTCAGCGAACAGGCGGCCGAGCACGCCGGTGGTATGCAGCGCCAGCGCCAACGTGCCGGCGAACGGCCCCAGCCCGGCGGCGATCAACAGCAGCCCGGCCCAGACCAGTTCGGGCACCGAGCGCAGTGCGTTCAGCACCAGCCGCGTCGGCGCGCGCATCCAGGCGGCGTCGGCCTCGTGCTGGCGGCTGGCCGGCAGTGCCAGCGCCAGCCCGAAGGCGGCTGCCAGCAGGGTGCCCAGCAGTGACATCGCCAGCGTCTCCCAGGTGGCCAGCGCGACGCGCTCGAGGAACACCGGGCTCGTGTCGGGCGGGAAGAACTCGCCGACGAAGCGGCCCATGCTGCGCGCCGCATCGAGCGAGAGGAACTGCGCCCACTGCAGGTCGAGCGACCAGAAGCTGGCCACCACCAGCCCCAGCACGCCGACGCCGAAACAGCGCACGGCCGAGCGGCGCGACGGCGGCTCGATCTGCGGGTCGGTGCGGGTGGAAGGGTTCATGCGTTGCTTCGACTTGCTCAACCGATCAGCCGAGCGCCTTGCGCAAGCCGGCGCTCACGCGATCGGCCAGCGCCACCAGTGCCACGAAGACGATGAGTATGCTGAGCACCTCGTCACCCTTGAACATCTTCATCGAGTTGTCCATCTGCTGGCCCAGGCCGCCGGCGCCGACGAAGCCCAGCACCACCGAGCTGCGGATCGCGCACTCCCAGCGGTAGACGGTATAGCTGGTCAGCTCGGCGGCGTTCTGCGGCATCAGGCCGTAGAAGAAAGCCTGCAGGCGCGAGCTGCCGTTGCGCAGCAGCGTCTGCGTGGCGTGCGGCTCGCCGCTCTCCAGGATCTCGCCATAGACCTTGCCCAGCATGCCGGCGTAGGTGAGTGCGATGGCCAGCACGCCGGCGGTCGGGCCGAGGCCGACCACACGCACGAAGACCAGCGCCCAGACCAGCTCGGGCACGCTGCGCAGCACGATCAGGGTCCAGCGCAGCACCTGTCGGCCCCAGAACGGCAGCCTGGCCATGCGGCCGCTGAGGGCAGAGACCGACAGCACGCTGGTCGCCATCAGCGTCATCGGGATGGCCAGCAGCAGCGCCAGCGTCATGCCGGCGGTGGCGATGGCCACCGTGCGCCAGGCCTCGCGCGCGAGCATGCCGACGAACTCCGGCTCGATCGCAGGCGGCCAGAAGCCGGACAGGAACTGCCGCGTGACCTTCAGGTTCTGCGCTTCTAAGAGCGTCCACGGCCGGAACTCGGTGGCCACCGCCAGCGGCCACAGCAGCACCAGGGCCGCGCCAGTCCAGAAGACGCGCGCCAGCCACGCCGGGTCACGCGTGGGTGCGGGTGAGCGCGGCGCGGCAGGGCGCAGGACGCTGGTGTTCATGCGCGGTAACGCTGCGGCGCGCTCAACGGCAGTGCATCACTGCGGGCGCGGCGGGCTCGGGCAGCGCAGTCGCGGCAGGGCCCGCCGGGGCCGCGCCGACAAGTTCGTGCTCATGCTGCGCGTACAGGCGCTCCAGGCGCTCACGTGTCACCTGCGCCGCCGGCAGGTCGAAGGCCAGTGCGCCGTCGCGCAGTCCGATCACACGCGGAAAGTGGCGCAGCGCCATCTCGACCTGGTGCAGGGTGGCCACCAGCGTGACGCCACGATCGCGGGCCTCGCCGACCAGGGTCTCGAGGGCCTGGCGCGCGCGCGTCGGGTCGAGCGCCGACAGCGGCTCGTCGACCAGCCACAACTGCGCCGGCGACAGCAGCGCGCGCGACAGGCCGACACGCTGGCGCTCGCCGCCGGACAGACGGTCGACACGCTCGAAGAGCTTGTCGGCCAGATCGAACTGTTCCAGCGCCCGGTGCGCGCCGGCGATGTCGTGCGGATACACGAGCGAGCGCAGGCTGGCCCACAGCCCGAGGGCCGGCAGCCGCCCGGCCAGCACCGCGGTGACGACGCGCTGGCGCGGCGGCAGCGGCGGCACCTGCGGCGCCAGGAACAGGCGTCCGCGCAGCCGCTGCAACCGGCGCCGCGGCAGCGCCCAGGGCGACTGGCCGTCGAGCTGCAGGGCACCCGCCGCCGGCGGCAGCGCGCAGGCCAGCGCGTGCAAGAGCGTGGTCTTGCCTGCACCCGAAGGGCCGATCACCGCGACCTGTTCGCCAGCGGCCACCTGCAGCGTCAGCGGCTGCAGGGCTGGCGCCGCGCTGGCGCGCGCGGCAGGGTGGCGGGCGGCCAGGCCCTGGAGGTCGAGCTTCACGCCACCGTCTTCACGCCACCTTCATGAGGTCTCAGAGCAGCCCGGCACTGCGCCCGGCGGCCTCGATGCCCTTGTAGTTCTCCGGCGAGGTCGGGATGTAGCGGGTGGCGCGGTTGAGCTGCAGGATCTCGCGCCCCTCGGCCGTCGCCGGGTCGAGGTCGAGCAGCGCCTTCTGAATGCGGTTGCGCAGCTCGGCGGGCATGTCGGCATGCACCGACCAGTTGTAGTTGAAGAAGGTGGGCGTGGTGAAGAACACGTCGACCGCCTTGGTGTCGACCTTGTCCTCGCTGACGAACTTGCGCCAGACGGTGATGTCGAGCGCCGCCGCGTCGACCCGGCCGTTGACCACCGAGGCGATGGTGGCGTCGTGCGCGCCGCTGTAGGCGATGCGACGAAAGTCCTTGTCCGGGTCGATCTTCGCCTGCAGCAGGAAGTGGCGCGGCATCAGGTGGCCCGAAGTGCTGCTGGCCGAGCCGAAGCTGACCTGCTTGCCCTTCATGTCGGCGAGCGTCTTGATGCCCGAGTCGGTCTTGGCGATGAAGACCGACTGGAAGCGCGTGTCCTCCTCGCGCTGGGCGATCGGGATGATCTTGCCGCCCGAGCGGATCTGCGCCTGCACATGCGTGAAGCCGCCGAACCAGACCAGGTCGACCTTCTTGTTCACCAGCGCCTCGACCGCGGCCGGGTAGTCGCTGACCGGCGTGAACTCGACCTTCATGCCCAGGCGCCGCTCGAGGTAGCTGGCAATGGGCGTGAACTTGCGCACCTGCTCGGTGGCGGCCTCTTCAGGGATCGTGGTGACGCGCAACACCTGCTGCGCCTGGACCAGCCCCGCGCCGGCCAGCAGCGTGAGGGCGAGCAGCGTACGGCGATAGAACTTCATACGGCGGGACGACAGTGTGTACATGGCGGGTCTCCTTGGCGGTCGGTGCCGGGCAGGGGCGAGGATGAGACTCTATCTGCGATGCGCTGCTAGAGTCGGCTCGCCCTCGGCCACGGGGCCCGGCCCCAAGCACGCATGACCCCACCGCAGTTCATCCAGATTCACCAGCCCGACGACCGCGCGCTCGCTGACGAGTTGGCGGCCGGCCTGCTGGCGCGGCCGGCCGCGGCCTCGCCCAAGTTCTTCTACGACGCGCTGGGCTCGCGTCTGTTCGACGCCATCACCGAGCTGACCGAGTACTACCCGACGCGGACCGAGACCGCCATCCTTGCCACCGATGGCGAGGCGATCTGCGCGGCCGCGCTGCAGGCCGCCGGCCCGCACCCGGTGCTGGTCGATCTGGGCGCCGGCAACGGCGCCAAGGCGGCGCGGCTCTTCGCCGCGCTGCAGCCGCGGCGCTACGTGGCCGTGGACATCTCGGTGGACTTCCTGCGCCAGTCGTTGGCCACGCTGCAGCGCGCGCACCCTGGCATCGAGATGCTCGGACTCGGGCTCGATTTCTCCAGCCGCCTCGAACTGCCGTTGGGGGCGGTGGACGGCCCCGCGCTGGTCTTCTACCCGGGCTCGAGCATCGGCAACTTCACGCCCGAGGCGGCACTGCACCTGCTGACGCAGGCGCGCGTGGCGGCGCAGGGCGGCGCGCTGCTGATCGGCGTCGACCTCGTGAAGAGCGCATCGCTGTTGCAGGCGGCCTATGACGATGAGCTGGGCGTCACCGCGGCCTTCAACCTGAACCTGCTGAACCACCTGAACCGGCTGCTCGGGGCCGATATGCGCCCGCGCGACTGGCGTCATGTCGCGCTGTTCAACGCAGCCGAATCGCGCATCGAGATGCACCTCGAGGCGCGGCATGCGCTGCAGGTGCACTGGCCGGGCGGCGAGCGCCACTTCGACGCCGGCGAGCGGCTGCACACCGAGAACTCGTACAAATGGACGCTGGGCGGTTTCGAGGCGCTGCTGCGCGACGCCGGCTTCAGCCGCGTGCGCCACTGGAGCGATGCGCAAGGCTGGTTCGCGGTGATGTTGGCGAGCGGCTGAGACCGGCGCGCGCGGCAGCCGGTCGAGGGAAGGTCTGACTCACAATGCCGTCCGGATCTTTCGAGGCAGCGACCTTCAACGAAGGCAGGGACGTCATCATGGGCACTTCACATCCGGCCACGCGCGTGGCTCTCGTCACCGGCGGCGCGCGCGGCATCGGCCTGGCTATCGGCCGCTGGTTCCTGGACGATGGCTGGTGTGTGGCGCTGCTGGACAACAACGCCGAGACTTTGCTGCCGGCTGCGCAGGCGTTGAACCAGCCGCAGCGCGTGCTGGCCGTGCACGCCGACGTGTCCGACCCCGTGCAGGTCGCCCAGGCCGTGGCCGACGTGGACGCGCGCTTCGGCCGCATCGACGCGTTGGTCAACAACGCCGGCGTGGCCGTGTTCAAGCGCATCGGGCTGACCTCCTTCGAGGAGTGGCGTTTCGTCATGGCCACCAACCTGGACGGGCCCTTCCTGTGCACGCAGGCGGCGGCGCCGGTGATGCTGCGCAGCGGCGGGGGTTCGGTGGTCAACATCGCGTCCATCTCGGGCTTGCGCGCCAGCACCATGCGCGTGGCCTACGGCACCAGCAAGGCAGCGATCATTCACCTGACCAGGCAGCAGGCGATCGAGTACGGCAATGCCGGCATCCGCGTCAACGCCGTGGCCCCGGGCCCGGTGGAGACCGAGATGGCCAGGCAGGTGCACGACGACACCATCCGTCGCGACTACTTCGACGCCATTCCGCTGCGCCGCTACGGCACGGTGGAAGAGATCGCCAGTGCCGTGGGCTACCTGTGCAGCCCGGGGGCAAGCTATGTGAATGGCCAGGTGCTGGCGGTGGACGGCGGTTTCGACGCCAGCGGCGTGGGTCTGCCCACGCTGCGCAAGATGCCTGACTGACCGACGGCGTGATTGGCTGACTGTCTGACTGTCTGACTGACTGACTGACTGACTGACTGACTGACTGACTGACGCTCGGCCAGCGCAGCGCGCTACAGCGCCACGGTGGACAGCCAGGGCACGGCCGCGATCACCACCAGGCCCACCATCAGCGCCATCAGATAGGGCCAGATCGCGCCCATCACATCGTCGGGCGACGCGCCGCCAATGCGACAGGCGACATAGAAGCCCACGCCGATGGGCGGCATCATGAGACCGATGTTCATCGCCGTCACCACCACCATCGAGTAGTGGATGTCGTTGATGCCCAGCTTCTTGGCAATCGGAAACATGATCGGCGCCAGCAGCAGGATGGCCGGCAGCCCCTCCAGCACACAGCCCAGGATCACGAACACCACAATCGTCACCGCGAGGTAAGTCCACGCGCCGCCGGGCAGGTTGGTGAGGAAAGCGCTGAGATGCTGCACCACGCCGCTTTGTGCGATGGCCCAGGCCATTCCCGACGCCGTGCCCAGGATCAGCAGAATGGCGCCGCTGAGTGCGGCCGTTTCCACCAGCATGCGCCACACCTGGCGCGCGCTCAGCCCGCCGTACAGCCACTTGCCGATCAGCATCGCGTAGAGCACGGCGATGGTCGAGACCTCGGTGGCAGTGGCAACGCCTTCGCCGACCGCGCCGCGGATCAGGAAAGGCAGCACCAGGGCCGGCGCCGCAAAGACAAGCAACTTGCCCAGCGTGGACCAGGGGGCGCGCTTCACCCCGTCCATTACCTCGTGGCGGGCCTTCCAGCGCGCCAGCACCAGCAGTGCGGCCAGCAGCACCATGGCGACGACAAAGCCGCTCTGGAACAAGCCGGCAATGGACACACCCGCCACCGAGCCCAGCACGATGAGCACGATGCTGGGTGGCACCGTATCAGCCATCGCAGCGCCGGTGGCCAGCAGCGCAATCATCTCCTTGGGCTTGTGGCCGCGGCGCTTCATCTCAGGAAACAGGGCAGGGGCCACCGTGGCCATGTCGGACACCTTGCTGCCCGAGATGCCCGAGACGATGAACAAGGACCCCAGCAACACAAAGGACATGCCGGCGCGGACGTGCCCCAGCATGGCCGCCAGCACGTTCACGATGGCTTTGCCCATGCCGGTGCTGTCCAGCACGCAGCCCAGCAGCACGAACACCGGTACCGACACCAGGATGATGCTGGACATGCCTTCGTCCATGCGGTTCACCACCACCGACAGCGGCACCGTGGTGGCGAATCCCAGGTAGGCCAGCGTGGCGAGCCCGAAGCAGAAGGCAATCGGTACACCGGCCAACAAGCACACCGTGACAACGCCCACCAGAAAGATCACCAGGTTGACGTTGCCCAGCGTCTGCAGCCCCGGCGATGCGGCCGAACCCGCCGCTGCCAACGCGCCCAGCAGCAAGGCGCTGGCCAGCAGTTGCCTGGCGCCGACCGTGCGCAGCGCGAAGGCGGCCACCAGCCCCAGCATGGCCAGCATGCCGAAGGCGAGGGCCGACACGCGCAGTGCATTGGGCAGGCCCAGTTCGGGCGTGCGGATGGCCCACTCGGCGTGCGTGTACTCCATCGCCGGCCCCGCCAGCGCCAGCAGCGCTGCGGCCACCGCGCACAGCGCAAAGGCCTGCACATAGGCGCGGGCGGGCTCGGACAGTCGTTCCACGACCAGCGTCAGGCGCAGATGCTCGTTGCGGTGCATGGCAATCACCGCACCCAGCATGGCCAGCCAAAGGAAGCAGAGCGACACCACCTCGTCCACCCACACCACCGGCATCGAGAACACATAGCGCGCCGCCACACCCACCAGCAGCAGGCTGACGATGATGGTCAGCAGCAGCGCGGCCAGCGCCTCCAGCGGGCGCATCAAACGCGCCACCACCGCCTGGCCGCGGCTGGGCGGTGGTGTGGGGGGTGACGCGGGGGGTGACGCCGGGTTTGTCGCGGTCGATGCGGCGTCGGCAGTCATCAGCCCAGCTTGCCCGAGTATTTCTCCAGCTTGGCCATGGCGTCATTGCCGAACTTGCCGCGCCACTCGGTGTAGAAGCCCGCCTTGGCCAGCGTGTCGCGGAAGCTCTTGCTGTCGGGCGTGTTGAAGATCATGCCCTTGGCCTTGAGCTGTCCTTCCAGGCTGTTGTTCAGGCGGCGGATGTCGTCGCGCTGCTTCATCACGGCCTCGCCCACGTGCTTGCTGATCAGCGCCTGCACATCGGCCGGCGTGCTGGACCAGCGCCTGCCGTTGGCCAGGATCCACTGGCCGTCCCACATGTGGCCGGTCATCGAGACGTACTTCTGCACTTCGTACAGCTTGGCGATCTCGATGATGGCCAGCGGGTTCTCCTGACCTTCGACCACTTTGGTTTGCAGGGCCGAATACACCTCGCTGAAGTTGATGCCGGTCGGCGCCGCGCCGAAGGCCTTGAACATGCTGGTCCACAGCGGGCTGACCGGCACGCGGATCTTGAAGCCCTGCAGATCGGCCGCGGTGTTGATGGGTTTGGTGCTCGTCGTGATGTTGCGGTAACCGTTGTCAAGGATGCGGTCAAAGGTGTGCAGGCCGGTCTTGCCGATGGCCTCGCGCACAAAGGCGCCCAGCTCGCCGTCCATCGCCTTCCACACCGTCGGGTACTCGGGGAATGCAAAGGCCAGGCCGTTGATGCCGGCCAGCGGCACCAGCGTCTGCAGGATCAGCCCTGACAGCGGAAAGATGTCGATCGCGCCCGAGCGCACCTGGCTCAGCATGTCGGTGTCGCCGCCGAGCTGGTTGTTCGGGAAGATCTGGATGTCCACCCTGCCACCGCTGGCGGCCCTGACGGCGTCGGCCATTTCACGCACGCGGATGTTGCTGGGGTGCGTGACGGGGATGTTGTTGGCCCACTTGAAGACCAGCGGCGCGTTTTGTGCGAACGCGGGTGCGCCGATGCTGGCGAGTGCGGTGGCCGATGCAGCGGCCTGCACGAACTGGCGACGGCTGGGCAATGAGGTTCGGTTCATGGTGGTCTCCGGTTGCTTTGGAAAGTAGAAAATCGGGAAAGTGATCAAGGGTAAAAGCGGTGCCTTGTTTGCTGTGCGGCCTCCCGCTAACGGTCCAGCAGAGCGCGCGCGGCCAGCGCGATCTTTTGTGGCGACAGGCGGGACTGCTGCTCCAGCACGTCGGCGTAGCCGACCGGGATGCGCGGCGCACCCAGGCGGGCCACGCGGCAGCCCGTGGCCTCGGCGGTGCTGGCTGCCACCTCGGCACCAAAGCCGGCCACCTGCACCGCCTCATGCACCACCAGCAGCCGGCCGGTGCGTGCGGCCGAAGCGTGGACTGCCGCCTGGTCCCAGGGCCACAGCGTGCGCAGGTCGATCAGATCGACGCCCACGCCAGCCAGTTCGGGCAGTTGCAGTGACTTCAGCGCTTGCGCCACGCCGCGCGACCAGGTGACGAGGGTCAGGTCGTTGCCGGAACTCAATAGGGCGGCCTTGCCCAATGGCACCGGCAGCGTGGTGTCTACCGCGGCGCTTTCGCCCCACAGTTCCTTGTGTTCCATGTAGATCACCGGGTCGCCGCTGGCCATGGCGGCTTTCAGCAGCGAGAAGTTGTCCTGCGGCGTGGCGGGAGTGGCGACCACCAGGCCCGGCAGGTGGGCGAACCAGGCTTCGAGGGACTGCGAGTGCTGCGCCGCCGACGCCGACCAGATGCCGATCGGCAGCCTGGCCACCAGCGGCACGCGGCCCTGGCCGCCGAACATGTAGCGGTTCTTGGCGGCCTGGTTGACGATCTCGTCCATCGCGCACAGCGCAAAGTCGATCACGCGCATTTCCACCACCGGCCGCAAGCCGGCCAGCGCCATGCCGACGGCGGCGCCCATGATGTTGGCTTCCGAGATGGGGGTGTCGATGATGCGATCCGCACCAAACATCTGTTGCAGGCCGCGGTACTGGCCGAACACGCCCCCGCGGCCCAGGTCTTCGCCCAGCGCCACCACGAGGCTGTCGGCGCTCATCGCCTGCTGCAGGGCCAGTGCGCCGGCCTGGGCGTAGGTCAGCGTCTGCATCGTCTCGGTCGAGGTGGGTGTGCTGCTCATCGCCACACCCCGGCGCCGGTGTCCATGATGTCTTCGTACGCCGCGCCCGACTCGGGCCAGGGTGCGGCTTGTGCGGCGGCCAGCGCGCCATCGATCTCGGCCTTGGCTGCGGCGTCCACGGCGTCCAATGACTGGGAAGAGTGACCCTGGGCCAGCAGCCGATGGCGCAACAGCAGCAGCGGTTCACGCGCCTGCGCGGCGGCCACTTCGTCGGGGTTGCGGTAGCTGCCCGGGTCGACCGACACGTGGCCCTTGATGCGGTAAGTCACTGCATGCAGCAGCCTCGGGCCGCCGCCGCTGCGCACTTGCGCCACCAACTGTGCGGCAGCGGCGTCCACGGCTTCGGCGTCGTTGCCGTCCACCAGGGATGCGGGAATGCCCAGCGCCTGCGCGCGGGCCGAGACGCCCTCACCGGCGGTCATCGGCCCCGTCGGCGTGGTGGCCGAGATGCGGTTGTCTTCGCACACGAAGAACACGGGCAGCTTGAACACCTGCGCCCAGTTCAGCCCTTCGAGGAAAGGGCCGCGGTTGGCCGCGCCATCACCGAAGAAACAGGCCACGATGTTCGGCAGCCCGCGCAGCTTGAGTGCGTGCGCAGCCCCGGTGGCAATCGGGATGCCGGCGGCCACCACGCCGTTGGCGCCCAGCATGCCGACCGAGAAGTCGGCGATATGCATCGAGCCGCCCTTGCCCTTGTTGGTGCCTGTGGCGCGGCCGAACAGCTCGCACATCATGCGTGTGGTGTCGGCGCCCTTGGCCAGGGTGTGGCCGTGACCGCGGTGGGTGGATGTGAGCAGGTCTTCGCACTGCAGGTTCAAGCACACACCGGCCGCCACCGCTTCCTGGCCGGTGGACAGGTGCAGCGGGCCGCGCACCAGCGCCGGCTTGTCCGACGCGGCCAGGCCCCAGGCTGCCACGCCGCCCAGGCTGGCCTGTTCGGCGGCGTCTTCGAAGGCGCGGATGCGGCGCATCAGTGTGTAGAGCTGCAGCGCTCGGGCGCCTGTACTGGGATGGGCGGGCATCGTGTCGTGTGGTGCGGGTTTATGTGAGGCTGGGCGTTGCGGGCCCGAGTCTACGTAAGCGCAGGTGCGCTCCGATGACTCGTTTGCCCGCGGTTCGGCGGTCCGCCGGGCAGAAGCTCAGGCGGTCCGCCGCCGCCCGGCCCGCTCCAGCGCCCAGAAAAACGCCTGCACCGCCAGCGCCAGCAGTGCCGCCGGCAGCGCCCCGGCCATCATCTGCTGGCTGTCGTTGACGGCCAGCCCGCTGACGATGCGCTCGCCCAGCCCGCCGGCGCCGATGAACGCGGCGACGGTGGCGGTGCCGACGTTGATCACCGCGGCCGTCTTGACGCCCGCCAGCAGCGTCGGCCAGGCCAGCGGCAGCTGCACGGTGCGCAGCACCTGCGCGCCGCGCAGGCCGAGCGCCGTGCCGGCCTGCGCCAGCCCCGCCGGCACGGCAGCCAGCCCCGCATGCGTGTTGCGCACGATGGGCAGCAGCGCGTAGACGAACAGCGCCAGCAGCGCCGGCACGAAGCCGATGCGCCCGACGATGGCAATCAGGAAGGCCAGCAGCGCGAGCGACGGCACGGTCTGCAAAACCCCCACCGCACCCATCAGCAGCCCGGCCAGGCGCGGCTGAACAAAGGCCCAGACGCCCAGCGGCACACCCACGACCACTGCCAGCGCGAGCGAGCCAAAGACCAGCAGCAGGTGCTGGCCGAGCAGGCGCGCCAGGTCGGGTGCGAACAGCTTGTCGATGAAGCCGCGCGGCGCCGCGGGCGCTGCAGTCGCGGCCGTGGAGTTGACGCCGGCCGCTATGCGCGCCAGGAAGCCGCGCGCCACCTCGGCGAAGCTGCGGCCGTCGAGTTCGACCTCGGCGTTGAGGGCGATCATCGTCGCCTCGTCGATGCGGCCAGCCAGCGCGGCCACCAGCGGCCGCTCGTCCAGCGTGGCGCGCATCAGCAGCACCGCGTCGTAGCGCGGGAAGAACGCGCGGTCGTCGCGCAGCACGCGCAGTTTCATGCGCCCGATCTTGGCGTCGGTCGAGTAGACATCGATCAGGTCGACCTGCCCGCGCGCCAGCGCCTCGTAGGCCAGGCCGTGGTCGAGCCCGCTGCCCGGCTTGAAGGGCAGGGCGTAGGCCTGCTTGAGGGCGGGCCAGCCGTCGGCGCGGACCAGGAACTCGTGCGACAGGCCCCAGCGCAGCCGCGCCGCCTCGGCGGCCGGCAGCCGGGCCAGCGCCGAGATCGAGTCCACGCCCAGCCGTGCGGCGTCGGCCTCGCGCATTGCCAGTGCGTAGGTGTTGTTGAAGCCCAGCGGCGCCGCGGCCTTCCAGCCCTTGGGCGCGAGCCAGCGGTTCAGCTCGTCGAGTGGCGGGTTGGCGTCGCCGCCCTCGCGCTTGAGCAGTTCACGCACGATGGTGCCGGTGTACTCGGCGTAGACGTCGATGCTGCCGCTGGAAAGCGCCTGTTCGAGGATGGCGGTGTTGCCCAGACCCTGCCGGTGGGTGGCCTGCACGCCCGCGGCCTGCAGCGTCTGCGTGACCAGTTCGCCGAGCACGTAGCTTTCGGTGAAGCGCTTGGAGCCGACGTTCACCGGTTGCGCCGCGGTAGCGAAGGCGAAGACCGCCAGCAGCCCGGCCAGCAGTGCGTGCAGGCCGTGACGAGCGGAGGTCAGGGCGCGCATGTTCTGAACCCTGCCGGCACATCGTTGCGCCCAGCCTCGAAGAAGTTGCGGTAGAGACGGTGGCGCAGCCGCGGCTGGGTGGCGAAGGAGGCGCCGCGCAGCACCGGTCGGCCGTCGAACCAGGGGGCGGAGTAGTCGCGGTAGGGATGGGCCGTGAAGCCCTCGAACGGGCGAAAGCGGCTGGCCGTCCATTCCCACACGTGGCCCCAGTCGAAGGCCGCGCCATGCAGCGTCGCCGCGTGCTGCCACTCGGCCTCGCTGGGCAGGCGGCGGCCGGCCCAGGCGCACCAGGCTTCGGCTTCGTGCAGCGTCAGGTGGCATGCCGCCTCGTCTTCGTCCAGCGGCTGCCACTGGGCGCCCAGGCGGCGTTGCCAGCGACGGTGCTGGTGGCGAAGCGCGCAGGGCGCTGCCACATCGGCCTGCGCAAGCCAGACGCGGCCTGCGGCGCTCCACCAGCGATCGCTGCCGTAGCCGCCGCTCTCGACGAAAGGCAGGAACTCGCCCCATGCGATCACGCGGCTGTCGATCGAAGTGGCGGCGAGTTCGCTGGTCTCGTGGCCGCACTCGTTGTCGAAGGCGAAGCCGGCCGCATCGTCCACATCGGCGGCCCGGCCGAGCGTCACGTGCGCGGCCGGCAGCTCGAGCGCACGCCGCGGCTGCCGCAGTGAACGCGGTTGCCAGCGTGGATCGTCGAGGTCGATCGCCAGCGCTTGCGCCATGTACATCGCCGCCTCGTGGTGCATGTCCTCGTGCAGCAGGGCCAGGCGGTGGAAGTAGAGCGCGCGGTCGCCCGCGCGGTTGTGCAGCATCTGCAGCGTGGTCTCGAGCTGCTGTGCCAGACCGTCGAGCGTCGCCTCGGCGTCTGGCAGCGGCAGGCTCCAGCGGCTGTCGTGCGGCACGCGGCTGCTGTCGTAAAACGCATCGGCGTTCGCGCAGCGGCTGTCGCTGCGCTGCGCATCGGGGTCGGCCGCCGTGCCCAGCGCGTGATGCGGGTTGCGCGCCAGCCACCAGCTCTGGAACCAGCCGATATGGCCAAGCTCCCACAGCGGCGGGTTCAGCGTCGGCCGCTGCGGCACCTGCAGGCCGGGCAGGGCGCGCCGGACGGCCGCGAAGTTGCGCAGCGTGTCAGTGCGAGCGGCTTGCAATGCGGTGGCGAGTGTTTGCGCGTCGCCGTGGCGGATGGCTTCGGCGGCGGCATCGGTAGCGGTAGCGGTAGCGGTAGCGGTAGCGGTAGCGGTAGCGGTAGCGGTAGCGGTAGCGGT